>Ga0182747_1002204_pt1 | contig 13887 bp, 11 predicted proteins | sample eDN3rd30CBELigBY_FD_128526 | JGI IMG/M metagenome (GOLD analysis project Ga0182747, IMG submission 128526) | Enriched backyard soil microbial communities from Emeryville, California, USA - eDNA 3rd pass 30_C BE-Lig BY (version 2) (version 2) | ecosystem: Environmental > Terrestrial > Soil >...
CGACCTGCATGCGGTGTGCACGCAGGGGCTGAACCTGTTCCGCGTGCTGGCCGGCGCGCTGCGGCCGGTGTTGCCGGCCATGGCGCGCGACATCGAGGAGTTCCTCGATGCACCACTGGCGACGTGGAGCGACCTCGATGCACCGCTGCTCGACCACGCCATCCGCGCGTACTCACCGTTGTTTACCCGTATCGATCCGAAGCAGATTGCCGCCATGACCGAAGCCAGCAAGGAAGACCTGAAGCCCGCCGGGAAGCCGGAAGCTGTCGCGGGAGCGGCGGGAGCCGCGACTGCGGTTGCAGCGAAAACGCCTGTCGCAGCCCCCGCCGCTCATGCGGAAGCCGGGTCGATGCCTGCCATCATCGGCATCGACGACTTCGCCAAGCTCGACCTGCGCGTCGGCAAGGTGCTGGCCTGCGAACTGGTCGACGGTTCCGACAAGCTGCTGCGCTTCGAACTCGACGCCGGCGAACTGGGCAAGCGCCAGATCTTCTCCGGCATCCGCGCCAGCTACGGCGAACCGGAGGCGCTGGTGGGCCGCAACGTGGTGTTCATCGCCAACCTCGCGCCACGCAAGATGCGCTTCGGCGTCAGCGAAGGCATGATCCTGTCGGCCGGGTTCGACGCCGGGCAATTGGCGCTGCTGGCAGTCGATGAGGGCGCACAGCCCGGCATGCCGGTCCGGTAGGCGCCTGCGCGATTCCACCAACGGGGTCGCGACGGCCTTGCGCGAAGCCGCCCGCGCATGAAGGCCGGCTGCCCCATTCGCGCCTGCAAGCAATGAAGCAAGTTGACGCCTCGAAGAGAACAAGACACTTGGGGCAAGTCGCCATCCGATCTGCATGTCCAGTTCCCTGACCGAACGACTCGACCGCCTGCTGCCGCAAACCCAATGCGGCCAATGCGGTTACGCCGGCTGCCGGCCGTACGCCGAGGCGATGGCGGCGGGACAGGCGGACATCGATCGCTGTCCGCCGGGCGGCGACGCCGGCGCACTGGCGTTGTCACGCGTGCTCGGCGTGCCGGCAAAACCCCATGACCGCAGTCGCGGCGAGCACAAGCCGGCGATGGTTGCGCTGGTCGTGGAAGCCGACTGCATCGGCTGCACCAAGTGCATCCAGGCCTGCCCGGTCGACGCCATCATCGGCGGTTCGAAGCAGATGCACGTGGTCATCGAAGACCTGTGCACCGGCTGCGAACTGTGCGTGCCGGCGTGCCCGGTCGACTGCATCGTGATGCTGTCCGCCGCGGGCGATGCCTGATCAATCCTCGATGCCTGCACCGCGAAGCAGCTCGCGCAGCTCCGCAAGCTCGTTCTCGTAGCGACGCCAGCGCCCGACGGACTTCCGGTTGATGGGCTCGCGCACCTGCACCGCGCTGGCCGTGGCGACCGGCGCCTGGTTCTCTTCGAACGCCAGGCAGGCATCTTCCCAGGGGAGCCCGCAGAATCCCAGCAATTCCCTGGCACTGGCTTCCAGATCGTCGACGATCGCCTCGTAGCTGATTTCGAGGATCCTGCCCGGCATGGCCCGGTGCCAGTGGGCGATCAGCTCGCGATACAGGATGAAGTACCGCCCGGTATCCATCAGGTCGAACGAGTAGTCGTAGTAAGGGGACTTGAGCGCAAACAGCTGCCGGAAGTTGCTCAGGCACGTATCCATCGGATCGCGGCGCAGGCAGATCATCCTCGCATTCGGCAAGGCCCTGGCAATGAATCCCGCATAGAGGAAATTGTGCGGGAGTTTGTCGATGAAGCGCGGCGCCACGCCGGTTCCGGCCGGCCGCGTACTCTCGACATACCGGTCGCCCAGCAGTTCCATGTCGACGTTCGCCGCACGCGTGATCGTGTCGGCGTCCAGCAGATGGTTGGTGCGGCTTCCGGACATGCGCTTCAGCACCAGCCCGAATTCCTGCAGCTCTCCGGCGGAACGGACCTGCGAATGGCTCGACAGGATCCGGTCGACCAGCGTGGTTCCAGAGCGCGGCATGCCGAAGATGAAGATCGGCTCCGCGCTTTTACTGCCCCGCTCACCCGGCCGCGGCCCGGGAACCGACATCAAAGCCTTGAACATCTCCCGGTCGCGCTCCACCGAACGGGCGCGTTGCGATCGCTGCGAACCTTTCCCCTGCACGTAGTGCCCGAACGCCTTCGCGTACTGGCCCAGGTCCTCGCGTTCCTTGGCCAGCGCCAGATTCAGGTAAAGACGGGCTTCCGGCACTGCATCGTGTTCAGCCAACAGCGTCTCAAGCGCATCGACATGGTTCGAACCCGGCGACTGCCGGCGCTGCTGCGACAGCGCGAGGTGCGCCTTCCAGCAAGTCGGGTCGAGGGAGATGCAGGCTTCGTACTCGCGCTCGGCGGCATCGATATCTCCCGAGTACATCAACGAAGTCGCCAGGTTGAAGCGGTACCCCGCCTGCGCCGGCATCAGGCTGGCGGCCTTGCGGAACACCTGCGCGGCCTTGGCATGGGCATGGGCCTGGCTGAAGATGACGCCCAGCGTATCGAGGGTCAGCGGATCTTCCGGGGACAGCAGGAACGCGGCATCCGCCGCCTGGCATGCCTCGTTGAGCAGGCGGGCCGTGGCGAACGCCCGCGCCAGCTGGGCGAAGTAATCCGCACGCCGTGGATTGAGGATCGTCGCCCGCCTGAGAAACGTGATCGCATCGCGCAACTGCTGCAGCTGCAGGGCCGCGACGCCCGCGACAAAGTGGACGCCGGCATGGTCCGGGGCTTGCTGGAGCAACTGCGAGCCGAGGCTTCTGGCCTCCTGCCACTGCCCGCGGTTCAACGCTTCGATGGCGCGCGCGTAGACCTGGGCCGGTTCACTCACGGCCACCACCAGCACATCGGATGCCGCAGGATCACGCCCGATCCGCCCTGCCGGGCCAATCGACGCCAGTCGCCCGGCCTCATTTCGCGGAGCCGCCCGCGTTCGCCACCGGCTTGCACATCGAACAGATGCGCTCGACCTGGTAACCCTTCGCGCGCAGCTTCTCCACCACGCCATCCTCGCCGAGCAGGTGCAGGGCGCCGACCACCACCAGTGTGTCGTCGGTCCCCGGCGCTGCCAGCAACTGCTCGATCTTCGGCAGCCAGGCGTCGTTGCGCTCGACGTTGATGTGCCGGTACAGCTTCGGGAACCGGTCGCGCATGTCGACGCCCATCTCGTTCCAGATCGCGTCGGCGTCGCCGGCGCGCCAGTAAGCGTGCAGCACCTGCAGGTCGTCGTTGGCGGCCTGCGACAGGGCCTCGTCGATGAACTGCAGCTGCTCGTCCCTGTCCATGCCGTCGAGCAGTGCGATCTGCTGCGCGGCGGTCTCGAAGCCGCCGGTGCGCTTGCCGGCGAAACCGGCGGCGGCGATGAAATGCTGGTCGAGGCCGAGCTTCGGGTCCAGGCCCTGCTTGCCCATCTCGGTCATGCTGATCATCAGGCCGACGAACCACGGCTCGAACATCTGCATCCGCTGGGGGGTCAGCCCGGATGCCTGGAGTGCAACGGCATTGGCAGCCTGCCAGTCGCGCAGGCGCGCGGCGGTCTCCGGCGGCAGCTGGCTGTCGAGCGTGGTGCCATCGGTGCGCACCGCGGCCTGCATCATCTGCACCGGAAGCTGCGGCGAGTTCATCTCTTCCGGCGGCAGCTCGAAGAACACCGCCTCGGCATCGGCGAACGCGTCGTTGACGTCGCCCGACAGCGGGTAGTCGTCCGGCTTGAGCAGGTGGAAGGAACCCAGCAGGTAGACCGTGTTGTCGGCGTCCGACACCTGCCACAGCAGCGGCAGCGGCGAATCCCCGGGCGGCACGAACACGATCTCCGGCTCGGCAACGGGCGCGGGCGCCTCGGCCAACGGCACCTGCGCGCAGGCCAGGCCGGAGGCGATGGCGATGACGGCAGTGATCCAGGACTTGCGGAGCATCGGCTGCGATGGCCGTATCCCCGATGCCTTGCGGCCATCGAACATGTTCAATGCGCCGCTCCGATGTATTTCTTCTCGCCGGCCATGACCGCCAGGTCGAGGCGATTCTCCGGCGGCGGCAGCGGGCACGTCGCGAATGCGGTGAATGCGCATGGCGGGTTGTAGGCCTGGTTGAAGTCGACCACGACGTTGCCGGCGGCATCGGGCTTGTCGGCGTACACGAAGCGGCCGGCACCGTAGCTGCCGTGGCCGTTGGTGCGGTCGGCAAACACCAGGAACAGGCGGCCGTCGCCTTCGTCGAGCGCGTCGATGCGCCAGGTCTTGCCGTCGCGCTGGAACTCCACCGCGCCGGGGCTCGGCTCCTCGTTGATCGAACCGATGATGTCGGCCACCGCGATCGTCTTGCCCGGGGGATTGGGGACGAACTTGCCGGTGATCTTCCACGACGGATCGGCCGGCCAGTAGTCGAGGCCGGCGAACTGCGTGCGGGTTTCCGCATCCGCGTGCTTGACCCTCAGCGCATGGCGTCCGTCGCGCTTGATCAGGGTAACCAGGCCCTTGCCCTCATCGAAGCCGATGACGCTGGGCGCTTCGGACATGTCGTCGTGCAACTCCACGCGCCTGGTCAGCGGCTGCCCGTCGAGCGTCATCGCCACGCCCTTCTCGGGGGTGAAGAAGATCCGCTCTCCTTCCTGCTGCAGCAGGCCCAGTTTCGGCGGACCCTTGGCCAGCCGGATGCCGCTGGTCGCATCGCTGCCGACGAAATGCGCCTTGAGTTCGATCCAGTGCAGGCCGATCAGGCTTGTCCAGCCATCGGGCTTGCGCAGGCTTTCGTCGCGTTTTGCGCGCCAGGCATTCTCTTCGGCCATGAAACTTGCATCGGGTTGCATCATCGTGTCTCCGGCAGGCGCCTGCGGCGAATCGCTGCAGCCGGCAAAGGTCAGTACGCAGCCGGCGAGCGCCAGCCCCAGGGTCAATTGCTTGCGCATCGTCAACGTCCTCGCAGGAACCAGCGGTCGATCTCGGGCAGGGTGAAGCGCGCCCACGTCGGACGACCGTGGTTGCACTGGCCCGAGCGCTCGGTGGCTTCCATCTCGCGCAGCAGCGCGTTCATCTCGGGGATGGTCAGCCGCCGGTTGGCGCGGACCGCGCCGTGGCAGGCCATCGTCGAGAGCAACTCGTCGCGCGCGGCGCGGATGCGCAGGCTTTCGCCGTGCTCGCGCAGGTCGGCGAGGACGTCGCGCAGCAGGGCCTCGGTGTCACCGTGCGCAAGCAGTGCCGGCACGCTGCGCAGCAGCAGCGACTGCGGGCCGGTGCGCGAGAGTTCGAATCCCAGGTCGGCGAGCGTGGCGGCCTCGCGTTCGGCAACGTCCGCCTCGCGCTCGCTCACTGCCACGGCCTGCGGCACCAGCAATGGCTGGGTGCGCAGGCCTTCGCCGTCGTGTGCGGATTTAAGCTTCTCGTAGCCGATGCGCTCGTGCGCGGCGTGCATGTCGACCACTATCAAGCCATCGCCGGTTTCGGCCAGCACGTAGATGCCGTGCAGCTGCGCGATGGCGTAGCCCAGCGGCGGGACGCGTTCGTCCGCGACCGGCGGCAGCATCGGCGCCGCCACATCGTGTCCTGGCGCGACCGCCGCGCCGGGCGCCGCGTACAGCTGCACGTAGGCGGACCGGGCTTCGTCGACGCGCAGCGACAGGTCGGGCTGCGGCGCACGCGTGGCCCAGGGCGGCAGCGCCCCAGCCGATGCGGCTTCCATTCCCAGCGGCTGGGAAGCGCCGGTCGAGACCGCGACACCTGCGCCGGCGCGCGTTTCGGCGAGCGCGCCCTGCAGCGTGCGATAGACGAAATCATGCACCAGCCGCGCATCGCGGAAGCGCACTTCGTGCTTGGCCGGATGGACATTGACGTCGACCCGGGTGGGGTCGAGTTCGAGGAACAGCACGTAGGCCGGCTGGCGACCGTGGAACAGCACGTCGGCGTAGGCCTGCTTCACCGCGTGCGCCACGCTGCGGTCGCGGATGCTGCGGCCGTTGACGTACAGGTACTGCTGGTCGGCGCTGGCGCGCGAATACACCGGCTGCGCGATCCAGCCGTGCAGGCGCAGGCCGGCGCCCTCGTGTTCGATGCGCAGTGCGTGTTTGGCGAACTCCTCGCCCAGCGTTTCCCCGAGACGCTCGCCGGACGACATGCCCGGGAGACCCGATTGCCCGTCGCCCCTGTAGCGGCGCGACGGCTTGCCGTTGTGGGACACACGCAGCTCGACGTCCGGGCGCGCCAGCGCCAGCGAGCGCAGCCATTCCTCGACGTGTCCGAGTTCGGTGCGTTCGGCGCGCAGGAACTTGCGCCGCGCCGGCACGTTGTAGAACAGGTCGCGCACCTCGACCGTGGTGCCGCGCGGATGCGGTTTCGGCGCCACCGCGCCGACCTTGCCGCCGTCGACCTGCAGGCTGGCGCCATGCGCGTCATCGTCGCGGCGCGAGGACAGCATGAAGCGGCTGACCGAGGCGATCGACGGCAGGGCTTCGCCGCGAAAGCCGAGCGTGGCGACGGCCTCGAGATCGTCGAGCGACGCGATCTTGCTGGTCGCATGCCGCGATACCGCCAGCGGAAGTTCATCGGGCGCGATGCCGCCGCCATCGTCACGGATGCGGATCAGCCGCACGCCGCCTTCCTCCAGGTCGATGTCGACCCGGCGCGCGCCGGCGTCGAGCGCGTTCTCGACCAGCTCCTTGACCACGGACGCAGGCCGCTCGACGACCTCGCCGGCGGCGATCTGGTTGATCAGGGTGTCGGGAAGCTGATGGATGCTCACCATGGCAATGATAACGGCCACGGGCTTGCATCGTGGGGGATCGGGCGAAGCCCTGGGTCTCGCCACGGATCGGGGCCGATCAGCTCCGACATGGCGGAAAGCAGGTGCGCTCGCTGGGGGTACGAAATATTCCTCTCGGGAACGATCTTCTTCCGGGGAGGAAAGTGCTGCGTCCGTTGGACGGCGGGGCGCCGAGTGCTGTTGCCCTCGCGTGCGAATGTCCTCCGGCGCCGGCCTGTGGCCGACGCCTCCTCCCTGATTTCGCACCCGAGGGCAACCGCACCCGCGTTCCGAGCTGCGCTGTGGCCGTATTGCAAGCGAAAGGCAAAGGCTCGATGTCCCGGCCAGCCTGCGATTTGATCGCCCCGGCGCGGCCGGCAGGCCGTCGGGGCAAAATCAGGGAGGAGGGATTCGCCGCCAGGCGGATACCGGGGGACATTTGCCGCGAAGGCCTGCCAGCCGAGCCGGAACCCTCAGGCCGCGGCAGCTCGCGTGATCCGGCGGGAAGCCGAAGCTCCCCTACTGGAACCGCGAGAAGAACCCAAAAAACGCCCGTCCGTACTTGTCCGCATAAATCCGCGGCAAGACGCGCTTGCTTTCAGGGACTTCCGCCCGCTCCGGAATCGGCCTGCGCCGAGGCGCGCGCCGCGTACAGCGTGCCCGGCGGCGGCTGGCGCAGGAAGTAGGTGTCGACGCCGCGCAGAATCGCGGTCGCCAGCTTGCGCTGGTAAGCCGGGTCGGTGAGCAGGCGCTCTTCGGTCGGGTTCGAGATGTAGGCGGTTTCGACCAGCATCGACGGCATGTCCGAGGTCCGCAGCACGGCGAAGTTCGCGCGTTCCACGCGGCGCGTGTTGCCGACGTCGCCGAGGCTGTCGAGCACGTGGCGCGCGGCGTCCTCGGAGGCCTTCATGTGCCCGGACTGGGTGAGGTCGAGCAGCACCGAGGCCAGCGTGTTGCCCGACTGCGGCATGCGGCCACCGATCAGGTCGGCGGCGTTTTCCTTGTCGGCCAGCCAGCGCGCGCGCTGCGACGACGCGCCCTTGAGCGACAGCACGTACACCGACGCGCCCGATGCGCTGCGGTTCTCGGCGGCGTCGGCGTGGATCGAGACGAAGATGTCGGCCTTGGCCGCGCGCGCCAGCTGCGCGCGCCGGTTGAGCGGGATGAACACGTCCTTGTCGCGGGTCATGTAGGCCGTCAGGCCGGGCGTGGCGTTGATCTGCCTCGCCAGTTCGCGACCGACGGCCAGGGTGACATCCTTCTCGCGACGGCCGCCCTGGCCGATTGCGCCGGGGTCCTGTCCCCCGTGGCCCGGGTCGATCGCAACCACCAGCGGCCGCATGCCGCTGCGACGGGCCAGCGGAGGCGGCACCACGGTGGCCGCTGCGGCGGACGCCTGCTGCGGCTGGGTCACGGGTGCAGGCACGCCGGTGGCGATCCGGGTGGGGATGCCGGTGGCGATGGTGCCGGACGCCTGCTGCACGGCCGGCGACGAAGTGGAGGCCTGCGCGGACACGGCAGGCCCGGGCGAGGCAGGCGGCGGAGTTGGCGCGGAAGACGCCGCGTTGGCGGCGATGGAGGCGACCAGCCGCGAGGTCGCCGCCGCCGATGCGAGTGCCGGATCAGGCTGCGGTGCCTGCGCGGGCGGATCAGGCTGCGGGGCCGTGGCCGTACTGCCGGAAGTTACCGGCACCGATGCGCTTGCCGCGGCGATGCGTGCGATCGGATCTCCGGCGTTGTCCCCCGGCCATTCCAGCACCAGGCGCGCTCCGCCCGCGACGGTTTCGAAGTGCGGCTTCAGCAGCACCACGGGCGCGCTCAGGTCGAACACGATGCGGGTCGTGCCCGGCACCGGGTGCCCGGTACGGACGTCCTTCACCAGTCCGGCCGCCGCCGGCAGCTTCAGGCCGCGCACCGGCTCGACGCCGGGCAGGTCCACCACCAGCCGATCCGGATTGGACAGGCTCAGGATCCTGTACTCGACCTGTGCGTCCAGCGAGATCTCGGCCCGGGTTCCGGTTGCGCCCGAGGACACCTGCAAGCTGTTGATTTCAGAGGCGTGCGCAAGATTCCAGCACAGCGCTGCCAGCAGCGCCAGGCCGAGAATGACTTGCTGGACGGAGATCCCCTTCGCTCGCATGGGCGCTAGTCAAGCACCAAGCTGCGGGTTTTGCAACAATTTTTCCCTTATGAATCCGTAGCCTGCCGGCCTTTGCTACGGGTTCTATTCAGGAAGCGGCCGCAAGTCGCTCCGAATTTCCATCCGCTTAACCCACTCGCCCCCGGCGGGGCTGATGGCGAGCAGCCGGACGGCCCTGCCTTGCCCGCGCACGGCCAGTTCGACCTGCAGGTCGGCGACCGGCAGGCTGCCGGCGCCGCGCTCGGGCCATTCCACCAGCCACAGGGCCGCGCCGGCCTCGTCCAGGCCGAGGAATTCCAGTTCCCCCGCGCCCGCGATCCGGTACAGGTCCAGGTGCATCGCCTCGCCTTCCGGAATCGGATAGCGCTCCACCAAGGTGTAGGTCGGGCTGCGGATCGGCCCCTCGACGCCAAGCGCGCGCAGCCACGCGCGCGCCAGCGTGGACTTGCCGGCGCCGAGGTCGCCGTGCAGGTACACCACCGCTTGCGCCGGCTGGGTGGCCGCCAGCGCGCGGCCGAGTGCATCGGTCGCCTCGGCGTCGGGCAGGAAACGTTCGATGATGGTCTCGCTCATGGGTTGGCCAGCCGCCGCAGCGGCGCGAACAGGTCGGAGGGCAGCAGCCCGCGTTCGCCGCCGTCCAGCGCCGCGGCATCGCCCGCTGCGCCGTGCAGCAGCGCGCCGCAGCAGGCGGCGTCGAATGCGTCCAGGCCCTGCGCGCGAAGCGCGGCGATCACGCCGGTCAGCACGTCGCCCATGCCGCCGACCGCCATGCCGGGATTGCCCGCATCGATGATCCGCGCCGTGCGTCCTGGCGCGGCGACCACCGTGCCGGCCCCCTTGAGCACGACCGTGCAGCCATGGCGCTCGCACATTGCGCGCGCATTCGCGAGGCGGTCGGCCTGCACCTCGCGCGTCGAGATGCCCAGCAGTCGCGCCGCTTCCCCGGGGTGCGGCGTCAGCACCGTGTCCGCATGCAGCGGGCGCGGGCTTGCCGCGAGCAGGTTCAGTGCATCGGCATCGATGACCAGCGCCTTGCCGCTGTCGACCACGCGCGAAAACAGCGCACTTCCCCACTCCTCCTGGCCCAGGCCGGGGCCGATCGCGACCACGTCTGCCGCGATTGCCAGGCCGTCGATTTCCCCCGCCGCGTTGACTGCATGCGCCATCACCTCCGGGCGTCGCGACAGCAGCGCCGGCACGTGTTCTGCGCGCGTTGCAGCGTCGACCAGCCCGGCGCCGCTGCGCAGCGCCGCTTCGGCACTCAGCATCACCGCGCCGCCCTTGCCGTGGTCGCCGCCGACGCACAGCACGCGGCCCGATTGGCCCTTGTGCGAATTGCGTGGGCGCGGCGGCAGGAAGCGCTGCAGGTCACTGGCACGGAGCATTTCGGCGACGGCCGAGTCCGGCAGCAGCATGTCATCGTCCACGTCGAGCGTGGCAAGCTCGCATGCGCCGACGTGATCGAGCGCGGCGCCGGTAGCCAGCCCCGCGTGCGCGCCGATGAACTGCAGCGTGCGCGTGGCGCGGACCGCAACGCCGGGGACATTGCCGGTTCCGGCGTCGACGCCGCTGGGTGCGTCGAGCGCCAGCACGGGTGCGCCGGCATCGTTGATCGCGGCGACGAATGCCGCAGCCGTATCCGCAAGCGGGCGCACCAGGCCGATACCGAACACGGCATCGACCACCAGCTCGGCCCCGCCGATTGCGCCGGAAAAATCAGCGACCTGCCCGCCTGCGTCGCGACAGGCCTGCTCCGCACGCTGCGCCACTGCGCTGCGCGGTGCCACCCCGGGCAGCCGCAGCACGCGTACCTCGCGCCCGGCTTCAAGAGCATGGCGGGCCAGCACGTAACCGTCGCCGCCGTTGTTGCCTGGACCGCAGGCCACCACGATGCGCCGTGCCTGCGGCCAGTGCGCCAGCGCGCAGTGCCAAGCGGCCAGGCCGGCGCGCTGCATCAGGGTGAAATCGTCTCCGGATCGCGCCGCGGCCCGCCTCTCGGCCTCTCGCAGCGCGGCATTGTCGTACAGGAGAAAGGGGCCGCTCATCGCCGCGATTCTATACTTGCCGCGCCGTGTCCCAGTCCGCCGCCAACCCGTCCACACCCGACTATCCCGCGCTCGCCGCGCGGATCCGCCTGCTCGCGCGCGAAGCCGGCTTCCAGCGCTGCGGCATCGCCGGCATCGAACTGGACGACGACGAGCAACACCTGCGCGACTGGCTGGCCAACGGCCTGTACGGGTCGATGGAATGGATGGCGCGGCATGGCGACAAGCGCTCGCGCCCGGCGGAACTGATTCCCGGCACCCTGCGGGTGATCTCGGTCGGGCTGGACTACGGGCGCAATGACGACGACAGCGCCTGGGACACGCTCGCCGACGGCCAACGCGCCTACGTCGCGCGCTACGCGCTGGGGCGCGACTACCACAAGCTGATGCGCGGCCGGCTGCAGAAGCTGGCCGAACGCATCGGCGAGGAGGTCGGTGCATTCGGCCACCGCGTGTTCGTCGACTCGGCGCCGGTGCTCGAGCGCGCGCTGGCGCGCAACGCCGGCCTGGGCTGGATCGGCAAGCACACCTGCCTGATCGACAAGGACGGCGGCTCGTGGTTCTTCCTCGGCGAAATCTATGTCGACCTGCCGCTGCCGGTCGACCCGCCGGCCACCGCGCACTGCGGCACCTGCGTGCGCTGCATCGAGGTCTGCCCCACCGGCGCGATCACCGCGCCGCACCGGCTCGACGCGCGGCGCTGCATTTCCTACCTCACCATCGAGCATGAAGGCAGCATCGACGAGGACCTGCGGCCGCTGATCGGCAACCGCATCTTCGGCTGCGACGACTGCCAGCTGGCGTGTCCGTGGAACAAGTTCGCCAGGCGCACCGACGAGCCGGACTTCCGCGCCCGCAACAACCTCGACCGGGCGACGCTCGCCGAGTTGTTCGCCTGGACGGAAGACGAGTTCCTGCAGCGCACCGAGGGCTCGGCGATCCGCCGCAGCGGCCATGCGCGCTGGCTGCGCAACATCGCCGTCGCGCTGGGCAACGCGCCGACGACACCGGACGTGCTGGCGGCGCTGGAGTCGCGCCGCGACGAAGCCGATCCGGTCGTGCGCGAGCACGTGGCGTGGGCGCTGGCCCGGCATGGCCGCGCGTAGCGCGGCGCGCGCCATCCGGTCAGCGCCAGATCAAGCCGCCTGCGCGGGGATCGAGTTGTTCGTGTGGGTCAACGCGTTCTGGCGGTCGACGTAGACCAGTGTCGGCTTGAACTTTTCCGCCTCGGCTTCGTCGCAGCTGCCGTAGGCGCAGATGATCACCAGATCGCCCGGCTGCGCGCGATGTGCGGCCGCCCCGTTGACCGAAATGATGCCGCTGCCTTCCTCGGCGCGGATCGCGTAGGTCGCGAAGCGCTGGCCGTTGTTGACGTTGTAGATCTCGATGCGCTCGTACTCGCGGATGCCGGAGATGTCGAGCAGGCGGCCGTCGATCGCGCACGAGCCCTCGTAGTGCAGTTCGGCGTGGGTGATCGTGGCGCGGTGGATCTTGGCTTTGAGCAGGGTCAGTTGCATGGACGGGGCCGTGGGGAGGCGGGAACGCGTCGATTTTACAGGATGCGGGCCAGGCGCCCGCAGCCAGTGGCAAAAGGGCGACCGCAGTCGCGCCTGCATGCACCGTGCGTGCTAGATCGTGAACTCGAGGTTGTCGATCAGGCGCGTGCTTCCCAGCCGCGCCGCAACGAGTGCCACGCGCGCGCCGGATCCGTCGTCGGGCTCGGCGAGGTGAATGTCGCGCAACACCGCGTAGTCGACCAGGAAACCCGCTGCGCCCAGCGCCGCGCGGGCCTGCGCTTCCACGCCCGCACGCGCCATGCCCGCACGCGCGGCGTCGCGCATCGCCAGCAGCGTGCGGTGGATCGTCGGCGCGGCCCGGCGTTCCTCCGCGGACAGGTACTGGTTGCGCGAACTCATCGCCAGGCCATCGGGTTCCCGGACGATGTCCGCCGGCAGCAGTTCGACCGGGAAGGCGAGATCACGCACCAAGTAGCGGATCACCGCCAGCTGCTGGTAATCCTTGCGGCCGAACGCGGCCACGTCCGGCTGCACCTGGTTGAACAGCCGCGACACCACCGTGACCACGCCGTCGAAGTGCCCGGGGCGGTGCGCGCCGTCGAGTACGTCGGTGATCCCGGGCACGCGCATGCGCACGGCGTGGTCGGCGCCGAAGGGGTACATCTGCTCGACGGACGGCATCCAGACCAGGTCGCAGCCCGCGGCTTCCAGCCCGGCGGCGTCGGCCTCCGGCGTGCGCGGGTAGCGGTCGAAGTCCTCGTTGGGGCCGAACTGGGTGGGATTGACGAACACGCTGGCGACCACGCGATCGGCGTGTTCGCGTGCGAGTTTCACCAGCGAGAAGTGGCCGGCGTGCAGGTTGCCCATGGTCGGCACCAGGCCGACGCGCAGGCCTTCGCGCTTCCACGCGGCGATGCGCGCACGCAGGGCCGGAAGTTCGCTCACGGTTTCGATCATGGCCTTCGCTTTCGCAGGAGCGCCCCATGGGCGCGATTGGCAGTCCTGGTAAACCCGGTCGCGCCCATGGGGCGCTCCTACAGGTAGGAATGTGCTTCGTCGGGAAAGCTGCCGTCGCGCACCGCGGCGACGTACGCCTTCACCGCACCGGCAACGGAACCGCCTTCGGCGAGGAAATCCTTGACGAACTTCGGCCGCCGGTGGCCGCCGTTCAGGCCGAGAACATCATGCAGCACCAGCACCTGGCCGTCGCAGTGCGGGCCGGCGCCGATGCCGATGGTGGGGATCGGGACCTCGGCGGTGATCGCCTGCGCCAGCGGCGTCGGCACGCATTCGAGCACCAGCAGCGTTGCACCCGCTTCGGCAACCGCCGCGGCGTCCGCGCGCAGCTTGCGCGCGGCTTCGTCCTCGCGACCCTGCACCTTGTAGCCGCCCAGGCGCAGCACCGATTGTGGAGTGAGGCCCAGGTGCGCGCAGACCGGGATCTCGCGCTCG
>Ga0182747_1002205_pt1 | contig 13887 bp, 12 predicted proteins | sample eDN3rd30CBELigBY_FD_128526 | JGI IMG/M metagenome (GOLD analysis project Ga0182747, IMG submission 128526) | Enriched backyard soil microbial communities from Emeryville, California, USA - eDNA 3rd pass 30_C BE-Lig BY (version 2) (version 2) | ecosystem: Environmental > Terrestrial > Soil >...
TAAATCATATATATGACTAAGAATGGACAAATTTTTTTAAGGTGCTCTGCTTTGAATTATGAAAATCCTAACAACTTTGATAACGTCCTCTGTGCACCTCTCACCTTGCAATCAACATAAACTTTTGAATTTCCCTGATAATAAAAGTAGTCTACTTACTTTCTAAAATAATTAACTATCTTATATAATAATAGTTATCAATAATTGAAATAAAACAATCTTAGTTATTTTCAATTAGACCTCTCTATTTTCAATAAGAGTGATATTTCTCACAGCATAGTTAATTATTATTGATTAAAATACTTAAAAAAGTTTTTATAACAAAGATAAACAAGTACATTCCGCACTATCCATTGTCATCTATTTATTTGAAATCAACATATTCTCCTCAAAAAATACCTTTAAAAATTTGAATAGTCAGACGAATATACGAATTTCTTAAAAAGAATTATTATAATTTAGTAGAAATTATGATTTGGTTTTGATATACTCATTTTTGTAGAGTTTTATTATATTAGGAGGTTCAAACATGACAAACAATAATCAACGTTTGACTACTACTACTGGTACTCCAGTTGTAAGTAATGACGATGTATTAACAGCTGGTCGTCGTGGCCCAATACTATTACAAGATGTATTTTTAATTGAAAAATTAGCTAACTTTAACCGTGAAGTTATTCCAGAACGTCGTATGCACGCTAAAGGTTCAGGTGCATTTGGTACTTTCACAGTAACTCATGACATTACTAAATATACAAAAGCAAAAATCTTCTCTGAAGTTGGAAAACAAACAGAAATGTTCGCTCGTTTCTCTACAGTAGCAGGAGAACGTGGTGCAGCTGATGCAGAACGTGATATCCGCGGTTTCGCACTTAAATTCTATACTGAAGAAGGTAACTGGGACTTAGTTGGTAATAACACACCTGTATTCTTCTTCCGTGATCCATTACACTTCCCAGATTTAAACCACGTTGTTAAACGTGACCCAAAAACTAATATGCATAACGCTAATAGTAACTGGGATTTCTGGACTAGCTTACCAGAAGCATTACACCAAGTAACAATCGTAATGTCTGACCGTGGTATTCCAGATGGTTACCGTCATATGCACGGATTCGGTTCTCACACATATTCAATGATTAACGCTGACAACGAGCGCGTATATGTAAAATTCCACTTCCGTACTGAACAAGGTATTAAAAACTTAACAGGTGAAGAAGCTGCAACACTTATCGGTCAAGACCGTGAATCTTCACAACGTGACCTATTCGATTCAATTGAAAAAGGCGATTTCCCTAAATGGAAAATGTACATCCAAGTAATGACGGAAGAACAAGCTCGTAATTCTAAAGATAACCCATTCGATTTAACAAAAGTTTGGTACAAATCTGAATATCCACTAATTCCAGTTGGTGAATTCGAGTTAAATAAAAACCCAGAAAACTACTTTGCTGATGTAGAGCAAGCAGCATTTGCTCCATCTAACGTAGTTCCTGGTATTGGCTTCTCACCTGACCGTATGTTACAAGCGCGTCTATTCGCATACCAAGATGCAACTCGTTACCGTTTAGGTGTAAACCACTATCAAATTCCTGTTAACAAACCACGTTGCCCATTCATCGCTTACCACCGTGATGGACAAGGTCGTGTTGATGGAAATAACGGTAGTGCTTTATCATACTATCCAAATAGTTATGGTGCTTTACAAGCTCAACCACAATATAAAGAACCTGCTCTAGCATTAGATGGTGGTGCTGACATCTACGACTTCCGTGAAGATGACAACAACTACTTCGAGCAACCAGGTAAATTATTCAACTTAATGTCTGCAGAACAAAAAGAAGCTTTATTCCAAAACACTGCAGAAAACTTACAAGGTGTTGAGGAATTCATTCAACGCCGTCACATCTTACACTGCTACTTAGCTGATCCAGCTTACGGTGAAGGTGTTGCAAAAGCTCTTGGCTTAACTTTAGATGGTATGGACCTTTCAAACCCTTATCTAACTAAAGTAGGTCAATAATTGAATTTCATTTAAGTCCAGTAAATCGCTTACTTACGTTTACATTGATATCCAATCCAAAAAACCTGAGTCTATTTTGACTCAGGTTTTTTCTATGCCACTATTCTCCCCTCCTCCCCTAACATTTTTATATAAATTTAGTTGGAAGTTATTAATTTCCTCTATATTAATGTCGTAATATGTCGATATATTAATCATGAATAACTTTACTATTAACTTATTAAAAAAATAAAATTAGGAGATGAATAAAATTATGTCGTCAATTAGAATGAAAATGCTTAATTGCTTTGGTTTAATTATTCTTATTCTTATCGGACTCTCTGCTTTTTCTATCTATCAGATATCGAATATAAATAAAAATTATACGTATCTGTTAGATGATCGTGCCTATAAGGTAATCGAAGCGCAGAAGATTCAAAACGCTTCTTCATTACAGGGACTATACATACGCTCATATGTACTACGTCAAGAAAGTTCGGATTTAGATAACCTCTATGCTCAAAGAGAAAAAGTCTCAACAATCATTAATGACATAGAACCACTTTTTGTAGTCAAACAAATGCAAGATGAATTTAGTAACCTAAAGGAACAACAAACTGCATACAACGGTTATGTCGATGAAATAATTGAATACATTGATAACAATGAAACCGACAAAGCTCATAATCTGCTATTTAACTTTGCTGTGCCAGCAAATGTAGCAATCCAAGATTCGATTAATACGATTGTCGATTACCAAACGGAACAGATGGCTACTTCACAAAAAGAGACAACTTCTAGTGCTTCATCAAGTAAAGTACTACTCATTTTGATATCGGTTATCGGTTCAATAATAGCAATAAGTTTAACTCTATTAATGATAAGAAACATTACTTCTCCTTTAAAACGCTTGACTGATTCTGCTCGTATTATTGCTACAGGTGATTTAAGAGGAGAAGACATTACAGTTAAAACAAAAGACGAATTAAATGAATTAGCACAAACCTTTAATTCTATGAAAAGTAATTTGTATTCACTTATTCATAATGTCTCATCCAATGTATCAAATACCACAGCTGCCGCTGAAGAATTAGCTGCTAGTACAGATGAAGTAACAGCAACTACCAATGAAATTGCTAAGCGGGTAGAGGATCTCTCTTCATCTGGTATCCAGGCAGCTGCAACTGGTAATGATTGTGCTATTGCAATGGATGAAACGGCCAATGGTGTAGGAAGAATTGCTGAAGCTGCACAAGCACTTCATACTAAAGCGATGGATACACAGTCGATTGCTACAGATGGTGGACATATACTTGAGACAGCCGAACAACAAATGGCAATTATCCAAAAGTCGTCCCATGAAACAAAGGAACGAATTAAACAATTAAGTATCCAATCTGCAGAAATTGAGAACATTACAAAAGTTATTACTGATATCACAGAACAAACAAATCTACTTGCCTTAAATGCTGCCATAGAGGCCGCTCGTGCAGGTGAGCATGGAAAAGGATTTGCTGTAGTTGCCGATGAGGTTCGTAAGCTAGCTGAAGAATCGAAGAACTCAGCAAACCAAATCGTAGGTTTAACATCAATCATACAGAAAGATACGCGAGAAGTAGAAGATAGTGTAAATTTAACAGTACAAAATGTCGATCAGGGTGTTGCCTATTTACAAAATGCCCAAACTTCATTTAACTCAATAGCTGAGGCTGTCTCTGAGATGACTGCTCAGATTCAAGAAGTATCTGCCTCTACTGAAGAGATTTCAGCTAGTACTGAACAAGTGGCAGCTTCTGTTGCAGAAATGGCCAATGCAGCGAATATGGCAGCAGAACAATCGAGTCTTATTCAAGCCTCTGTCGAAGAACAATCAGCTACAATGCATGAAATCAACTCTGTTGCTAAATCTCTAAGTGAAGGTGCCATGACGGTTCAAGAAGAAACAAATCGATTTAAAGTTTAAATCAACATTAGTATTTTATAATAGTAAAAACATCATTTTGATAGATTCAAAATGATGTTTTTTCTTATTGATTAAAACAATATGGTAGAAATATAGATAACAAATGTAACTGTAATACAACTAACAATTGTTGAGAATAAAACTGTTTGAGCGGCCGTGTTAGACTCCACATCATATTCTAAGGCTAGACTTGAGCTATTTCGAGAAGTCGGGAATGAACTCGCAATTAACAATGATTGGGCTACTACGCCATCGATTCCAAGTAAGAAAATTACAAGTAAAGCAACTGATGGCCCTACAATTAATCGTGTAAAACAGCTGATGAGGATTGTTTTGTTTAGCATCGTCTTTAGTTCGATTTGAGCAAGCTGTGCACCAAGCGTAATTAGTGCCATTGCAACAAACCCTTCTGAAATATGGTCTAGTGGAATTCGAACAGTTTGTGGTATTTCAATATTACATACATTTAGAAGGACTCCTATAATAAGTGCATGGACAATCGGCATTTTCAGGAAATTTTTAAAAATCTCAATCCCTGATTTCGTTGTAGAAATTAAATTATACAAGCCATATGTATAGGTCGTCATATTTTGAAAGATCACGAGAATTACTTGAATCGCTACCCCTATTGGTTGCGTAGCAAAGACCATTTGGGCTACTGGGATTCCATAGTTTCCAGAATTTATGAGAACTACACTATTTTTAAAAACAGCAGACTCTTTTCTATCAAGACCTAGTAGCTTCGCTATAAAGTGACTTAAAATCATTTGACTACCAATAAAAAGAATAATAAAGATGGCAACTTCTCCAAGTACAGACATTTTGATAGAAGTTTCATATATATTTAAAAAAACTGCAACTGGCATAAAGCAATAGGTAATCAATTGTGACATAGCTTTTAAGTTAAATTGAAACTTCTTCTGTAACCCTACACCAATCACTAACAATATTAAAATAGGTGCAACAATTTGAAAGAAAATCATCGAGAGGTAGGTCATTGTGTACTATTCCTTTCCAAATTTCAGAATTCTGTATCCCTATTCTACCTCTTTACAAGTGGATTTGAAATAATAGAAAACTATGTCTTAACATACAGCCATAGCCTTCTATTTAGATTAGCCTCATATACAGTAATTCCTCTTTAATAGAAATGATGAATTTGTAGCCAGCATTTCTCTTCATCTATTACAAGGATTCTATCTTCTTGTTAGAAGTTTGTTCCTAGATTTACGGTTACTAAGGACAAATTTATGTAAATTCTTAGTTTTCTTACAATGAAAGAAGATAATTTGATATATTTTGAGTAAGATTTTCTTTGGAAGGAAGATTACGATGCTAAAAGTCGATGAAAAATTATTGAACGATTCTAAAGGGTTGATTGGCCAACCTCTTGAAAATGCGATTTTAAGCCTTACCCTAAACAAGAAATATCAACATGACATTTTTGGCGCATTACTTCCAACTAATTTAATGCTAGTATCCGAAACAAGGGCTCAAAACCTCGTTTTTGCATCGGCTCAAAAATACTGGGGAAATGTCGATTTATTCTTACATGCTTCCCTACAAGAAACATCAATAGACCTTGAAAATGCAAATGCTCGTTTAGAGGCCTTTTTTTCATCCCCCCTAGCAAAAAAAGCAATTTGGGATTATATAACCATACATAATCGATTAGAGTTTAATCAACTAATTGGTCTAGTTTTTGGGAAGGAAGTTAAGATTGCAAAGTCAAAATCAGTCGGCGGATTAAGAACAATATATCTCTATCAAGTTGGAGGTAAATACTTTTTACATACTATTCTTAAAGAAAGCTACAAATTTTGGGAAGTATTATTTATCAAAAAAATATACTCCCTTTTTATGCAGTCCTCTTTAGACCAAGTTCACAATGCAAATAAATTAATTAAACATTTTAGGTTATTATTAGAAAATCATTTTACATTAAATCAGTCAGTAATCGTTACCAATCGCCTTATTTCATTTCTAGATAATGAAAATATTCGATCTTATCATTTAAAAGAACTACATTTTTTTAATTTGATTTCTCACTTTAACGGAGGAAAGCGCCATTTTCAAAAAGTAGATGCACTTATTGAACAACTTATGGCTTCCTGGGGAAATGGAAAATGGGCATTATCAGAGAAGGAATATACGCTTTTATGTTATATACAAGCTATTACGGCTGCCGAGCACAATGATACAGCAAAAGTGATTGAACATGGGAAATATTTGATAGCAAATGATCGATTGATTAACCATGCTATCGAATTACTTTTGGAGTATAGTGATGTCTTACCAAATTTAAAACCAGAACCAAGTACGCTAGTTAAATCATATAATAAAAACTATTTAGAGCAACTCTTTTACATTCTAATCGATGCACTTGTTCAGAATAATAAATTCCATGATGTAATTGACCTATTAAAACAACATGAAATTGCATCATGTACAAGTCTATATGGATATTTTAATCGTGAGCAATTTGACCAAGATGCAATTTTTAAAGTAGAAGCTACTGTCCAACGTGATATTGCTTATCTGGTTCATAATTCACCTCAGCGAGTTGTACAGTCCATCGATGTATGGTTACAAACCTATCAAAATGAGAAAAGCTCTTATTATGAAATTACCCTTATGACGTCTAAGCATATATGTAACATATTAAAGTCTCTATTTGTAACCGAACACTTTGAACTTTTTGAGAAGTTAATGGAAGTCTATTCAAAATATCTAAAGATAGATAAACATTTCGAAGATTTACGAGATTTTGTTTCTGCCCATGTAAAGAGCTGATATAGCGAGTGCATGTAAAGTAGAAAGGGGTTTCTTTTTCTTTTGTTTTTCTTCATACCCAATGAAACTTTCTATCCTCCCCTTATAGATAAATGTTAAGTATGGTAAATGAATAAAATCATTTGGCTTCGTAAAATATGGGCATTTTCCATATAGGGGGAGTTCCGCTTCCTTAAACAAGGTTGCTACAAACTGAGAGCAAAAAAGAGCTCTCTCTCTTTTTATTTTTACACGGCATGCTACACCAAAAAGACCAATAAAATTATATTTATATAGATCCTTATTTTCTTTGTAATAAGTAATTTTACTTTGCAGAATTTTATATTGTTCCTCCGTAACCGGACACGACAGAATAATGCATTTAGAATTTCTTAATATGGATGAAGTTGGACTTTCATGTACAAAACCACCTATCCAAGGATTATTGATATGTTTCCTCCCAAAACTATACATTTCTTTTAACTCTGCATCAAAGGAGACTGAGACATGATTAAAGTCGTGTTGTGTATATATTTGTATGGCCCTTGATAAAACTGTCTTATTCTTTGTTAACACAATATAAATCATTTTGCTCATCTCATCACCCCACAAATTTTTTTCAAATTAACTTAAAAATATGAAAAGTCCCGCTATTAATTATAAATATTTCATTAAGATTCTTTTCTACCATATTGATTACGTTTCAATCGATATTAAGTTTCAAAAAGGGTCGTCTTGTAAACAAGACGACCCTTTCACTATTAGGCATATATTATTCTATTACGCCACTTTCTTTTAATTGATTGATCTGTTCTTCAGAGTAACCAATGTTGGTCAAAATTACATTTGTATGTTCACCTAATTTTGTCCCTACGAAATTATATGTGGGCTCATTTTGGTCAAACTTAATGGCTGCACCAATTTGTTTTTGCATTTTACCAGTTGAGTCAGGTACTTCAATAATCATTTGACGGGCTTGAATTTGTGGATGATTACAAGCTTCTTCAAAAGTTAAAACTGGCTCGATACAACTATCATACTTTTCTATAATCGGAAGCCATTCGTCAAAAGTTTTCGTTAGGAATGCATCCTTTATCGCCTCTTTAAATCGCTTTTGCGTATAAGGCGAATCATTAAATGTACTTTGAATCAGTTCAGGTATTTCTAATGCCTCACAGAGCAACTTTCTAAAATGTGGTTCTAGGCTTCCAACTGAAAAATAGCGACCATCCTTTGTTTGATAATAATCATAAAAAGTGCCCCCATTTAATACTTCTTCTTCAGGCTTTGGCAATTCTCCACTTGCTAAGTATGAAGTTCCATACAAAGCGTTGAAAGTAAAAGCAGCATCCGTCATAGAAATATCAATATATTGTCCATTACCTGTTTTTTCACGATGTAAAGCTGCTGCCAGCACTCCGACTGCTGCATGCAAAGTCCCCCCAGCAATATCGGCAATTTGTATTCCCATCGCAACAGGCTTTTTTCCTTTAAATCGAGAATGATCAAGGAAACCTGCAATGGAAAGGTAGTTATTATCATGTCCAGGACGTTGTTGATAAGGTCCTGTTTGCCCATAGCCCGTAATAGAACAGTAAATAAGCTTTGGATTTACCGCTTTTAAAGATGCATAATCAATTCCTAATCGCTCCATAACTCCCGGCCTAAAACCTTCAATAACAATATCATATTCATGAATTAACTCCTTTACGATATCAATTGCTTCAGGTGTTTTTAAGTTGAGGGTAAGTGATTTCTTAGATCGATTTAAATGCTGATGTATATAGGACTCCTTATCCTCATTATACGGTGGCATTATCCGCATCATGCCTACTCTATGTGAGGATTCAATATGGATAACATCGGCTCCATAATCTGCAAACATCATTGTTGTAAAAGCACCTGGTAATAGTGAAGAAAAATCAAGAATCTTTAACCCATTCAAAATTGTCATTTCCATCCCCCTGATTACTAAATGAACTTTGAATTTTAACAGTTGAACTATTTTTTTCATACTACTTTATTCATTTTTTAGATGTATTGCCATGGAGTTATACTCAATTTATATATTATAGAAATATTATAGTTTAAATTATCTGAAAATTATATGGGTAAAAATAGAAAATTATGAATGGTTGTTTTGGCATAAAAGAACCTTTTCCTCTTTCTACTAATCCATTAATCATTGTAATTTTCAGTTCCAATATATGTATAGATAATAAAAAATTAAAGAGGCTAGGACAAAGGCCAAAATAGCATTTTTCCACACTAGGAAAAATGCTATTTTTACGTTCCAATAAAAATTGATTTCCATTCCGGGTATGCTTTCCGCGGGCACGGCCTGAGCCTTTAGTCTCAGGCGGCGTGCTGTTCCCGCAGGAGTCGGCCCTCCATTCCAATCAATTTTCAAAGTATCAGTTTTTTAATATTACGTTTTGGGTATTTCTTTGAGTTTTTCACTTATGGCCCAGCCTCTAAGGCCGTAACTATTAATTCCTATTTAAGATTTACTAATCTAAAAAGAGGCACAACTATTGTTGCACCCCTTTTATGATTAATTATAAGTTTTCTTTTGTTAACTCTTCTTTACAGAAGCCCAGAATGATTTCTACTTCGTCTTCTTCCAGTTCAAAATCTAAATATGAATTATCACCTTTATTGATTAGGAAGTAATTAAGCATAAAGATTTCATTCTCTGCTTTTTGGCCAACTAGCACCCGAATCTCGATACCCGCTTCTGTATAAAGCTCGTCCTCTTCATCAACTTCAACATCGAGTAAGAATTCAAAACGTTTTCCTTCAATAATGTTGGTTGGATCTTTAATTTCTTCAATAGAAAATTGTGTAATTTCCATAACTCAAACTCCCTTATCCTTGTGTCACTAAGTACTATAAACGTTATTGTATAGCTCTATAATACACATACCTTATTTAAATTGTAAATTTTGATAACCGTAATTGTAATTCTTCCGCAAGATTTGCAAGTGAAACTGCTGCACCAGAAATTTCTTCCATAGAAGCGAGCTGCTCTTCTGAAGTTGCTGCAACAGATGTCGAGTTATCAGAAGTTAATTTTGTAACTTCTGACATTTCCTTCGCATGTGTGGATACTTTTGAAACCTCAGCTTCTATATGACTTGAAACTGTCGTGATATTCACAATTTGCATTTGAACGTGTCCCACCGCTTCTTGAATTTCTCCAAAGGTAGTTTGTGTATCTGATGCGATTTCCAATCCTTTTTCAACACGTTCTTTCACATCATTGATAGAATTAACGGTTTTTTCTGTATCCACATCAATTTGCTTCGCAATTCCTGTAATATTCGCTACAAGATTTCTCGTTTGTTCGGCCAGTTTTTTGACCTCATCTGCAACAACAGCAAATCCTTTACCTGCATCTCCTGCTCTTGCAGCCTCTATCGATGCATTTAAGGAAAGTAGGTTCGTTTGATCGGCAACTTCCGTAATTTGCGATAATACTTTCACAATTTCTTTCGTTTGATTGTTTAAAACTGATAATGCCTGATCTGTTTCTTCAACAGATTCATTAATTCGATTCATTTGCGTTACAGTTACTTCCACATAGTTTGATCCTTGTTCAGTTTTCATGCCTGTTGAAACTGATAACTCATGTACCAACCTAGCATTTTTTGATATTTCATCTACGTATGATTTACTTATTTCAGAAGAATGAACAGACTCAATTGACATAATGGATTGCTTTTCTGCCCCACTCGAAACTTGTTGAATAGAGTCCGAAATCAATTCTGCTCCCTTCATCGTTTCATCAGCACTTGCCATCAGTTCCTCTGCTGATGCTGCAACCTGGCTTGAGCTATCTTGAACATGGGATAAAAATTCCCTTAAATTAAGTGACATCTTATTAAAAGCCTGTTGTAAAGTTCCAACTTCATCTTTAGTTTTAACATCTTCTAGTTCCACCGCTAAATTACCATCTGCGATTTCCTTTGCATTTCGAGTCACTTTTTCAATACGACCAACAATACGATTTGTTAGCAAGTAGGCAGTTATAATGCTAATTATTATCAGAATGACTATTGAGATCACTGATATATAGATAATTTTATCAATATTACTTTGTATCTCACTTTGCATATCTTCATATTGTGAAGTAATATTCCGTTTTAATTCAATCACATCATTAATTAATCCTTTTGTTCGGTAGGATTGTCTTTTAATTTCAGCTTGATTCGTCGCTTCGATTGCTTGCGTAGACTCATTAAAAATTTGATTATATTTACGCGTAATCTTTTCAGCATATTCCTTTTGCTCTTTGCTTACTAAAAATGGTGATAATTCATTAAAACTCTCTTTAACTAGCTGTAAATCTTCATTGATTTCATTTTTATTGCTTTCAGAAATATTAAAAGCATAACTATCCAATGAATTATGTAAGCTTTTCGCGGAGCTATTTAGTTCTTCTACAGATACTAAAGAATTTACAATTTCTTCTGTAGAAGATTGCAATGTAAATAATTGACTAATATTAAATCCAATAATACATGCTGAAAGTAATAAAGGAATAATTGATAGTAGTAGGATTCTTTGTCTTAACTTCATCTTCTGCACCCTCTATTCTAGTATTGTAATTGTTCCATTAGAGACTTTTTCGATGTACTGATCGAGCATGTTTTGCTCTGTTGGCGATAAATCAACTACTCGAATAGGTGCAATTGCAACCCCATTTTCTTTTAGACCTAATTGCTGATTCTTATCATGAATAGAACCATTTTGAACTAATTCTTTTACAGTATCATAAATGGCTACATCCACTTTTTTAACCATTGAGGAAACTACTGATTTTTCTGCAAGATAAAATTGGTCACTGTCAACACCAAAAGAATACGTTCCAGCTCTTTGAGACTCAAGGATAACTCCAGCCCCAGTAAATCCAGCAGCTGGATAAATATAATCTGCTCCGGCTGTAATCATTTCTTTTGCAATGTTCTCCCCTAATTTATCATCATCAAAAGTTCCTGCATATCTAGAATAAACCTGAGCGTTTGGATTAGCAGCCTTTACGCCAGCTACAAATCCATCTTCGAATTTGTGAATCAGTTCTACGTCTTGACCACCAACAAATCCAACCACATTACTTTTTGTTTTCATACCAGCCACTAAGCCAATTAAAAATGAGCCTTCATCCTCTTTAAAAGTAATGTTATAAACATTTGGTAATTCAGATAGTGAATCAATTAATAAAAAAGAAACATCTGGGTGTTTTTTCGCGACGATTTCTAAATCCTCTTGGATTGAAAACCCTAACCCGATAATTAAATCGTTTCCTTGCTCCACTAATTCTTCTAATCCTTTTTCATACGTTCCCATGTCTTGCAGTTCACGATAGTCAAAGGAAATTCCTAGTTCATCTCGAGCTTGTTCAAGTCCTGAAAACCCCATATCAGAGAAGGATTGATCTCCTAATCCTGCATCCGAGAGCATGATTCCAACATGCAAATTGTCTTTTGTTGTACTTTCTTTATCTTCAGAACAGGCAGAAAGGATTACTGCACAAATTCCCAAAATTAATAAAATAGTATACTTTCTCATAACTTCAACTCCTACTAATGTACATTTATTTAATAAAAAGTCTCCACTTATTATCTAAAAATTACAAAAACAGTATATATTTAATATTTTTGCATTACCTAAGTTTACATGAAGGTTTTTACTATGAAAATAGTTAAATCTTATAATAAAGATAAATTTGGTAATTCAGATGACACCTTCTACTGAATATGCAACAATGAGAAAAAGTAATTCGGCAAAGGAGTTTTTCAGTTATGAGAGAGTTATTCTATTATCAAGATTCAATGATGCAACAATTCACAGCTCAAGTCGTACGAACTGGAATTGAAAGCACACGACCATATATTGTTCTTTCAAATACAGCATTCTATCCGACTGGAGGAGGACAACCCCATGATATAGGAATGATTAATAATCTAAAGGTAGTAGATGTAGAAAAAGTAGATGAAGAAATTCGACATTACGTGGAGGGAAATCTTGACAATCTTGATAGTGTAGTAACCGGACGTATTGATTGGGAACGTCGTTTTGATCATATGCAACAGCATTGTGGCCAACATATTTTAACAGCAGCTTTTGTGGAGTTATTTGATTTGCCTACGGTCAGCTTTCATTTAGGAACGGAGCTCGTTACGATTGATCTTTCCGCTTCCCAAATTACAGAAGAACAATTGGCTCAAGTAGAAAAACGAGCAAATGAAATTGTATTAGAAAATCGTTCGATTGAAACAAAGTGGGTATCTAAAGATGAATTGTCCAATTATCCTTTACGAAAAGACGTTTCTGTAGATGAAGATATACGTCTAGTGATTATTCCAGATTATGATTACAACGGTTGTGGTGGTACCCATCCATCTTCAACTGGCCAAGTCGGTTCTATTAAAATTTTGGGTACTGAAAAAATGAAGAAGAATATCCGCATTTCCTTTGTTTGTGGAAACCGTGTGCTAAGTCAGCTAGCTATGCGAAAGCATGTATTGTCAGATATTGCTCGCCAATTGAGTGTTCCTGAGGTATCTGCAGCGGATACGTTACGGAAAGTTTTAATTGAGGGAAAAGCGACGGAAAAAGCTTTAGAAGAGGCACAAAACCAATTACTTGAATACGAGGCGAAAGAGCTAGTAGCAACTAGTAGTAACGGAATTGTTGCCGCTACTTTTAAAAATCGAACTGTTCAAACACTCCAAAAACTTGGTCGCGCTGTTATTTCTCAAATGAATGATGGGATTTGTCTACTTGTTGCAGAGAATGAGGAGAAACTTCAATTTATCGCTGCCCGAGGTAATCACGTTGAAAAAAGTATGAAGGAAGTCTCCGGTATGATACTTCCACTAATCAACGGAAAAGGTGGCGGAAATGACGCATTCGTTCAAGGTGGAGGAGAAAGAAATCTATCTGCCGAAGAACTTTTAGGGGAAATGCGAAAGTTAGTATAAATTATTTTATTGAGTGGATTCTGAATCAATTTAAAGTACTAAATCGAGTAGGAGGCTAGCCATTAGTTGGCTAGCCGACCTCTCACACCACCGTACGTACGGTTCCGTATACGGCGGTTCGAAAGTTTTATGGTTTTTCAATTATTTGAACGAGGCTTTTTAAA
>Ga0182747_1002210_pt1 | contig 13866 bp, 18 predicted proteins | sample eDN3rd30CBELigBY_FD_128526 | JGI IMG/M metagenome (GOLD analysis project Ga0182747, IMG submission 128526) | Enriched backyard soil microbial communities from Emeryville, California, USA - eDNA 3rd pass 30_C BE-Lig BY (version 2) (version 2) | ecosystem: Environmental > Terrestrial > Soil >...
GTCCGCCGTCATCCGCACCAATCTCGATTCCATGTTCACCTGCACGCGCCCGGTGATCGAGGGCATGCGCGAGCGCGGGTTCGGACGCATCATCATCATCTCCTCCATCAACGGCCAGAAGGGTCAGATGGGGCAGGCGAACTATTCCGCCGCCAAGGCCGGCGTGGTCGGCTTCGCCAAGGCGCTGGCGCAGGAGAACGCCAACAAGGGCGTCACCGTCAACGTGATCGCGCCGGGCTACATCGCCACCGAGATGGTGAAGGCCGTGCCCGAAGAGGTGCTCAAGGCGAAGATCCTGCCGCTCATTCCCGTGGGACGCCTCGGCGAGGCGGAAGAGATTGCGCGCGGCGTTCTCTTCCTCGCGGGCGACGGAGCCGGCTTCGTGACCGGCTCGACCCTGTCCATGAACGGCGGCCAGTACATGGCCTGATCCGAAACGACGATTGCGTTAAGAGCAAGCCTGAGCGAATCCCGTCATTGCCTTACTCGGACGATCCAGAGAGTATCGGACTGTGTCGAACCTGAAGCTCCGCAAAGTCATCCTCTGCGTATTTAATCCCCCGCAGAGGCCCGGATCTGTCGTTTGCCAGCTCAAGCCTTCTGAGTTGCCCGCGTTTGATCTTGCCGGAGATGGTTCGCGGCAACTCGGAGACGATTTCAATCTGCCGAATGCGCTTGAATGGAGCCAGCCGCGTGTGCGTATATCGGAAGATCGACAACACTGTTTCAGGGGAAGGCTCAATCCCGGGCAGGAGTGAGATATAGGCTTTGGGGACGGACAGACGAATCTCATCGGGAGCTGGAACCACCGCAGCCTCCGCAACAGCCTCATGCTCGATCAGCACGCTCTCAAGTTCAAACGGGCTGATCCGGTAGTCGGATGATTTGAACACATCGTCCGCCCGTCCCACGAAGGTGAGATACCCATCCTCATCAGCAAAGGCGATGTCGCCGGTGCGATAGAGGGCTCCTTCAGCCCCGCTCACGGTGCTGTCGGCAGCCTGATAGCCTTGCATAAGGCCAGCCGGCCGAACCTCACCCAGGGCAAGACAGATCTCACCCTCCTTCGCCAGGTTCCCGTCCAGGTCGAGCAACCGCACGGGATAGCCTGGGAGTGGGCGGCCCATCGTTCCCACCTTGATCGGCTGTCCCGGCGAGTTGCCAATCTGGGCCGTGGTCTCTGTCTGGCCATAACCGTCACGAATAGTCAGGTCCCAGGCCACTCGCACCTGCTCGATGACCTCTGGGTTCAACGGCTCCCCGGATCCGCAGAGCTCACGTAGAGCTCCCCTGTACCCAGCAAGATCCTCCTGGATCAGCCGTCGCCAGACCGTTGGCGGAGCACAGAATGTTGTCACTCCGCAGCGTGTTGTGGTCTCGAGCAGACTTCTGGGCTCGAAGCGCGGCTGATTAACGGCCAGCGCAGTCGCGCCGGCATTCCAGGGCGCGAATACGGAACTCCAGGCGTGCTTAGCCCAGCCGGGGGAGGAGACGTTCAGGTGAATGTCTCCCGGCTGCAAGCCGAGCCAGTACATGGTGGAGAGAGCTCCAATCGGGTAGCTGCGTTGGGTGTGCCGCACGAGTTTGGGCTTTGCCGTGGTGCCGGAGGTGAAATAGAGCAGCAGCGGATCATCGGGCTGCGTTTGTCCGTCCGGGGTAAAATCCTCGCACTGCCGGGAGGCTTCCTGGTAGTCGTTCCAGCCCGGCGGAGCATCGGGACCTACATGAACGCAGGTGACATTGCTGTTGCACAGACCTTCGAGCTTTCCGACTTGATCCGAGCCTGCAACCACGGCCTTGACACAACCACGCTCGAGGCGGTCGCGGAGCTCCGCCCGCGTCAGGAGCGTTGTCGCTGGAATGATCACGACTCCAAGCTTCATGGCTGCGAGCATCGTCTCCCACAGCGGCGCGATGTTCCCGAGCAGCAGCAAAAGGTGATCGCCGCGACGAAGTCCCAGTGCCCGCAGGAAATTGGCAACCTGGTTAGACCGGCCTGATAGCTCTTTGAAGCTAAGCCTCGTCTCAACGCCGGTCGCAGTCTCGACGATCCAGAGTGCTGGCCGGTCGCGACTTTCGGGATTGGAGGCGAGTTCTCCATCGAGCCAGTCAAGCGCCCAGTTGAAAGGCACTGGGTCGGGCCAGCGGAAGCCTGCAACGGCGGCAGCATAGTCGGTGCGGTGCTCGAGCAGAAAGCGTCGCGCGTCCTGAAACGTGGTCATCGGGTCACCCAGGTTCAGCGACAACTCGCATAGAGGCGCTTGCCTGCAAGCGCAATAGCACCGGCAATCGCCCCAGGCCGACGCATCCCATTCGGCAGCTCAAGCGGGCCTCAGGCGCTCCGCATTGGCCTGGACGCGCTGTCGGTAGCTTTGCACCACCAAATGAGCCGAGCCACCTGCGGCAATCGTCGTAGCGGCGTCCACGAAAGCGACCAGTTTCTCACTTACCATCAGCTGCGCTTCGGCCGGAGTGCTCTGGCCGGTGGCAATCTGTGACAGGCGCATCCCTACGACACTCTGCGCTTCCAGTCCGAGAAGAGTGGTATTCAGCAGCAACCGCATCCAGGATTCCAGCATCGGCTCGTCTCCATTTAGCAGCTTGATGAGTCGGCTATGAGGGCGGACAGGTGAAGACGCCCGAGCTCATCAGAATGGTTTGAACATCATCAGAAACGAAAATGAACACCCGACGATGGAGCCGGGTGTTCTGAACAAGCGAAGAGCGCTCGCTGTTACTTTGCGCGTGCTGCGGGCTTCGCGGGAGCGAAGGTCGATTGCGCGGCGGAGCGAAGCGCGTTGAACCGTGCAAGGCTGTCCTGAGCCAGCTTCGTGTAAAGTTCACCGGTCTTGGTCGACTGGGCAACGAAGCCCTCGTAGACGCTCTTCACGTAGTCGGTCTGGATCTCGATCGCCTGGTCGAGTGACCTGACACCCAGAAGCTTCTGGAAGGTGGCGGCGCTCTGCTCAAACGACGTCTTGGCGTAGTCGGCCGTCTCGACGGCAATCGCTTTCGTACCGGTGGAGGCAACATCAAAGGCCTTCACAGTGGCATCGAAACTATCCTTGCCGAACTTCTGAACGGCATCGATCTGCTGGTTCATAGGAGACTCCAAAAGCTGGGCGCGATCGGCACCCATGACATTAGCCGTATCATGTTTCGGCTATGGGCTTATTGTGCATTGCACAATGAATGTCAACACTAATTGTGCGATGCACAATTAGCGGAGCGCCACGTAGAAGCCATGCTCTGGCGGAGACTAAGACCAAGATGCCGCAGCCTGTCTCCTGGATCCGATTCCACTATTGCTCGGTTATGCTGCGGTGCGGTATGGATCCTTGTGCCTTACGGCCAAGGCTCACTGCCAGGGCCTTGTAACCAGCCACCGGCACATGTTCCGTGCGTTTGATCACCCCGCTCAGTGTTCCCGTCCGACGTTCTTTCACCCTTACGGGAGGTCCTCGTCGTGTAGGCAGCCCATCAAGGCCCTGTGCCGCTGATGGACCGGATCTCTCCCTCCAGCTTTGCGAGAAATGATGACCCTCAATCGAACCATCGGTCAAACCCCGCCTGATCAGGCTAACGAACTCTTTGCCCGGCTCCTCGACACCACCAATGAAGCCGTCGAGCTCCGCGAAAAGCTGCTTGTGGCCCTGAGCCAGGAGCTGGAGCTTCTGGCCAACTTGCAGGAACAGCATCTCTTTCCCGTGCTGGAGAAAAATCCTGAGACGGCGGACCTGGCCCGTGGGGCAAGGGACGATCGGCGGCAGACCAAGGCGTTCCTGGATGAGCTTGGTGCCACCCCGAAGGACAGCGATGCATTCTTGGCCAAGGTGGCGGAACTGAGACAAGTGTTTCAGCAGCACATCCGCAATGACAAGAACGAGTTGCTGCCCGTCGTGCTGAAGGTCTTGAGCGAGGAAGAGGTCGAGGCCGTCGTCGAGAAGGTCGAGGAGGAGGTCGCTGAGACCCGGCAGGTTGTCAGTGAACCGCGCCGAACCCGCCGGGGACGCAAGGCGGCTGAAGCGGTGTCGGACACGGGCGAGAGCTTGTCGAAGAGCGTCAGGGTCGTCGAGCAGACGATGCACGAAGCTGTTGAGAATAGTGCTCAGGCTGCTTCCGAGTTTGGCGGCCGCGCACTGGAACGCTTGGGCCGTCAGAGTCAGGAAACGCAAGCTCTGTTCGATCAGATGCCGGATTATCTTCAGGCAATGGCCCGATCCAACAGGATCGTGGTCGGTGGGGTGGGGACCATCACCCTGGAATGGCTCGGCTTACGGCAGGAGCGCCTACTGAAGACCCTGGAGGGGATGACGGATCTTCTGAGCTGCCGGACAATTCCGGACTTCGTGAGCCTCCAGAGTGCTTTGGTTCGCGGCAACGTTGAGCGCATGTTTGAGAACAGTCAGCGTCTGGCGCAACTCACCGCGCAGGTCGCCCAGGAGGCCACCCAGACCCTCACGGCGCAGCCCGAGCATGGTCGGCGTGCTCGCTGAGGGCCTGTCCTGACGAGGCTCCCGGCTTGCGAGCCGGGAGCACATATCAGGGATCGGGCAATACCGCAGGGCTGCCCCATCATTCCGGTGCCTTCGATCGCGTGTATTTCCTGGCGTGAGACGCTCTTGTCTCGAGCCCTTTACAGCAGATGCGCATGCGACTGAAGCTTCCGATTGCCCGACTTCTGAAAGCTCAGCGACGCTGGGAGAAAGTCCTCGTCAAGGCCACAGCGACTTCGCGCAAGCTCATTATCAAGCCGCGGAACACCCGACCCAAGAAGGACAAACTGACCGAGGTCAGCTCGTTTGGGACCAATCCGGGCAATCTGCGGATGCTGGTCTACGTTCCACCGCAGTTGCCAGACAAAGCGCCTCTGGTTGTCGTGGTGCATGGCTGCCTGCAGACGGCGCGCGACTACGACGAGGGCAGCGGCTGGTCGCTGCTGGCCAAGCGCCACGGCTTTGCCCTTGTCTATGCCGAGCAGTTCCGCACCAATAATCCCAATCGCTGTTTCAACTGGTTCCAGTCCCATGATGCGCGGCGCGGCTCGGGCGAGGCGCTGTCGATCCGTCAGATGATCACCCGCATGCGACGAAGTCACAGCATCGACCCGGATCGGATCTTCATCACGGGGCTCTCCGCGGGCGGCGCCATGGCATCGGTGATGCTGGCCACCTATCCCGAAGTCTTTGCCGGGGGCGGGATCATCGCCGGTTTGCCCTACGGTGCCGCGTCCGGCCTGCGCCAGGTCGCGACGGCCATGAGAAAGCCGCAGGCGCGTACGGCACAGCAATGGGGTGATCTTGTCCGCTCCGCGTCATCTCACACGGGCCCCCGTCCGACGGTATCGATCTGGCATGGCACGGCGGATCGGACCGTTGCCGCCGCCAATGCGGCCGCTTTGCTCAGCCAATGGGCCAACGTGCATGGCGTCGACGAGGACGTCTTTTCGCAAGTGTCACTGGCAGGCCACCGCCACCGAACCTGGTCCAACCGAAACGGGAAGACGGTTGTTGAGCTGTGCCTCATCGAGGGCATGGGCCATGGCACGCCTGTGCGCCGGACGAAGGCGCAGGCCAGCGCGCGAGGCGCCGAGCGCTTCATGCTCGATGTGGGCCTGTCGTCCTCGCTGCATCTGGCGACATCGTGGGGCCTTGTTCAGCACAAGCGAGCCAGAGGCAGGATGTGAACAGGCTGTCGCTTCCGCGCGGCCGAGCTCCGGCGCCGAGGACCATCCAGGGCGGGATAGCCTCGCAGGCGATGCCGTCTGTCCTACGTATGATAGTGGATCAAATGTGGAGAGCATGTGATGTCGGATCATGTCTACAAGATCGTTGAACTCGTTGGCTCCTCTGAAACCAGCATTGAGGATGCCATCCGGACCGCGATCAAGCGTGCCGGCCAGACGTTGAGAAATTTGCACTGGTTTGAGGTCGTGCAGACCCGCGGGCACATCGAGGACGGCGAGGTCAAGCATTATCAAGTCGTGCTCAAGGCGGGCTTCACGCTGGAGGGCGAAACCCCATAATGCCATGAAGCCGGGCGTACGCGTTCCGACCTGGAGTACGCGGCCAAGATCCGCGGACGAGCCAAACGTCATCGATCGTTTGAAACTCAGGAGAGATGCTGAGCGAAGTGCTTGTTCATCTCGAACATGCTCACCTTGCTCTTGCCCCCGAACACGGCCTGAAGCTTCTCATCGGCCAGGATTTCCCGCTTGTTCGCGGGGTTCTGCAGGTTGTTGGACTTGATGTAGTCCCACACCTTGCTCACCACCTCAGTACGAGGCAGCGGCGAGGAACCGACCACGGCAGCAAGCTCATTCGAGGGCTGCAACGGCTTCATCAGCGCAGGATTTGGCTTCTTATCTGCCATAATGTTACTCCTTTGTTGTGCCGGTCCGCCATCTGCAGGGGCAACGTGGCGCGATCATGGCGAGCACGAACCTAGCAGGTTCCTGATCAAAGCATCCTAGAGGACGAGCGCAATCCGTGCCGCTCTGGAATCAACATGGGGCTGACCACGGTGATTGATGCCAAACCGATCGTCACCGACTCCGGCGTTTGCTTTGTGGCTTCGCCATCATCAGACGCATCGCTTCTTCAGCCCGAGCCCGCACTCCCGCATCATGACTGAGGTTACGCACCTCCGAGGGTTCATCTTGCTGCTGCAGGCCGTTCTTGCGTGCCCGCCATTGCTTCGCCTGGGCCGCAGTGGCTGCCGCATGAGCCACCTTTTCAAGCCTATCAAGTTGAGGTGTGCTCGCTTGACCAGTACCGTCAGTCTCGAATTCGTCTTGCGTGGTCGATGTCGTCATATGCTCAATACTCTGTAGCGCAATCGGTCTTGATTTCCCGGGGGTTTTATCTAGGGCCCACGAGCCGGCAGGCAATCCAGATGTCGTTCACTGCTACCAGATGACACGCTCATGGATGGATCTGTCGCAGCGTGCATTGCAGACAAGCCATCGAATCCCAAGATAAACCTGTGTTGTCCAAGGCGTCGCTTGGCTATTAAACCGTCACGGCTGGGATCTTGAGGTGAAAGGAGGTATGCGGTGGCACTCACGACCAAAGTCATCGATGGTGACCTCCTCACGCTCCGGATCGTGTTCCCTGATGACAGGACAGTGACGGTGACAGCCGGCAGGGACGGCAAGAGCGTCGGCGTGGCTCCCAACGATGGGAACATCGCCGAGCGGCTGTCCTCCATTTTCCACTGGAGTGCCGAGAGGGTTGGGGAACCAGGCTATCCATTCACCAGCCTCAACCAAGTCATTTATGGGATGGAGACGCTGGCCCGGTCTGCTATGAGCGTGGAACATTTCATCGCCGGGCTGCGGGAGGTGCTTGAAGTGTCGGGAAAGTCCTCTGAGCCCGAGATCGGGATCAGAACTCCATCGACGACCGTCGTCGACCTGAGCCCGAGCGGGAACGGATGGTTTGTTGATGCCCACTTCCAGACCGGGGAGCGTTTTAAGCTGGCCATCAACAAGGCGAGCATTGGCTGGGCTGCGGAGCCACCGGAACCCGCGCGCGATAAAGCGGTCATGAAGCTCCTCTCGCGATTGAAGAGTGCCCTAGCCTCGACGGACGAGGACCTTGCCCTGCTGGTGATGGAGGTAGCGCATTATTCATCCGACATCGCCGGATGGCTCAACGGCCTGTACTCCACCATCTCCGAGGAGCCAAAACTCTAGAGAGAGCCTCGCATCCTTATCGTGCGCGGAAGGCCGTTCATGTCTCCTCATCCTCGAATACCTCGCAGAGGGTGCGTCCAGCCGGTCCACCGCAAAATTCCCGAAGACAATGGTGAGAACGCGAAGCGTGCCTTCAGTAATCGACCTGTGCTCGTTCGCCATGGCGATCTGAACGGCGTCCGCGATCAGGGCGATCGCCAGGAGATCAGCAGCCCGATCACATCTGATTGACGCTCCTTGAAGAAGCGCAGGATCGTGAACAGCGCGATGCACATCATCGTGTCCCGCAGAGGACTTCAACCAGCGACTGCTCTGGGCTGAACATCGCTTGCCATCGCCAGGCATCTCGACAAGACCGCAAGTGGACATCCCTGCCCGGATAGGCGGCGAGGCTGAAAAAACAGTCCGATGGGCGGTCAATATCCAAAAGTCTTGATGAACTCTGCTGCGAGAGTTCGCTCCAGCTCCCATGTCAGCGGCGTGGGATTGGCTCTGTTCCAGGCCCGCTGACCCTGCTGAACGAAGCGTTTCCGTTTGCGCTTGATCTCGCTTGGCAGGTGGACAGCCAAAGGGGCAAAGCTTCGGCGCAATTGGGCCTCGGTCCTCTTCCGGGACGGGAGGGCAGCCTCCGCCGCTTCAGCCGCCGCTATATCGTCTGCCGTTGGATCACGATGGTGTGCATAGGCATCGTCCTCCAACTGGTCGAACGCGCTGTGCTGTGCCGCATAGTACTCTCGCAAGCCGGGAGCGTGTTCGAGGAAATATGCCTCAAGCGCATCACTCCTGTCCTCTTGTTCCCGTCTGATCGAATGGGTCTGCTTCGACATCTTCCGAGGTTCCCTGGATCCTAGCCTTCGATTTCGGTGTTCTGGAGTTCGGCCCCTCCCAACCACGTCTGGGCCTCCTCCAGGCTGCCGAAGGTATGCTCTGTCGCTGTGAAAGGAGCAGGTCTTCTCCGTGGATGCACATCCACCAAAAGCTCCACCGTCCAAATCGCTCTGTTGGTTTCGCCGCTACGCACCAGGCTGGCGATAATCACCCCATCGCGCAGCACGTCATAGCTGCCGGGTGCAAGTCGAGAGATAGTGTAAGGCATCTCTGTGCGTCCATTTGCTTCCTGACGGGAATAGGAATCTTCTCGAATGTCCTCGCGACGACGTGGAACTAACTGGATGAGAACCGCTGCCGCTTCCCGGGAGAGCAACAGTTGTTGTCATACTGAGTGCTAAGAGACAACAGCCTGCAGAGCAAAGGCGAAACGGAGCTTTTGCTGTGAAACTCGATCGAAGATCGACGGTTTCTTGCTCAGCCTCCATTGCCAGCAAGCCAGACATGTCTGCAGTCGGCCACCAGCACTCGCGAAGCAGTTCGATCTTCTCGCCGCGGGGACAATCATGGGCAACTCTGTCTTGATTCGGCGTCCGGCCAGCTTCGCGACAGATTCCGGCTAATCGGCGGTTCCAAGATCTATTGGTGGCTTGAGGCCGGAAGCGCATTTCCTACAAAACGCGCGCCAGAGATGTCAGATGCGGAATATCCCTGGCGCGGACTTTTAAAAATCTCTGGGCGCGGGCAGGAGAAAGGATCCCATCGCTTGGGAAGGCCGCAGGACGGGCTTTTCAGGTCCTCTGACCATGAACCGGGTGGCGCCTGGATCGAAGTCGAGTTCGAGATCCATCGCAGCCTTGAGAGCTTCGGCGTTGGCCGGTCCATAGAGGCGATCAAGAGACACTGCATCGTCGGCGGAAACGAGGATGGAGAGGTCGGTCTTCTTGGCGGCCGCGGTCAGCGCCGTCATTCCGGAGATCGGCTCGGCGTGATCGGTGTTTGTGAAGATGAACGCGGCAGGCCGCTGAGGCTTGTCGGCCGCCTGTTCGCTGCGGCTGTGAATCGCCTCGTCAATGATCTGCTGCCACAGGAGGCGTGTTAGGAGATTGTAGGCTGCTGCATGCGGACCGTGTCGGGTCGGGCAGCATACATAGACCGTTGCCGGGCCACTGATCTCGACTCCCTCAGAGGTACTGATGTTCCGATGGACCGCCCACTGGCCGCGGGAATCGCCAGAGGCCCAGGACGTCTCGGGAGTATGAAAGGGCACCAGCCGTTGCACGATTGCGTCATGGATCACCCGACGGCGCTCATCGGAAAGAGCCGCATAAGCGCGCAATTCGAATAATGCCCTCGGGCTCCCGGAGCTGTCGGCAGCGGCAACAAAATCGTCAGCTTGATCATCAAGACGGTGCTCGATGAGGACCGTGTACAGCCCCATCAAGGTCGGCTCGGCCAGACGCAGTCCGCCGGCGTTCGTGACTTGAGCGGTAGCGAGTTCCAGTAGGCCCCAGAGAGCTGAGATCGTTTCCTGCTCGATGGTGTCATTGCCATCGTTCGTTCTGATCTCGTGGATCCCGTCGTATCCGTCGGTCCATTGGGTGATGAACGTGTCTGCGACATTGCGCAGCCGCCGGGAACGGGTTTCCGGATCGGTTCCCAGATTGATGTCAGCGAGTGGATTATAGGAGCTCCCGTTGTGCCATCGAATGCGCGAGACGGGTCCCAGTTTCGCGCGGGTGGCAGCGGTGAGGTCGTAAACTTCCCCGGTCGGGTCGTCGACGATGTAGCTGGCCGACATGCCCCGCAGAAGTGTCGGGACGATCACCCTCTCCATCCTCTGGCGGGAACTGGCTCCGAGGAGGAGGGTATTGGCGTTCCGGGTCGTGCCGTGAGGGACGCCCCGGCGATCCTCACCGAGCGTGAGGATTGCACCATGGGGAGCAATGATGGCGTCTTTAGAGAGCCCAAGTCCAAAGAGTTTTTTGAGTAGGTCTTTCACGTGGTCTGATCCATTCAGTGGACAGGAAAGGAAAATGACGGGGAACGCTAGTGATGCTATTACGCAGCAGAGGAACGCACAGGTTCACGTTTGCAGAACTTTGCGGCAGGTTTTCGTTGCCAAGCGAGAACAACGACAGGCGCCGCAGCAATCCTCGGCGTACCCCGTCCCGCAGTGGGCTTAGGGTTGGCTCATTTAGGATCTGGCTGCGACGAGTTCGCCATTCCGGCTGCCTCTCTTTGACAAAAGGAGGGGAGGGCACGCTCATGCAGACTCTGGGGAAGACCACCCACCCGAGTGCATCTGGACGGGGGCACTCAGCGAGGAGAGCGGATACGTGTACTGCTCGCGAACCAAACCGGCGATCGTGGCCGAGAAAGACGGGCCTCACATGGCTTTCGACCTTGCGCTGTTGTCCACGAGGGAGGGCGTGAGACATACGCGAGAACGCCGATTTTCATGCCCCACCGTCCGACCTTAATGTCTACGTCGAACGATCATGCTCTTTGGGGCAGTTTCTGTCAGAGCATTCCATGGCGACCGCCGGAGCCTATGCACTCCAGGAGTGTGGCCCCTGCTGAGAAGGGCCGTGTCGTTCGATCTTCATCGACGCCGTTACCGTGCAGACCCTCTGGTTCTGCTCGTCCCGCACCTCGATGACAACATCACTGGTATCGCCCTTGGCCAGCCGATTGGTTCCAATCTCAGCCGCGGAACGGGCAGCCGCCTGAACCGCAGCGTCCAAGCTGTCGAACTCGCTGCCCTCGTCATCGTGTATGGGCGGTTTCCCATTCCGGACATCGAAATAATAACGGGCCACGGCGCTGTCTCCTGCTGGCCAATCCCTGCGCTGTCCTTCAACCGACAGGCTGGGTGCATGTTGAAGGCCCTGGCTAAGGGTGCTGTCAAAAAACCCTCAGCCAGGGCGTCAGCGGAGAGAAAGCCCTCCAACCACTCTTATGCAGTCCACCGATGGCATAAGAGTCTCCGTTCGGGCTGATACGCCACGCGCCCAACACACGCATTCTGGCGCGACCGTGGTAAACAATCCGTGTCTGTCCGATGGACAGTGCTGCAAGACGACATGCGAGATATCGAACCGGCCGACAATGCATCTCACGCCGTCTTTCCAGTAAGGGAATTGACAGTTGTTTCAGCAGACCTTGGTTAGTGATGCAGCGTTGTGCGGAAATATTCGCCAGCGCGCATTGAAATCATCTGAACTGTCGTTTTCCCGACAGACGCCGTACTTATTTTCCCATACAAGTGACTGGAGCGCTGTGTTCCGTGGGAGCAGAGAGTGATTTGTCAAACTGCAGAAACGACAGTTGTCGAGGATCATCCTCTCGTGAAGTCCCTCCAATCCATCTTGAAGGAAATGGATGATCAATACGAGCGGCAACGTCAGGACCTCATTGAGACATTGCCGGACACACACGTTAAGGATCGCGCGCTCGCAATGCTTGAATCGCGACATCACCAACGGCGGGAGACCTACAGCCGGGAACTGACTGCGCTTCTTGAAGGTGCGTAAGTCAAAACAAGCACCAATCCGGGCTCCCAGCAAAGGGTAGCGCTCGGAAGCCATCATAGGTCTTTGCAGGTCCCGACGTAAGGTAGCGCCGCGACCCCACAAGCAATAGAGCTACTGTCTTAACCTGCACCATGCGATCGCTCAGCGCCCCCAGTCAGAACGACAACCGAATCGTGTCGTCCCTCACGGCGTTGCCCGCACACTTACTCGGGCCGCTTCCAGGACACATAAGAGATGTAGTTGAAAGTCAGGAAAAGCAGCGACAGTGACTTCTGCGCGGCTATCCGCATTTCTTCAGGCTCCTTGCTGGCTCGATCATAATTGAGCAAGCAGCTCGATCCTGATTGATCCAACTTGGTTTCGGCCCACATCAACTCGATATAGATTGAGCCGGGTGTGTGCATCACCACATATCCGCCGATCCTGTGCGAGGCCGGCACGTTGAGCGTGATCGTCTTCTCCTTGGATTCTTCCTTAAGCTCAACGTCACCATGGCCAGGCGCATGGCCCCTGATGCTGGGACCTGGTCCTTTAAAGATGCCCTTGAACGCAAACCGCGAACGGGGCGTAACGGGGATCACCTCAATCAATCGGCGCGCGTCATTTCGGGAGAAGGTTGAGCCATTAGCGACGAGGCGATCGAGGATGGCATTGGCTTCCAAACGCGTCTGCACGTTCATTGCCTGCTCCCTCATGACCGCGTCATCCTTCATCGCCTGCACTTCCAAGATCCGGAGAATGCTCCAGGCATTGTTCGTACCAATCAATATGGCCGCACTTCATGGCGCCTCAGGTATCCAGTGCAGCCCGCAGTATAATGCCGCCATCCAGGTCGCTTCTAACTGATCTGAAAGGCAATCAACCCATCGCAACGACTTTGCCCAAAGACTTGGGCTTGAGCTACCCGGCCGTAACGTCAACCCGACCTCGGACGTAACCGAATGACAGGGCCGCGGCCAACCGTTCGATCCTCTGCTCCTGAATGAGTTGCTCGACGAGGAGGGCCTTGACGGCGGTCCTCGCATCACCGCCGCAGGCCTCGATTACGGCCGCGACATCCGCCTCGATCGGATCAATGTCACATTCGGCATTCTCCTGCCCGGTCATCGGCACCTCCTTTGGAAGCCGCAATTGTACCGCTTCGGGCCCTGGGCCACTACAGAAATGTTCCTTCTTTGTTCCGGTGCTGTGGAATGCGGGGAAACCGATCGATATGCAGTTCAAAGGCTCCTTTTTCGTCCGCTGAGGACCTGGAACGGTTTCTGGCCCATCCATCAGACGCCGAGCAAGCTTCGGGGAGGTCAACATGGAGATGGGGCCTCAAAGCGCGTAGCTACGACGATCTGCGTTTCCGGATGATTGTAGGCGATCCCGAAATCCTGGGCGGCATGCCGGCGTGTCATGATGCCGGACGGGCATGAGCGCCGGCTGACTGATGCCGAGATTGAGGCTCTCACGCGGTGACCAATCGCTAAGTGCTCTTGGTGCCAGTATGTTCTCTTAGCAAGTAAGATGATCACGCGGCCGGCCACAGACTTCTTGTCAAAAGCTTCCTTATGCGAAATCGATATCTTGTTATATTGGATTGTTGGGAGGACCCCTCCCCACGGTCAGACAATCGATGATTGATTGTCATCCGATTGAACACCTACATGATAGGCCAAGACGCGCTCGGGATGCGACATGGCTTCAAAGAAAACTCTGAACGCGAAGAATCTTGAGGCTCTCGGAGCTGAACGCTTGGCTGAACTGTTGATCGAGATCAGTCGTGGCAATGCAGCGGCCCAGCGCCGACTGCGGCTGGAA
>Ga0182747_1002211_pt1 | contig 13861 bp, 8 predicted proteins | sample eDN3rd30CBELigBY_FD_128526 | JGI IMG/M metagenome (GOLD analysis project Ga0182747, IMG submission 128526) | Enriched backyard soil microbial communities from Emeryville, California, USA - eDNA 3rd pass 30_C BE-Lig BY (version 2) (version 2) | ecosystem: Environmental > Terrestrial > Soil >...
CAACGGTTGTGCCGGTACTCCTGCACGGCGAAGAGCCCGTCGTGGTCACCGTCGCGGACCCACATGTAGTAGGTCCGGCGCCAGAGCAGCCACGGCTCCCGGTCGAGGTGGTCGACCATGCCGCGCAGGGCGATGCGCTGCTTCTCCTTGTCGCTGCCGAGCTCGGCGGGGATGCCGTCTTTGAAGTCGAAGTGGGTCTGGCAGGCGTCGACCGGTTGGAAGGCGCCCGTGGCGCCGTCGGCGTGACCGATGCAGAGGTTGTCGCCCGTGTTGGTGGAGATGGGGACGAGGGCGTGCAACCGGATCTCGTTTCGGATCGTCCACGGCACGATGCAGGCGACGACGCCGATCACCAGCACGACGGTGAAGCGGAGCGTCACCCGGTAGTCCTTGCGGGACCACAGCCAGCACAGGGCCACGATCGGGATGACGGCCAGGGAGATGGGCCGGACCATCACGGCGAGGCCCAGCAGGACGCCGCACCCCAGGATGCGAGCGGTGCTGAACGCGGCATCCCACGGGCGCGAGAGCAGCAGGGCGAGGAAGGCGAGGAACAAGAAGTTGTAGAGCGTCTCGCCGAGCAGGGCGCCGGTGTGGAAGATCAGGTTCGGGTACAGGGCGTAGAGGACCGCGCCCAAGAGTGCGGCGGTGGTGCCGGCGAGCCGCTTGGCGACCGAGGCCACGAGGCCGATCGACGCCGCGCCCAGCAGAGCCTGGACGAGGCCGGCCACGAGCCACGGCTCGTCGGTGAACGGCTGGGTCAGCCAGGTGACGATGCCGAGGAACCACGGGTAGCCGGGCGGGTAGTAGGCCGTCGGCGCGCTGGTGAGCGGCTCGGTCATGCCGTGGCCGGCGGCGATCTCCCGGGCGTACCCGAGGTACCGCGTGGGGTCGAGGAAGATGTCCTGCGGCTCGCGGCTGGCCCAGAGGACCCAGGCGACCCGCAACACGAACCCGGCGAGGACGACGACCGCCAGGAGCTGGCGGGAGCGGCGCTCGGTCACGACGCCGTGGCGCTTCGCCCCAGCCGGCTGCGGATGCCCCACGTGGTCACCCGGGCCATGGACTCGGCCATGATCTTCACGGACATCTTCGAGGTGCCGTACTCCCGGTCCACGAACGTGATCGGGATCTCCTCGAGGCGGAGCCCGGCCTGCACCATGCGCAGCGCCACCTCGCTCTGGAAGGCGTACCCGTTGGCGCGGGTGGAGTCGATGTCGATGGCCTCGAGCGTCGACGCGCGGTAGGCCCGGAACCCGCCGGTGGCGTCTTTGATGCCGAGCCGGAGGACACCGGCCGTGTAGCGGTTGCCGTACTTGGAGAGCATGCGGCGGTGCAGCGGCCAGCCGGGGGTGGAGCCGCCGGGCACGTACCGGCTGCCGATGGCGCAGTCGACGCCGTCACCCACCGCGTCGAGCAGCGTGGGGATCATCGCCGGGTCGTGCGAGAAGTCGCAGTCCATCTGGATGATCACGTCGTAGCCCTGGTCGAGGCCCCAGCGGAAGCCCTCGCGGTAGGCGGCCCCCAGCCCCTCCTTTCCCGGCCGGTGCAGCACCTCGACGCGGCCCAGCTCGGCCGCCGTCTTCTCGGCGATCTCACCGGTGCCGTCGGGGCTGCTGTCGTCGCACACCAGCAGATCAGCGTCCGGAGCGCTCGATCGGACGGCCCGCAAGAAGCGGTCGACGTTGGCCGCCTCCTGGTAGGTGGGCACGCAGACCAGTGTTCGCACGAAGGGCGAGGCTACCTGTCAGCTGCTCCCGGCCGGGCACTCGCCGTCGGCCGTCTTGCGCCGGAAGACCTCGAACGTGGAGATCGGCGGATCGGCGGGATCGGGAGCGGCTCGCTTGAAGTCTCCGACGATGCAGAAGTCGCGCTGCACGACCTCGTTGGGCTCGTTCGGCCCGTTCCGCCGCGAGTCGTTGGGCTCGTCCCACGCGTCCCAGACGTGGCTGAGGATCAGCCAGTCCGAGGACGCGACCTCGCCAGCCAGGCCCGAATCGGGCCCGTTGGCCATGCCCGGATCCATCTCGATGTAGCGGGTGCCGGGAGTGGCGTCGGGGAGCAGGTAGTAGAGGTACGCGTCGGAGTAGGGGGTCTTGCGCAGGTCGGCCGTGCCGACGAACACCCGCTCGCCCAGCCGGATCTGCGGGCCGATGTCCTCGAGCATCTGCTGGGCGACCGGGGCGATGTCCGGTGCCCCGAGGTAGAAGGTGCGGCCGCCGTAGGTCACCGGGTACCCGAAGACGTGGCCGTTGGCGCTCTGCTTGGCCAGGTCGACGTAGGTCCGCGCCGTGAAGTGCGGGATCACCACGAGCGGCAGCAGGGCGACGAGGCCGACCGTGATGGTGGCGGCCCAGCGGCGGACGGCCGGCACGCGGACGTGCTCGAGCACCTCGCAGACGGCGGCGGGGAGGAACGCCAGGGTGACGCAGCTGACCCACGCCAGGTGGGTGGTGTCGGCGCGCTGGAGCGCCTGGGGCATGAGGCCGAGACCGAGGAGCCCGACCGTGAGGATGACGCGGGGCCGCCACTCCCCCGGTTCGGCGCGCACCCGCCACCACCCGACGGCCAGCACGAACGCGGTGGCGAGCGGCAGGAGGAAGAACCAGACGAACGCCTGAGCCGGCGAGTGCAGCGACGGGAGCGGCCACGGCTGCGGGCGGAGGAGGGCCACCTTCTGCAGGGCGCCGTCGAACGTGTCCCACGACGGCGGCCGGGGCAGCGAGCGACCGCCGCGGAGGTCGAACACCGGCTCGATGAACATGCCCTTGACGGCCGCCGACGGGCCCGACAGCGCCAGGTGCACGAGGTAGAGCGACACCACCGGGACCGCGCCGAGGAGCCAGCGCTTCCACCGGCCCCACCCCAGTCCGGCCATCAGCCCGAGGGTCGCCAGCGTGGTGGCGACGACGGCATCGGGGCGGAACAGCAGGGCCGCGCCCGCCAGGGCTCCGCTGGCGACCAGGAGCCGAGCGGCCCGGCTCTGGGCGAGCGTCGACGGCGGGTCGTCGGCATCGGTGAGCCAGCGCCGGGCGCGCAGCCCGACCCAGACCGAAGCCACGAGGAAGGCGACGGCGCCGTCCCACGCCAGGGCCGTGAGGCCGATGGCCGTGGTGGTCAGGAGCACCCCGAAGATGCCGGCCGTGGCGGCCACCCGACGGCCCCAGGCCCAGGTGAGGGCCATGACGCCGAAGACGATGCCGGCGAGCTGGGCCAGGCCGAAGACCCGCTCGGCGGTGATGGAGACGCCGACGAGCTTGTACCAACCGGCCAGCGCCCACAGCGACCCCGGCCCGTACAGGTGGAGGAAGTCCCGGTGCGGCATGTCCCCGTGCAGGATCCGCTCGGGGAACACGAGCATGAACCCCTCCTCCATCGGCGGGCCCTGGTAGCGCATGAGCGCCCGCATCGGGATGGCCAAGACGACGCCCACGACCGCCACCGACAGCACCGACCGCCAGTCGATCCGGCGCTGCGCCCACCACGGGAGCGGCGCCTCGTCCGACGGCGGCGGGCCGTCCTGCGGAGCGGCCGGCTCGGGCTCGTCGGTGCCGTCGAGGACGTCGGTGGGTGCGGGGGTGTCGGTCATGGGGTCTCGGCGGGGGCGGGCTGCGGTTCGGGTTCGGCCGGGGCCTCGTCGGGCTCGACCGGGGCTCGGCGTCCGGGGAGCACGGCGTCGACCGCGACCGCGGCCCCGACGATGACGACGAGGTCGCCGGCCGTCCGGAAGCGGATGTGACCGTAGACGGCGACCGCGGTCAGGGTCACCATCGCGAGCATGGTGACGAGCGGCCACACCATCACTCGGCGCCGTCGCAGGATCACGAGCCCGGCGATGCCGGGGACCGCCATGAGGCGCCACAGCCAGAGCCCACGGATCGACCAGTCGTAGGGCCGGCCCTCGAACTGGAGCACCTTGGCGTTCGTCTCGCCGTAGCGGAGGTCCCAGACCCGCAGGACCCGTGCCGTGGCGACCGCGGGCCAGCGGTCCTTGTGGGCGGTGGCGTACTCCTTGCCGAGGTCGCCCCAGCCCTTGGCCCGCTGGGATTCGTCGCCGGGCGGATCGGCGGGGAGCCCGGCGGCGATGCGCTCTTGGCGCACCTTCTCCTGGCAGTTGAAGGACCAGTAGCCGATGAGGCTGCCCGAGTAGACGTCCGGGCAGTTGGCGTAGAAGAGCACCTCGTCGCTGTTCGTGGACACCGGCACCGGCTCCTCGAAGCTGACGAGGTTCCGGATGGTCCACGGCGCCAGGATCCCGAGGGCCACAACACCCATCAGGCCGGCGTGCAACCACCAGCGCGGCGCCAGCTTCCGACCAGAGATGGCGAGGGGCAGGCACAGCAGCGGCAACAGCAGGAGCGCCTCGCCGCGGGTGAGGATGGCGGCGCCGACGGCCGCTCCCACCAGCCCCGCTCGGAGGTACGACGGCCGGTCCTTCCATCGGTAGGCGAACACGAGGGCCAGGCCGACGGTTGCGGTGTAGAGGCCCTCGGGCCAGAGGCTGCCGTCGATGACGAAGAGGTTCGGATAGACGGCGACGAGGACCGCGGCCACGACGCCGGCGCGGTCCCCGGCCAGCCGTCGGGCGAGCAGGGCGGCCACGACGATCACCAGCACGCCGGCCAGCGCCGCCATCGTCTTGTGGGAGAGGTAGCCGCGAGCCCCGATGAGCGAGGCCGGCGTGAGCCACAGCGTGAACAGCGGCGGGTGGATGGCCGAGGCCACGAACTTGCCCTGCGTCAGCCACTGGATGGGCTCGCCGAAGCCCACGCCGTCGGCGAGCATGTTCGCCTGGGCGTGGTAGTAGAACGGGTCGCCGTTGCCCGGGTTGCGCTCCATCACCGTGCCGAACGTGACGACCCGGGTGGCGAAGCTGACGAGCGACACGGCCCACACGCCACCGAGGAAGACCCCGAGCGGCTTGTCCTTGTAGCGCAGCGCCGGGCGCTCCACCAGGTACCAGCTGATGGCCGACAGCAGGACCGTGACCGCCACCGTCCAGGCGAGCGTCGTCCAGAACGAGACGTTGAACTGCATCCCGGGATGGCGCGCCGGGTCGGGGCCTCCCGGCGTGAACGGGCTGCTCACCCAGCGGCCGATGACGAGGATCTGCCACAGGTAGATGCCGTAGGAGATGCGGCCCAGGAACTGCATCGGCGGCGTCGCCAGGAACCAGCGCCAGCCGCCTCCCGCGGCGCGGCCGAACACGCAGGGCAGCACGAGGGCGAGGGCCACGGCCAGGTAGGCGACGTGGCGGACGAACTCGCCCGCCTGGCCGTAGCTCAGGTCGGTGCGGGAGAGGCCGAAGGCGTACCCGGCCAGCCAGAGGACGACCACGCCCAGGAGCACGGACGCGCCGGCGGCCCACCGCCGCGAGTAGACGGCGTCGAACCGCCGGCCGATCAGCCGGCCGGGACCGCGGTCGTCGCGCTCGACGACGATCACGGCGAGGGCCATGCCGGCGGCGAACATGTCGAGGTGGTTCGGGAGCCACGCCCCGAGCTGGGTGTAGGTGCTCCCCCGGTCGACCCCCGAGTCGTACGGGTGGGTGAGCAGGACCACGGCGGCCCGGTAGAGCTGGGCGGTCAGCACCATGCCGCCGAGCGCCAGCCACTGGCGGCGCAGGCGCCGGGGTCGGTCGCCCCCGTTGCGCTGGGCGATGGCCCAGACCAGCACCGGGAGGAACAGGTAGAACGCCATCTCGGTGGCGAGGGTCCAGGCCTGGGGGAACGGGCCGGCCAAGCTGTCGTGCCAGTACACCTGCGTGAACGTGAAGAAGCGGGCCATCGTCCACAGCGGCACGCTCGTGACGCCGACGGCGGACGGGTCGAAGCCGGTCGTCGGCATCACCAGCCCGACGGCGGGGGCGAAGAGGAACGACGCCACCACCACGACCCAGTAGAGCGGCACGATCCGCAGCAGGCGGTGGCGGAAGTAGCGGCGGACGCCGGGCAGCGGCTCGCCGCGCAGCAGGGCCCGCACGAACGGCCGGTACAGCAGGTAGCCCGACAGCACGAAGAAGACGGCGACGCCGACGTCGAGCCGGGCGAGCAGGCCGCCGAACGGACCCCGGTTGCCCATGGCGTTGAGCGACACGTGCGTGACCAGCACCGCGAGGGCGGCGACGGCCCGAAGACCCTCGAGCTGGGGGTTCCGGCTGCTCAGCGAACCCGGCTCGACCGCGGCTTGCGACGCGGCGGTGGTCGTCGCAGCCATGGCGGAGCATCCTAGATCGGCCCCCTGGCTACCCTGGCTCACCGTGCCCGCCGACGATCCCGCCGACGCTCGCCGCGGGGACCGCCGTTGGCTGCTCATCGCGATCGTGGCCGCGGTGCCGATCCTGGTGCTGATCGCCGCCCTCGCCCAGCGCACGTGGTACCCGACCGGTGACCAAGCCCAGGCCGAGCTGCGGATGCTGTCGCTGCCGGACCATCCGCCCCTCGTGGGGGCTGCCGGGCGCATCGCCGACGAGCAGTTCCGCCAGGGCAACCACCCGGGCCCGCTCATGTTCTGGGTGACGTGGCCCGCCTACAAGCTGCTCGGCGGTTCGTCGTGGGCGTTCGAGGCGGCGACGGCGCTGGTCAACGCGGCGTGGCTCGGCCTGTCGGTGTGGCTGGTGAAGCGCCGGGCCGGCACCGGGGCATGCGCCTGGTACGGCGCCGTCGCGCTGGTGCTCATCGGCGGGTTCGGCCTCGATGCGCTCTCCCAGCCCTGGAACCCGTGGGTGGCCCTCCTCCCGTTCGCCGTCCTGCTCCTCACCACCTGGGGTGCGATCGAGGGCGATCGCTGGTCGCCCGTGATCGCCACCGTGGCCGGGAGCTACGCGCTCCAGGGCCACGTCGGCTACCTCCCCCTCGTGCTCCCGCTGGTGGGCGTCGCGCTGGTCGCACCCCTGGTGCGCTGGTGGCGCGCTCCCATGGTGCCGGCACCTGATGCCGGTGCGGATCCCGACCGGGCGAGCGACCCGGCCTCCGCCAGCCGGCCCCGCGCCGCGGTCTGGCTCCTGCCGCTCGGCGCGGCCGTCGCCGTGGCCCTCTTCGCCTGGTCCGGGCCGCTCTACGACCTGCTCGCCAACGACCCGAGCAACGTCGCCAAGATCTTCGCCAACTTCTCGACGCCGTCTGATCCGCCCATCGGGTTGCAGGCCGGCATCGAGGCGGTGTTCCAGAGCACGGGGCCGGTGGGCTCCTGGGTCTGGGGCGGCGCCGCCGTGGAGGGGCCGGCGTGGCCGGGCGTGCTCCTCGTCTTGGCCTGGCTGGTGGTCGCCGTGCTCGTGGCGGTCCGGCGCACCCGACCGGCGCTCACCCGGTTCAACGTCTTGCTCGCCGGCACCTTGGTGATCGGGATGTTCGCCGTGTCGCGGATCTTCGGGTCGCTGTACCTCTACACGTTCCGCTGGATCGTCGTGATCGTGGCGTTCCAGGTCTTCACGCTCGGTTGGGGGATCGCGGTCCTCCTCCCCCGGCCCTCGCCCGACGCGCAGCGCCGGCTCGCCGGGCTCGGTGTCGTCGGCCTCGTCCTGCTGAGCGCCGCCACCGCCGTGCGCATCTCTCGCCAGGAGATCCCCTACGACCAGTCGTGGCGATCCGAGCAGGTCCTGGCGCCCGCGGTGGCGGCGAAGCTCGACCCGGACCGGCGCTACATCGTCCGGTGGGACGACCCGGCGTACCTCGGCGGCTTGGGCTTCGGCCTCATCCTCGACCTCGAACGCCGCGGGTTCACCGTCGGCGGCCAGCCCCAGTTCGACGCCGCCATCGAGCCCCACCGGGTCATGTGCTCGGGTGACTTCGACGCCGTCGTCACCGTCGTCACCGGCGAGCACCGCATCGCCGCCTGGCAGGCCCGCGACGGCATCACCGAGCTGGCGTCCACCGACCCCCGCGAGGACCCCGCCGCCTGGAACCGCACCGCCGACGAGCTGGTCGACGTCTTCAACGCCCAGCGGCCGGCTGGGCAGGACGCCATGACCCGCGACAGCCTCGAGAACAGCCTCAACCTCCTGCTGCTCGCTCCCGGTCAGAGCAAGGAGGTCGTCGCCCTGGCGTCGGACCTCGTGCTGGGCGGCGTGCCCTCAGCCGTCTTCCTCGACGAGCGGGACCAGGCCACCCTCGGCCCCCTCGATGCCGTCGACCTCAGCAGCACCCGCACCAGCCACCCCTGCTGAGCGGCCCACGACGGCGCCGACGACGTCGAGCGCGCCGAGCGCGGCGAGGACCACCACGGCTGGCTCCGCGGCGGCGCGAAAGCGCGGGTTGCCGTAGGTGAAGGCGACGATGACGACCACGGCGGCCGGGGGCACCACCAGCAGCCACCGCTCCCACGTGCGCGTGCGGCGGACCGACGAGACGACGAGCCCGGCGATGCCGACGAGGGCGAGCAGCTGGAAGCTGCGGGTCCCCCGGCCGTCCCACAAGACGTTGCGGCCCTCGGCGCCGGCGAAGTTCCGCTGCTGCTCGAACTGGTACAGCCCGAAGGTCCGGCCGAGCCGGGCGGCGACGACGCCGGGGACCTGGCCCTTGTGGTCGGTCAGGTAGCCGATGCCGTCGGCCCGGAGCCGGGCGGCGGCCTGGGCCTCGTCGTCGTCGGTGAGGTCGAACCCGGCGAAGCAGCCGGCCCGGCTCTGGTCGGCGTCGTTGCCGTCGAGGGAGACGTTGGTGACCCAGAGGCCCTTGAACGGGCCGGAGTAGGCGGCACCGCAGTTGGCCCCCTGGGCAACCGAGCCGGAGTTGTTCGACAGCGGCACCAGCTGACCGTCGAACGCCACCAGGTTCCGGACGGTCCACGGCACGAGCACCGCCACGAGCACCCCGACGCCCAGGGCGAGCCGGCCGAGGCGGGGCCGCCACGCCTCGGCCGTCTTCCACGCCACGACGGCCATGAGCGCCGGGCCCATCAGGAGGAACTCGGACCGCACGAAGCAGCCGAGGCCGGCCACCGCGCCGAACGCGGCCCAGCGCCACCGATCAGGGCGGTTCACGACCCAGAGCGCGGCCACGACGAGGGCCGCCCCCGTGAACGAGGCCAGCGGCTCGGCCATCAGGGAGACGTCGCTGTTCCAGAGCCCCGGGTGGATGGCGGCGAGGAGCGCGGCGAGGTAGCCCGCGCTGTCGCCGCCGAGGCGGCGGCCGATCAACCCGACGAGCCCGACCGTGAGCGCGCCCACACCGCACAGGAGGAGCCGCTGCGAGGTCTCCGACGAGGCACCGGCCTTCGTGGCGGCGGCGAGCACCACGGGCAGCGCCGGCGGGTACTCCGCCGTCTTGATCTCCGTCCCGTCGGCGGCGAACTCGTACGGCCTGATGTACCCGCGGCCGTCGGCGAGGTTCTCGGCCAGCAGGTGGTACGCCCGGGCGTCGCCCAGCACGGGGACGTCCGGCGCGCTGTTGCGCAGGGCGTCGATGCGGATGACGAAGCCCACCAGCACCAGCAGGCCCAGCAGGGCGGCGGTGCGGGCGGGCGGGATGATCCGGCGCGGCGCCGGCTGGACCTCGGCGGTCACGTCCCCCGGAGGCGGATGCGCAGGAGGATCCAGAGGGCGGCGACGCCGTCGGTCCACTGGATCTTCTTGCCCTCCTCGCGCCCGCGTGCGCGATACGAGATCGGCACCTCGAAGATGCGCTCGTTCATCGTCAGGAGCTTGCCGGTGAGCTCGGCTTCGATGCCGAAGCCGTTCGACCGGAGATCGACCTTGCGCCAGTGGCCCGTGGGGGCCACCTTCAGGCAGGTCTCGATGTCGGTGAGCCAGGCGTCGAACAGGAACGACGCCCAGAGGGCGAGCATCTTGTTCCCCAGCACGAACCAGAACGAGTAGGCGGCGTGGCCGCCGTAGGACCGGGCGCCGTAGACCACCCGGGCGTCGCCGTCGAGGATCGGCTGGAGCAGCGCGGGGAAGTCGGACGGGTCGTACTCGAGGTCGGCGTCGAGGATGGTGAGCAGGTCGCCCTCGGCTTCGGCGATGCCCCGGCGCAGCGCCGCGCCCTTGCCCTGGTTGGGGTTCTGCACGTAGAGCGTGACCGCCCCGGACTCCACCAGGTCGGTGATGGTCTCGGTGCACCCGTCGGTGGAGCCGTCGTCGACGACCACCACCTCGGTCTCGACGGGCATCGTGACGGCCAGCAGCCGGTCGAGCGCCGTGCGGAGCGTCTCGCGCTCGTTGTACACGGGCATGACGATGGTGAGCGAGGTCATCGGCGCGGCCTTCATCAGTGCGGCCACGTGGCGGGGTCGTGCTGGAAGAGCGGCTGGGTGAGGAACCCGAGCTTGGCGAGGATCAGCGCCTTGATGACGAGGTTCTTGGCGAAGTACGGCAGCGAGGCGAGCTGGCGTCCGATGTTGCGGACCCGCTCGTTGCTCGTGAGGGGCTCGCGCCGGTAGTGGGTCATCGACTCCGAGCGGCCCAGGTAGCGCCAGCCCGGGTTGGCGAGCAGCGAGACGCCGATGGCACCGGTGACGCCCACGGAGGAGAACGAGTCGTGGATCAACAGGTCCCCACCGGGGCGGACCTTGGCGCTCCAGCGCTTGATGTCGTCGAGCGCCGGCTTGAAGCGGTGCGCACCGTCGATGTACAGCAGGTCGATCTCGCCGGGGACGTCGACGAGGGCGTCGTGCGAGAACTTGCGGACGTGGCGCACCTTGGCGCGGACGCCCGCCGCCTCGAGGTTGGCGTTGAACACGTCGTGGTCCTCCGACGCCTGCTCCTCGAACCCCTCGAACTCGTGGGGGCCGCGGTCGTTGCCGGCGTGCGGGTCGATGGCGACGAGCTCGACGCCCGGCTCCGCCGCCGAGGCCAAGACCACCATCGACCGGCCGCGGAACGACCCGATCTCGACGATGGTCCGGCCCGGGCGCACCGTGCGGGCGCAGGTCCACAGCCGACGGGCCTGGCCCGGGGTCATCCACCCCTCGACATCGGCGACGGCCACCTGGACCTCGGCGAAGGTGGTGGCGGGCGACGTGGACATGGGGAAGCCTCCGGGCGGGTTCGCGACCTGGTGAGAGGTAGCAGGGCGTGGGCCGGCACTAGGGTGCCTCCGTGCCCATCGAGGGCATCGACCGGCGAGCATCGTACTTCAGTCCCTCTCCTCGCTCCGCAACCCCAGCACCGTGACCGACACCCCCGATCCCCGCCAGAAGCTCGGAGACCTCGCCGCCGCGGCGGGTATCCGACGCATCCACATGCTCGCCTGGCGTGACCTCGACGACGTCGAGGCGGGCGGATCCGAGGTCCACGCCGCGGAGGTGGCGCGCCTCTGGTCCGAAGCCGGCATCGAGGTCGTCCTGCGCACCTCGTACGCCCAGGGCCACCCGCCCAAGGCCAAGCGAGACGGCTACCAGGTCATCCGCAAGGCCGGCCGCTACCTGGTCTTCCCCCGGGCCGCGGCCAGCGAGGCCGCCCACCGCTACGGCAAGCGCGACGCCCTCGTCGAGATCTGGAACGGCATGCCGTTCTTCTCGCCGCTGTGGGCCACCGGTCCCCGGGTCGTCTTCCTCCACCACGTCCACGCCGACATGTGGAGGATGGTCCTGCCGCCCAACCTGGCCCGCATGGGCGACACGCTCGAACGCCAGGTCGCCCCTCGCCTCTACCGCGGGTCGCGCATGGTCACCCTCTCCCCCTCGTCGAAGGAGGAGATGCTCGAGATCGGCTTCAAGGACGAACTGGTCGAGATCGTCCCCCCCGGCGTGGACGCCCACTTCCGCCCCGGCGGCACCCGCAGCGCCACGCCGCTCGTCGTCGGCGTCGGCCGGCTCGTCCCGGTCAAGCGGTTCGACCGCCTGATCCGCGCCGTCGTCGACGCCCGCCGCTCCGCTCCCGAGCTGCAGCTGACCCTCGTCGGCACCGGCCCGGACCGCTCGGAGCTCGAAGCCCTGGTCGAGGAGCTCGACGCCGGCTCGTTCGTCACCTTCGCCGGCCGCGTCAGCGACGAGGAGCTCGTCTCGATCTACCAGTCCGCCTGGGCGGTCGCCTCCGCCTCGGTCCGGGAGGGCTGGGGCATGACGCTGACCGAGGCCGCCGCCTGTGGCACCCCGGCCGTCGCCACGCGCATCCCCGGCCACGTCGACGCCCTCGCCGAGGGCACGAGCGGCCTCCTCGCCGACGACCCGGCCGACCTGGCCCGCCAGATCGCCCGCATCGCCACCGACGCGCCGCTGCGCGAGCGCCTCACCGCCGGTGCGCTCCAGCACGCCGGCCACTTCACCTGGGACGCCACCGCCACCAAGATCATGGAGATCCTGGTCGACGAGGCGCTGGGCCGGCCCGGGCTCCGGCGCCCTGGCGCGACGGGTTGAGGCCGGCGCTCCGGCAGCGCCTCCGGGAGGCGCTGCCCACGGCGATCCTGGCCGTCACGATCTACGTCCCGCTGCTGCTCACCAAGCCAGGACGCGTCGGCGCGGACACCAAGACGTACCTCTACCTCGATCCCGGGCGCATGCTCGGGCGGGCCACCAGCATGTGGGACCCCAACATCGGGATGGGCACGGTCACCCACCAGAACATCGGCTACCTGTGGCCGATCGGGCCCTGGTACTGGTTCGCCGACGTGTTGGGCATGCCCGACTGGGTCGCCCAGCGCCTGTGGCTCGGGACGATCCTCTTCGCCGCCGGCGTCGGCGTGCGGTTCATGCTCAAGGCCCTCGGCCAGGAGGGCCCGCACGTCACCGCGGCCACCTTCGTCTACGCCCTGACGCCCTACGTGCTCTCGCTGGCGGCTCGCCTCTCGGTGATCCTGCTCCCCTACGCCGGGCTGCCGTGGATGATCGGCCTCGCCGTCCTCTCGCTCCGCAAGGGAGGCTGGCGGTACCCCGCGCTCTTCGGGCTGGTCGTGGCCACCATCGGGAGCGTCAACGCGACCGCGCTCATCCTCGCGGGCGTCGGCCCCGTCCTCTGGATCGCCCACGAGGTGATCATCACCCGCGAGGCGCGCCTGCGCGACGCCGCCAAGACCATCGGGCGCATCGGCGTCATGACGGTGGGCTGCTCGCTGTGGTGGCTCGCCGGGCTCTGGGCCCAGGGCGGCTACGGGATCGACATCCTCCGGTACACGGAGACGGCGGAGACGGTGGCCACCGCCTCGCTGTCGCTCGAGGTGCTGCGGGGCCTCGGCTACTGGTTCTTCTACGGCGAGGACCGCTTCGGGCCGTGGATCGCGCCCTCTCGCTCCTACACGCAGCGGGTCGACATCTTGCTGCTGACCTACGTCCTGCCGGTCCTGGGGCTCATCGGCGCGTCGGTCACCCGCTTCCGGGAGCGGACCTTCTTCCTCCTGCTCATGGTCGTCGGCCTCTTCCTCGCGGTCGGCGCTCACCCGTGGGACGACCCGTCGCCAGCGGGCTCGGCGGTCAAGGCGTTCCTCGAGTCCGACGCCGGTCTGGCCATGCGGAGCCTTCCCCGCGCCGCACCCCTGGTCGTGCTCGCCATGGCCGTGTTCGTCGGGTCGCTCGTCTCGGCGGTCTCGCGCGGCCACGAGCGCTGGGCCCGCCCGCTCACCGCCGGTGTCGTCGTCTTGGCGATCCTCAGCCTGCCGCCGCTGTGGCGGGGCCAGATGGTCGACAGCAACCTCGACCGCGCCGAGGACATCCCCGACTACTGGGTGGAAGCCGCCGCCGCCATGGACGCACGCGACGACGGCACCCGGGTGCTGGAGATCCCGGGCGAGGACTTCGCGTCGTACCGCTGGGGCACCACCGTCGATCCGATCACCCCCGGGCTCATGGATCGGCCCTACGTCGCCCGAGAGCTCATCCCGTACGGTTCGCCCCCCTCGGCGAACGTGCTGAACGCCGTCGACCGCCGGCTGCAGGAGCAGGTGGCCGAGCCTGGCTCCTTCGCCCCGATGGCACGGTTCATGGGCGTGGGCGA
>Ga0182747_1002221_pt1 | contig 13827 bp, 9 predicted proteins | sample eDN3rd30CBELigBY_FD_128526 | JGI IMG/M metagenome (GOLD analysis project Ga0182747, IMG submission 128526) | Enriched backyard soil microbial communities from Emeryville, California, USA - eDNA 3rd pass 30_C BE-Lig BY (version 2) (version 2) | ecosystem: Environmental > Terrestrial > Soil >...
ATCCTATCGCAGATGACGGTGATTTGCCACGGGCATTTGCTACGAGCGAGTCTGAATTCGCTTTACACCGTATCTTGCTCTGCAAGGGGATACCTGATGGGGGCTCCTTGCGATGCCAGATCGTCGAATGACCGGATTACGTAAGCAGATGCGTCAAGCGATTTGTTGCAGGGCTCGGCCAGGGTTATCATGCAACTACTTGCCCTATGACAAACTGCCGCGCACTCGCACAAACCGAAGACTTGTTGGGGGAGGGCCCTGTCTACCGGCAGGACGAAGACTCCATTTATTGGACTGACATCGACGGGAAGTGTATCCAGCGTTGGAGTTTTGCCGATCAGCAACTGCAACAGTGGGATATGCCAGAAAAAGTGGGTTCCTTCGGTTTCTACGGCGATAACGTTCTGCTTGCCATGGAGACCGGATTTTTCCGCTTCGATTTGGAAACGCAATCCCTGGAAGAGCATTTCCACTTGCCCCACGGTGAAGGAATGCGCAGCAACGATGGGAAGTCCGACGCGCTGGGCCGCTTTTGGGTAGGCACCATGCACATCAGCGCGGAACCATCCGTGGGCGTGTTCTATCGTGTGGATCTTGATGGCAGCGTAACGCCCATGTTCAATGGCATCCGCTGCCCGAATAGCCTGGCCTGGAGTCTCGATTCCAAGACCATGTATTTTGCCGACAGCATGGATAAGAAGATCTATGCCTATCCCTTCGATCTGCAAGCAGGCGCCATTGGGGAACGCCGGGTATTTGCGGACACATCGGCCTACGACGGCTTGCCGGACGGCGCGACGGTTGATGCCGACAACTATCTATGGAGCGCGATGTGTGGTGGCTACTCGCTGATCCGTTATGCGCCAGATGGTTCTGTCGATCGTGTGGTTCCACTGCCAGTGCGCTACCCCACATCGTGCGCCTTCGCAGGGAGACCCGGCAAGATCTATGTCACCGGTGGCATCTTTGATCTGGACGAGAAAGCGCGGGCGGCCTCAGGCTTTCTGGATGGAGCATTGCTTGAGGTTGATATCTAGCGCGGCGGTTGACGCTTAGCGTAGTGATAGAGACGCTGCGGGTTCCTCGTCCCGTGCCGTCCGCACGCGGATGCTTAGCGAGTTGCTGGTCACGCCACCCACACGGACCTGCAGCAGATGATCTCCCGCTTCCAGTCCCAGATCATCCAGACGGATATTGATCTGGTCTAGGCCCGCATATTGACCCTGAACACCCGCGTAGACGACGGTCGCCGGCTTGTTGCCGACCCGTACTTCCAGGGCTTGCTCTTCATGACGCCTTCGCCAACCGGTTCCGTAGAGGGTCAGATAGATTTTCGTGCCCGTTCGCCAAAGCTCTATAGGTACGGGTTTGAATGCGGGCGATCCCGCCGGGACGGATCGGCGTGTCGCTAGCAGGCTGGTCCAACGTGTCCCGTCGGCTCTCACATAAAGGGTTTCTCCTGCTGGCAAGCCAGAGCCTGAAGAGTCCGCCGAGAATAGCGCGGGGCGTAGTCTCCGCACCATCAGCCAATCCTCGTGCGTCGTCTCACCGTCGCGCTTCAGTCGCAGGCTGGCCGGGCCTTCGGCCAAGTCCTCTGGCATCACCAAGTTCACCTGATAGGGCGATGTCATGGCAAACTGGCCGTTCCTCACCAGACCCCGGCTGTCCTGCACTTCCAACACCAGGCCATCCAGCAGAGAGGGCAGGGGAATGGTGTCGCCGAATGTGGTTTCCTCGGTAAAGTCTGCACCGAATAGGCTGACCAGGCTCTCGGGAGCCGCAACACGGCGCACGTAGTCCGCGGCCGATGTCGTGACGAACCGTCCGTTTCGCAAGCTTGTTCGATACTTCCCTTGCAGAAATGTCCAGCTGATATCAGTTCCGTCGGCTGGCCACTGGGTGCTGCTGGAAGTAGATGTCACCTCACGTACGGTTGTGGCGGGCCAGCAGCCAGTCGCATCGCGGTAGGTAAGCGTCGAGGGACTGTAAGGCTGCCATGCGTTCGTGTCTTGGCATTCGTTTTTCTCGCTCCAATACGTGAAGCGGGAAACGACGGCGCCATTGGTGTTCGCGGTTGCTGGCGTTACCGGCTCCGTGTTCTGGTAGGTCAGAACGCTGATGTGGTCTCGGCTATGGCAGGGGAGTAGATCGTCTGCGGGGTCCGTCGTCATCGGCGTCTTCTGTATGGGGTGTACGAGCGCGACACCAGCGAAAAGCTCCGGCTGGCGGCATGCGAGTTGTTCCGCCAGATCTGCGCCATCCCGATATCCCAATAGATAGACACGCTCCGGATCATAACTGAAAGCGCCACCCATCGCATTGACGACCGCGATCACCTGCTGCATTTGGTGGGAGGTTGATGTAGCAGATGCAGGCTCGCTCTCTTCTGTGGTCGCTGTCTGGCTGCCCTCTTGTACAACATCCGGGTTTCGGGGGAAAACGAGAACTGCGGCCTCTCGTTCCGCTTTCTCATGCAGTTTCGTCAGAGCCAAAAAGTCTTTGGATAGGCTCTCCGCAGGCTGCAATGTCACAATCACCGGGCACTGGCTGCCAGAGGCCGTGCAGGGTGCGGAAACATATTGATCCCAAGTCAGAGTGGAGCTGATGGCCGAGCCGTCCTCTTGTGTCGCACTCTTTCGTTCCAACGTACGAAGACGTGGCGTTGCCGTTGGCGTGTAGAGGCTATTCAGAAAGCTCTGGATCTGGTAGTAGTACGAGGGGTAGACTCTCTTCTGGTCATAGACGAAGAGCAGAAAGAAATAGTCCCGTTCTCTATCCATGTACGGGCTGACGCCGAAGCTGCCTTGCGAACTGTTCCCGTCCGGCAGGCCATCCTCCATGCCTTCGATCCAGTTCGAAAGGCCATATCGATTGCGGCCAGCGCCGGCCTTCCAGGATTCTTGTGCGGTGTAGGGGCTCAGCCGGATCTGCGCTCCCAACGTTTGGTCTGCCAGCATCAGGGAAACCGCTCGTTCCGAAAGCACCCGTTTCCCTTTCCACAATCCATGGTTCCGGATCATCTGCAGAAATTGCACATAGTCTTCACTGGTGGAATACGCGCCCGCTGCAGCATGCGGATTTCTTACCGTGCCATTGGGGTAGTAGGTGGTCTTCGTCATGCCAAGCGGCACGGCAATACTGCTTTGAAAGACGTCTTCCCAGGTTTGACCAGTGGCGACTTCCGCCACCCGGGCCGCCACCTGCAAAGAGACGTCGCCGTAGTGGAACGAGACTCCCGGCTGCAGCGGTACTGGTCGATCCGCAATCTGCTTTGCGCAATCGTCCATGAACATGTTGGAGGAGGAAAGACAGCTATAGTCCCCGGCCAGACCGGAGGAATGCGTCAACAGTTGCCGTATGGTGATTACGGCCTTCTCGTCACGAAAGTAGGGAAGATAAAGGCTGACGGGATCGTCCAGACCGACTAGGCCTTCATCCACCAGACGCAGGATGGTGGCGCCTGCCAGCCACTTGCTAGCCGAGGCAATGGGCTTCTGCTTTGCCTCGTTCCGGAACCCCACCGTCTTCTCGTAGACCGTCTGCCCTCGATGGACCACCACCAGTTCTACATCGATGTCCGCGGCGTAAGAGAGGTTTTCCAGAATCTGTTCCAGCGGTTTCCAGGTGGCCCCAGTCTGGCAGAAGACGCTGACAGGAAGAAACAGTCCGAGTAAAAGACCAAGGCGAAGAAGCATGTGAAAACTGCGCAATTGCGAAACGAACCTGAATCTACTGCTAGCCCGCCACGCGATCCGTGGTGCTTCGAGCGCCGCCCTTTCAGTCTAGCAATCGCGGTTGTCCGTATCACCTGAGCCCACAACATGCCTGCAACTATAGAAATGCATGGAATCGATAGACGCAGAACTCGTGTCGTTGATGTCTCTATTGTTGCCTTGTTCTCCGGTGACGGGCTTCTTATACAGATAGGCTGGCTGCTTTCAGATCTGGCCGGCCTGGACGTGTTACAACTACTCTGCTTGACGGTGTGGCCCCACTTGCTTTACGGCTAGCTCAACGATCATGGGCGGAAGGACAGTTTCCCGCCAACTGAGAGCCGTGTGGAGTGTTAAGCTACCCGATATGGCAAACATGGATTTCTATGTAGGAAAGGGTCTTGGGCTTCTCCGCAGATCGGTGCAATCACTGCCGACAGGGGAGCGAAATCTGGATATGTCGCGAGGAGTCCGGTTTCCTATAGATAATTTGGCATTTCTCGACAAAGGTGATATTCGTGCGATGTGTAGCCGGTCGTACGAGCACTCAACCTGTTATTACTTAGAAAAACACCTATCCTCTGGGGACGTGGTTTTGGATGTCGGGGGGAACGTTGGATATATTGCGTCGAGCGCTGCGGCTTGCGTCGGAGTGACTGGCGAGGTACATGCGTTCGAGCCGCTAGATCCCTGTTTGACTCGTCTGCATGCCCTTGCTCGTTTGAATCCCGATCATAAATTTTTTATCAATAACTGTGCCGTAGGCGTTGATAATACGACCCTGGATATTCGATTCGACTTGAACGGGCAGAGCAGAGTGGCCAGCCTGGTGATGTCCGGAGGGGATGCCCCGGTTTCGAAGCCTGTCAAGGTAGTTCGTCTCGATGACTATGTGAATGAGAAGAGATTGGATTTATCTCGTATTCGGATTGTGAAAATCGATGTAGAAGGTTATGAGTTCTCTGTGCTTCGTGGTCTGTCTGGGGTGCTGGAGAAAGCAAATACTAACATTCATATTATCTGTGAAGTGAACCCTTGGATGTCTAAGAAGCTCGGATATACATTGACTGATATGGCTGAATTTATGGGTGGATTTGGCTACAAGTCCTACTCCATTGTTCCTCCCTATCCCCCTCTTGATCTTCCGGCTTTGGACCGTTTGGAGAATGTGGTTTTTCGGCGGTAGCTACACTTCGGTCCTGCCCCCCGCATTGACAGGTAAGCGAGCTGGCTCGTATCCTTCGTATGGTGCCAAGCCGGTTACATCCGGCACGGTGAAGCAACCTTTGGGTACAGCAGGGAAGTCGGTGTAATTCCGGCGCGGTCCCGCCACTGTAAACAGAAAGTCTTTTCCAATCAGCCACTTGGCTAGCTTGTGATCTGCGCAGCAGCCGGGGAAGGCGGAGCGGACGTTGGTCTACACGACCTGAATCTGTGAGCCAGGATATCTGCTAGCTTCACGGGCACGCTGCTTTCTGCGGGAGACAGAAAGAGTGTATCGGCCCTGCGAACTGTCTACACGGAACGTCTGCGTCCACGCACTTTATCCTCCCGCGGCTCGGAGGATTTATGTTTGTCGTCCCACGTTTGGCCGCTGTCCTTGCCACTCTTTTATTTGCCATTTCTGGCCCCGCCGCTGAACTGACCGGCCGCATTGCGGACGCCGCTTCTACCGCGATACCCGGCGCGCTGGTTCGCGTGCTGAATCGAAATGGCAGCGTGCTGCGGGTGGTTCGCGCTGACGCCGATGGCAGTTTCTCGGTCGCTGACCTTTCGCCTGGCGAATACCGCTTGGAACTCAGCGCACCCGGGTTCGACCTCCAAAGTGTACCGCTGTCCGTTACGACGGCAGATCAAACACTGCGGGAAGACGTGCGACTTTCGATTGGTGCTCTCCGCACGGCCGTACAGGTGACCGCTGCCGGAACCGCACTCACCGTAGATGAAATTGCAAAAGCCGAAGACGCGGTTCGCGCCGACGAAATGATGCTGCGTGATGAGTATTCCTTGGCGGAAGGGCTACGCCTGTTACCCGGCGTGGCCGTGCAGCAACAGGGCGGACCGGGGAATTTCACTGCCGTTCGCGTGCGTGGCTTGCGCAGCCAGGATACGGCTCTGCTGTTTGACGGACTGCGCGTCCGCGATGCCGCCGATCCCCAAGGTGGCAGCATCGCTTTCATGGAGGCTCTCAACATGGTGGATAGTTCCGCTGTGGAGATGCTGCGCGGCTCTGGCTCCTCTTTATATGGCAGTCATGCGATCGGTGGCGTGATGAATGTGCGGGCCGAAGAGGGCGGCGGTCCGTGGCGTGGGCAGGTGCTCACTGAAGGCGGCGGTCTTGGCTTTCTGCGCGGACTGGCCAGGGCAAGCGGTGGGTTTGGCGATCGGCTATTACTCTCCGGTGGTCTATCGCACCTGAACGTACGGCATGGCGTGGATGGCGCGAACCCCCATCGCAACACCAGTGGTCAGGGATGGGCGAAGTACCTGTTCGCTCCCAGCATTGCCGCCACCGCGCGTTTTACCGGGCTGACAGCGTATTCCCAGTTGGCGGATAGCCCGTCGGTGGATGCTGGGCAGCTGGCGAACTTGCCTGCGAGTGGAGTAATTACTGCCCGGGCTCTGCCGGATGCACAGCTACGCCTTATGCTGGCTGGCATGCCCTACAGCGTGGGCAACAGCACCTTTGTACCTTCTCTGAACGATCCGGATTCTCGACGCACTACCAATCTGGTGAATCTCGCAACCGCGTTTTCGCAGGAACTCTCGGCCCGGGCTTCTTATCGTGTTGCCTATCAGTTGACCGATTCGAAGCGAGCAATCCACGATGGGCCGGGCGGTCAGTTGTATGAGCCGCTCTACAACAGCCGCAGCGACTTTGACGGGCGGATTCATCTGCTGCAAGCGCGTACGGACCTGCAGGTGCACCCCTCGCATCTGGTGACGGCCAGCTATGAACGCGAACACGAAAGCATCCTGAACAGCAATCTCGATCAGGATCCGAATCCCGCCACTCGCACCAACAATGCGCTGCGGGGCGTGCAGCAAGGCAACGCCTTCTCCGTACAAGATCAGATGCAGTTCCTGGATGGACGCCTACGTGTGAACCTCTCCGGACGCACCCAGAGTTTCGTGTTGGATACCCCTCGTTTCGAAGGGGGAGCCTCTCCCTACCAGAACGCAGGTCAGTACCTGAACAAAGCGCCCCGCGCCTGGACGGGTGATGCCTCGGTGGCCTACATGGTGGCCTCCACCAATACGAAGTTCCGCGCGCATGTGGGCAATGCCTATCGTGCACCGTCGGTGTACGAACGTTTCGGCGCCTCCTACTTCTTCGGAAGTTTTTCCCCCTCCGGCGACCCCCGTCTGAATCCTGAGCGCGCTCTCAGCGGCGACGCCGGTATCGATCAGTGGTGGTTCGGTGACAAGCTACAAACCAGCGCCACCATTTTCTATACCCGTCTGCAGAACACGATCATTTTCGATTTCAGCGGACTCATTCCCCCCGACGATCCCTTCGGACGTTTCGGCGGCTATGCCAACACCAAGGGTGGGCTCTCGCGCGGCGTCGAACTCAGCGTTCGGGCCCGCCCTGGTCGCGGAGCCGTCGTGCAGGCCAGCTATACCTATCAGAATGCCGATGAACGCAGTCCTGTGGTGGCCGGTTCTGGCTATCTGCCCCGCATGAATGTCTCACCACATCTGTTTTCGGCGTTGTGGTCGCAACCCCTGGGCGATCGCTTTACCGTCACGACCGACTTGAGTTACGCCAGCGAGTACCCGATGGCGGTTTTTGCAGGTACGGGAAGCCGCGTGTATCTGATGGAAGGTCCGCTGAAGATCGACACAGTAGCGGACTACGCGGTGCGCCGATGGGAGACCGGTTCTCTGCATCTTTACGGCAAAGTGGAGAACTGGCTGGATCGGCAATTCTATGAAGGCGGTTTCCGAGGTCCCGGTCGTTGGGCTCTGGCGGGATTGCGCGTGCAGTTCTAAGTAGTTCAAATGCAGTAAGAACGGAAAGGGGCGGAGCCGTTGATCGGTTCCGCCCCTTTCCGTTCCTAATCAGTGTTTTCCTGTGCCCATGAAGTCAGGTATCCCCGAGGGGTTGTCCCAGATCAGAGACCAAGGTCACTCAGCCCCGGATGATCGTCGGGTCGGCGACCAAGGGGCCAGTGAAAGAGGCGCTCGCTCTCCGCGATAGGCCGGTCATTGATGGAGGCGTGTCGTTCGCACATCAAGCCCTCCTCGTCGAACTCCCAGTTTTCATTGCCATAGGACCGGAACCAGTTGCCGGCATCGTCGTGCCACTCATAGGCAAAGCGAACGGCGATCCGATTGTTATCAAAGGCCCAGAGTTCTTTGATCAGCCGGTAATCCATCTCGCGGGTCCATTTGTGACTCAGCAGCCCGACGATGGCTTCGCGGCCCGTCACAAACTCGACCCGGTTACGCCATTTGCTGTCCGGCGTGTAGGCGAGAGCGACCTTTTCCGGATTTCGCGAGTTCCAGCCATCTTCTGCCCGGCGTACTTTCTGAATCGCCGTTTCCCGGGTGTACGGAGGGGCTAGCGGCGGCAGCGCTGGCGTCCCACCATTGGGCCCGCCAGTGCTGGACGTATTAGGATCCGTGGACATGCTTCATTCTCCTAGATGCAAGACCCTCGGCTGACTCGTTCGAATACTCGTCTATCCGGGGCTTACGTCTTGCATGGCTGTTCTGCGCTTTCAGTCGCCAATACCTTCATTGGCGCCCATATACCCATTGACGCCACCCCATCCTGACGAGGTGCAGCTTTTTCCACTCACCCATCCATTTACCCGGAAGACTGCGTAGATTCTTCCCTTCGACTCGCTGGGCGGCCTCGCATTAGAATGGGGCGAGGCCTTCTGGCGCCTCGGCTTTTCCGTGAAAGCCTGTTCTGTCGAGGACCGATCTCCATCCATGACCAACTACGAACTCCTGGGACAGTTTTACCTGGGGCGACCCTACGACCTGGCCACCTCCACCGGTGTTGATGAACCGCTGCTCTACAATTCGAACGACCTTCTGACCCACGCGGTGTGCGTCGGCATGACCGGCAGTGGCAAGACTGGCTTATGCGTCGGTCTTCTGGAAGAGGCCGCCATCGATGGCATTCCGGCGTTGGTGATTGACCCTAAGGGTGATCTCACCAACCTGATGCTGACCTTTCCGTCGATGTGCCCGGAAGACTTTCGTCCCTGGATCAATGAGGATGAAGCGCGCACCAAAGGGGTGGCGCCGGACCAGTACGCGGCGGATCAGGCGGCGCTGTGGGAAAAAGGATTGGCCCGCTGGGGTCAGGATGCGCAACGTATCGCAAAGCTGCGGGAAACTGCGGATTTTGCCATCTATACGCCCGGCAGCACCGCTGGCATTCCGGTTTCCGTGCTCCGTTCATTCGATGCGCCCGACGCCTCTATCGTGGAAGATCGTGAAGCCTTCGCCGAACAGGTGAATGCCACGGCCACTTCCTTGTTGGGTTTGTTGAAAATCAATGCCGACCCGGTGCAAAGCCGTGAACATATTCTGATTTCGAACCTGCTCAGCCATGCCTGGATGAACGGGCAGAACCTGGACATTGCCACGTTGATCTTGCAGGTGCAGAAGCCGCCCATGCAACGCTTTGGCGTGATGGATGTCGACACCTTCTACCCGGAAAAAGAGCGCTTCCAGCTGGCGATGGCGTTGAATAACCTGATCGCCTCGCCCGGCTTTGCGCTGTGGATGGAAGGGGAGGCTCTCGATCCCGGCCGGTTACTCTACACCGCGAGCGGAAAGCCGCGCATCGCCATTCTTTCTATCGCTCATCTGAACGACGCGGAACGTATGTTCTTCGTGTCGATGCTGCTGAACCAGACCATTTCCTGGATGCGGCGGCAGTCGGGCACCACCAGCCTGCGAGCCCTGCTCTACATGGACGAAATCTTCGGATACTTTCCGCCGATTTCCAATCCTCCATCCAAGGGGCCACTGCTCACTCTGCTGAAACAGGCGCGCGCTTTCGGGTTGGGTGTGGTGCTGGCAACGCAGAACCCCATGGACCTTGACTACAAAGGTCTTTCCAACTGTGGCACCTGGTTCATCGGGAGGCTGCAAACGGAAAACGACAAGGCTCGCCTGCTGGAAGGGCTCTCCAGTGCTTCCGGCGCGGGCATTGATCGCGCAGCCATGAATCAGATCCTGTCCAGCCTGGGTAAACGCGTCTTCCTGCTGCACAATGTCCATCGGCCCGAACCTGTGGTCTTCGAAACTCGCTGGGCGATGAGTTATTTGCGTGGCCCGCTCACCCGGAACCAGATCGCTTCCTTGATGACGCCGTACAAGACGGCAGCCACTGCTGTACAGGCAGCCCCGGCTGGCGCGGCCCCCGTCGCATCCGCCGTCGCTTTCGGGGCGTCTGCCGCGCCGCCGCCTCCACCGCCGCCACTTGCCGCGATAGCTCCTTCGAAAGCCAGACCTGCCCTGCCTGCCGGGGTGAACGAGTACTTTTTGGCAGCGTCCAATGCTACGGGAACTTACGAACCACACCTCGCCGGGTTTGCGAGGGTTCGCTATGCCAACACCAAAGCTGGCGTGGATGAACTGCGTAATGTCGGTCTGCTCGCATTCTTCGAAGAAGGCCCGGTTCCGATTCACTGGGAACTGGCAAGCCCCCTAGATATCGATCCACGAAGCCTGGAAGCCGAGCCGCGCTCGGGTCTTGGTTTCGCCGCTTTGCCCTCCGGCATACTGAATGCGAAAAGCCTGCGGGCTTGGGAAGACGATCTAGCGCGGTATTTGTTCACCTCTTGCCCGATCGACGTCTACCGCAGCAACACCTACAAAATGGTGTCTCAGCCTGGTGAAAGCGAACGGGATTTCCGTATCCGGTTGCGGCATGCCGCGCATGAGCAACGTGATCAGTTGGTGGGGGCCTTGCGCGCCAAGCATGGCGATCGCTTGGCCAAGGTGGAAGATCGCATCTTCGCGGCGCAACAGAGGTTGGCAAAGGAACAGTCTGAGGTGCGTAAGGCGCAGACGGATATGGTGAGTAACGCGGCCACCAGCTTACTGGGCGCGATTTTCGGGCGCGGTAGCGTGGCCACGCGGGTGGCCCGGGGCGGATCGTCAACGGCACGCGGTTACAGCAAGTCGCAGAAGGAAGCGCAGGACGTAGTCATCGCCCAGGAAAAACTGGACCAGCTCTATACCGAACGAGACGAACTGGTGCGGGAATTGGATGCGCGGACCGATGAGATCATCCGGCAGGCTGACCCCATGCTGGAAGAGTTGGAAGTGATTTCCATTCGGCCACGGAAGACGGATGTCGATATCCGTCTGGTCTCGCTCGTCTGGAAGCCGCGGACAGACTGAGCCCGGTACGCTCCAGAAGGGCCGTACGCTCGTGAAGCCCCTAGGATCTGCCGCCTGCGTCATCTTGTGGCGACGGCAGGTCCCAGGGGGCTTCTCTGGACTCTTATAAGCCCGCTGCTACTTGGCTTTCGCGACAGCCGCCTCGTTGGGGTTCCAGAGCACTTCCGGCACGCTCAGAATGTGGCTAGCCCAGCGGCTCCACACAAACAGCGCGTCGCTGAGCCGGTTTAGGTAGCGCAACACTTCGGGTTGCACGGCTTCCGTTTGGCTCAGCGCCATCACCAATCTCTCTGCCCGACGGCATACCGTACGGCAAATGTGCAGCTCGGCATTCAGTCGGCATCCGCCAGGTAGGACAAAAGAACGCAATTCCGGCAGAACCTCATTCATGCTGTCGATTTCATTTTCCAACATGGCCACATCGGCATCGGTAATGCGCGGCTGGCCCGGGAACAACTGATCGGGATCAGTGGCTAGCAGTGAGCCCAGGTTGAACAGTTCGTGCTGCACGCGCAAAATGATGGCGCTCAGAATCTCCAGGGCGGGGAATTCCCGCTCCAGCTCTTTCGTGCTGCAGGCAGCCACGCCCAACAGCGCATTGAGCTCATCTACCGTGCCGTAGGTCTCGATGCGCGGGTCATTTTTCGGTACTCGCCGTCCATTTACCAGGGACGTTTTTCCTTCGTCGCCCCCTTTTGTGTAAATTTTTGATAGTCGAAGCTGCGGTTCATTGAATGTCGTTTCTGCCATAAGCACCTCCGCTCACGTGGTCGCAATCATCTCTTCCACAGGCGTGGGCTCCTGCAGACTGACCCTACTTTAGGGTATTCCCGTTGTGCACTGTAGCAAAGCCCGTTGGGTGGCTTGCGTTATCACGGGGGATTCACACTATACGGATGCACGAAATCGCACTGTTCCCGCCCGTAGCCGCTCCGTCTCGCGCCTAATGTGTACCTTTGTGTCGATATTTCGAAGCTTCCCCGGAGGGTGCGGGCATCATATCTTTAACTCGGCAGGTGTTCCCGCGGATTGCTGTTTTACGCCGAAAAGTGTAGTTTCTTTCGATGCCAACGTGGCCGTTACGTGAGGCTTCGATGCTTTTCAACAAAACAGAACCAGCCCTTTCTGTTGTGGCCTGGGGACCTTAGCAATCGCTAACGCCTTCGAGATTCCCGTTGCTATACTGAAAGAGCTTATGGATCCACTCACTGCAGACCCTCAGGCAGTTTCGCTTAAGAAGGTGATCCTCCTTAAGCCTCGCGGATTCTGTGCGGGCGTTGTGCGCGCCGTCGATGTAGTCAAACTGACACTGGAGTTTTATCCAGCGCCGGTTTATGTGCTGCACGAAATTGTGCACAACAAGCACGTCGTCCAAGAATTGCGTGGATCTGGAGCGATCTTCGTTGATGAAGTTGACGAAGTTCCGGTCGGAGCGCGCATCATTTTCAGCGCGCACGGGGTTTCTCCCGCTGTCCGCCAACAAGCCAAAGACCGCAAGTTGAACGTGATCGATGCCACCTGTCCCTTGGTCACCAAGGTGCACATGGAGGCGATCCGCTTTGCCAAGCAGGATTACTCGATTGTGCTGATTGGCCATCGCCATCACGAAGAGACTGTCGGCACTATGGGCGAAGCGCCTGACCACATGCACTTGGTCAGCGACGTGGAGGATGTGGACGGACTGACGCTTCCTGATGAATCGAAGGTCGTCTATCTTACCCAGACCACGCTGAGCCTCGATGAGACGCGGGATATCATCATCCGCTTGAAAGAGCGTTTCCCCGCGATCATTGGCCCCCCCTCCCAAGATATTTGCTACGCAACCGAAAACCGCCAGCTCGCCGTAAAGGCAGTGGCGCCGATCTGTGACCTACTGTTGGTAGTGGGTTCTCAGAATAGCTCCAATTCGAAGCGTTTGGTTGAAGTCTGTGAAAACGGTGGCGTGCCTTCCCACTTGGTGGATGACGCCTCCGAAATCAAGCCGGAATGGCTGGTTGGGACGAAGACCGTATCCATCACAGCCGGTGCTTCCGCGCCGGAAGTGCTGGTGCAGGGCGTCATTCAGCGCCTGCGTGAGGAATTCGACTTTAACTCCTTGGAAGAAATGGAGTTAAAGGAAGAGGATGTGCGCTTTAACCTTCCTCCGGAACTCAAGATCTTCACCCCGAAGTTGCAGACGGTAGCGAACTAAAAGATTCTCATGAGTGCGATTGGCCAGGCCATAGAAACCGGTGCGGCTCGCGTCGGCCATGCGATTGAGCGGTCCTCGCAATATCTACTCAGCCTTCAACGGTCAGAGGGGTACTGGTGGGGCGATCTCACTGCAGACACCACGCTCGAGTCCGACTATATCCTTCTCCTTCTGTGGCTCTATCCCCCCACTCCCGGGGACACTGCCTGGAACCCTCCTTGCGCGGCTCGTGTCCGCAAAGCGGTGAAGGGGATTCTATCCCGTCAGCTTCCAGATGGAGGCTTCAATGTCTACGCCAAGGGCCCCTCGGACGTCAGTGCCACTGTAAAAGCGTACTTCGCGCTGAAGCTTTCCGGCTTGCCGGTTGACGATCCACGGATGCAGTCTGCGCGGGAGTGCATTCTACGCCTTGGCGGCATTCAGGCCGCGAATAGCTACGTACGCATCAATCTCAGTCTGTTCGGCTTGTATCCCAAGCAGTATGTGCCTTCGGTGCCACCGGAAATGATGCTTGTTCCGGGGAACTGGCTATATGAGATGTCCTCC
>Ga0182747_1002224_pt1 | contig 13821 bp, 12 predicted proteins | sample eDN3rd30CBELigBY_FD_128526 | JGI IMG/M metagenome (GOLD analysis project Ga0182747, IMG submission 128526) | Enriched backyard soil microbial communities from Emeryville, California, USA - eDNA 3rd pass 30_C BE-Lig BY (version 2) (version 2) | ecosystem: Environmental > Terrestrial > Soil >...
CAATATGTTTTTGTACATAAATAGGAAAAAATTTCTGTAGCTCAATCGGTTAGAGCGATCGACTGTTAATCGACTGATATGGGTTCAAGTCCCGTCAGATCCTATTTTTGTGTTTGTTATTTTTAAGGTGTAATATAGAGAGTAGTTAAAATTTTAATTAAAATGGGGTAAAGATGTAGTTCAAGGGTAGAACATGCGACTTTTAATCGTGGAATTTGAGTTCGAATCTCAGCGTCCCCATCATTTTATTTCTTTTTCGTAGTTTAACGGTAGAATAGTGGTCTTCTAAACCATCTGATGTAGGTTCAAGTCCTGCCGAATTCAATTTTACTAAATAAAATTTTCATTACATATAATTATATGTAATGGAAAGGGGTGGCATTTATAATAAATAATTAGTATGGAATTTATTTCTTCGTAGTTTAACGGTAGAACAATAGTTTCCAAAACTATTAGTGTGGGTTCAATTCCTGCCGAGCCCTAATTTGATATAGATTAACTGGTAAGATCATCAGTTTGTGACACTGAAGATATGGGTTCGACCCCCATTATCCACCTTTTGAGTGTAAATTTTAATTTAATAGCCTATATAATGTATAGATTTTTACATTAATTCATGCTGAATTTTCAAAAACGTATTTTTTTGCATACTATTTCTCCAATTGGTGCGCTAACATCTAAACCGTATGTATTTGGTTACCGACCTTGGGAATCTAGAAATTATGAAGTTTTTGACCCTAAATCGGAGTTTTATCAACCAATTTTGATAACAGTTGTTAATAATGGGATTCATAGAGTTTTGCCTATTAACAAAAATTTTGAAAAAAACGGCTTTCAAAATAATTATCAGTGGATTCCGAATCGGCTGAGATTTTTTTTTGAAAGCATGAATTTGAATTCAAATTGGTTCCATCCTACATGTGAAAATACAAGTTTTAGAATTAACGTTGAAAAGCAAGTTGTTTTTAGGCAAACATCGATACCTGTTCATTGGATGCATATTCTTAAATCATTGAGTTCTCAAATTCAAAATTTTTCAAATTTTTATAAATTTTTCCTTCAATTTAAAAATTTTAATAATTTTGATTTGCATTCAATTTTGGAATTGAATAATTTGTGTGTGGAGGTTCCAAATTTGATAAAAATTAATACCTGTTTGGATGGTGGTAGTAATAGTTTGATTAACATACTAAACTATAGATGCTGTTCACTGGCTAATTTTTCATTTAAAAATTTTTCTAAAGTTATACTTATTTCATTTAATCCTTATTTTGTAAGCCCCGCTTTTAATTATTTGTTGAAAACATATTCTGATCTTAATTCTATTAGAGTTTATACGATGTTTTTTTCTTATTTTTCGGTGAATTTTCAAGTAGAAAATTCAATTCCGAATACTAATAATGTAGTTAAGTTGTTTTCTGGTCGTCATTATTGGTCAAAATTTATGGCTAATCAGGATGTTGCTGTTGTTTTTGATTATAATTTCTTGAATAGCTTGCCTAATCACGCATTGTTGCTAATTTTTAATTTCTTTTTTGGTAATAATAAAGTTCAAAACTTGTTTATTACTAATAAATCTACTGGTGGAAGTTATTTGGAAAATGTTTTCTTTACTGGGGTAAGTAAGTTTTCAAATAATTATAGTAATGTACCTTCAGCTGTGGGGGCACACTATAATAATTTTTATTCAATATTTAGGGGTTATTTGAATTTTAATAATTCTTCTACTATAGAAAAAAATGTAAATATTAGTTTTAGTAAGTCTAAAACTTTTTCTGTTCTAGATTCCCAAGAATGGTCTTATTTGTTTAAGCCTATTATTTCGTTGTTTTCTCAATTTCCGATTCAGAATAAAAAAAATGACGTGCACTATTTCTTGTCTGTATCTAATTTTGTTGAACTTACCGCAAAATACGGTGTATTTGAATTTCCCGAAGCTTATTCGAAAAATTTTAGTTCGGTCTACAGACCATCTGGCCGTTCAACAGCTCAAATATTTTATTTTTTTCGTAAATATTTTGAACAATCAAAAAATTATTCACATGGTGACGTAAATAATTTTATTTTTTTTATTTTTTTTATTTTCGTGTACCCATTTCGTAGTTATTATAATAAAATCTGGGAAAAAACGACATCTTTGAATAATAAATTTTGGTATATTTTGTTTAATTTTTTCTCTAGATATTCATCTTTTATTATGTATGATTTGAAAAAAAATAATTTTTATTTTAAATCGTCGTTGCGTAATCTTCAATATATACATAAACCAAGTTCGTTTTTTTTGGATTCATTTTTTAAGTTTATGCCAGCTAACAATAATAATAGAAAATCTAATACTTTTTTTAGTAAACAAACTAGTAACTTTACTAATAATTATCAAAATCCAAGCATTGATTTGACATTGGATTGTCAAGTTGAATATTCAAAAACGCTGACTCTAAATCGTCAATTTTTTAATTTGCGTTTTAAAAATTTTAGTTAAAATAAGATAAAAAAAAATATATTAGAAATTACTATAAATAACTCCTTGTAGTAAATGATATTATATTTATACTCCATAAAAATATTTTAAATATTGTGTAAAATGAACGTGATGTTTATCCAACTATTTTATTATTTCATTAGTATTTTTGGTCTATTGATACCACTTCTACTTGGTGTTGCTTTTTTGACACTGGTTGAACGAAAAATTTTGGGTGCGATCCAACGTCGGTTTGGGCCAGATCAAGTTGGGTTTTTTGGATTGCTACAGCCAATTGCGGATGCAGCAAAACTTATATTTAAAGAAACAGTTGTACCGGCAACTGCAAACCAATTTTTGTATTTTTTGGCTCCAATACTTTCATTTTCATTGAGTTTGTCGATTTGGGCGCCAATTCCGGTTGGAAAATTGGGTGGCTTGGTTAATATCGATTTGGGATTGCTTTACCTTTTTGGTTTGTCTTCATTGGGCGTTTATAGTATTGTTTTGGCTGGTTGGTCAAGTGGTTCACGTTATGCGTTTCTCGGAGCTCTTAGATCAGCAGCACAAATGATTTCTTACGAAGTTTCTTTTGGCCTTATACTCGTTTCTGTGTTGCTATGTGTTGGCTCACTTTCTCTACAGGATATCGTCGTTTTCCAAGAAAAATATATTTGGCTTGGTATTCCGTTGTTCCCTCTTTCAATTATTTTCTTTATTTCAACTCTAGCAGAAACAAATAGACCTCCATTTGATTTGCCTGAAGCGGAAGCTGAATTGGTAGCTGGTTATAATGTTGAATATAGTGCAATTGGGTTTGCGTTGTTTTTCATCGCTGAATATGCAAATATTATTATGATGTCTGCATTGAATGTTATAATATTTTGGGGTGGTTGGAGTTCTCCATTTTGGATTTTGTCATTTGTTCCTTGTAGTATTTTTTTTAGTTTTAAGGTTATGATATTTGTTTTTTTTTTTATTTGGGTACGTGCTGTTTTGCCTCGCTATAGGTATGATCAACTAATGTTTTTGGGTTGGAAAGTATTTCTGCCTATTTCACTTGCTTATGTATTTTGTGTATCTGCAATCTTGATAATATAATATTTATTTACGTTTTAGGAAAAGTGTTACCGTAGTTTAATTTGGTTAGAATATTTGACTTGCATTCAAATGATATGGGTTCAAGTCCCGTCGGTTCCAGTGAGTTTTTCAAGGTTTTCCTACAAAATAATTAGCTAGTCGTAACATTTTTTAGGTTATATAGTGATATAATATACAACATAGATATTTATTTGTTTTATTTTTGTAAATGGTTTTTAAATTGCTATTTGTAAGGCGTAGTTATTCATCTTTTAAAATATATATTTTGGAAAAACATAAGATTTGTTCCCCAGTTTTGAGTGGCCAACTTACTGGGTTTAAGCTAGGAAAAAGTTCAGCCGCAGATGTTTTTGTTCAGAATTTGGTTGGTAAAAAATCTTTGTATTATTTTAGAAATCTAAAGTTTTTTAATAATGTTATAAAAAAATTTATTGAATTTGTACAAGATGCAAGGGCTTCAAAAATATTATATATTTTCTGGTTCAAAAGAAATTTTTCGGCGCCGTTTGAAGTCAAGTTGGATTCAGTTTTTTAAAATAGGGTCATTTTTGCGTATTATTTTTTATTCAGATGGTTATATTAATTTGAAATTTTCTGGAATTTGTATATCAAAATCACTTCGTGGGGTTGGCTCAACTTTTCAGCTAGCTGATAGATCTGGGGTAAATAATTGGTTTTATTTTTTTTCTCCCGTTATAAAAAATATTACCATTGTTAAATTTTGAGTATGTTTGTAGTCGGAGAAATAAGTAATTTGTAAAATTATTTAGAAGAGGTATGGCGGAATGACTAGACGCGCTTGACTCAAAATTAGGTGGAAACATTATTTTTCTTTGCGGGTTCAAGTCCCGTTGCCCGAATATGTGGAATTAGGTATGTTGTTTGTGTAATTTTTAATAAAATTTTCCTTTACGTTGGGTGTATTTCGAAATTTTCGTTTTGCTAAAGTTTAAAATTATTCTCTAAGGAAATGTAGTAGTAATTAATTTTTCTAAATTAACAACTGTAAATAAATAATAAACTTTTATGGGCAGTAGTATGACTAGAGTTTTTCATAAGGTTTCATCTTTTACCTTCTTTGCGTTTGGTTCTCAATTTGGGGCAATTTCATTTAGAGAATGGAATTCTGATTGTTCTGGTTATGTTTATTCTCGTCTGAATTATCGATCTTTGATAAATTTGTCAATAACGTCGATGGTTGCTAGTAGATCATTGAAGTTCATTAGATTTTTTAGTTCCAGGAAGTTGAAATTTTTGTATTTTCTAAATGAGGGGTTTATGAATTTGCAACCTAGTTTGCGGCTTGCATATAAACGGTTTTGGAAATTTAATTTTTATATTGTAAACCATTGGATTGCTGGAGTTTTGACAAATTATAAAATTGTTCGAGGAAAATTGATAAAATTTAAGAGTAGAACAAATTTTACCCATTATGCAAATGGGTTTGTATTTTTGGATAATTTGCGGTACTTGAATATTTCGTCTGCTGAAGCGCGAAGTTCAAAACTACCCTCGATTGGACTGGTTGATGTGGATGTTGGATTTTCCCCATTTGTTTACTCTATACCCTCAAATAATAAGACGTTTTCAATTTTTTTTTCATTTTATTGTTTGTTTTTTCGAGCTAGTGAAACTGGGTGGTTTTCGTGGAATGTTATTTGTGGTAATTTTTTTGTTCAGCAAACTCGACGTGTGTTTTCGAAGCTTTTGCATTTTTCTCGTATTAGTTTTTCGCTTCGATTTTCAGATTTTACTAAAAACTTTAAACTTATTGCTGTTGGATCCTCAAAATTTAATTTTGATGTGCAAATTCAGCAAAATAATTGGACTTATGAACCTTCTTCCTCTCATCAATTGCAGAGTTACCAATGGTTTGTAAAAAATTCGCGAGTAAGATTTGATTTGCTTGGTTATTTTAATTATGGATTGAAGTTGCGGAATAATATATTTGGGTTTTTGCAAAAAAAACGTACTGTTACTTTCAAGCAGTATGCCCATAAAAAAAGAAATTATTAAAATAAAAATATACCTAAAAATTGAAATTTTATGAAAAAATTTACTTCACTTACTAGATTTTCTTCCTATTATAATGACGATATCTGGGGGCGTATTTTTCGGTTGAATAAATGTGTTAAAGCGTTTAAATATATTTCTTATAGTTCCTCAGCGCGTCTAAAACGTAGGTATCAAAGAAAATTTCAAATTAATTCAAACTACTATTATAAGCGTACGAAAGCGTATTCTGCATCTGGGATGCTAAATAAAGTAAATTCTTTTGGGCGCCGGCTTTGGGGGCGTCATAAGCTTCAGTATTTCTATGGTAAACTAACAAAATATGAGTTTAGAAATAAACTTCGTGCAACGAAGGGCAAGACATCATATTCACGTGTTGGGTTTTTGTTTAATAGGTTCGAGTGTAGGGTTGACATTAGTCTGTTTAGGGCTGGTTGGTTTACTGAAACATTGATGCCTTTTCAATTGGTTTTTCACGGGTTTATTAGTATTGATGGCCGTATTAGTAAAAGTCCATTTGAGGTTTTGAAAGTGGGAGAACTCCTGTCGCTCTCTGAATTTGTTTACGACCGTCGTGAAATTATACGCCGTATAAATCTTCAAACTGCAAAGTTTGCTTTTCAAAGTAATTATATCGTTCCTAGTGAATATCTACCAATATTGATAATTTGGAGGCCTTTCCGGATTGCAAATATTAAAATTTTTCCAAATACTAGCAAATATGGAGTCTTGCGATTTAATTTTTTATTGCACTTAGAGTGGTGAAAAAAAAATCTTCGCGAAGATTTTATTACATAAATATTATAATCTTATATATATATATATATATATAAGATTATAATATTTTTTATTTTTTATTTTCAAAAAATAATAATAGTTGGATAAAGTTTATAATTTTTTAAAGATCAAAAACGCTAAAAGGAGGCTTTTAGCGTTTTTGATCTTTATTTTTCTTTGTAATGAAATTGGAGTTTTGGGTTATAAAGATTTATTTTTTTCTAAGGAAAATTGTTTTTATTAGCTCATGAAGCCAATTATGTTGTGTAAACATATCTTAAATGCTGGGTTTATGCGATATAATTCTGGACATCTTATATAAATGGGTGTGCCCTTATTTGGTGTTACTATATAAGAATGTTGGATTTCTATTACATGTAGGTGGGAGAAAGAAGACTGCAGATGATGGTGGTGCTTTTTTGTTGCTGGAAACAGTATACAATGGGTGCTATTAATTCTGCAGATCTGATTTCTGCCGCTAAAATTTTCGGTGCTGGATTGGCTACGATTGGGATCGGAGGTGCAGGAACTGGAGTTGGCCATGTATTTGGTTCATTTATGCTTGCATGTTCAAGAAATCCTGGAATGGAACCTAAACTATTTAGGTACGTTTTGATAGGGTTTGCTTTGACTGAAGCTGTTGGGTTGCTAGCTTCGATGATGGCATTTCTGTTGCTTTTTACGTAGAGAAAAAATTAAAGGATAGGAATTATTAATAAAAGTTTAAATTTTTACACTTTTTTACCTATACCTACATAAAACATCTTTAATAAAATATATATTGTTTTTTTTTTTTTTACCTAGTTATATAAAAAACCTTTGAGGAGAGGTCTTTGTGGCGATAGTGTTTTTTGGTATTGGTTTAAAGTTTTTTTTAATAATAAATTTTATTTTAAAATTTTCAAGAAATATATTATCTTTGAGATTACACAAATTTATAAATGAATTTTGTAGTAATTTTTTTAGGGTTTTTCAAAGTTGATTGGAATAAGTTGGAGTAAGATCACTTAAAATATTTGAAGAAAGTGTTCCTACATTTTAGTATAGGTGTATGCCTATTAATTTTTAGTGTGGAAAAAAGTTATCCGCCTAATTTTTTTTTAAAACATAAATTATATGTTTTTTTAATGGAAAAAATCATACGTTTAAAATAAAATAAATGGTAAGTAAAATCGATTTTGGAAATTTTTTGGGTTATGCGAAAGATATTTTTTTTGCGTTTGCGCCTGAATTCAATCTGGTCTTTAATCTTATGATTATTGGCACCAGTTATATTTATTTTAAAAGTTTGAATAAAAAACCAAATAATTTTAATAAATATAAATCTCAAGTCTTCTATTCAAGTTCGGTACTTGTTTTGATTTTTTATATATTTTTTTCATTTTGGCAATTTATAGAAAATGGATCAGATTCTTTTTTTATTTGTAACTCAATTTTCTCGTTCACCCCATATGTTTTTTTTATGAAAGCAGTTTTTGGTTATATAGTTTTTCTAATTATTCAAGTTTACTTTTCATCAAAAACAAGTATAGCAAAAGATTTGGAGAATTCAAAAATTTTTAGTTTTGAGCTCATTATAGTTTTTTTGCTAATGATTCTTGGAATGGTTGTTTGTATACAAGCAAATAATTTCATTACTTTTTATATTGCATTGGAACTCCAAAGTTTTAGCATCTTTATCCTGTTGTTTCTTGGTAGTAATGATAACTTGATTGTTGTTAGGACTAGTATTGCTTATTTTTTGATAGTTTTGGTTTCATCGGTGCTATTTTTGGTTGGAATTGCTTATTTTTATTGGCGTTTTGGTACTGTAGAAATGAATGAGTTGTGGGTATTGTTGTATACTTTTCAATCATCTCTAGATTTTACTTTTTTTGATATATTTTTTGCAATTATAGTGTCGCTTAGTCTGTTTGTTAAAGTAGGATTGTTTCCCGCTCATTTGTGGGTTCCTCTAATTTATGGATTTGGGAATATTTTTGTTACTTCATTGTTGGCTACAATTTCAAAAATTTTTGGATTCTCAATATTGCTTAAATTTCTATCGATTTTGGTAATTCAACATGATTTGTTTTTTTGGTTGGAATTTGCTTCATTGTGTGCAATCGTACATGGTGTTTTTGTGGCTTTGTCGCAAAATTTGTTTAAAGTTCTCCTAGGGTATAGTGCGATTGTTCATATGGGATATGTTTTTTTGGTAATTAGCACGAATACCCCAGATGGTTACGCCTATGCTATATTTTATGTTTTTGTTTACATAATTAATATTTTGCCGGTTTTCCTATTTCTGTTGGGCGTTAAAAATCGTGTAGATAATTCTGCTACTTTTTCCAAAATATCTGATTTTTCGAAAATTAAATTGCAAACTTGGAAAGATATATGCATTTTTATAATGTTTTCAACTTTTTTTTTTAGTTTTATAGGTATACCTCCTTTTCCTGGTTTTTTTGCCAAATTTTTTATAATTAAATACTTGATCGCAACTGGACATTATTTTTCTGCATTCATTATGGGGTTGTTTAGTGTAGTTAGTGCATTTTATTATCTAAAAATTATTAAAGCACTGTTTTTTAGTTCTGAAAGATTTTTGAATAAAAGTAAAGTTGATAATTACAATTATTGGACAGTTTCGGATTTGGTTTCCATTTGTATAATTTTTTTTGGTATTTTTAATATTTTGTTTGTTTTCTTTGTTCCTTATATTTTGTATATTGTTTTTTTTTTTGTGTAGTACCTACAAACTTAAAGGAAGCAGAGTATCTTTATACTTAGAAATGTTTTTTCAACAAGCCATAGTTTAACTGGTAAAATACCTCTTTGCGGCAGAGGTGATATAGGTTCGATCCCTGTTGGTTTGTTTTTATATTTTAGGATGTTTTAAAGTTCAGAACTTTAAAAGTCCTTCATTACAATAAAATAAAATTACCATGGAACGTTTCCTGGGCGTAAAATAAGTTGCTTGTTTTAATTTTTTTTAGCATTAAAATTTAATTAATTAAATTTTATATTTTGTGCGTGTATACAAATTTTTGTATGCACTAATTTTTTTTACAATTTTTAGAGTTTTTAGTTTATATATATATAAATGGAGTTGAGGAATTTTATTTTTAAATTTAATAACGAAAGTATTAGTTCTAAAATGGGAAAAGGTGCATCTCGTCTCATTACCCACCCTTACCATTTGGTTGATCCAAGCCCATGGCCAATTTTTATGAGTTTTGCCATTTTCAATTTGGTAATTGGTTCTGTTGCTTATATGCATAGATTTGATAATTCAAGTTTCCAATTTTTTATTGGGATTCTAAGCGTCCTAAGTGTTCTAATTTTGTGGTGGAGAGATGTAATTCGTGAGAGTACTTATGAAGGTATGCATACTCGTCCGGTTCAAAAAAATATACGAATGGGTGTATCTTTGTTTATCCTTTCGGAAGTTATGTTTTTTGTAGGATTTTTTTGGGCGTATTTCCATTCAAGCCTCGCTCCTGCTATACAAATAGGTTCCATTTGGCCACCAATTGGTATCTCTACTATTGAGCCTTTTGGGGTACCACTACTAAATACTTTTATACTATTGACGTCTGGTCTTACGCTTACGATTTGCCATCATGCGATTATTCATAGTAATACGGATCTAGCGGTGGAATCAATTTCTATTACAATTTTTTATGCTTTCGCTTTCGTAGTAGAACAATTTTTTGAATATTTGCATTCGAGTTTTAATATTAATGATGGTATATATGGTTCAACTTTTTTTATGTTGACGGGGTTTCATGGTTTTCATGTAATTGTAGGAGCAATATTTATTTGTGTATGTGCAGTACGTCTTTGGTTTGGTCATTTCACAAGTACTCATCATGTTGGTTTTGAAGCTGCTGCTTGGTATTGGCATTTTGTGGATGTTGTTTGGCTTGGCCTTTATATTTCATTGTATTGGTGGGGGTCGTAGTTAAATAATTTTTTGTTTACTAAGAAGTATAATGAAAAAATATCTTAATTTTACTTGTAAATATGGTTTTTATACTATACTATTTTGATGGAAGCGGTGTTTTTTTTTTAGCAATTAAAATAAATGTCCACAAGCTTTTTTTCATCAAATAAATGTTTTTATTTAGAGATTTAAGTAAAATTTTTTTATTATATTTATTTTGGAATATATTTTATATATGTCAAAATATGGGCTACATCAAATTGGTTTTCCAAATTCAGCTACACCGATTGCTGAGGGTATAATTGATTTGCATGACTACATAATGTTTTATATTATTATTGTTTTTATTTTTGTTTTTTGGATTTATTTTGATATTATTTTTCAAAATTTTGAAATATTTAATTTTCAAATTGAAAATAAACAAGTGAATGATATTTTCTCTCAGGAGATTACCCTTCGTAGGCTATATTTTTTTTTGAATAGGGTCAACCATGCGACAAATTTGGAAATTGTTTGGACTTTGTTGCCTAGTTTGACACTAATTATTATTGCGATTCCTTCGCTATCGTTGCTATATAGTATGGATGAACTTTTGTATCCTAAACTAACTTTGAAAGTTATTGGATTCCAATGGTATTGGACATACGAATATTCGGATGCGTTTATTTATTCAAATTTCATAATAGATGTGAAGGCTACAATTTCAAAATGGCTTTTTACTAATAAGACATATGTTGCTGATATTAAGTCTATGAAAGGGTCGAAATACTCAAATGAGTATAGAGATTTGATTATTGAAAGTTATATGATTCCTGATGCTGATTTGGATTTCCAAAGGAACCATAGATTGTTGTCTGTCGATCAGTCGATCGTTTTGCCAACATATACCCATATACGTGTTTTGGTAACTGGTGCGGATGTGTTGCACAGCTGGGCAGTCCCATCGCTTGGAATAAAAATTGATGCAGTTCCAGGCCGGCTAAATCAAGTTGCAATCTACATAAAACGTGAAGGCATATTTTATGGGCAATGTAGTGAACTATGTGGTGTAAATCATGGGTTTATGCCAATTGTTGTTAAATCAGTGACTTCAATTAATTTCATTGATTGGGTAAGGAATGCAATGTTTGCAAAATTTAAGGCTGTTGCAATAAAAATTTTAGTTTAGTTTTCTCTAATAAGGAATGCTTAATTATTTTTTGCGTGTACCAGGTGGGTAATATATTTTTATTATTTATTTTATTAATATTATGATTGCTATTAAAAAAAAATTTTTAAATAACACAATAACACACAATGAGCTTGCTAATTGGTGTAGTAAAAAAAAATATGCGTAAACTGTTTAAATACATATATATATACATATATACATACTTTAAAGTTATGAGTGAAACTGGTCTTAGATCTATAGATTTTTTTTGGTACATTAATAAAGCTGGATTTATAATCCAAGCTAGTAGTAGTAATTCAGGAAGTCAGGAACCTCCGGAGTGGGTTTTGTTTTTGACAGGCATGTTTATTGTTCTTTCTACTATGTTTTCTGTATTTAAAGCTTCTGAATATATTGTAAATTATTATACTAATAAGTCTACTAAAAAAAAAAAATCTAATTCGCTGGAAAGCGATTCTGAAAATAGTAAGGGTGATGACTTGAATCGAAATCCGGTGACTCAATTTGAGTTGGATAGTTGTTTTTCTATATATAAAAAGGAGCCTATAAGTGTGGAAGAATTTGAGAAACTTCGAACTGAAAGGATAGAAGATTTGAAAGCAGAATTGGAAAAATTGGAAGAGGCAGCAAGACTTGATCGTCAAATAGACGAAAGGAATGCGCGTTTTGGAATTTATTATATGACTCCCACTACTCCTAATGTGCGGCAAGTACGGCGGAAGCGTAATGACGATGATGACGATGATGAGTACGAGTATGAATATGCGCCCCCCCCCCCTGTGGATTTGCGTATACAATTCAGAGCGGAGACGGAAGCTATAATAAATGCAGAATTGGATAGAATAATTAACCCTCCTAAAGATCCAAAGCTACTTTATGCTTTGTATTCCCAGCTGAGAGGGCACAAGAATGCAAAGGAGGGTATATGCGAAACAGCTGAGCAGGAAGGAAATTTGAGTTCTAAAGAATGGAATGTGGATAATAACATTACTACAGATGATGATATAGGATCGAGCGGTGGAGATTTATAACTATAAAGAGTTGGTCAAAAACTTTTAATTTTTGATTTAAGATATTATTGTTTGTAATTCTTAAAATGATGTAATTAAAATAAATTTCTGGAAATTAGTTCATGTAAATTAATGATTTTAAAATTAACTTGCATAAATACAAATTAGCCTTGTATATTATATATTATATACAAGGCTAATTCGATATTATAATAAAAATAGTAAACAATAATTATTAAATAAAATTAAATGGAATTTTTCATCTCATATGAGAATATAGCTAGTTTGTTTTTGGTAACATACATAGTAATATTTTTTTCACTTATTGGCATTATTTTTTTTGCAGCGGATTACATCCAAATTTTGTTGTACGTAGAACAAGCATTGTTGGCTATAAATATTAATTTTGTTTATTCGTCGTTGTATCTAGATGATATTACTGGACAAATTTTTGTTATTTTTATTTTGAGTGTAGCAGCAGCAGAAGCTGCAATTGCATTGTCAATTTTTATAATTTTGTACCGGGTATCGGATAGTGTGATAGTTATGTTATTTTTTTTTTTTTGCTTTGTGAAACCATAAAATAGTTTTGTAACTTGTGTGTAAAAGGAATATAGCTTAAATGAAGAAAACTATATTTTAGAATTATCACTTTTAGTAATATGAAGAAACCTTTTGTTTATAACCCAAATTTTAAAAAAAATAAGAAACCTTTTGTTTATAACCCAAATTTTAAAAATTTTTTTAAAAAATCCCTAAAAGGAGGCATTAATTTGGAAATTTTGAAGCTTATTAAATCCCGGCTCAACTACTACTTGATAATTAAACAGACAACAAATAATATTTTTCTGACGCTTACAAATATAAAAGGGGAAACAAAAGCAGTAATAACTGGGGGTTTTTCGAAAGCAAAAGGAAAAAATAGATCTTCTCATCATTCAATACATATAATTTCAAAAATTCTACTAAAGAAATTGTATACATTTAAGCGTAAAAAATTGTTTAAATTGCTATGTATTTTTCTTGTTACGCCTAAAAATTCGAGAATTGAGTCCTTGTTGAGGTCACTATCTGGATTTAAAAAAATTGCTGCTGTACTTGGACGAATTAGAGTTCCGCATAACGGTGTGCGTCCTAAAAAATTGCGACGACTTTTACATTTTTGTTAAAGGATGTGATGTAAAGGTAACATAATTGATTTGGGTTTGATTTATGTGGGTTCGAATCCTGCCGTCCTGAATGTTTAATTATTCTAACCCTTCTTATAACATTAAATTATTTTAGGGGGATATCTTTTCTACAATATGTTTTTGTACATAAATAGGAAAAAATTTCTGTAGCTCAATCGGTTAGAGCGATC
>Ga0182747_1002228_pt1 | contig 13797 bp, 9 predicted proteins | sample eDN3rd30CBELigBY_FD_128526 | JGI IMG/M metagenome (GOLD analysis project Ga0182747, IMG submission 128526) | Enriched backyard soil microbial communities from Emeryville, California, USA - eDNA 3rd pass 30_C BE-Lig BY (version 2) (version 2) | ecosystem: Environmental > Terrestrial > Soil >...
CCGCCAATCATGATCGGCGGGGTTGCAATCAACTACCAGTCGCTCTGGATCATGACCGGTTCGCTGCTGATCGTGGCAACCCTTGGCCTGTTCTTCAAGCGTACCCGGCTCGGCAAGGCGATGCGCGCCTGCTCTATCAATGCGGAGGCGGCCGCGCTTCAGGGCATACCGGTGTCGGCGCTTCTGACGGGCGCCTTCGCGATCAGCGCCGTCCTTGGCGCTCTTGCCGGCATTCTGGTGACACCCACGCAATACACCGCCTTCAACATGGGCGTACCATTCGCCATTTCCGGCTTCATAGCTGCCATCATCGGCGGCTTCGGCCGACCATTTGGCGCCTTCCTCGGCGGCATCACGCTCGGGCTGGTCCAGGCCGTGGCGATCCTCTCCTTCGGGGCGATTATCCAGGAGCTGCAGGTTCCCGATGCATCCGGTACGACGTCTAATGTGGTGCTTGGGTTCAACAACCTGGCGCAGTACGAGCAGAAGCATCCGCATTTCGGTTCCGTCCTCGGGCGTTTCGCCAACCGGATCGGCGGGGCGAAGTTCACCCTGGATGGCGTTGTGTACGAGTTGACCCCGAACAAGGGGACATTCACGGCGCACGGCGGGGCAAAACCCTTCGACCAGTACATCTGGGATGCGGAGATCGTCGATGTCGAGGGACATCCGGGAGTAAAACTGACGCATGTGAGCCCGGATGGTGATGAGGGATTTCCGGGTGAATTCACGACAACGGTGACCTATTCCCTGACAGCGGATACTGGACTGCGGCTGGATTACACCGCAACAACGACGAAGCCAACCGTGCACAACCTGACCAACCATGCCTATTTCAACCTGAACGGGGAAGCCTCGGGCACGGTGGAGAATCACCTGCTGACAGTCCATGCCAGCCACTACACGCCGACCGGTACCGACCAGATCCCGACCGGGGAGATCGCGCCGCTGGCGGGTACGGGGCTGGACTTCTCCACGCCACGACCGATCGGCGATGCCGTGCGCAATGGCGACGATCCGCAAATCCGGATCGCCCGGGGGGTCGATCACAACTATGTAGTGACGCGCGATGCGGGGTCGAACGATCTTGTCCCTGCGGCCCGGCTGGAGGCTCCGGCATCGGGCCGGGTAATGGAGGTGCTGACGACCATGCCGGGAATGCAGGTGTACACCTCCAATTCGCTGGACGGCTCCCTGCGCGGATTCGGCGGGCGGCTGTACCGGCAAACCGATGCAGTCTGCTTCGAGACCCAGCAATTCCCGGATGCGCCCAACCAGCCAGCGTTCCCGTCCTCCGTGCTGCGGCCGGATGAGCTATTCCGCTCCACCACCATGTACACATTTGCTACCATGGAGTGATTGTTGCGAAGACACCGTTCGTAACTTCTGCACTACCGCTTCATTCTGACTACGAACAAGGAGACCAGCGAAGATGAAATGCCCTATTGACCAGACCGATCTCGTCATGAGCGAACGCCAGGGCGTCGAGATCGACTACTGCCCAACCTGTCGCGGCGTTTGGCTTGACCGTGGAGAACTGGACAAGATCATCGATCGGGCGGCGGAATCCCAACCCCCAGGAAGCACTACCCAAGGTTACACGGGGAAAGAGTGGGACTCCCCCTCCGTCGGTGGCATGAGCGGCAAGGTTCGACCACTGAATGATCGGGATACCTACGAGGAACACCGTGACCGGGAGCGTTATGACGATGATGACTATCGCTCCAACGGCAAGCGGAAAAAGAAGCGCGGATCATTCCTCGAAGATCTCTTTGATTTTGGATAGGTCGGTGATCGACAAACGGCTCTCTCGCTAGCCATGGAAGCGGCAGGTCATTGAAGGGCTATGGAACAGTCGCTCGGATGTGCCTCTTCCTTCCCATCAATTTCTCACCCGTCCAGCGTCCCTGCAATCCGATTCCGACCGTGAACGGCTTTCCACCTACCCGGGGCAAGAGGTGCCAATGGAGAAGCGGCCATGACCGACCGCGACATGCCATTCATCATCGACAGTCACCAGCATTTCTGGGATCCCGCCGCTCGGGACTATGCATGGCTGACGGACCCGAACATCCGCCGGACGTTTGGACCGGAAGACCTGAAGCCGCTGCTGAATGAAAACAACGTCTCCGCGACCGTGCTGGTACAGACGGCTCCCGATCTGGACGAGACGCGGGAGTTCCTGCGGCTTGCGGCACGGTACGAATTCATCGCCGGGGTGGTAGGATGGGCGGATTTGGCCGATCCTCACCTCTCGCGGACCCTGGACGATCTCCAATCCGGTGAGGGCGGAGCACGGCTGGTAGGCATCCGGCCCCAGCTCCATGATGAGGCCGATTCTGGCTGGCTCAATCAGGACGATATCCAGCGCGGCCTCGCGATCATGGCCGAGGCCGGACTGGTGTACGACCTGCTGATTCGGCCCGAACACCTGGCGGTGTCCTTGACGGCGGCGCAGGACTTTCCTCACCTGCGGTTCGTGATCGACCACATGGCGAAACCGGATATCGCCGGAGGCGAATTCGAGCAGTGGGACGCAGGTATCCATGAATTTGCCGGGTTGGAAAACGTCGCCTGCAAGCTGTCCGGAATCCTGGTCGAGGCCGGTGAAGAATGGACAATCGACGATCTTCGTCCGTACGTTCGACGTGTGGTGGAATTCTTTGGACCGCACCGGTTGATGTTCGGCTCCGATTGGCCAGTGAGCCTGCTGGCTGCGGATTACGGGACGGTTCTGCGCACCTTCCGTGAGGTGCTGGATGATCTCGATCTTTCCGAAGATGACATGACAGCGATTTTCGGCCGGACGGCGGTGCACTGGTATGGGCTGGATATCCCGACAAATGTCACGTAATACAGAATTCGAGTAATGAGTTCGTGTTCCATGATGCCGCTTCGAAGGCGATGACCGTCCGCAGCTGCGGGCATCGCCCGTACGTGGCAGCGTTGCTCCCGGCAACCAGTCGGGTTCGGTATAAGGGCATTGTTCGTGAGGATTCAGCCAACAGTATACAAACGCATGTAGTATTCTGAACGCCTGAACGTTCGGTTCGCATCCAGATTCCCAAACCGTGAAGGCACGCTTATTCCATGTCCCAACGAACCGTGATTACCGGGGGATTGATCGTCTCCGGCAGCGACGAGATTCGGGCCGATCTGGTGATCGACGACCATCAGATCGTCGCTATGCTGGACGACGCCACTGGCGTCGATACTGATGAGCAGATCGACGCAACCGACCTGCTCATCCTGCCTGGCGGAGTCGACCTGCATGGCCCGACCCCACGGGCTGATGCCGGTTCCCGCGCCCAGGCCGATCAGCGGGCAGCTGCGGCCGGAGGGATCACCACGCTCGTCACCGATCTGGACACATCGCTGGACGATGAGGGCGTGCGTGCCAACCAAACGGCGGATTTCGCCTACCGCTATCCCCTGACGGGGGGAAGTCTGCCGTCGGCGGAACAGCTTTCCCGGATGGCACAAACCGGAATCACCGGTTTTTCGGCGACGATGCGCCAAACGTCGTCGCAGGATCGCGCATTGACCGATGCCGAACTGTTATCGATGCTCAAGATGCTTTCCCGCCTCAATGTGCCCCTCTCCCTCACACCAATGCACGCAGAGATCAGCGTGACCAACCCGCTCTGCGAACTGGCCGCGGTGAGTACGGCGCTGCTTTTCGCCGAAAACACCGGTGCCTGGCTGCACTTGCGGAACATCACCACCGCCGCGGCGATGCATCAGGTTGTGGAGTCCCGGGCTCGCGGAGCCCGTGTGACGGCGTCAGTTTCCGCACTGCATCTGGCGCTTGCCGCCAGCGAGGCAACGAGGTTGATCCAACCGTTGCCGCCGTTGCGTTCGCAGGAGACGATCGACGATCTCTGGCCGTTCGTGCTGGACGAAAGCGTGGACTGCATTGGATCGCTGGAAATCAGGCGAAAAGGCCGTGAGGGGCCGCCGGTTTCGGATATCCAGACCATCCTGCCTGTCTTCTGGGATGAAGCCGTTACCCGACGCAAGATGAGCCGGCAGCAGGCGGTGCGGATGCTTGCAACCAATCCGGCGCAGATCGCGGGACTCCATCCTCGCAAGGGCGCAATCCGGGTTGGCAGCGATGCGGATCTGGTGCTGTTCGATCCCTTCGGATCGTGGACGATCCAGAGCCGTGAAATGCGGACAGAAGCACGCTGGTCACCTTTGGACGACCGGGATGTCACCGGTTTCGTGGTGCGGACGATACGACGCGGGACGACGATTTACGATGCGGACCGCCACGACGATGACACGTTGATGCCGGAAGGTAGCGGCGCGTTGCTCTCCCGGGTGTAGCAAGAACCAGCGACATGGTGGGGTGAGGCTATAGCCGTCATGACGCCGGGTGTGGTTGCTGGCTCCGGACCGGGTGACGGGCCGTCACCCGACGATGCAACCAGGTGGCGAGAACAAGGCTGGAGACCGTGATGATCGAACCGGCGATGCCGTCAACGATCAGGTGGTTCGCGGTGAGGATGGTGGCGAGATACATCGCCAGCGGCATGACAATGGCGAAGCCACGCCAGAAACGATGGCGGGTGTTCCGGAAAATGGCGATTCCCATCAGCAGGTTCCAGCCGACATGCAGACTGGGCATGGCGGCATATTGGTTGGTAAAGACCGGAGGCTGAAGCACGCGATAGGCATGGGAATGCAGCGTTACGGTATCGACGAACCCAAGATCGGGGAACATACGGGGCGGAGCGACCGGGAAAAGCACAAAGATCACCATGCCCGCAAGGCCGGAAATGAGCAAGGCGGTACGGTAAACGGGTAATTCCTGATTGTGATTCCAAAGCAACCAGACAAGGGTGGTAATAACCACCGGCCAATGCCCATAGATATAGACCGCATTCACGGGATGGACGAGCCAGTCGTGCCCCACGACCCATTGCTGGAGATCGGGCTCAACGAAGATTCCCAGCCAGCGCTCAAACCGGATAAGGGTCTGCGCATTCCGGACAGCAGTATCGATCTCGGTTTCCACAAGTCCCCGACCGAGGAAGTACAGCAGGATCGCGAATGAGATAATCGCGACTTCCCCGGCAGCACGCCAACGTCCCGAACTGGCATGTTGCCAGCCTTCACCAGGTGCAGAAGATGACGAATTAACGGGCACACCCATCGCGTCGTCCTTAACGAAATGAACAAAACTGAAGCCGCCTGGTCAGTCGAATGACGACCGGCAGATTGAACCCATTCGCCGGTCCGCAACAATTGCGCCGCCGTCGCCCGGCGCCCACGATGCGGCCACATATTCGTCATCTCATCCCGGATCATCCCGGATTGACAGGACCGTGCGACCGCACGAGAATACAGCAATCGCCCTACATAACCTCGGGGTGCGGGAGCATGGCAAGAGGGAGATTTCTATGGAAGCACGGGCCAAGGGACTACTGGAACACGGCAATCCACTGGGGAGCAAGGCGCGCTGGCAGGTCATAATCGTCGAAGGCATACTGCTGGCAGGGCTGGGAATCTACATCTTTTTCGACAAGGAGAATGCGGGAAGTGCCATCCTCCACATCATTTCCCTCGTCCTGCTGATCGCCAGTATCGTCGGGATCGCCACCGAATTCCGCATCGGGACGTCGGATATGGTGCTCTTCAGCGCGTTGCGGGCCGGGATCGGGATGGCGATCGGCGCCGTGGGGACCGCCAACTGGATCTGGAACTATATCGATGATCGGCCACTCCGGTTGATTCTGGGCTGGGGATTACTGGCCTATGCGCTGGTCCACATCGTGGGCACCCTGGTGGTCCGTGGTCCATCCATCAACTGGGGCAGTGTCGGTATGTCCATCCTGACGATTGTCCTCGGTATCATCCTGCTAGTGAATGACAGCGCGAACTCCACGGGTACCCTCAACATGCTGGCGACGGCGTTCGTCGTGTTTGGCATCCTGCTGATTGGATTCGGGTACCTTCGTTACAATTCGGCCAAATCTGCCGCTGCGTAAGGTGGTCCCCGGTAGATCACCGGGGACCATTCCGACTTTCGAAACCTACAGCGCCAATCAGGCCGATGCCCCAGTTGGGGCATCGGCCTGATTGATGTGACCTTTGATTATGGTGCTCGCTTCAGGACGGTGTGATGCTTTGCATTCGGCTTCGCCGGGGGATGCTTCACTGCGTTCAGCATGACGGGTGGTTATAACCTGTGTGATTGTCAGGCGGTGGCTGTCGATTCGGTAGTGGTCGTCCTTGCAACTGCGGGGCCAGTGTAGTCGAGCGGCGTGATCTTCCGTCCCTGATTCATTCGATACAGGATCGTCAACCCCAGCAGGGAGAATGGCAGGAACACGGCGAAGATCAGACTGGCTGCCACATTGGTGAACTGCACGGTTATCGACCCAAAAATGAGCAAGATGAGGCCGATGATCGCTCCGGGGGCCGACCCAACGATGGTCAATACGAGAGCTTTGGCGGCAGTGGGCAACCAATGGTGCTGGACGGTTTCCTTGCTGGCTTTCATGGCGTCATCGCCAAGCTGACGATCCAGCATCACGGCCTGGGGGATAAAGAGCCATCGCACCAAAAGCCAGACGGCGACCGGAATCCCGATCAGGGTAACACAGAGCAGGATCAGGATGACCGCAGCCTTGAGGAAGGGCACGGCGATGGGGCGGATGTTGCGAAGCACCGCCTTGTAGGCATCGACAGGACTCAGATGCTCGTTCGTTTCCATTTCCTTGTATGTCTGGATAACTGCAGGCCCCACGATGATCAGGCCTACCATATGCTGGAGAATACCAACCAGCATGGCCTGGGCATAATAGGCACCCGGGCTCTGCCCCATCAGGGCGAGAATCTGCTTGCCCGGCGGCAGTACCGCAACCAGGTACTGAAACCCGTTGAAGACAATGCCAACCGGGATGAGCACGAGGCCGATCAGGGCAAAGGTTCCCCAACGCAGGCGATAGATACGGATAGCCTTGCCGATGACGCCCCAACTGTAGCGAAGCAATGCCGTCACGCCGGCGATAATCCCCACTGCGGTGCCGAGCAACAGCGGTGTGTTCTCGCCAATGCGGGTAAAGAGGGATGATCCGGCCGAGGACAACGAGCAGAAGACCTCGGTCGGAGCCGGGCCAAAGGTCGATGCCAACGGCACCTCGATACTGGAATCCCGCAGCCCTGATTGCCAAAGGAACGGGCTGGCCCACTGGGTCTTGGTGGCGGGGCCAGTAGGGCCGTTGAACTCTCCCTGCTTGCGCTCGCCCCAGCGGCCTTCGAAATTCAACCAGGCAAATTGCCCTGCGGGATCGGGTTCGGAAGATGGCAGCAGGATCGCCGTGGGATTCACCAGGGTTGATGGCCCCGTGGTGGTGTCACATCCGAAGCCAGTTCCATTTTCACCCCAGCCGAGGTAGACGGCATTTTCGTACTGCGACGCATGCGAGCCAACCGCCGAATAGACGATAACGTGCTGACCATCCCGCTGCAGCTTTGAATCCCCCCAATCCGCGGTTTCGCCGCCGCCGTGCTGGGCGAGCGCAACCTGAACGGGTTCGGCATTGAGCGCATCCTCCACGGTGCCAACCTCGAACAGGAGCTGCATCATCTCCCAGTCGCTCTCATGCTTGTTATTGAAATCGTTGTAGACGTAATAGAACCAGTACTGCAGTGCCAGGCGATTGGTGCCATTGCTGACGATATGGGCATAGACCGCTGGCGGATAGCCAGCATTGCGCTCCTTGAACCACTGTTCGTAGGTGCAGCCGGCCTTCCGGGGATTACCGGGGAGGTCGATATAGTAGTCGCTCCCTTTCGCATACAGGTCCCGGGCAACGGGCGCCTCTTTCACAACCTCATCGGTCGCGGAGGATGAACCCGTGTTCCGTTTTAACAGGACGGTGGGATCGCCAAGCACCACATCGACCGCGACTGGCGCATAGGGCTCGCCGGATGTGTCACAGGCCACATCCTGCGTTTTCAGGGCGATGATGGGGACAAATTTGTCGGCGAGTTGCTGTTCGGGCGATGTCGATGAATCCGCATCCATCGGAACCGTACCGAATGTCGCGGCTGGAGAGGCGGCAGGTGTCGCATCAGCCTGGGCAGAGACGGTGCTCAGGGGCGCAAAGAGGATCAACGGGACAAGCAAAAGCGCCAGGAGGCACGCAATGCGTCGCGGATTCCAATGGTCGTCAGCGGACATACTCAACACACGCTCCTGTCACATGCTCTTGCCTACTTCACCTGGTTTCCATCATCGCACGAAATATCGCATCAATTGACAGAATGGGCCAGTTATCGCGGCGTTTGCCATCAGGATTGGGCGGTGGGCTGACGCAAGGATCCCTCGACACGGATGCGTCTCGCTGCGCTCGTCGCCCCGGCTCGGGATGACAGGTTCGGAACCCGCTTTGGATTTCGCGATGACCTGCAACCGGCTTCGCCGGGGGATGCTGAGGCTGCTCAGAATGACGATTAATTGCGGTGGGGACAGGCGTTGATATCACATGGCGTAAGGCAGGGTGATGGTGAAGGTGGTGCCCGTGCCAATTTCGCTTTCCACGGTAATGGTGCCGTGATGCTGCTCGACGATTTGCCGGGCGATGGCGAGTCCAAGGCCGCTCCCGCGGGTGGTGCGGGATTCTTCCGCCCGGTAGAAGCGGTCGAACAGATGTGGCAGATGCCCGGGTGCGATACCGGGACCGCGATCTGCGATCCGGATGACATGCCGCTCCCCCACTATTGACAGGGACACCGTGATTGGTCCCGGGGCGCTTGCGTACTTGATCGCATTGTCCAGCAGGAGTTCCAGCACCTGTATCATCATTTGGCGGTCGATGGTGGCGAGCACAGGTTCATGGGGAACTTCAATGGCGATCGATTGCTCACCGCCGCCGAAGGAGCGGGCGGCCTCCACCGCGTCAGAGATCACTGTGCGGAGATCGACCGGGACGAGGTGCATGGCTGGCAGTTCCTCCCCACGAGCCAACCGCAGCAGCGACTCCACCAGGCCGTGCATCCGCTCCGCTTCCTGCTCGACGGCGGCAACACTTTCCTGCGCCGTTTCCGGGTGATCCAGTCCCCATTGACGCAGCATACGGGTATACCCCAGGATCGAGGTAAGCGGCGTTCGGAGTTCGTGGCTGGCATCGGCGACGAAGCGACGCTGGTCCTCCAACGCCTGTTCCCGTTGGTGAAAGGCAACTTCCAGACGATCCAGCAATTCGTTGATGGTCATCGAGAGGCGACCGAGTTCATCCCGCGGGTTTTCCACGGGAAGCCGTTGTGAAAGATCGCTGCTGGATATCTGGCGAGCGGTGGTGGTGATGGCATTGACGGGAGCCAGCGATGACCGTACGAGGAACCAGGACGCGACGATGATCAGGATCAGCGCGAAAATCGCCACGCCAGCAATCACCGTGGGGACAATGAACAACAGATCGGGACCGGTCGCGCCATATGGGGCCGAGGCCACGATGACGCGGATCGGGGTGCCTTCAATATTGATAGGAATCGCATAGCCGAAGCGAGGATCATGGTCCGACGCTGACGTCGCCATCAGCCTGGCATCCGCTGCCGTACCAGATTGCAGCACCTCTCGCCAGAGATCGTCAGGGAAGACCTCCCCCTCGACCGCCACGCTTCCAACCTGATCCAGAACACGGCCGTGTTCATCAAGGGCGGCGTAGGCAATACCGCTGCAGTTGGACGAATTAAGCTGGTCAACGTCCAGCTTCCCCCGATCGCGGATCATCGCCTCCCCGATCCAGGCGCAATCCGACACCTGGTCGTGGAGGCGGCGCTCCTGCTCGACACCGAGGATGGCATACATAGCGAGGATGAGACCGAAGACGATGACCAGCATGGTGACGGTGTAGAACAAGGTCAACCGCCATCGGATCGGAAGCCAGCGCACGCTCAGGAATCCCGCAGGGTATAGCCAACACCACGCACGGTGTGGATCAGGCGGGCTTCACCGGGGAGATCGATCTTGCGACGCAGGTAGCCGATATAAACATCAAGCACATTGGCATCGACATCCGGGCGATCCTCCCAGACGCGATCGAGAATCTGGACGCGGGAAAGCACACCTCGTGCATTCCGGGCGAGAAGAACAAGAAGGTCATATTCCCGGGCGGTCAACTCGATCAGTCGGTCACCACGGCGGACCTCGCGCGTATCGAGATCGATCTCAAGGTTACCAATCCGCAGCACGGTGCTGGCCTGGATACGGCGCAGGACCGCGCGCATGCGGGAAACCAGCTCATCGACATTGAACGGCTTGGTGAGGTAGTCATCAGCGCCAACATCAAGATTGCGGATCTTGTCGCGATCACTATCGCGTGCGGTGAGCATAATGACCGGGGTATCAATTCCCTGCTGGCGCAGCTTGAAAAGCAGGCGCTCGCCATCCATACCCGGCAACAGGATATCGAGCACGATCACATCGTGACGACGCTGCTCCGCGAGGTCGATGCCGGTGAGCCCGTCGGAGGCAACGGTAACATCCATCCCACGATGCCGGAGCTCAAGCTCCAGCAAACGCGAGATGGCGGGGTCATCCTCAACGACAAGTACCCGCAAGGGCGACGACATCAGGCAGCTTCCATCCTCTCCTGACCAGGAATCCTCATCACCACTGGCTCGCTTGCCACGTTTGCTGGCGGCGCGCTGATCCGCATCGCAATAGCCAGTCCGGTCAGAGCAACCAGTGAGCCAATCATGCCATCCAGGATAAAGTGATTCGCGGTCAGAATCGTTGCCAGGTACATCGCCAGCGGCATGACCACCGCGAATACACGCCAGAAGCGAAGCTGCGTGGTGCGGAAGATGGCGATCCCCATCAGCAGGTTCCAGCCGACGTGCAGACTCGGCATGGCAGCGTACTGATTCGTGAAGGCAGGTGGCTGCAGTACGCGATAGGCATTGGTGTGCACCGTCACCGTATCGATGAAGCCCAGATCCGGCAAGAACCGCGGCGGTGCCATGGGAAAGGTCACGAATACCACCAGGCCGATGGCGCCGGAAATCAACAAGGCGGAACGATAAACCGGAAATTGATCGGCGCGCTTCCAGATGAGCCAGATCATGGTCGCGATCAACACGGGCCAATGGCCGTACATATAAACCGCATTGACCAGCCAGACAAGCCAATCGTACTGCAAAACCCAGTGCTGGATGTTGGGTTCGTGGAAGATCCCCAGCCACCGTTCGAGATCCACCAGCCGATGGGCATGAGCTTCGGCCAGTGAAGCCTTGCTGTCCATCAATCCACGCACGAAGAAGTAGAGGAAGATCGCGAACGAAACGATCCCGATCTCGCGGAATGCCCCACGCGAGGGAAGCGGACGCCGGCGAGTTGTCTTGCTGACAACGCGAGAGGACCTCGTCTCGCGAAACGATGGAGCATGTGATGGCAACGTGCTCATGGGAGCATCCTTTGACGGTGTGACTGGATTTCCTGTCGGGTCCCCTCAACATTTGTTGCTCCCACTTTGCTGCCAGCTCGTTACATAGCTGAGTCAGCTTTGTCACAGTTCTGCGGCCTTGTCGTTTTCGTCGACGAGACCAGTATGTTCTGGACCGGGGAGGACCAATGTTGATGCAAACCGGAGCTTCCGGCCGCACCCCCATAGTCGTCTCCCGGTCATTCCGGCACGATGACGTCACCGGTGCCATCGGCGGTCGTGTTTTCCATAGATCGAGGTAGGGTTATCCCTCATGGCGATGGTCATTGACGGTGTCAGCGACGCGGGATGTCGATCTGCCTGCACCCTGGAAACCAGGGCCGAACGAAGCGGTTTGTGGTTAATGGGCTCTCCACTTTATCGATGCCTGCGGCACCGATCGGGCGGACACCCTTCGGGGATCCGCCCCTACACCTATGGGTGTTCCGTCGCCATGTCCTGGACAGCCTCCGGTTCTCCATCAGCGGTGATCGGGGCGGGTTTCGGGGCAAGCCATGACAGCCAGGACGGCATCCACCAGTTCCAGTGCCCCATGAGCGAGACGAGCGCAGGTACGAGCAGGGCGCGGACAACGGTAGCGTCCAGCAGAATGCCGGTGGCGAGGACCGTCGCCAGAATCTTGATCTCGGTTTGAGGCCCCGCCGCCATCGCCGCGAAGGCAAGGAAGAGGATGAGCGCGGCACAGGTGACGAGACGTCCGGTGAAGCCAAGGCCACGGATGATGGCCGTATCGTTGTCGCCGGTGGCGTCGTATTCTTCCCGCATCCGGGAGAGGATGAAGACCTCGTAATCCATGGAGAGCCCGAAGAGGAAGGCGAATGCCATGATCGGCACCCAGTTCGTGATGGAACCGGACGACGGGATACCCCAAATCAGCTCCGAACCCCAGCCCCACTGCCAGATCATCACCAGCACCCCGAAAGAGGCACTGACGGACAGGATGTTGAGGACGATTGCCTTCAAGGGCAGGATCACCGAGCGGAATGCGCGAACCAGCAGGAAGAACGTGACCACCGAAATCACCAGGATCATGAGCGGCAGCTGGCCGTAGGTATCGTTCTCGAAATCCCCGTTTGCCGCCATCGCGCCACCAACGAGAACGCGTTGATCCAGATCGTGCGTGATGGCACGGATGTCACCCAGCACTTCCCGGCTGGCACTCCCGCTGCCGTCCGTTTGTGGCAAGGCCACCACCAGGGCTCCGTCTTCGCTGCGCCAGCTTTCGTCTTCCGGAGCAAGGGCGCCGCGCAAGCCACCAATGCCACTGATGGCCTCGACAACCGGAGCCGGATCGCCTTCGACAACGATCTCGAACGGACTCATCACTCCGACATCGATACCTGAACGCTCCAGAGCCAGCATGCCGGCTTCAGCATCCGCCGTACCATTGAGCGCATCCGGCCGGGGTTCACCGATCTGGAGCTGGAAAGCGGGAATGAGGAGGGCACCAAGAATAGCCAACGCGACAACCGCCGCTGCCCAGCGATGCTTCACGACACCCCTGGCCCACTTTTCCCAACCGTGTCCATGATGGACATGACGCCGGTTTCGGGGCCAATCCAGTTTTGGACCAATGGTGGCAAGGATGATCGGCAGCAAGGTGACGGTGGCAATGACGCTGACGACCGGAATCACCAGGCCACCGATCCCGATACCGCGCAGCATCTGGATGGGGAGCACGATGAGGGCAAGGAGACCAACACCGACGGTCGTGCCACTGAAGACCACGGCGTGACCAGCGGTCTCCATGGCCCGTTGGATGGCCAGTTCGTTGTCGAATCCGGCCTCGCGCTCCTCCCGCCAACGGGTAACGACAAGGAGTGAGTAATCGATGGCGATACCGAGGCCAATCAGCGCCACCATGTATTGCACGACCGAGTTGATATCGATAAATGACGCCGCACCACCGATGACGAGGAAGCTGGCCAGAATCGAAACAGCGGCGATGACCAACGGCAGGAATGCAAGGAGCGAACCGAAGACGTAAAGCAGCACGATGAGAGCACCGCCACCACCGATCAACGTCTCGACCAACACGCCCGCTCCACCGGACGACTCCACTTCAGAGAGAGCCGGGCGGCCTGACAACAACACCGGCTCACCGGCAACGGTGACACCACCCAGGGCCTGCTGCACCTCATCAAACCCAAGGACACCAGCTTCTCCCGCAGCGGGAAGATAAACCAGGCCAAATGTGGTCGAACGATCTTCCGAGACGAAGGCGTCGTCCCCGGTCGATGCCCACGACACGATGCGGGCCTGGGGCTGGGCTTCACTGATGTTGGCGAAGGCAGCCGAAATCTCGTCCTGCACGCCGGGATCATCCACGGTCGTACCC
>Ga0182747_1002232_pt1 | contig 13779 bp, 10 predicted proteins | sample eDN3rd30CBELigBY_FD_128526 | JGI IMG/M metagenome (GOLD analysis project Ga0182747, IMG submission 128526) | Enriched backyard soil microbial communities from Emeryville, California, USA - eDNA 3rd pass 30_C BE-Lig BY (version 2) (version 2) | ecosystem: Environmental > Terrestrial > Soil >...
ACAGGTGGGTGGACACCCGCTGGTAGAGCTCCACGAGTTCGTCGACTTCCGCGCCGCTGAGCTGGCGCCGGTTTTTGACCAGCGACTCCAGCCGATCCCAGGTGGGGCGATGGGTCAGCACGAAGGCGTCGACATCCACGGCGTCGAGCCTAACCGCGCCATCGCCGACCGGGCCGGATCGGCGGGTAGCGTCGGCTCTATGCCGAATCGCAGCCAGGAGCTGGTGACCGGCGACGCCGTCGTCCTCGACATCGCGATCGCGCAACTGCCGGTGCGAGCGGTCAGCGCGCTGATCGACATCACCGTCGTCATGGTGGCCTACCTGTGTTCGATAGTGCTCTGGGCGATGACCCTGGGCCGGTTCGACGACGCCTTGACCGGGGCGATCATGATCATCTTCGCGGTGCTGTTGCTGGTCGGCTATCCGGTCACCATCGAGACCCTCACCCGGGGCAGGTCGCTGGGCAAGATGGCGATGGGTCTGCGGGTGGTCTCCGATGACGGTGGCCCGGAACGCTTCCGGCAGGCCCTGTTTCGGGCACTCGCCGGGGTGGTGGAGATCTGGGCGCTGACCGGCAGCCCGGCGGTGATCTGCAGCCTGCTGTCGGCCCGCGGGAAACGGCTGGGTGACATCTTCGCCGGCACGGTGGTGATCAGTGAGCGGGCCCCGGCGTCGGCGCCGCCCCCGCTGATGCCACCCGGGCTGGCCTGGTGGGCATCGACGCTGCAACTATCCGGACTGAGACCTGAATCCGCTGAGCTGGCACGGCAATTCCTAGGCCGCGCCACCCAACTCGACCCGCACACCCGGCAGATGATGGCGTATCGGATCTCCGGTGAAGTGCTCGCCCACATCTCACCGCCGCCACCCCCGGACGCCCCGCCGGAGTTGGTGCTGGCCGCGGTGCTCGCCGAGCGCCATCAACGCGAGCTGGCGCGGTTGCAGGCCGGACCGCCGCTGCCCTATTTCCAGCCGGCACCCGGCCCCTGGCCGCCGCCGGGCGCGGGCGGGTTCATTCCCCCGGGCTGAGCCGCCGGCACGGCCAATCGTTGCACCTCGATAGTTCTCGATATATCGTCAACGTATCGGAAGCGGCTGGCGTTTCCGTTCGAGAGCACGAGGTGACCCATGAACATCCCCTTCGGTCCGCCCGGCGGACCCTGCACTGACGACGCTGAGCAACCCGGTGGTTTCGGCTTCGGACCCCCGATCGCGCATCAGCGCCGCGCCGCGCACGCCGCGCGCCGGGCCGCTCGCCGAGAGTTCCGCAGGCAGCTGCGCGACCATGCCGCCGAGCACTGCGGACCGTTCGGCTTCAGCCCCGGCCCCGAGGCCGTCGGTCCCGGCTTCAGACCGGGGTTCGTGCCCGACTTCCGGCACGGCTTCGGTCCGGGCTTCGGCCCGGGGTTCGGCCCGGGCGGTCCCGGGTTCGGTTTCGGGTTCGGTCCGGGCGGGCACCGTGGGCACCGGCGCGGGCACCGCAGCCGGCGCGGTGACGTGCGAGTCGCCATCCTGGCGCTGCTGGCCGAGCGCCCGATGCACGGCTACGAGATCATCCAGCAGATCGCCGACCGCAGCCAGCAACTCTGGCGCCCCAGCCCCGGATCGGTCTACCCGACCCTGCAGATGCTGGTGGATGAGGGATTGATCAGCGGTAGCGAAACCGACGGCAAGAAGCGCCTTTTCGAATTGACCGAGGAGGGCCGCTCGGCCGCCGAGGAAATCGAAACCCCGCCCTGGGAGGAGATCACCGACGGGATCGACCCGGGGCAGGCCAGCCTGCGCACCGCGATCGGCCAGCTCTTCGGTGCGGTTGCCCAGGCGGCTCAAGCCGCCACACCCGAACAGCAGCAGCGCATCGTCGACATCGTCAATGCCGCCCGCAAGGAGGTCTACGGCATCCTCGGGGAGACCGACTAGGGTTCAGCAGCGGCGCAGGACCCGATGCATCGCGTTCTTCTCGTTCGCCGAAACCCATAGCCCGTATTCGGTTTTGACCGTGACTTGACGGGCCACGAACTCGCATTCGAACGCGGCGTTCGCCGGCAGCCAGCCGGCGGCGTCGCGGAATGCTTTGTCGAAGTTGGCTTGTGCGCTGACCGCCAGCAGGTTGCGCGGGTCGTTGGCGAAGTCGCGGCGGCGTGCGTCGTCCCAGGACCGCGCGCCCTTGTACCAGGCGTCGGCCAGGGAGACCAGGTGATCGATCTGCACGGACTCGGATGTCGCCGGGCCCCGCACGAATTCGATGGTGTTCCCGGAATACGGGTCGTGCAGGATGCCGCGCTGCACCAGGCAGGTGCCGCGGCGCAGTTCGATCCGGGTCAGGTCGCGGCGCAGGATGTCGTCACGGGTATTGCAGCCGTTGTGGCCGAATTCGACATCGACATCATCGCTCCAGCGGTCGCCGAAGCGGTAGCGCTTGAAGTCCTGCACCCGGTCCCAGCCCTTGACCGGCAGCGCATCGAGCATCCGGCGGGCGGCATCGTAGCCCGGATTCAGCGGCGCGGTGCTCGGCGTCGGCGGCGGCGCCCAGGTCGGTGAGGGGCCCGAGGACCGCGGGAACCCGTTGTGCCACCAGGCCCAGCCGACCGCCGCGGCGACAATCAGCAGGACCACTCCGGCGCCCCGCAGGGCCCGGCGATGAAACCCGCGGGTTCGGGCGCTTCGGCCCATTCAGGACAGCTCGACCCAGTCCAGGGTGCGCTGCACGGCTTTTCGCCATCCGGCGTAGCCTTCGGCGCGCTGATCCTCCGACCAGTTGGGTGTCCAGCGTTTGTGCTCCTGCCAGTTGGCCCGCAGATCCTCGGGGCTCTTCCAGAACCCGACGCCCAGCCCGGCGGCGTAGGCCGCACCCAGCGCGGTGGTTTCGGCGACAACCGGCTTGACCACGTCGACGCCGAGCACGTCGGCCTGGATCTGCATGCACAGGTCGTTGGCGGTGATACCGCCGTCGACCTTCAAAACCCCCAGGTGTACACCGGAATCGGCTTCCATCGCCTCGGCGACGTCCCGGCTCTGATAACAGATCGCCTCCAGCGTCGCCCGGGCCAGGTGCGCGTTGGTGTTGAATCGGGACAACCCGACGATCGCGCCCCGCGCATCCGAACGCCAGTACGGCGCGAACAGTCCGGAGAAGGCGGGCACGAAGTACATCCCCCCGTTGTCGGCGACCTGACGGGCCAGCGACTCCACCTGTGTGGCGCCGCTGATGATGCCGAGTTGGTCGCGCAGCCACTGCACCGCCGATCCGGTGACCGCGATCGAACCCTCCAGGGCATAGACGGGTTTGGCGTCGCCGAACTGGTAGCAGACCGTGGTCAGCAGCCCGTTGTCGGAGCGGACGATCTGCTCACCGGTGTTGAGTAGCAGGAAGTTTCCCGTGCCGTAGGTGTTCTTGGCCTCCCCGGCCGCCAGGCACACCTGGCCGACCATGGCGCTCTGCTGGTCGCCCAGGATGCCGGCGATCGGGACTTCGCCGCGCACCGGCCCGGTGCTGACGGTGACCGCGTGCCGCCGTCGCGACGACGACGCGGTGATGCGCGGCAGCATCTCCCGCGGGATCGAGAACAGCGCCAGCAGTTCGTCGTCCCAGTCCAGGGTCTCCAGGTTCATCAACATGGTGCGGCTGGCGTTGGTGACGTCGGTCAGGTGCATCCCGCCGCGCGGGCCGCCGGTCAGGTTCCACAGCACCCAGGTGTCGCAGGTGCCGAACAGGGCGTCCCCGCGTTCGGCGTCGGCGCGCACGCCGTCGACGTTGTCCAGAATCCACTGCAACTTGCCGGCGGAGAAATACGTCGCCGGCGGCAGGCCCGCCTTGCGCCGGATCACCTCGCCGTGCCCGTCACGCTCGAGGGCGGCCGCGATGTAGTCGGTCCGGGTGTCCTGCCAGACGATCGCGTTGTGGTACGGCTGACCGGTCTTCTTATTCCACACCACGGTTGTCTCACGCTGGTTGGCGATGCCCATCGCGGCCAGATCGGAGGCTTCGAGTTTGGTGGTGTTCAGTGCCGACACCAGCACCGCCGCAGTGTGATTCCACAGTTCGAAGGGGTCGTGTTCCACCCAGCCCGCCCGCGGCAGGATCTGTTCGTGTTCCAGCTGGTGACGGCCCACTTCGGCACCGTCATGGTCGAAGATGATGCAACGGGTGCTGGTGGTGCCCTGGTCGATCGACGCGACGAAATCGCCCAAGTCTGACTCCTGTCCACAGTGCCTGCCGTGCCGGTCCGTCCGGGTCCATCATGGCCCAAACCGGCCCGGATCGGGCGACGCTACACGGTCGCGGCGACGCCGGTGTGAGCCACCGGCGGCAACAAAATTAGCCAGTCTTCACGAACCCATCAGTCAGTATTTATTCGCGGGATCGCATATTTCGATGTGTCACCGGTAGATGTCGTAATGGTGAACGAACGGTGTCGGTCAGGTGGCCGACATCGCCCGAAGACCCTCGTCGCCTCGCCCGGCACGTGCAGCTCACAACTCAATCGGAGAAGCAATGGACGTCGTTCTCGGTGTGACACTTGCATCAACCGCGCCCACCACCACCATCCACACCGTGCTGGTGGGCGGTGAGAACGGGGACGGCGTCATCCTGGAGGCGCACCGCTTCGAGGTGCCGACCGATACCGACACCGACTTCGCCGCGGTGGACGCGGTGATCGCCGCGATCCTGCAGGCCCGCGAGACCGCCGGCTACGCCGGGTACCGCCTGGTTTCAACCGGGTTGACGGTGACCGAACCGCTCGACGCCACCGCGGTGAGCTCGCGGTTGGCCGCCAACGGCCTCGCGGATGTCGCTGTGATCTCCCCTGGCCTGGCCGCCGCGAGCCTGGCCCGGAACCTGGGCCAGACGGTCGGTTGCAACCGGATGGGCCTGCTGTCGATCGAGTCGACCGACGCGACCCTCGCCGTCATCGACTGCGCCGACGGCTCCATCACCCGGCTCTTCCGCCAGCCCCTGCACGACGGGGATGCCACCGGCGCGGTCGACACCGTCGCCGGGCGACTGAACACTCCGGAAACCCGCCCCGACGGTCTGCTTCTGGTGTGCCCCCCGGCCGACTCGCCCGCAATCAGGCCGCGGCTGGAGGCGGCGTTCGGCTATGAGGTGTGTGAGCCCGCGGAGCCGCAGGCGGCACTGGCTCGCGGCGCCGCGTTGGCCTCCACCCGGGTGACGCGAGCGGCCGAGGAGTCGACCTCGGCGCTGGCCTACACGCAGGAAGCCGACTCCGGCGCGATCTCTCCCGGGTACTACGACATCCCCGCCTTCGACTCCGACGACCTGGCCTACAGTGCCATTCCCGACGACGAGGCCGACACCGCAACCGAACTCCTCGAACCGGTGAACCCGCCGGCCAGACGTCCGCTGCTGGTCGCCGGCACGATACTGGCCTCCACCATGTTCGCGGCCGCCTCGGCGCTGATGGTGTCCATGGCGCTGGACATCACGCCCAACCTGGTCGCGTTGCGGCCGGAAATCGGTCGGGTGCTGAGCTTCCCGCTCGAACCACCGAAGGCCCAGGGACCCTCGTTGCAGCCGTACGTCGAACCGCCCGTGGCGATGAGTCAGCCGGACGCGCTGCCGTTGCCTCCGCTGGCCACCCCGCTGGCAGCGCCGGTGTCGGTTCCGATTCCACCGGCGCCCGAGGTGTCCGCTCCCCCGATGTTCGGGCCCCCGTTGCACGTGCCGACTCCGGCGGCGGCCGCGACCCCGTTCATCTTGCCGCCGGCTCCGCTGCCGGCGCCTCACCCGTCGCCGGCGATCAGGCCGGTCGCGGCGGCTCTGCCCGATCTGTCCTTCCTGCTCGGGCTGCCCGCGAGGCTGCCCGCCGTGCCCCACGTCGCGCCGACGCCGCCGCTGGAGATTCCGACCCCGCCGGTGGTCAAGCCGGATCCACCGGTGGTCAAACCGGTCCCGCCGGTGGAGATTCCGCTCCCGCCGGTGGAGATTCCGACCCCGCCCGTGGTCAAGCCCCAACCGCCGGTCGTCAAGCCGATCCCCCCGGTCGTCAAGCCCATCCCCCCGGTGATCAAGCCCAACCCGCCGGTAGAGATTCCGACCCCGCCGGTGGTCAAGCCGAATCCACCCGTCGTCAAACCACAGCCACCGGTGATCAAGCCGATCCCGCCGGTGGTCAAGCCCAATCCGCCGGTGGTCAAACCCAACCCACCGATCCAGCTGCCCGACCCACCGGTGATCAAGCCCAACCCACCGATCCAGCTGCCCGACCCACCGGTGAAGTTGCCGGATCCACCGGCCGGTCTTCCGCAGTCACCGGCACTTCCCGCGCTGCCCGCGCCCCAGGCGCCGACGATCCCGGTGTTCAACCCACCCGGCCTGCCGGCACCCCAGGCGCCTGCGCTGCCGTCACTCCCGGCGCCCCAGGCGCCGACGATCCCGGCGTTCATCCCACCCAGCCTGCCGGCACCCCAGGCGCCTGCACTACCGTCCCTTCCGGCGCCCAAGGCACCGGCGCTGCCCAACCTCGGGGGCGGCGGCGGGGGCATCTTCGGCGGCAAGCCCGGCGGGGGCATCTTCGGCGGCAATCCGGGCGGGGGCATCTTCGGGGGCAAGCCCGGCGGCGGCCTGTTCGGCGGCGGTAGCGGCGGTGGTCTGTTCGGCGGCGGCGGTAACTTGTTCGGCGGCGGCCACGGCGGGGGCCTGTTCGGCGGGGGCGGCGGCCTGTTCGGTCGCTAGCGCCGGCAACCCGCCGGTGCGGCCTGACGGTTAGGGCTGCCACCAGGGCCGTAGCGGCAGCCCACCGTCGTCACCTCGCTCACCGAGCTTGGCGGCCAGCACGTGGTGCAGCTGAAACAGGTTGCGCTCGAAGCCGAGTACCGACGCCGCCATGTACAGACCCCACACCTTGGCGCGGCCCACACCGACTTCGGCGACGGCCTCGTCCCAGTGGTCGACCAGGTTCTGGCCCCAGGCACGCAGCGTCTTGGCGTAGTGATGCCGGAAGTCCTCCTCATGCAGCACCTCTAAACCGGTCTGCTGGACCTCGCTGATCACCCGCCCCGAACCGGTGATCTCCCCGTCGGGGAAGACGTACCGGTCCGTGAAGGCGTCACCCCGGTAGATCGAGTTGTCCGCCAGGGTGATGCATTGATTGAGCAGCAGGCCGCCGGTGCGCAATTTCGCCTTGAGGGTGCCGAAGTACTCCGGGTAGTGCTTCACCCCGATGTGCTCGGACACCCCGATCGAGGAGATGGCATCGAACTCACCTTCCCGGACGTCGCGGTAGTCGCAGTGCCGCACCTCGGCAAGTTCCGAAAGCCCCTCTGCGGCGATCGCTTTCGTCGCCCAGTCGGCCTGCTCGGTCGATAGCGTCACACCGATCCCGGCGACACCACGGCGGGCGGCGTAGCGCACCATGCCACCCCAGCCGCAGCCCACGTCGAGCAGCCGGTCGCCGGGTTGCAGACGCAGCTTCTCGAAGATCAGCCGGTATTTGTTCTCTTGGGCTTCCTCCAGCGTCGCCTCGTCGTTCGGGTAGATGGCGCAGCTGTAGGTCATCGCCGGACCCAGCACCATCTCGTAGAAGGTGTTGGAAACGTCGTAGTGATGACGGATGGCGTCGGCGTCGCGGGCCTTGGAGTGCCGCAGGCCCACCGCCGTGCGCCGCCACTTGGGCGGCGCCTCCTCGGGCGGCGGGGATATCGGCCGGAGTCGCTTGAAGCCGATCGAGCGCACGATGTTCACCAGCGTCTGCGGCGAGGGCTGTTTGAATTCCAGATCCGCCAACGCATCGAGCACCGGGTAGGGGTTGCCCGGATGCACCCCGCGCAGTTCCAAGTCACCCGAGATATAGGACCGGGCGATGCCCAGTTGGCCGAGCGAGGTGGCCAGGTAGGTGGTGGCGCGCGGCGTGCACAGGTGCACACCCAGCTCGGCGTCGTCGGGCCCGACGCTGCTGCCGTCGTAGGCGGTGATCTTGATTGGCGGTTGCCCGCCGCCGGCGAGAATCAGCAGGATCTCGGCCAGCCCCAGCCGGCCTTTGGTAGCGCGAGCGCGTTCCGTCTTCACTGTGGTCATGGTGTGCCCCGTCCCAAGCTGATCCAGCCCGCTCCCGTCGGCGGGCGGTGCGTCGGTGCCTACCCACATCAACGGTCAATCAATCAATTAACGTCAGCGAAAGGGCTGGGGTTCACCCGATGTCGGTCACGGCCACCAGAGCCCGCGCGAGAACCGCCAGATCCTCGGCGGTGGTATCGACGTGCGGGGAGATCCGCAGCACCGGCCCGGCCAGCTCCAGCGGTGCGCGTTCGACGCCGGCCGCGGTGGTCACGATCCGATGCTCGGCGATCAGGATGGAACGTATCGCCACCGGATCGGCACCGTCGGTCGGCGCCAGGGTGGTGATCGCGCTCGGCTCGTCGACCGGCTCGACCACCCGCCAGCCCGGCAGCACCTCGCCCAGCACCCGCCGACTCAGCGAACCCAGCTCCGCCAGCCGCACCCGCACAGCCGCCGGCCCGGCCGCCAGATACTCGCCCAGCGCCGCTGAAAACCCGACCTGCGCGGCAACATTCACATCACCGGCTTCCGGCCCGGGCCGCATCCGGTCGCTGAGATCGGGCCGCACCCCCAGCGCCCCCACCCCCCGCGGACCGGCCAGCCACTTGCGTGAGGATGAGTAGACGGCACAGACAGCGGGGCCGCCGACGGCGCAGTCGATCTGGCCCAGCGCCTGAGCGGCATCGACCACCAGCGGCACCCCCGCTTGGGCGCACACCCGCGCCATGTCGGCCAACGGCTGCACCAGTCCCCGATGACTGCCGACCGGGGTCAGGTGCACCAGATCCGGTGGGTCGTCGGCGAGCGCGGCCGCCGCCTCCTCGACCAGCAACCGCCCGGCGCCGTCGACCGGCAGCATCCGCCGGGCGAAGCCGTGCGCCGCCATCACCGCCAGGTTCGGTCCGTACTCACCGGGCAGGCAGGCCAGGGTGCGGCCGCCCGGCCACCGGGACAACAGCAGATCCAGCGCATGCCGCGAGCCGGTGGTGAACACCACGTCGGCGCCGGCCATGCCGGTCAGTGCCGCGAAGGCGGCCCGGCCGGCGTCGAGCACCGGTGCGGCGGCCTCGGCGGCGACATAGCCGCCGACCTCGGCTTCGTGGCGGGCATGCCGGGCGGCGGCCGCCATGGCGGGGTAGCTCTGCCGTGAGCACGCGGCGCTGTCCAGGTGCAGCCCGGCCACCGGCGGGCGTGCCGCGCGCCAGGTGTCGGCAAGGCTCATTTGACGGCGAGCGACAAACCGAAATCACCCGCCGGGTCGGTCCACCACCGCCGGCGCCGCAGGCCCGCGTCGGCCAATTCGGCGGCGACCTGCTCCGGGCGGAACTTGGACGACACCTCGGTCAGCATCTCCTCCCCGGCTGCGAAGTCGACGCGCAGGTCCAGCGCCGCGATCACCACGTGCTGATCGCGGCGGGACCGCAGCCACATCTCGATACGCTGCTCGGCCGAATTCCACCGCGCCACATGGGCGAAGGAGTCCAGGTCGAAGTCCGCGTCGAGTTCCCGGTTGACCACCGCGAGCACGTTTCGGTTGAACGCAGCGGTGACGCCCGCGGCGTCGTCGTAGGCCCGCACCAGCCGTGCGGTGTCCTTGACCAGGTCGGTGCCCAACAGCAGGCCGTCGCCGTCGTGCATCACCTCGGCGAGAGCCGCCAGGAAGGCGGCGCGCGGCGCGGGAGTCAGGTTGCCGATGGTGGAGCCGAGGAACACGAACAGCCGCCTACCGCCGTCGGGGATTTTCCCCAAATGGTGCTCGAAGTCGCCGCAGACCGCTTCTACCCGCACACCCGGGTAGTCCCGGGCGATGGCCTCGCCGGCCGTCTCCAGCACGCCGGCGTCGACGTCGAACGGGACGAACCGGCGCAGTGAACCGGTGGCCTGCAACGCATCGAGCAGCATGCGGGTCTTCGCCGAGGTTCCGCTGCCCAACTCGACCAACGTGTCGGCCTCGGACAACGAGGCCACCTCCGCGGAGTGCCGCCGCAGGATCTCCGCCTCGGCGCGGGTCGGGTAGTACTCGGGCAACCGGGTGATCTGATCGAACAGATCGCTGCCGGTCTCGTCGTAGAACCATTTGGGCGGCAGCGTTTTCGGAATCTGCCGCAGACCGTACCGGACGTCGTCGCACAGCGCGGTGCGGGCCGCGTCGTCCGCCAGGTGGTTGGACAGCGAGACCGCGCCGACCGACACACCTGACGCATCGAAACCTGTCATCGACTTCCTTCCAACGCCGTGACACTGACCTCGCCGCCACGGGCGTCGATCAGGTGCCGATCGGGAATATCTATCCAGCGCGGGTCATCGTCGTATGGTTCACTGGCCAGCACCACGCCGTCGGAACCGTGCAGCATCGACAAGGTGTCCCCCCACGTGGTGGCCAGCAGACGGGAACCGTTGGCGGCCACTATATTCAGCCGGGCCCGGGGATCGGCGGCGCCGACCTCGATGATCAACTCGCCGAGCGATTCCAATCCGCGGGAGAAGATCGAGGCCGCCAGAATGGCGCTGTCGCAGACAGATTCCGCGCCTGCGCAGGTGGGCAGCACGGAGGTGTCCACCACCCCGTTGTGCGACAGCAGCCACGTTCCGTCGGTGAACGGGGCCGTGGCACTGGCCTCGATCGGCATGCCGACGGTGGCCGAACGCACCGCGGCCACCACACAGTGACTCGACAACGCCGGGGCCACCGACGCGAACGAGGTGTCCCCCCACAGCGGCATCGCGCTGCGCCAGCGCCGCGGCTCGTCGCTGCCCGCGATGTCGTAAAACCCTGCGCCCCAGCCGTCGGCGTTGAGTAACCCATGCCGCTGCCGGCGCGGGGCGTAGGACTGCACCAGCAGGCCGTGCGGTGGCTCCAGCATCAGCTCGGCCAGCGAACGCGGCTTGCCCAGCCAGCCCAGGTGTCGGCACATCAGACGTCCCAGGCCAGACGGACACCGGCGAAGATCTGCCGCCGGTACGGGTGATCCCAGTTACGGAAGCTCGGCCGCAGGATCTCGGGCGCCACCGCCCAAGATCCGCCCCGCAGCACGCGGTAGTCGCCGCCGAAGAACGGTTCCGAATAGCGTTGGTAGATCATCGGTGTGAAGCCCGGCCACGGTTGCAGCGGTGAACTGGTCCACTCCCACACATCGCCGAGCATCTGTTCGGCCCCGTAGGCCGACGCACCGCCGGGGTAGGCCCCGACCGGGGCCGGGCGCAGTGCCGCCCCGCCCAGGTTGGCCAGCTCTGCCGTCGCGGCGCCCTCGCCCCACGGGCGGCGACGGCGGGTGGCCGCGCCCGGGTCCCAGGCGCAGGCCTTCTCCCATTCGATCTCGGTGGGCAGCCGAGCACCGACCCACTTCGCGTAGGCCTGCGCCTCGAAGTAGCTGACATGCTGCACCGGCTCGTCGTCGGGAAGGTCCTCGACACGACCGAACCGGGTCCGCGAGGCGTGGTCGGGGCTCCAGAATTGCGGTGCGGTCAGGTCGGCCTGAACCCGGTGGTTCCATCCGCGCTCGGTCCACCACCGGGGCTGCCGGTAGCCGCCGTCGTCGATGAACGCCCGCCATTCGCGGTTGGTCACCGGTACCCGGCCGATCCGGAATGCCGCCACCTCGACCCGGTGCGCGGGCCGCTCATTGTCGAGCGCGAACGGCTCATCGGAGGCATCGACGCCGAGCACGAACTCGCCGGCGGGCACCAGCACCGAGGTCCCGGCCAGCCCGGGCCGCCCGGCCGGCAGCGGGGCGGCCGCATCGAGCAGCGGTGCGCCGGTGCGCAGGTTCAGTGCCTGCAGCATGGTCTCGTCGTGCTGGTGTTCATGGCTGAGCACCAGACCGAACACGAACCCGTCCCTGAGATCGCCGAAATCAGCGGGTAAGGCGTCGAGTTCCTCGAAGACCTTGGAACGCACGGTGGCGCAATATTTCCGGGCTTGCTCCGGGCCCAGCAGCGGCAGGTCGACGCGGCTGGCCCGCGGATGGATGAACGCGTCGTAGAGGCCCTCGACGTCCGCCGGCAGCATCCCGGGCCGGTCCGGATCCCCGCCGCGCAGCAGAAAAAGTTCTTCCTGCTGACCGATATGGGCCAAATCCCACACCAGCGGGCTCATCAACGGGTCGTACTGGCGGTGCAGTTCGGCGTCGTCGAAGTCGACGAGCGCCAGCGTGCGCTCGCGTGCCCGGGTCAAATCGCGGGCCAGCGTCTCCGGTGTGCTCACGATTGCCTTCGCGCCAGCCGGGCCACCGTCGCGGGAACACCGGTGCGGCCCGCTTCGTCGGCGATGTCGTCGGCGGGACAGCGGGCCCGTTCGACCATCCCCACCAGGTGGTCCATCCCGTCGCGCAGAGACGGCGGCGCCTGATCGGCCACCAGCCCCACGCACCGCAGCGCGGCGTTGTGCAAACGCGGGTCGGCCAGGCCGATCCGGGCGGCGACGTCCCACGCGGTCGCGACCGGCCCGACGGCCTCGGCGGCGGCGTCGGCGGCCACCGGATCGTCGAGCAGGGTCGCCAAGGTGAAGACGACCGCCGGCCACAGCGCGTCACCGAGGCTGTCCAGGTAGCGGATCTCCAGCCACCCGCGGGGCCGCACCGGCGGGAACAACGTGGTCAGGTGGTAGTCCAGGTCGGCGATGCCGGCGCGGCGATCGCCCAACATCACCCGCCCGTCGGCCCAGTGCGCGAACGGCACGAAGCGGCTGACCGAAATGGCCTCCGGGGCGTGCACCAGCATCACCGGCGCCGTCAGCGCATACCGCGCCCAGTCCGCAGCGGGATCGGTGCCGTCAAGGCCCAGGACCGGGCCGCAGCGCGCCGAGTCCAGCCGGCTCCACACTCGTTGCCGAGTGGACCGCCAACCGGAGAACTCCCCGCCCAAGAGCGGGGAGTTGGCGGCGATCGCGACCATCGTCGGACCGAGCGCGTGGGCCAGCCGCACCCGGTCGACCCAGCCGGCCCGCGGCCCGGCATCGAGGTTGAGCTGCACCGACGCCGTCGACGTCATCATCGCCGCCCCCGCCGAGCCGGTGTGGCTGGCGGCGAAGAACTGCTCCATCGCGGCGTAACGCGCGCCGGGGTTGACCCGACCCGCCGGTCGCAGCGGGTCGGCACCGAGGGACACCAGCCCCAGCCCCGCCTCGGCGAACGCCGAGCGCAGCACCGTTTGGTCGGCGGCCATCGCCTCGATCGCGGCGACCGCCCCCTTCAGAGGCGGGCTGGACAGCTCCACCGCACCACCGGGTTCCACCGTGACGCGGCTGGCGCCCGGCAACGCCGGCAGGGACTCCAGCACCGCCCCGATCTCCGACCAGCCGGGGCGGCGGAGCGGATCGGCGGGGTCGAAACAGTGCGCCTCGATCTCCAGGCCCACCCGGCCCAGCGGCGCATCGCTGAGGCAGCGAGCGGCGATGTAGTCGGCGGCATCGGCGGCACCGGACAGGTCGGCCTCACCGGGGCGCGGCTCATCGGCGCGGGACAGTGGTGTCGCCGCGGCGAGCGCCATATATCAACCCCTCCGCCTGTCGATCTCCCCGACGCTACCGGAGCCGCCCGACAAGTCGCCTCCCGATTACTGACCCAGGGTGTTCTGCATCGCCCCTGCCAGCACGTTTACCGCTGGACCCGCGTTGCCGGACTGGCAGACCTTGGCCTGTAACAGCACGTTCGCCCGCAGACGGGTCTGGTTGAAGCAGCGACGGTCGGTGTCGGCCTCCTGCTTGGTCCAGGCGGCATCGGCGGTACCGGGCGGGCCGCCGTCGAACGCCCAGACCTGC
>Ga0182747_1002234_pt1 | contig 13772 bp, 13 predicted proteins | sample eDN3rd30CBELigBY_FD_128526 | JGI IMG/M metagenome (GOLD analysis project Ga0182747, IMG submission 128526) | Enriched backyard soil microbial communities from Emeryville, California, USA - eDNA 3rd pass 30_C BE-Lig BY (version 2) (version 2) | ecosystem: Environmental > Terrestrial > Soil >...
CAGCCTTGAGAAGCAGGGCGGGGGCAGCATTCATAGCAGGCCGGATGGTGGGCGGGCTCGAGCAGGACCGCCGAATCGGCGTCCCTCCATGAGTACGCTCACCATTGTAGCTGATCGACGCCCTACCAGCAGCTTAGACGCTGTGATTGCACAGCAGACAACCACCTGTTTTCACTTGCCGCCAGCCTTTCGTGAGGTGCTGACGCCAGATCATGGTGCCTCGGCGCACCTCAGAAGGCGTGGCGGCCAGCAAGCGAAACATGGGCATCGGCCAGCGGTGAAGTCGAACCGCCAGCGGACTGCGGACGCGAGCCGCCTTCGGGGCGATCCTCAGCCAGCGGCGCCAACTCACCGCGCACGACGCGCACGTCACGCGGAGCCTCGATGGCGATCGTCACTCGGTTGCCAGCGATCTTGTTGATGACCAAGACCACGTCATCCCCAATGATCAGACGCTCACCCGGCTTGCGACTTAATACCAACATAATGCAATACTCCCTGCAATTGGTTTGAACTGTCGAATCGTTACTACGGTTTCGCGACCTTGCGAGTTCATCGCGCAACTGCCGGTTGACAGCCCGCGGCTCATGACAAAATCCCAAGGTGCAATCGATGTGCCTAAACTGCAGCCAGCGAAGGGTTGAAGACTCCTTTCCGGCCGGCTGCCCGAGGCCATTCGCTCGGTCGAGCCACTTTCTCGGAAATTCGTCTGCGATTTGTCCAAGTTTGCCGGCGAATTAACCGACGCCTTGGTCGCTGCAACTTCCAATCGAGCGGTCGACCGGCTGACGGCTGCTCTCAAATTGAGATCAGCGGCTCAGCTTGCCAACGGAAAGAAGTATCGGGAAGCGGTTTGACACCTGAGGTCACACCTGGACCGAATTTAAAAGAAAGCGAAAAATCGCTGCGATGAAGTCGCTGCCGAAGGTTCAAGGGGTCAGGAGTCGATTGCCGCCAGCGGCCCTTCGGGTGCTTTGCACAATTGACTCCTGACCCCTTAAACTGCCGTCAAACGACGCGTCCCCAGGGGTTTAGGCCTGAGGACGCGTTCACTTGCTCCGTTTCTACTCGCTCCCTCAGCCCGCCTGGTCGCTGGCTGAGGCGTCAGGGCCGCCAGCGGCCACCGCGTGCGGCTCGTTGCCGCGACCTTCGAACTCACCCTTGAAATCGAGCCGCAGCACCTTGCCTTCGTCATCTTTGACGACGTCGATGCGAATGGTGTCCTTGCCTTCGAAGGTGCCCTTGAGCAATTCTTCGCTCAGCGGGTCTTCGATCCGGCTTTCCAGAGCGCGGCGCAGTGGCCGTGCCCCGTAATCGAGGTTGCTGCCGGTCTTGATCAAGAATTCTTTCGCTTCATTGGTCAATTCCAGCGCCAAGCCACGATCGGCAAGCCGCTCGCGGACCTTCGCCATTTCGAAATCGATCACCTGCTTGAGATCATCCGGCGTCAAGTGACGGAAGATGATCGTGTCATCCAGCCGGTTGAGAAACTCGGGCCGGAAGACGCGCTCAATCTGGTCCATCACGCGGGCCTTCATCGAGTCATAGCTCGCATCTTCGTCCGGCTTGGTGAAGCCGAACGCCGATTCGTTCTTGATCGCCTCGGCACCCGCGTTGGTGGTCATGATCAAAATCGTGTTGCGGAAGTCGACGTTGCGACCGAACGAGTCGGTCAGCCGGCCTTCTTCCATCACCTGCAACATCATGTTGAACACGTCCGGGTGCGCCTTTTCGATTTCGTCGAACAGCACCACCGCATACGGGCGACGACGGATCTTCTCGGTCAACTGGCCGCCTTCTTCGTAACCGACGAATCCGGGAGGGGCCCCGATCAACCGGCTGACGTTGTGCTTTTCCATGTACTCGCTCATGTCGATGTGCACCAGCGCATCGGCATCGCCGAACATGTATTCAGCCAACGCCTTGGCCAGCAACGTCTTACCAACGCCGGTCGGGCCGGCAAAGATGAACGAGCCGGTCGGCCGTTTGGGATCCTTCAGTCCACTGCGACTGCGGCGGACCGCCTTGGCGACCGCGCTAACCGCTGCCGATTGGCTGACCACGCGCTTGTGCAGTTCCTCTTCCATCTTCATCAACCGCATCGTGTCTTCGGTCGACAGCCGAGTCAGCGGGATGCCGGTCATCTTGCTGACGACTTCGGCGATCACTTCCTCGTCGACCACGCCGTCGGTCATCTGGCTCTTCTCACGCCATTCCTGCGTGATCTGATCCTTTTTACGGCGGAGTTTTTCTGCTTGATCGCGGAGGTTGGCCGCTTTCTCGAAGTCCTGGTTCGCAACCGCCTCTTCTTTGTCCTTGTTGAGTTGCTCGACCTGTTCGTCGATCTCCTTCAGATCCGGCGGACGGGTCATGGTCCGCAGGCGGACCCGGGCCCCGGCCTCGTCGATCACGTCGATCGCCTTGTCGGGCAAGCACCGCGCGGTGATGTACCGCTCGCTCATCTCGACCGCGGCGACGATCGCGTCGTCGGTGAATTGCACCCGGTGGTGCTCTTCGTACCGCTCGCGAAGTCCCTTGATGATGTCGATCGTTTCCTGCTTACCGGTCGGTTCGACGATGATCTCTTGGAACCGGCGGGCCAGCGCGTTGTCCTTCTCGATGTACTTGCGATACTCATCGAGCGTCGTCGCACCGATGCACTGGATTTCACCGCGGGCCAGCGCCGGCTTGAGCACGTTGGCCGCGTCGATGGCGCCTTCGGCACCGCCGGCGCCGACGAGCGTGTGCAGTTCGTCGATGAACAGGATCGTGTTTTTCACACGCCGCACCTCGGTCATCACCGCCTTAATGCGCTCTTCGAACTGACCGCGGTACTTCGTGCCGGCGACCATCATCGCCAGGTCGAGGACCACAATCCGCTTGTCGGCCAGGATGTCCGGCACCTCGCCGCTGATCACCTTTTGGGCAAAACCTTCGACGATCGCCGTTTTGCCGACACCCGCTTCACCGAGCAGCACGGGGTTGTTCTTCGTCCGGCGGCAGAGGATCTGGATGGCGCGCTCGATTTCGCGGCTGCGTCCGATCACCGGGTCGAGTTCGCCCTTCTTGGCGAGTTCGGTCAGGTCGCGGCCAAAGCTGTCGAGCGCCGGCGTCTTGCTTTTCCCGCTCTTGCTACTGCCGCTGCTGCTCTCGCCACCTTCGCCGCTGCGGCCACCGCGTTCACCTACCTCAGCGCCTTCGAGGCCGTGGCCCAGTAGGTTGAGGACTTCTTCGCGGACCTCTTCGAGCTTCAGCCCCAGGTTCATCAGCACCTGCGCCGCGACGCCTTCTTGCTCGCGCAGCAAGCCCAACAGGATGTGCTCGGTGCCGACGTAGCTGTGGTTCAGGTTGCGTGCCTCCTCCATGGAGTACTCGATCACTTTTTTGGCCCGTGGGGTTTGGGGCAATTTGCCCACGGTGACCATTTCCGGGCCGCTCTGGACCAGCTTTTCGACTTCCAGGCGGATTTTGCGGAGGTCAACCTCAAGATTCTTCAGCACGTTGGCAGCGACACCGCTACCCTCTTTAACCAGGCCCAGCAGGATGTGCTCGGTACCGATGTATTCGTGGTTGAAGCGTTGAGCCTCTTGGTTGGCCAACTGCATGACCTTCCGAGCTCGGTCGGTAAAACGTTCGTACATGATATCCTCTTAGCCGTATTGTCGCTCAGACACGTGTATTGCTGCGTGGCCGCTTGCTCAGTCGCTAGCGAAAACCACCTAGTGGTCTGTTACCGGTAAAACTTCGGGCTGGTAGGGCCGGCGGCTTGCGCCCTGCCGTTACCATTGTTAACGCAACGGCGCGAGCCGTGCGGCCTCCGACCCTAAGCTTATGCTGTAACAGACCACTAGGCACTTCACTGAAAAGACCCAGTGCCGCTAAACGGCAACTCAATTTCTCAGACGCAAGACTCAGGGAATCTTTTCTTCGCTGGCCCTCGCGATCAAATCAATCCCGGACCGATCTCCATTCTACTGCATCCCCGCCGCCGTGAGGAGCGATCCAGCGACCACTACCGCGCAACCTGCGGGACTGCCAACTTGGAATAACCCAAGTTGCTCTACAGCGGCAAGTCTAGTGATTCTGCGGCCGTCGCGGGTAGACGAGCGGCCGGCGACGGCGGAGTTTCGCAAAACCGGCGCGCTGACTGCCAATCCGGCAGGGTTCAGGCCGCCCGCGCAGCAGCCTGATTTTCGTTTAAAATCGCTCGTTCCGCCGGCTCGGCTGCCGCGGACGCTTGCCCGGCGGACTGAGACACTTCGGCAGGGGCGGCTGAAATAGCCGCTGATCGCGGCCCGGCAAGCTGGTAGCCGCGATCGCGCTGCAACCGCTTCTCCTCCGCTTCGATCTCCAACCACCAGCGATCGGCCGCTTCGGTGAGCCGAAGTTCCTCGAGCAACCGCTCGGCGGCTTCAACACGTCCGGTGTGGCGATACACGCCTGCCAGCAGCAACAGCGCTGGCGGGTCGCGGTTTTCAATGCTCAAGCAATCGGCCAGCAGCGACTCCGCCTCGGGCCATTGGGACCGCAAATAAGCCTGATGAGCCTCCTGAAAGCGGTCGGGCTGACCGCTGGCCTGCCGCGGGTTGAGCAGACCGGGCATGTCGCGAATGCTTCGCAGGACGCAAAACAGCCAGACCGCGACCCCGACCCAACCGCCCATCCGCACCAACACCAGCGTCAGCCACTCGGGATAAATGAATCGCGCCACCAGCAAAAAATTAGCCGCAGCGGCAAATGCGATCGCTGTCGGCAACGCCCCCAGCCGCCCTCGCCACCACAGCTCCGGCAAGCCTGGCCAGAGGCACGTTAGATACAGTTTTCGGTCCACGCGGGGATGTGCAGCGACTAGCCGTTGAGCGAGCAAGAAAAAATGCCTGTCGATCCAGCCGCGCCGAACTCGTCACCAAGCGGCGAAGCTGACCGGCTCACCTTACGATTCCTGGACGGCGCACGGCAACATCTGATTTTTCCTGTCCGCCGCGCGCTTGTGCGCTGGCAGCGTCAACCTCCGGCCGGCGCCGCAGAGCCGTGACCCGCAGGCACGGTTGTCCCGCCTCAACAAGCGGTGCGCCGGGGCCACATGGCAGCTACCTGGCGGCGTGTCTAAAAGAATGAAAAAAACTCCTGCGTTTCTACCCTTGCGAAATCGGCCCGGATTGCGATACTGACGCCCCCGAAAAAATATTTTTAACACCGAATTCCAACGCGGAGCTTCTCACGGTGAGTGCGAAGGCTGAAGTCTTAAACGTCCAATTACGAGAGCAGACCGGAACGGCCGCAGCGGTGCGCTTGCGCCGCACCGGCATGGTCCCCGCAGTTCTCTATGGCCACGGCGAAGCAAACCGGCACCTGGCGATCCCCAGTGGCGATATCCAGGCGGCGATTCGCAACCACAGCAAGACCGTGACGCTCCAGGGCGCTGTCAGCGACACCGCGTTGCTCAGCCACGTGCAGTATGACCACTTGGGCATCAACGTACTGCACCTCGACCTGGTCCGCGTCAACCTGCGCGAGATGGTTGAGGTCGAACTGCTGACCGTTCTGCACGGCGATGCAGTGGGTCTGCGCAACGGCGGGATTCTGCTGGAAAACTTGCACTCGGTGGTCGTTCGCTGCCCAGCCGGCCAGATCCCCGAAACGCTGCTGCTGGATGTTTCGGACCTGGATGTTGGCGGCCAAAAAATCGCTGGCGACCTCGTTTTGCCCGAGGGCGTTGAGCTGGTGACGCCGGCCGAAACGGTGATCGCGAACATTGCGAAGCCTCGCGGTGGCAGCGCTGGCGACGACACCGAGGAAGCCGAAGCGGAAGCCTAATCGGCTTCAGGCCGCGTTAGGGTCATGCCATGAAGTTAGTGGTCGGCCTGGGAAATCCGGGCCGCAAGTACCAGGACACGCGTCACAATATCGGCTTCGATGTCGCTGCCCGCCTGCTGACGCTGCTCGGCAGCCCAGCGGTCAAAAGTCGTTTCAGCGGCGAGACGGCTGAAGCGGTGTATGCCGGCGAGAAGCTCGTGGTGCTCTGTCCGGGGACCTATATGAACGCCAGCGGCAGCAGTGTCCGCAAGGCGGTCGATTTTTATAAGCTCGATCCGGCTGGCGATGAGCTGCTGGTGATTTGCGACGACATGAACCTGGCTGTCGGCCGCCTGCGGTTCCGCCCGAGCGGATCGGCGGGCGGTCAAAAAGGGCTGGCCGACATCATCGCCCAGCTCGGAACCGATCATTTTTCTAGGCTGCGGATCGGAATCGATCGCCCGCCGCCTCACATGGACGTACCCGATTTCGTACTCAGCAAGTTCTCCGCTCAGCAGCGGAAGCTGGTTGGCGAAGCGGTGGAAACAGCGGCCGGCGCGGTGCTGCAATGGGTGACCAGTGGTGTCAGCCAGTGCATGAACCAGTACAATGCCGCACCGTCGAAACGTTCAGATTCCTAATTGGGAACCGACATGATTCACTTTACCTGTGTTAGATTTTAAGGAGCAAGATTCCGTGGCTCGAAACGTTTACGAAACGCTGTTTCTGCTGGACAGCAACCATTACAGTCGAGACCCCGGAGGCGTCAGCGCCGGTGTGAACAGCTTGCTCGAAGAAGTCGGCGGCACCGTGCTCGCCAGCCGTTTGTGGCAAGAGCAAAAGCTGGCCTATCCCATCAACGGGCACCAGAAGGGAACGTATTGGCTGACCTACGCCGAGCTCGATGGCGAGAAGTTGCCGGAGTTCAGCCGTGCGTGCCAGTTGAATGCAACCGTTCTCCGGCAATTGACTCTGAAGGTGGAACCACGCTTGGTCGAGCCAATGCTCGCCCACGCTCGCGGCGAAGCGGCGCTGCCTCGACCCGACGCGGCGGCGATCGAAGTCGACGAGTACGACAAGGCAGGCGCCTGATCGCAGCGGTGCTGCGTCCCTGGCAACGGCGGCGGTTTGGCTTTATGATTCAAGATTGAAAGGCGGGTGAGGTGCGGGATGATCGTCGGTGCGTGTGCCTTCGCCGCGGCCGCTCAAACCTGCGCGTTTTACTCACAACCCTTGCGAGAATCTGAGTCATGGCCAGTTACAACCGTGTGATGCTGATCGGAAACCTGACTCGCGATATCGATTTGCGCCACACCCCCGGCGGGACGGCAGTGACCGATATGGGCATGGCGGTCAACGACCGCCGCAAGAACGCTCAGGGCGAGTGGGTCGATGAAGTGACCTACGTCGATGTGACGCTCTGGGGCCGAACTGCCGAAATCGCCGCGGAGTACCTCCGCAAAGGCTCGCCCGTGTTCATCGAGGGACGGCTCAAACTCGACTCGTGGGAAGCTGAAGGACAGAAAAAATACAAGCTGAGAGTGGTCGGCGAGCGACTGCAGTTGCTCGGCGGACGCTCAGAGGATGGCGGCCGAGGCGATTCAGGACGCTCTGGCAACCAGTCCGGTGGCCGCCGAACGTCTGATCACTACGATGACAGCGATCTCGGCGGCGCCGACGATTATCCGACTGCGGCGCGGCGCGAGGCCCAGCCCACCGGAAACGGCCCAGGATATGACGATGGGGATATTCCGTTTTAGCTGACAAACCCTTACCCTTTGCTGCTCGGCAGCGGTTGGGGCGAGCCGCTGCCACCGACCACCGATCCAGTTCGACCGATTCAAAAATCTGTAATCATCATTCACCTATGCGGGCCCGAACCAAGCCCGCCCTTTGAAACCTCGAGGCTACGATGCCCCAAATGAAAACGGCTGGCAAAGCGAACCGGCGCGCTCACAAACGTCTCCCCCGGGGCGCCAACGGCGGCTTCAAGCTGCTCCTGATCCACAACGTCGAGCACCTGGGCCGTCAGGGCGACATCGTCGAAGTCAAGTCGGGCTATGCGCTGAACTACCTGCTGCCGCAGGGCCTGGCGACCGTGGCGACCGAGCACCATCAGCGAATGGTCGAGAAGCACCGCGAAAAGCTCCGCCAAATGGAGCTGGAAAAGCTGGTGCATTTCCGCCGCGCTGCCGAGGAACTCTCCAAGCAGTCGATCACGATCGAGGCCAATGCCAACGACGATGGCCACCTGTACGGCAGCGTCGGAGCGCACGAGATCGTCGATGCCCTCAAGGCGGTCGGCGTGACGTTGGCCACCGATCAGATCCGCCTGGAAGGCCCGCTGCGGGAACTCGGCCTGTACACCGTCAAGGTTCACTTCCACAGCGAAGTGCAAGGCGAGGTCAAGGTCTGGGTCGTCCCCACGGCCAACGCTGACGCGACCTAGTCGTTTTAGTGTGCTTGGGCAAACATCCTCTGCATCAGCAAGTGCTGCAGAGGATGAGCCGATACCAAAGAAGCATGGGGCTGTGGCGGAACTGGCAGACGCGCTGGATTTAGGATCCAGTTCCTTCGGGAGTGCAGGTTCAATTCCTGTCAGCCCTATTTATTTTTCTTCTGTGCAGGTCGGGCACCTCCTCCATCTTTCCACAACATTCAGCCGTGATACTGATACTGAAAACCGGGGTTACCCAGGAGCAGGTCGAACACGTGATCCAACGAGTTGAGGAACTCGGGATGCGTGCCCACTTGAGCCGCGGCACCTATCGCACGATCGTCGGGATCATCGGCGACGAAAACGCCATCCGAGAAGAGCCACTGCGAGCGATCCCCGGTGTGGCGGAAGTGCTTCCGATCCTGCCGCCCTATAAACTCGCCTCACTAGACGCCCATCCGACAGCTAGCATCATCGATGTCTCCGGTGTCAAAATCGGCGGCGGCAACCTGGCGATGATCGCCGGGCCGTGCAGCGTCGAGGACGAACCGCGGATGCACCGCATCGCCCAGCGGGTGCGCGACGCGGGTGCGAACCTGTTCCGCGGCGGAGCTTACAAGCCGCGGACCAGCCCCTATGCCTTCCAAGGCTTAGGCGAAGACGGCCTGAAGTTGCTCCGCGATGTCGGCGACCACTACGGCATGCCGGTGGTGACCGAAGTGACCGACGTTCGCTGCGTTGAGGTCGTCGCCCAGTACGCTGACATGATCCAAATCGGCGCTCGGAACATGCAGAACTTTGTGCTGCTGACCGAAGTCGGCCGGACCCAGCGTCCGGTGCTGCTCAAACGCGGCATGAGCGCCACGGTCACCGACCTGCTGATGAGCGCCGAATACATCCTCAGCCAAGGCAATTCCAACGTCGTGCTGTGCGAACGCGGCGTGAAGGGATTTGACCCCGCGACGCGGAATCTATTCGACGTGGCGGCGGTGCCATTGGTGCATACCCTGAGCCACTTGCCGATCATCGTCGATCCCTCGCACGCGACCGGTCGCCCCGACTTGATCCCGGCCTGTGCCCTGGCTGGACTAGCGGCCGGAGCCGACGGGGTGCATATCGAAGTGCATGATTGCCCGGAAGTCGCCAAAAGCGATGGCCCGCAAGCGCTGTTGCCGGAACAGTACGCCGAACTGGCGGAGAAGATTCGCCAGATGGCGGAGCTCCTTGGTAAGACGATTTCCCCCATTCCTGAGGCCTTGGCATGAGTCGCCGTCCCTTCATCGCCGGCAACTGGAAGATGAACACCCGCCGCGACTCGGCGGTGGCGCTGGTGCGGCAACTGATCGAGCGGCTCGGTGAGAATCCGGTTGCGGAAGTCGCCGTTTGCCCGCCGAGCGTCTACCTGGTCGCCGTTGCCGATGCCCTCGCTGGATCGCCGGTTGAACTGGGCGCTCAAAACCTTTATCCCGCTGGCGATGGCGCCTACACGGGCGAAGTCAATGCGGCGATGCTGACCGACGTCGGCTGCCGGTTTGTGATCTTAGGCCATAGCGAGCGGCGGCAATTGCTCGGCGAAACCGACGCCGATGTGGCTCAAAAGCTGCAAGCGGCTTTGGCAGGTAACCTGGTCCCGATCGTCTGCGTCGGCGAAACGCTGCAACAACGGCAAAACGACGAGACGGAAGCGGTCGTCGAGTCACAGATCCGCGGGTCGTTGGCAGGGTTGGACGAAGTTCGCGCTGCCGGGATTGTGATCGCCTATGAACCGGTCTGGGCCATTGGCACCGGCTTGACGGCGACGCCTGAACAAGCCGAATCGGTACACGCGATGATCCGCAACCTGCTCGGCGAGATGTACACGCCGGAGATTGCAGCCCAAATCCGCATCCAGTACGGCGGCAGCGTCAAGCCGGACAATGCGGCGGAATTGCTCAGCCAACCGAACATCGATGGTGCACTGGTCGGCGGTGCCAGTCTGAAAGCTGACGATTTCCTGGCGATCGTCAACGCCGCATCGGCCGCTTCCGCGGGCGGACAGTAGCGATCGGCATTGACGCCTGCGGCGCTCACGGCGACACTGCAGCCAGCCGCTCAGCGGGGAGCCCGCTGCCGTTTCTCATTTAAACGTTGATTTTCACCGGACGGATCGTATGACCTTCTTACCCACTTTGGCGGCTTTCGCTCCTACCTTGATCGGCTGGTCGATCCTCAACGCGCTGCTCGGCTGGGCGCTGTTGTTGCTGTCGGTCTTTCTGATTCTGCTGATCCTCGTTCAGCGCGGGCGCGGCGGTGGTTTGGCAGGTGCGCTTGGTGGGCCCGGCGGTCAGAGCGCCTTTGGGACGAAGGCGGGCGACTTGTTTACCCGCATCACCAGTTTTGTCGCCCTGGGCTGGATTGCGCTGTGTGCGTTCACGATGTGGCAAATCGGCTCCCGTGCTCCGAGCGCCATCACTCCGGACACCACAATTTCCGCATCTCCGGCCGAGCAGACGCCTGCCAACAGCGACTTGATCGATTTCGGCAACCTCGGTGGTGACGACGCAGCCCCGGCGACGGGTGAACAACCGGCAGAGGCAGCGGCGGAGGCCACTGATAGCCAGGATCAACCCGCAGCGGAATCCGCAGCAACCGGCACCGCAGATGCTATTGAACTGGCACCCGCGTCGGATCCGGCAAACCCGTAGTCGATCGCTCCGTCCATATTCAGTGCCTTTCGGACTCCGGACGAGATGACGGTGGCGGGAAAGAAACGCAGTAAGGCATCCGTGCGTTTCCCTGGCATTGCCGCAAAAGCCGCACTCGCTCTGTAATCGACTGACGGGCCGGAGTAATATGATTCCACTGCGCGATAGCGTCCCGTCGCGGACAACGCCGTTCGTCACCTACACGCTGATCGCGCTCTGCTCATTGGCTTTTTACGCCCAGGTCTCCAGCGGCGACGGCGGCCAACGCATCATCGAACAGTATGGGATGGTGCCGCTGCGGATCACGGATCCCGCCACTCCAGCAGCCTTGACGTTTCAGGAAGCGGTTCAGACACCCTTTGGCGTCGTCGTCCAGCAGCGGGTGCAGGTCCTCGCCGATCCGGCGGTCGCACCATGGTTGACGATGATCACGTGCATCTTCTTGCACGGTGGCTGGATGCACTTTCTCGGCAATATGTGGTTTCTGTTCATCTTCGGCGACAATGTGGAAGATCGCTTCGGCCACGTCGCCTACTTGCTGATGTATCTCGGCACTGGACTGATCGCCGGAGTCAGCCATCTGGTGACCAACGCGCTCTCACCGATCCCCACGATCGGCGCCAGCGGAGCGATCGCCGGCGTGATGGGAGCCTACGCGATGCTGTTTCCGCATGCGCGCGTGTTTGCGGTGTTGCCGCTGTTCATCTTTTTCAAGACCTTCGTGTTGCCGGCGCCGATCTTTCTCGGCCTGTGGTTTGCCTTTCAGATTTTCAATGGCATGGCGGCGGCAGGAGCCTCGACTGGCGTCGCCTGGTGGGCGCACATCGGCGGATTTGCCGCTGGCGTGGTGCTGGCGATTGTGGTTCGCGTGACCGGCATCGGACGGCCCGAGGCGGCCGTGGATGATCGACCGCACCTGTTTTGAACATTCATTACAAAGCAACGTGTACTTTGCCCGCTGCAGAGCGGTTGTATCAGCCGAAGGGCGTTAAGCAGCATAGGACATGACATTCGGCAAAATTCTATCAGCCGGCACGCGTTAGCGTCCGGTTCTCCCGGGCAATGAGCCGCGCAGCGGCGCCCCGTTTGACCGAAAGAATCATCCAGAGCTGCTTAAGCCCCCGGTTCCCGAGTACTGCAATTTCCAGCCGTAGCGGACGCTAATGCGTTCCGGTTGATTGAATTCTACCAGATCTCACACCCGATGCTGCTCAGCGCGGCTTCGGCTTGGCAGCCTGCCGTTGATGACGCGGCTGAACAATGTCCGTTGCGAGCCCCAACATGCCGAACATGCGGATCACATAATAGTTCGGATCGAGTTCCCACCAGCGATGCTGCACCGAAGCACTGGCTGGATCGGCATGATGATTGTTGTGCCAGCCTTCGCCGCCCGTCAGCAGCGACACAAACCAGTTGTTCCGGCTGTCATCACCCGTTGTGTAGTTCTGATATCCAAACAGGTGCGAGAGCGAATTGACGCTCCAGGTGATGTGCCAGACCCACACGGTCCGGGCGACAATGCCCCAGACGACCACGCTCGCCGTGAGTTGCACCGCTTCGGCGCTCCAGCCATACCACAGCGTGGCCAGACAGGCGACAACCGAACTGAGCACGATCGTATGAGCAAGGAAAAACACGCCGGCTGGACTCGGTAACTTCTCGATCCAGCGGTAATAAGGATCAGCCAAAATGTCGCGAGCGTATTTCTCAAACATGGAGAATGTCTGCAACCGGCTGCGGCTCTCATGCACCAGCCAGTTGACATGCGCCCAGAAAAAGTTGACTCGCGGCGTATGCGGGTCATCATGTTCATCCGAATAGCAGTGGTGTCGACGGTGCCAAGCGACCCATTGTGCGGGAGTCTCCTGAGCGGTGCACATCGCCAAGGTTACCAGTGTTCGCTCGAACCACTTGGGCGTGCGAAAGCTCTTATGGGCGAGCAGCCGGTGGTAACCAATCGGAATCGCAAACTGGCCAAACACGATCACGCCAGCGACAAATGCGGCCACGCCAATCCAACTAAAGAAGTAGGGGACGAAGACCAACAGTGCGGCGGCATGCAAAGCGACAAAGAAGATCACATAGTCCCAGCGGATCGCCCGCGGGGAAGCGTGGCGACTGCCTGCGGTGGCCGCCGGTTTAGCAGCCGTGACGGTTGTTGTGGGGTCATGGGTTTCAAGAAGGGTTGATTCCATTGCCGCTACTCTCGCCTGCTGACTTGTACCGTTGAGGACACATCGATGAATTACCGAACAGCGTAATCCCCGCATCACTGACGCCTGCTGATTAGGCCATGCAGCAGTTTTAGACGGTACGAAGCTCCAGGAGGATGGCCAAAATCATAAAAAAGGGGGGAAAGCCGAGAACCTGAGCAACCGACCGGCACAGACCGCGCAGTTTCAAACCCTCCCCCGGCGAGCAGCCGACAGCCCCTCAGGCGTCTAGCCTCGGCTGTCACCCAAGCCGCCGAAGGTTCAGGCCAGCAACCTCTGGCCGTGACGGAGCGACGCTCGCTAGACTACAGAGAATCAAGGAGCCGGCGTTGAGCGGTCGCTACTGCCAGATTTGTTGCCGACCTTTTGTCGTCGACCGCTCCGCCGGTCGGAGCTTCCCCTTCCCGCTCCCTTCGCCCCGGCTCGGCGGGGAGAGGGGTTGGGGATGAGGGGCCGACCGAACACGATTCTACCACCACCCGGCGCTACCCACACCGACGACCTTGCCACCCAATCCATCAGCCGGCGGGCCGTAGCCCCCGGTTCAACACTAACCACCTCACGCCGGCCTCCGTTCGATCGGCGGAGCGATCGACCACCATCGTCGCCGACCTTTTGTCGCCGACCGCTCCGCCGGTCGGA
>Ga0182747_1002235_pt1 | contig 13768 bp, 10 predicted proteins | sample eDN3rd30CBELigBY_FD_128526 | JGI IMG/M metagenome (GOLD analysis project Ga0182747, IMG submission 128526) | Enriched backyard soil microbial communities from Emeryville, California, USA - eDNA 3rd pass 30_C BE-Lig BY (version 2) (version 2) | ecosystem: Environmental > Terrestrial > Soil >...
GACGAGGACGTCCAGGCCCGCCTGGACACCCTCCGCGAGCGGTTCGGCACCCTGGTCGGCGTCGACCGCCCGGCCGCCGACAAGGACTTCGCGGTGATCGACCTGGTCGCGAAGATCGACGGCGAGGAGGTCGACACCGTCTCCGGCGTGTCCTACCAGATCGGCTCGGGCAACATGCTCGAGGGCCTGGACGAGGCGCTGACCGGCCTGTCGGCCGGCGAGACCACGACGTTCTCGACCACGCTGGTCGGCGGCGAGCACGCCGGCGAGCAGGCCGAGGTCACCGTCACCGCGTCCTCCGTCAAGGAGCGCGAGCTGCCCGAGGCCGACGACGACTTCGCGCAGATGGCGTCGGAGTTCGACACGGTGGAGGAGCTGCTGGCCGACCTGCGCGAGCAGGCCACCAAGATCAAGGCGCAGAACCAGGCCGTCCAGGCCCGCGACCTGCTCCTGGAGCAGCTGCTCGAGCAGCTCGAGATCCCGGTCCCGGCCGGCGCCGTCGAGGCCGAGGTGCACCGCCACCTCGAGTCCGAGGGCCGCCTGGAGGACGACGTGCACCGCGCCGAGGTGACGGAGCAGGCGCAGACCGCGCTGCGCAACCAGATCCTCCTGGACACCCTGGCCGAGAACCTCGAGGTCAAGGTCAGCCAGGGCGAGCTCGTCGACTACCTGGTGAGCGCGTCCCGCCAGTACGGCATGGACCCGAACACCTTCATCCAGACGATCGACCAGCAGGGCCAGATCCCCGCGATGGTCGCCGAGGTCGCGCGCTCCAAGGCGCTCGCGGTGGCGCTGCGCCAGGTGGCCGTCGTCGACGGCGCCGGCGCGGCGGTCGACCTGTCGGAGTACATCGGCACGGACGAGGAGGACGCGGCCCAGTCCGCCCTGGAGGAGGCCGTGACCGCGGCCGCCGAGGGCGACGAGGACGCGTCCGAGGCGACGACCGAGGCGCCCGCCGAGGACGCCAAGGCCTGACCCGCGGCACCCGCGTCACGGGGGCCCCGCACCGTCGCCGGTGCGGGGCCCCCGTGCGTTCCCGCCCCGGGCGACCCCCCTGCGCCGACAGCGAAACGGGGGCCGACCGGGACGAACGCCGGGTGGGCCGGGCGTTAGGGTCGCTGACAAGCAACCAGTCCTGATCGAGGGAGCGTTCGTGAACGACCAGACGCCGGCCATCGCCCGGGCAGAGTCCGGGGGACTCGGCCTCAACGACTCCATCTACAACCGGCTCCTCAGGGAGCGGATCATCTGGCTGGGGTCGGAGGTCCGGGACGAGAACGCGAACGCCATCTGCGCCCAGATGATGCTGCTCGCGGCGGAGGACCCGGACAAGGACATCTTCCTGTACATCAACTCGCCCGGTGGCTCGATCACCGCGGGCATGGCGATCTACGACACCATGCAGTACATCCAGCCGGACGTCGCCACCGTGGCGATGGGCATGGCGGCGTCGATGGGGCAGTTCCTGCTCTCCTCGGGCGCCAAGGGCAAGCGCTACGCGACCCCGCACGCCCGCGTGATGATGCACCAGCCCTCCGGCGGCATCGGCGGCACGGCCACCGACGTGCGCATCAACGCCCAGCTGATCCTGCACATGAAGACGGTGCTCGCCGAGCTGATCGCCGAGCAGACCGGCAAGTCGGTCGAGCAGATCACCGCGGACTCGGACCGCGACCGCTGGTTCACCGCCCCCGAGGCCCTCGAGTACGGGTTCGTCGACAAGGTCGTCACCCACGCCGGCGCCGTCACCGGCGGCGGCGGCACCGCGGCCTGACCGACCCCGCCGATCCACCACAGACCTCGTAAGGAGAACTCGTGAGCACCGAGTCGCAGTTCATCGCCCGCGCCGGGCGCCTCGCCGGCGGCTGGGGCGGCACCGCCGGGTCCGTCGCGACCTCGCCGTCGTCCCGCTACGTGCTGCCCCAGTTCGAGGAGCGCACGGCCTACGGCTACAAGCGGCAGGACCCGTACACCAAGCTGTTCGAGGACCGGATCATCTTCCTCGGCGTGCAGGTGGACGACGCCTCCGCGGACGACATCATGGCCCAGCTGCTGGTCCTGGAGTCGACCGACCCCGACGGCGTCATCACGCTCTACATCAACTCGCCCGGTGGCTCGTTCACCGCGCTGACCGCGATCTACGACACGATGCAGTACATCAAGCCGCAGATCCAGACGGTGTGCCTGGGCCAGGCGGCGTCCGCCGCGGCGGTCCTGCTGGCCGCCGGCACCCCGGGCAAGCGCCTGGCGCTGCCGAACGCCCGCGTGCTGATCCACCAGCCCGCGATGGAGGGCGGCGGCTACGCCCAGGCGTCGGACATCGAGATCCACGCCAACGAGCTGATCCGGATGCGCGAGTGGCTCGAGGAGACCATCGCGCACCACACCGGCCAGCCGCTGGACAAGGTCCGCCAGGACATCGAGCGCGACAAGATCCTCACCGCCGCGCAGGCGCACGAGTACGGGATCGTCGACCAGGTGCTCGAGAGCCGCAAGGGCGCGATCGCGACCCGCGTCGAGCCGTGACGAGCCCGGGGGCCGGGCGTGGCGGACGGGGGAACCCGGCCGACACGCCCGGCCCCCGGTGCGTGGCGGGCTGACACCGGGCCCGACGTGGTGTGCAATGGACCGATGGGCGGTCGGCCGTGGCCGGTCCGCCCGAGAGCGCAGTGACTCGCGACCGCCCGGTCGCACCGAGGGAAGGGGACGCACGTGGCTCGCATCGGGGACGGCGCCGACCTTCTCAAGTGCTCGTTCTGCGGGAAGTCGCAGAAGCAGGTCAAGAAGCTCATCGCGGGGCCGGGCGTCTACATCTGCGACGAGTGCATCGAGCTGTGCAACGAGATCATGGAGGAGGAGCGGGCGGAGGCCACCGAGATCGGCATGGTCGAGCTGCCCAAGCCGAAGGAGATCTTCGCGTTCCTCGAGCAGTACATCGTCGGCCAGGAGCCCGCCAAGCGGTCGCTCGCGGTCGCCGTCTACAACCACTACAAGCGCATCCAGGCGGGCGAGGCGACCCCGTCGGTCGGCACCGCGCAGGCCGAGGACTCGGTCGAGATCGCGAAGTCGAACATCCTGCTGATCGGCCCCACCGGCTGCGGCAAGACGTACCTCGCCCAGACCCTCGCGCGGATGCTCAACGTCCCGTTCGCGATCGCGGACGCCACGGCCCTCACCGAGGCGGGCTACGTCGGCGAGGACGTCGAGAACATCCTGCTCAAGCTCATCCAGGCCGCCGACTTCGACGTGAAGAAGGCCGAGACCGGGATCATCTACATCGACGAGATCGACAAGATCGCCCGCAAGAGCGAGAACCCGTCGATCACGCGGGACGTGTCCGGCGAGGGCGTGCAGCAGGCGCTGCTGAAGATCATCGAGGGCACGACCGCCTCGGTGCCCCCGCAGGGCGGGCGCAAGCACCCGCACCAGGAGTTCATCCAGATCGACACGACGAACGTGCTGTTCATCGTGGCGGGCGCGTTCGCCGGCCTGGACGAGATCATCACCAGCCGCTCCGGCCGCAAGGGCATCGGGTTCGGCGCGCCGCTGCACAGCGCGGACGACAAGGACGTCTACGGCGACGTCATGCCGGAGGACCTGCTGAAGTTCGGGCTCATCCCCGAGTTCATCGGCCGCGTCCCCGTCATCACCACGGTGTCGCCGCTCGACCAGTCGGCGCTGGTGCGGATCCTCACCGAGCCGCGCAACGCCCTGGTGAAGCAGTACCAGCGGATGTTCGAGATCGACGGCGTCGAGCTCGAGTTCACCGAGGACGCCGTCGAGGCCATCGCCGACCAGGCGCTGCTGCGCGGCACCGGCGCGCGCGGCCTGCGGGCGATCATGGAGGAGGTCCTCCAGCAGGTGATGTTCGAGGTGCCGAGCCGGGACGACGTCGAGCGCGTCGTGGTGAACCGCGGCGTGGTGCTGGAGAACGTCAACCCGACCCTGGTCCCGCGGCAGGCGCCCGCCAAGCGCACGCCGCGCGAGAAGAGCGCCTGAGCGGACCGCCGGGCCCCCTACGATCGGGGGCGTGACGACTCCTCCCGCCGGACCCCCGCCCGAGCTCGCGCGCCTGCGCGGCAGCATCGACAACATCGACGCCGCCCTGATCCACCTGCTCGCGGAGCGGTTCAAGGCGACCCAGCAGGTCGGCGTGCTCAAGGCCCGCCTGGGGCTGCCCGCGTCGGACCCGGGCCGCGAGGCGCAGCAGGTCGCACGGCTGCGGGACCTGGCGCACGCCGCGGACCTGGACCCGGTGTTCGCCGAGAAGTTCCTCGCGTTCATCGTGGAGGAGGTCATCCGGCACCACGAGGCGATCGCCGCGGGCCCGGACGGGCAGCGCGCGCCCGTGACCGCCTCGGACGACCCGGTCACGGACTGACCGCCCCGCCCCGCGCGCGCCCGGCATCCGGGACGGCGGCGACCGGTACGCGAACTCGCACCCCCGCCGGGGTGGCGTCCTGCGACCGGCTGTCAGAGGGTGGGAGGGGTCAGGACCGGTCGGTCGGTGCGGCCCGGACAGCGCTGCGCCGGCACGACCCACGCAACCGGACCCCCGGAGGTCGCTCGTGGAACTGCACTGGCTCAAGCCCCTGCTCGGACGTCCCGCACCGTTCGTGACGATCCATCTCGACGCCACCCGCGCCGACGCGTCGGGCGACGAGGAGGTCGCGGGGCGGTGGCGGGCCCTGCGCAGGGAGCTCGAGCGCTCCGGGGCGTCGGCGACGGTGCTCGACGACATCGAGGAGCGGGTCACCCGGCCCACCGGCGTGGCCGGCCCGCACGGGCGTGTGGTCGTCGCGGACGCCGAGGGCGTCGTGGTGGACCGCGTGCTCAAGGAGGCCCCCGCGCAGTCGACGGCGCACCTCGGCGACGTGCCGGTGCTGCTGCCGGCCGTGCGCGCCGCGGACCAGGCGACCCGGTTCCTGCTGGTCGAGGTCGACCGCCAGGGCGCGGACCTCACCTGGTCGGACGGCTCCGGCCTGCGCACGGCGCAGAAGGAGAGCGTCGAGGGCAGCCACGACGAGCTGCGCAAGGTCAAGGAGACCGGCGACGGGTGGAAGGCCCGGCGGGTGCAGATGCGCGCCGAGGACTCCTGGGAGCGCAACGCGGAGACGGTCGCGGCGGAGCTCGACCGCCAGGTGGTGGAGAAGAAGCCCGAGGTGGTGCTGGTCACGGGCGACGTGCGCGCCGTGTCGCTGCTGTGCCACGCGGTGGCCCCGCGCACGAAGGACCTGGTCGTCGAGGTCCCGGGCGGCTCGCGCGCCGACGGCGTGAAGCAGGACGTGTTCCACCAGCGGGTCGCGGAGGCGCTCGAGGCGTTCCGGCAGCGCCGGCGCGAGGAGACGCTCGCGCGGTACCGCGAGGAGCTCGGCCGCGGGGGAGCGGCGGTGACGTCCCTGGACGACGTGGTGACCGTGCTGCAGCGCGGCCAGGTCCGCGCGCTGGTGCTGCACGAGGACGTCACCCTGCCGGGCTCCGCGCTCGGCGACCGGCAGCTGTGGGTCGGCCCGGACCCGCTCCAGATCGCCACCAGCGAGGACGACCTGGCCGGGATCGGCGTGACCGGGGCGCGCAGGATGCCCGCCGACGTGGCGCTGCTGCGGGCCGCGCTCGCGCAGGACGCCGGCCTCGCGATCGCGCGGGACGGGCAGGTCGAGGCGGTCGACGGCGTCGGCGCGGTGCTGCGCTACACGGACGGCTCCACGCCCAGCGAGGCGGTGCCGTCGCAGTCGGCCGACCAGCGCCGGCTGCACGACGTGGTCTGACGCCGGCACGAGCGGACGGTCCGGCCCGGCGCGCGCGGCGTGCCGGGCCGGACCTCCCGCCGCCGGAGCGGGCCGGTCAGTGCTCGCGGGTGTCGACGTAGAGCTCCTCGACGTCGGCCGCGAAGTCCTGGAGCACGAGCGCGCGCTTCACCTTGAGCGACGGGGTCAGGTAGCCGTTCGCCTCGGTGAAGTCGCCGTCGAGCACCCGCACCTTGCGGATGGACTCGGCGCGGGACACGGCCTCGTTCGCGCGCGCGGCGGCGCGGTCCAGGGCCGCCAGCACCTCGGGGTGCTTCCCGGCGGCGCGCACGTCCATCGCGGGCAGCCCGTGCATCGACAGCCAGCCCGGGAGCATGTCGGCGTCGAGCGTGACGAGCGCGCCGATGAACGGGCGGCCGTCGCCGACCACGACCACCTGGCTGACCAGCGGGTGACCCCGGAACCGGTCCTCGAGCACGGCGGGCGCGACGTTCTTGCCGCCGGCGGTCACGATGAGCTCCTTCGCGCGGCCCGTCAGGCGCAGGTAGCCGTCGTCGTCGAGCCGGCCGATGTCGCCGGTCGCGAACCAGCCGTCCGCGTCCAGCACCTCCGCGGTCGCGTCGGGGTTGTCGTGGTACCCGCGGAACACGTGCGGGCCCCTGGCGAACACGTTGCCGTCGTCGTCCACCCGCAACGACGTGCCCGGGTAGGCGGGGCCGACGGTGCCGATCTTGATCAGGCCGGGGCGGTTCACCGCCGACGGCGCGGTGGTCTCCGTCAGGCCGTAGCCCTCCAGCACGACCAGGCCGAGGCCGCGGTAGTAGTGGCCCAGGCGCTCCCCGAGCGGGGCGCCGCCGGAGATCGCGTACCGCAGGTCGCCGCCCATCGCGTCCTTGAGCTTCCGCAGCACGAGCGTGCTCGCGAGCGCGTGCGCGGCCTTGAGCTGCGCGGACGGGCCGGCCGCCGTGTCGAGGGCGCGGGAGTAGGTGATGGACACCTTCGCGGCCCAGCGGAACAGCTTGAGCTTCGCGCCGTGCCCGGCCTTCTGCTCGGCGGAGTTGTAGACCTTCTCGAACACCCGCGGGACCGCGAGGATGTACGTCGGCCGGAACGAGGCGAAGTCGGCGAGCAGGTTGCGGGTGTCCGGGGTGTGGCCCAGCGGCGAGCCGGCCTCGATCGCGACCATCTGGATGAACCGCGCGAACACGTGGGCGAGCGGCATGAACAGCAGGGTCCGCGAGCCCGGGGTGGCGCAGACCTCGGCGAGCGCGGCGACGCCGTTGCGGGCGTTGTCCACGAAGTTGCCGTGGGTGAGCTCGACGCCCTTGGGCCGGCCGGTGGTGCCGGAGGTGTAGATGATCGTCGCGAGGTCGGCGGCGCTCGCCAGGGACCGGCGGCGCTCGATCTCGGCGTCGTCGACGTCCGCGCCCGCGGCGACCAGGTCGGCGAGGCCGCCCTCGTCGATCACCACGACGTCGCGCACCGCGGGCACGGCCGCGCGGACCTGGGCGACCACCGCGGCGTGCGCGGCGGTCTCCACGACCGCGATGGACGCGCCGGAGTTCGACAGGATCCACTCGACCTGCTCGGCGGACGAGGTCTCGTAGACCGGCACCCCGACGCCGCCGGCGAACCACACGGCGAAGTCGGTGAGCGTCCACTCGTACCGGGTGCGGGACATGATCGCCACGCGGTCGCCCGGCTCGAGGCCCTGCGCGACGAGGCCCTTGGCCAGCGCGGTGACCTCGCGGACGAACTCGGCGACCGTCACCGGCGCCCACGAGCCGCCGAGGCCCGCCGACCGCTCGAAGATGACGCCGGACGCGCCGCGCGCGAGCCGCTTCAGCAGCAGGCCGGGCACGTTGAGCGCGGGGTCGTGCGGGGCGGGCGTGTCGGCGCTGAACTCGCGCATCGGTGCTCCAGGTGCGGGCGTCGGGGGACGGGGCCGCACCACGCTGACGAGCGGCGACGACCGTTCGCGCCATGCTATCGGCCACCCGGGTACCGCCCCGGGGCCCCCGGCGACAAGACCGGGCCGCCGGGATCGTGGGATCCCGACGACCCGGCGGTCGTGCGCGGCGGTCAGGCCACGTCGGTGTGCGTGGGGTCGAGCACCCGCTGCAGGAACGTGCGGGTGCGCGCCTCGCGGGGTGCCCCGATCACCTGGTCCGCGGGGCCGTCCTCGACGATGACGCCGCCGTCCATGAACACCACCCGGTCGCCGACGTCCCGGGCGAAGGCCATCTCGTGGGTCACGACGATCATCGTCATGCCGGCGTCGGCGAGGTCGCGCATGACGCCGAGGACGTCGCCGACCAGCTCGGGGTCGAGGGCGGAGGTCGGCTCGTCGAACAGCATGAGCTGCGGGTCCATCGACAGGGCCCTGGCGATCGCGACCCGCTGCTGCTGGCCGCCGGACAGCTGCGCCGGGTGCGCGTCCGCGCGGTCCGCGAGGCCGACGCGCTCGAGGTTGGCGCGGGCGATCCGGTCCGCCTCCGCGGCGGAGCGCCGGAGCACGCCCCGCTGCGCCATGGTGCAGTTCTCCAGCACGGTCTTGTGCGCGAACAGGTTGAACTGCTGGAACACCATGCCGACGTGCGTGCGGACCTGGTCGATGTCGACGTCCGGGTCGGTCACGTCGACGCCCAGCACCTCGACGGCGCCGCCGGTCGGCTGCTCGAGCAGGTTGACGCAGCGCAGCAGCGTCGACTTCCCGGAGCCCGACGGGCCGATGACGCACACGACCTCGCCGGCGTGCACGTCCAGGTCGATGCCGGTGAGGACCTCGCGCTCGCCGAACGCCTTGCGGAGCCCGGCGATGCGGACGACGGGGGCGCCGGTGGGTGCGGCGGCGGTCATGTGCGGCTCCTCGCGCCGGTGCGCTTCTCCAGGTACCGCGCGAGCTGGCCCAGGGGGAGCGTGATGAGCAGGTAGCAGGCGCCGATGACGAACAGCGGCGTCAGGCCGCCCTGCGCGCTGTTCAGCGCGTCGCGGCCGATCTTGGTCAGGTCGTACTGCGTGGTCGACAGGCCGAGGAGGAACACCAGCGAGGTGTCCTTGGTCAGCAGGATGAACTCGTTCGTCATCGGCGGGAGCACGATCCGGAACGCCTGCGGGACGACGACCTGGCGCAGCGTGCGCCCGTGGGACATGCCCAGCGACCGGGCTGCCTCGACCTGCCCCTTCGGGACGGCCTGCAGGCCCGCGCGCAGCGTCTCGGCGATGTACGCGGCCGACACCAGGCCGAGCGCGAGCGCGGCCTTCAGGGTGACCGAGGGGATGTTCACGCCGAACGCGATCGGCACGGCGTAGCCGAACGAGATCACCACCAGCAGGGCGGGGATGCCGCGGAAGAACTCGATGTAGACGATCGCGAGCCAGCGGTACAGCCCGACCGACGACAGCCGCATGAGCGCGAGCACGGTGCCGAGGGAGAGGCCGACGGCGAACCCGGCGAGCGTGTACTCGAGCGTCTTGAGGAACGCCGCCGGGATCAGCGCGGCGATGTCGCTCGCCGCCTGGGCGTTGAAGAAGTTGGTGCCGACGTTCTGCCAGTCGATCGCGAGCGCGACCGCCGCCAGGGCGACCAGGAGCAGCGCGTACTGGGCGAGCCGGAAGACCCGCGCGCGCCGGCGCGGGCTCCACCGGCGCCGGGACGCGGGCAGCGTCCCGGGCGCCGGGGTGGTCGACGTGGTCGTCACGTCAGCCGTCCGACGGGCTCGGCTCGGCCGAGGCGGTGTCCGAGGTCATGGGCGCGGTGCCGATGAACTGGGTGTACAGCTCGTCGTAGGTGCCGTCCTGGCGGATCCGCTCGAGAGTGGCGTTGATCTGGTCGAGCAGGGCGGTGTTGCCCTGCTTGACGCCGAGGCCGTACTGCTCGCCGGTGGAGAAGTTCGCGCTGACCTCGAAGCCCTCGGAGACGTACGGGCCGAGCACGGCGATGTCGTTGACCACCGCGTCGACCTGGCCGGTCTTGAGCGCCTGGATCTGCAGGCCCAGGTCCTCGAACTGGACGGTCTGCAGGCCGTTGTCGGTGGCCCACGTCTCGCCCGTGGTCGCCTGCTGCACGCCGATGGTCCTGCCCTCGAGGGCCTCGACGCTGTCGAGGTCGGAGCCCTCCGGGACCAGCAGGCCCTGGTCGGCGTCGAAGTACGGGTCGGAGAAGTCGATCTTCTCCTGGCGCTCGGGCGTGATGGTGATGCCCGAGGCGACGACGTCGCAGTTGTTCGTGTTGAGGTCCGCGCCGGACTGGATGCCCTCGAACGGCGTCACCTTGGTGGTGAGCGTGACGCCCAGGTCGGTGGCGACCTCGTTGACGATCGCGATGTCGAGCCCGACGACCTCGCCGTCCTCCTCGTACTCGAACGGCTCGTACGGCGGGTTCGTGCAGACGGTCAGGGTGCCGTCCTTGACGAGCTGGACCCCGCCGTCGGACGCGGCGGTGTCGTCGCCGCTCCCGCCGCAGGCGGCGAGCAGCAGCGCCGCCGCGACGGCGGCGGGCAGAGCGGCGAGGGTGCGGGTGCGCATGGAGTGACTCCTCGTGGGGGAAGGACGGCCGCACAACTATACATGGGCGAGGATACGTATGCATAACCCACCGGGGTGGGACGAGAGTCCCAGGGTGCCACGACGCCGCGAGGGCGCACCCCCGGGTGGGGGTGCGCCCTCGCGAGCGGGTGCCGGGCGGCGGTCAGGCCGTCGGCTTCTGCTTCGGCTCCGGCGGGAGCAGCTCGGCGTCGCGGGCCACGACCGCGGCGTCCGGGGCGTCCGGCACCTCGACGACGTCGAGGTCGCCGGTGGCCCGGCCCGCGGCGCGGACGTCGCCGAGCGCCACCTGCACGCCCGGCAGCAGCGCCGCCGGCACCTCGAGGCGGGCCCGCAGGATCTCGGTCCGCATCGAGACCTTGGCCTCGGACTTCACCTTGCGCAGCGCGGCGAGCGCGGCGCCCGCGGCGGCGACCACGGCCGGGTCCCCGTCGCCCGCGGCGGCCCGCAGCGGCTCGGCGACCGGCCACGGCGCGCGGTGCACCGAGCCCTCGCGCCACCAGGACCAGACCTCCTCGGTGGCGAACGGCAGCACCGGCGCGAACAGCCGGAGCAGCACGTCGAGCGCCACGTTCAGCGCGGCGCGCGCCGAGGCGGTCTCCGGCGTGACGTCGGAGGCCTCGGCGCCGGCGCCGTACGCACGGTCCTTCACCAGCTCCAGGTAGTCGTCGCAGAACGTCCAGAAGAACGTCTCCGTCAGCTCCAGCGCCCGGGTGTGGTCGTACGCCTCCAGCGCCGCGGTCGCGCGGTCGACCACGTCGGCCAGGCCGGCGAGCATCGCCCGGTCCAGCGGCACGGTGACCAGCGAGGCGTCGAGCGCGGACGCGCCCTGCGCGGCCGGGCCGAAGGACAGCGCGAACTTCGAGGCGTTGAGCACCTTGATCGCCAGGCGGCGGCCGATCTTCATCTGGCCGACCTCGAACGCGGCGTCGGTGCCGAGCCGCGCCGAGGCCGCCCAGTACCGGACCGCGTCGGAGCCGTGCTCCTCGAGCAGGCCCATCGGGGTCACGACGTTGCCCTTGGACTTCGACATCTTCTTGCGGTCGGGGTCCAGGATCCAGCCGGAGATGGCCGCGTCCTTCCACGGCAGGCTGCCGTGCTCCAGGTGGGAGCGGACGACCGTCGAGAACAGCCAGGTGCGGATGATGTCCTGGCCCTGCGGGCGCAGGTCCATCGGGAACACCCGCTCGAACAGGTCGGGGTCGGACCGCCAGCCGCCCGCGATCTGCGGGGACAGCGACGACGTCGCCCAGGTGTCCATGATGTCCGGGTCGCCGACGAAGCCGCCCGCGACGCCGCGCTGCTCCGCGGTGTAGCCGGCCGGCACGTCCGAGGACGGGTCGACCGGCAGCTGGTCCTCGGTCGGGAGGATCGGGCGGGTGTGGTCGACCTCGCCCGCGTCGGTCACCGGGTACCAGACCGGGAACGGCACGCCGAAGAACCGCTGGCGGGAGACGAGCCAGTCGCCGTTCAGGCCGCCGACCCAGTTCTCGTACCGCACCCGCATGAAGTCGGGGTGGAACCCGAGCTCGGCGCCGCGGGCGAGCAGCTGCGCGCGCAGGTCGGCGTCGCGGCCGCCGTTGCGGATGTACCACTGGCGGGACGTGACGATCTCGAGCGGCTTGTCGCCCTTCTCGAAGAAGTTCGCCTTGCGCTGGGTCGCCTGCGGCTCGCCGTCCAGGTCGCCGGACTCGCGCAGGCCCGCCACGACCAGCTCGCGCGCGGAGAACGTGGTCTTGCCGGCCAGCTCGCCGTACAGGGCGCGGCCGGCCTCGTCCGTGATCCAGTCCGGGGTGTCGCGGACCAGGCGGCCGTCGCGGCCGATCACCGAGCGGGTCGGCAGCTGCAGCTCGCGCCACCACTGCACGTCGGTCAGGTCGCCGAAGGTGCAGCACATCGCGATGCCCGCGCCCTTGTCCGGCTCGGCGGCCGGGTGCGCGAGCACGGGGACCTCGACGCCGAACAGCGGGCTGGTCACGGTGGTGCCGAACAGGTGCTGGTAGCGCTCGTCGTCGGGGTGCGCGATGAGCGCGACGACGGCGGGCAGCAGCTCGGGGCGGGTGGTCTCGATGTGCACCGGCTCGCCACCGTCGCGGTGGAACGCCACCTTGTGGAACGCGCCGGGGTAGTCGCGCGCCTCGAGCTCGGCCTGCGCGACGGCGGTCTGGAACGTCACGTCCCACAGGCCGGGGGCCTCGGCCTGGTACGCCTCGCCGCGGGCGAGGTTGCGCAGGAACGCCTGCTGCGCGACGGCGCGCGCCTCGGCGGAGATGGTCTGGTAGGTCCGCGACCAGTCGACGGACAGGCCGAGCCGGCGCCACAGCGCCTCGAACTGCTGCTCGTCCTCGACGGTCAGCCGCTCGCACAGCTCGACGAAGTTCCGGCGGCTGATCGGCACCTGGTCGGCGGCCTTGACGCTCTTGCCCTCGCCGCCGACGTGCGGCGGCTCGAAGCCCTCGTCGTAGGGCAGGGACGGGTCGCAGCGGACGCCGAAGTAGTTCTGCACGCGGCGCTCGGTGGGCAGGCCGTTGTCGTCCCAGCCCATCGGGTAGAACACCTCGGCGCCGCGCATCCGGCGGTACCGGGCGACGACGTCGGTGTGCGTGTAGGAGAACACGTGGCCCACGTGCAGCGAGCCGGAGACGGTGGGCGGCGGGGTGTCGATGGAGTACACCTGCTCGCGGGTCTTCGACCGGTCGAACGCGTACGTGCCCTGCTCGGTCCACGCGCCGTCCCAGCGGTCCTCGACGCCGTCGAGCGACACCCGGTCCGGTACCTCGCGCACCGCGCGTACGGCCGCGGCGGCGGTCGTCGGGGTGGCGGCGGGCGTGGCGGCGGGGGACAGGTCGGTCATGGGCACACATCTTCCCAGATGTCGGGGCCCTTCCCGACGCGGCGGGGGAATGCCGGGACGCGAACACCGGGCGACGCGCCGGTGAACGGCCGCGGGCCGACGCGGCGGCTGCGCGGACCGTGTGTCACAGTGCCCGTCGGCCGCCCGGGACGTGGCGCGGCCGACGGGCGGGAGGAACACGTGGGCGAACCGGACGGGCTGCTGCGCTCGGGGCTGGCGCCTGCGCCGCGGACCCTGGTGGACGTGCTGGCGGCGACGGTCGCGGCGCACGGCGACGCCCCGGCGATCGACGACGGCACGACCGTGCTGACGTACGCCGGGCTCGACGCGGTGGTGCGGGCCGCGGCCGCGGCGCTGGCGGCCGAGGGCATCGGGCCGGGCTCGCGGGTCGGCGTGCGGGTGCCGTCCGGCACCGCCGAGCTCTACACGGCGATCCTGGCGGTGCTCGCCGCGGGCGCCGCCTACGTGCCGGTGGACGTCGACGACCCGGACGAGCGCGCGCGGACCGTGTTCGCCGAGGCGGCGGTCGACCGGGTGCTGGCCGAGGGCGACCTGCCGGCGCTGGTCGCGGCCGGGCGGCGGCGCGGGGCGGCCGCTGCCGCGGCGGTGCGCGGCCCGGGGC
>Ga0182747_1002242_pt1 | contig 13735 bp, 12 predicted proteins | sample eDN3rd30CBELigBY_FD_128526 | JGI IMG/M metagenome (GOLD analysis project Ga0182747, IMG submission 128526) | Enriched backyard soil microbial communities from Emeryville, California, USA - eDNA 3rd pass 30_C BE-Lig BY (version 2) (version 2) | ecosystem: Environmental > Terrestrial > Soil >...
AGGGCACTGCACGTTGCAGCGATTGACCGATGAAGCTGGCCGTGGCATTGAACGGGTGGGCATTGTGGATACACCGCAGCGAGCGGCAGAGTTGGTCGAGTTTCTGCAAAATGGCACGCCCTCAATTCATCCCCGAACCCACCTCGTGAATACCGGGATCGTCGCCCTGGACCCCCGCCCTCTCAAGGAGTCGGATGTTGAACTCGTTGCTCGCCGGGTCCGTGAATTCTATGCATAACCCGGAATCGGGATAAAAGTAGAAAAGTATTTGACGAACCGGTCCCCGTAGTCCCAGACTTCGTGCCTGGGAAATTGACCGGAGGTCGATCATGCGTACCTGCAATGTATTTTCCGGCCCCGTATAAATCAGGAAGCGAGCCCTGCGTGACGGACCAGCAATTCATCCATGATTGGGCAAGGCGCCTGCGAGAGGAGATTCCGGACGCCGTGGTGGTCATGCTCAAGGGAAGTCATGCGCGGGCCGAACCAGGACCATTCAGCGATCTCGATTTCGATGTGATCGTTGACCGGGAGGCGACAGAGGAGTATCTGGCATGGTTTGAAGAAACCGGCTCCGATCATCTTCGCCATATCTCCGTTGCCGTGCAGGATATCGACGGTTGGTTGGCCGATGCCGGGCAACCCGTTTCATGGGCATACGGCCTTCCGGCGGCGGAGACAACCCTTTTGCTCTGGGCGAGCAACGAATCGATTCGGCAGCAGTTCGATCACCCGGCACGCGTACATCCTCCGGAAGAGCCGGAATTGGAGGACTTCATTGAAGCATGGGGGAAGGCGTGCAACGCGGCTTCCCGGGGCGATGATTTGGCGATGCGGCTGGCGACCGTCAAACTGGCTCGCCTCTGCCCCGGTTTGCTTCGCCCGATCAATCCGGAAGTCTTTCCATCCAATCGCCGGAAAGCGATGCATGCCATTCTCGATCTCCCGATCGCACCTGAAAGGTATCGGGACGATCTCCTCGTTTGTATGGGCCTTTCCGGTAAGGCGACATCCATAACCACCCTTCATCAGGCAGCACGACGCCTGACATTTGGCATCCTCGGTCTGCTGCGGGATCATGCGGGCACATTTGTGAGCCTCCTCCCGGATGATCTGTATGGCTATCTCCTGGATGGCACATTGGAGCGATACGTTCGTCAGGTCGACAATGCAGGAAAACATTCATGAATGAACCGGAACTCGTCATTCGGGTTGTCGCGATGCCCGCCGATACCAACTCATCCGGCGATATCTTTGGCGGGTGGCTCCTCAGCCAGATGGATCTCGCCGCCTGGGTGGCCGCGCGCAAGTTCACCCGGCATCGGTTGGTGACGGTGGCGCTGGATGAGGTGATCTTTCACCGCCCCGTCAACGTGGGAGACTGCCTGTTGTGCTACGCGGATGTCGAAAAAATCGGCCGCACCAGCATCACCGTCCATATCAACGCCATGGTCGAGCGTGTTGACAGTGGAGACGAGGAACAGGTGACGCAAGGACGCTTCGTCCTTGTCGCCATCGGTGAAGACCGCAAGCCGGTCCCGATCCGGGACGACTCGTCCGAAACCTGACGCGGGAACGTTGCAGGCCGAATACCGGGTCCGAAAGAATCCGGCACCCCGGCTATGGTGCCGGTGTTTCGGTTGCTGTGGGTTCGATTGTTGGGGTGACCGTCGGCGTATAGGTTGCCGTGGCAGTTGGCGTGACCGTTGGCGTATAGGTTGGTGTCGCGGTTGGGGTGATGGTTGGCGTATAGGTTGGCGTTGCAGTCGGGGTGATGGTCGGTGTATTGGTCGGCGTTGCCGTAATGTCCGGATCGGTTGTTGCCGTCGCGGTGGCAGTCATCGTTGAGGTAGCGGTTGGCGAGGCCGGAGGTGCAGGTGTCGTTGCCGCAGCGGACGCCTGGGATTGACCGGTATTCCCGCTGGAAACAGGTGCCTGCGGCGGTTGCGCGGTACCATTTGGATAGAGCGCTGCAATCCAGAGATCGTACTGCTGGCTGGTATCCCGTTGGTCGGGGATGCCCGTTTCGTCATGAATGATCGACACACCCGGTCGCAGCGCATCGGCCAGTACCTGCTGCACCGTCGCGTCGTCGGTATGTGCAGCGTCAAGATCGATCAGCGCCAGGGTATAGGCGCCATCAGGCACTTGTAATGGCCCCACCTGACTCCCGCCGTCTGACCGGGCAACCGCATCGGCAGAGCGCAGGAGCTCGATAGCCAGGAATTTGACCGGGGTATCGCCAGCGGAATCGACGATGACGCGGTCGCCCTCATGCAGGACCAATGCTGCCCCGCCTTCCAGGCGCAGGGTATCCGTGGCGTTGATTTGCACCAGGATGGGGTCGGTGATGGCGACGATGACTCCATGCCCGGAGTCAAAGGTAGCGGGTGCGTCCGGGGCGGTTGTCGGGGTGGTGATATGCCACTGGTATTCCGCGCCAGGCAGCGTCAGTTCCTGACCGGCAAGCAGGGTGGCGCCTTCAGGCCAGGTCATCTCGGCGGCAGCAGTCCGGTTCTCCTCGGTTTGCTTGCTGGTTCCCCAGACGAGCTGTCCCGGAATCACCAGGCCGATCAGGAACAGGGCGGTTCCCAGCATGAGCAAACGTGTTGGGGTCAACAGGAACGTGCGAAAAGAGACCATCACACTACCGCCTGGAGGACGATACCTCCGTTGGGGAGAGCACCTGAAGGTGGGATCCAAATCGCGATTTCACCCAGTGCTGTCCGAACAGGAATGCGCGAGGAAACGTTGGCTCATCTGGAAAGGACGACTGCTTCCAGCTTATCACGTCCATTCGTCAATACAAGCTGTGGTTGGTACCCTATCGTTCAGCATCCTGCTTCGCCAATTGCTGGAGTTCGGCCACATGACGCTGGAACATGGCGCGGGCGGTGTCGAGCAAGTCATACACCTGGGGATCGATAACCCGGTAGTAGACCGAATTGCCCTCCTTGCGACCAGTCACCAGCTGCTTTCCGCGCAAGATCGCCAGCTGCTGGCTCACGGAAGACATCTCGATCTCCAGCGCTTCCTGCAGTTCGGAAACTGACCGCTCCTGATCCCGCAGCAGTTCCAGTATCCGGATACGCACCGGATGCCCCAGCGCCTTGAATAATTCAGCCTTGAATCCCTGTAACATGGTGCACCCGTCGCTCTTCCTGGATTGATCTGCGACCTAATTGCAAGTATTTGCATATTATCATATACTGTTACTCGTCAGCCCCGTCAATGCGACGGGTTCCTCTCCGACCATTTACCACGGAGCAAGTCCTCGATGATCGCTCTTCTCGAGGCCCAACGCGCGGGACTCCTGCAGCGGGAACTTTGGGCCCGCAATATCATCGCCGGTATCATTGTCGGCGTTGTTTCCCTGCCGCTTTCCATGGCATTCGCCATCGCTTCCGGTGTGAAGCCCGAACAGGGACTTTACACCGCGATCATAGCCGGAATTCTCGTCACCCTGTTCGGTGGCAGTCGCGTCCAGATCGCCGGGCCTACCGGGGCCTTCATCGTCATTTTGCTTGGTATCGTCAATACCTATGGCTTTGCCGGTCTCCAGCTCGCGACCCTGATGGCGGGGGTGATCCTGGTGGTGATGGGCGTTTTCCGGATGGGTGCGGTGATCCGCTTCATTCCCGCACCGGTGATCGCCGGGTTTACCGCGGGTATCGGCGTCATCATCTGGGTCGGTCAATGGCCAGCATTCTTCGGTATCCCCTCACCCGAAGGCGAGCATTTCCATGAGAAATTGCCGGATCTGATTCGCTCGCTTTCTTCTCCCCACCTTGCCACCACCCTGCTTGCCCTGCTCGGACTGGCATTGCTGATCGTTGCTCCGCGCATCCCCGGTCTGCATCGGATTCCGGGACCGTTGATCGCCATGGTCGTCGTGACCGTGATTCAAAGGGTGGCCGGATTCGACGGCGTGGCGACGATCACCAGCACGTTTGGCGGTATCCCCACCGGATTACCGGGGTTCACTCCCCCCGAGATTTCCGCCAACATGCTGGTGGAATTACTTGGACCGGCGTTTACGATTGCCATGCTCTGCGCCATCGAGTCGTTGCTTTCGGCCGTTGTTGCCGACGGCATGACCGGCACCCGCCACAATTCGAACCAGGAGCTGATCGGTCAGGGCGTCGCCAATGCCGCCAGCTCCCTCTTTGGCGGTATCGCGGCTACCGGGGCGATTGCTCGCACCGCGACCAATATCCGCAATGGCGGTAACAGTCCGATCGCCGGTGTCGCCAGCGCCCTCACATTGGTCGCGATCATTCTTGTGCTGGCCCCGCTGGCGGGCGATGTCCCATTGGCGGCTCTGGCGTCGATCCTCTTTGTTGTCGCCTGGAACATGAGCGATGTCCGGCATTTCGTGCGGATGGCCCGGCGGGCACCGCTGGCCGATGTTGCGATCCTGCTGGTCACGTTTGGCCTGACGGTGTTCGCCGATCTCGTGGTGGCGGTGAATGTTGGCGTTTTGCTGGCGACATTGCATTTCCTGCGGCGCATGGCGACCTCCGCCGATGTTGCGCAGGAGATCACCCCCGTCAGGCCTAACGGCCTGAAGCCGGAGGATATCCCGGACGATGTGCTTGTCTACGCGATTAACGGGCCCTTCTTCTTTGCCGCCGTCGATTCATTCGAGCGGGCGCTGGCGTCAACGCATACCGATCCGCGCGCACTGATCATCCGTCTCGGACGCGTGCCATTTATGGATATCACCGGTATCCAGGCGATCGAGGAAGTACTGGACAACGTGACGAAACGCGGCGTTCGCGTCATCCTGTGCGAGGCGAATACTCGCGTCCGAGTGAAGCTGGAACGATCGGGACTCGTGAATGGTCATCACGATGTGCAGTATGTGGAGACGCTGGAAGACGCGGTCGAGCTTCTGGAGTCAAGCGCGGAACCTGTCCCGGTTTAGCCTGCTTGCCGCTGGTGCACTGGTTGCCAATCCTCCGTTATTATCCCGGTTTCTGGACGTTGAAGATGACGGTGGTGACGCCGGCCGGTCCTTCGGTGTATTGCACGAGGATCGCGCTGCGGTTGGCGGTGATGCCGCCAAGCCCGGCACTCGACCAAATCTGGGTCGTGACTCCCATCAGCGAACCTGGTGTCTCGTTCCGCACGAAGGTTGTTTCCAGGTTGGCATCCCCGGGTAGCATGGCCTGAATCAGGTCAACCGCGTCGTCCACCGGGATGCCGTCGTCGGTTGGCGTGGCGGCGATGGAGATATAGAGGTAATCCAGCACACCATCGGCGGACTCTGACGTGTCGAAACCCGCATGCATATCCGCGCCCGTATAGGGGTCCTCATAGACCTGGAACGATTGCCCCGCCGTGCCCGTTCCGTAGACACTTTCCCACGCCGTACGGGACAATCCGATCCCGCCCGAGGTGACCTCGGCGGATTGGGCGGCAATCGAAGCGATCGGTGCCTGGGCCACCCCATACATGACACTGGTACCGATAAGTCCACGTACGAGTAACCGGCGCGACAACTGCGACTTCATGACGTGCATCCCCGGAGGTGAATGGTAAACCTCACGCGTCTTCCTTTGGGCCCGGATTTTCTGGCGTCATTCTACCGTGGATGCATGGCGTGCGCCGAGGACGTCCTCAAGCTGCAAGACGGAGGTACTCGCGAACTGATCGCGCCCGTATGATCAGCAAGTACCCCTGCCCTGTTCCGGGACCTTTACCCCGGCTGCCTTAGTGAATCAGGACGCTGGCGAGGCGATGGGTGTCGCACTGGTGGTGCCGGGTGAGGCGGCCGGAGTTGCCTCCTCACCTTCTTCGGCCTTGACCGGCAGCGCAACAAATACGCGTGAAACCGTCACCGGGGAGGTATCGGTCGCCTGCTCGTAAAGTGCCAGCACGGAACCGGCCTCGTCTGTGACATCCGCCAGCGACGGGCATTCCCACATCTCCGCCAGCAGAGCCGTCATCCGTTCTGGCGTCGACGGTACCTGATAGACATCGCGCAGTATTGCGTCGTCAGGTAGCAACGATCCGACGAGTCCCTTCGCATCGGCATACCCGACAATCGGGGTCATTTCCCCGTCGACGGTCGTCGTCACCAGGTTTGCCCGGTCTTCTGGCTCAAATTGCACCAGCAGCTGGAAATCGGGGACTACCTCGTTTTCGTAGACGTTTTCACCGTCCACCGGCTCACCATAGAGGGTATTCCACTCCGCCTGTGGCAGGCCGATGCCGCCGGGGTTGCCAACCTCGCGCGCCTCCATCGTATGTGGCCCCGGCATCGACAGTGAGACCCGTGTCACAGATGATTCACCGGACCCGGATTGCAGTTGCGCGATGACAAGGATTGATGCCAACCCATTCGACGTGGCGCCCAGTTGCTCGCTGGTGAATCGCTCCGCCCGGTATAGTGTGGCCCCCTCGTGCTCCGGCGTCATCAGGAATGTTTCCATCTGATTCGCGTCCGAGGGCATGGCACCGTCGATCTGGGCGCGGACATCATCCATCGACAGTCCGCCGGTATCGTTTTCGGCATAGACGAATTCGAGATGGATTACCCGATCGCTGCCATCAAACCTCGCGAATATGGAAAGACCTTCAAACTCGGGATTGGCATACTCCACCAGATCGCCACTCGCCGTGCCTTCGCCGACGATGGATTCCCAGTCGGCCCGCATCAGGCCAATACCGCCGGAATCGATATCGGCCTGCATGGCGTAGCTGGCTGCCGCGCCGCTTCCAGCGAGTACGGCCAGCCCTCCGGCGGCCGTCTTCATGAGTGTTCGACGTGTGAGTGTGGGTGGCATGGTTTTCCTTCCATGTGGATATGGCGTCCCTGTTCCACTCCCTGTCTGTACCAACGCATCACCGGCGCCAGGCGTTTCGATCAAGCGCCTGTAGGGCAATTCATCCGTCACCGGTGTTGATGGTCAGGTCAAGCCGGGGCACCATCGGCTCCGGGGCTTTCATGCTCTCGTGGATTAGCACCAGCACGGTTCCCTTGTAGTGCAGCGTTTCCTCCACGGTCTCACTGGCGAACGTCATCGCCCGGAGCGCCAGTGGACCAGCCTCGGTGCCCGGGAAGTAGAAGTGTTGGGCAAGCATGGCATCCGCCGGTAACGAGTTGCCGCAAAATGTGATGGCGTCCATCCATGGTGATGTCTCCACGTTCACACCGTCACCGCTGGCGGCAATGCGCTGGATGATGTCGTCCTGCGGCATGTACTGCACCGCAACATCCATCCCGTTCGGACCCACCCCGGGATACTGTTCCAGTTCGTAGTCGGTTTGGGGCGGCTCACCGTACGCGGCGATCCATGCATCCCGACCAAGCGCGATACCACCGGGTGCCCCGGTGGCGGGAATCTCCACATCCGGTGGATTGTTCGTCGTGATCGTTGCCGAAATGACCGAGGTGTACTCTGCAGGATCAGGATTAATCCCTGTGTTAACCGTTGTCTGGATCGCCATAATGCCGGTGGCATCGGCCACCATTTGTGGCAAGGACTGGCTCGTGAATATCCCGGCCGCATAGGTGCCGCTCGTTTCGCCAGTTCCAGGAACGAGGAACTGCTCGCCGGGCATGCTGTCTGGCGGGATTGACGAAGCGATCAGGGCTGCCACGTCGTCCCGGCTGAGTCCAGTCTCGCCGTGGACAGAGAAGTCGTATTCCATAAAGGTTGCGATCTCATCGGTGAAGCCGACCGTGACCGGTGTCACCTGGTCGATGGGGCTCGTGTAGACGAGGAAGTCACCGGCTGGCTCGCCTGGTCCGGCGAGGTTCTCCCAGTCCGCCAGCGTGAGGCCGATCCCGCCTGTGGATTCGGCGAGCGAGACGGGAGAAGTCACCGGCGTTTGACCGCTGGTGATGTGGAAACCGGCACCGAGGGCGACTGCCCCGCCGGCAAGCGCGTTTGTGAACGATCGTCGGGAAATACGGGTGGACATGGTTGGTGTTCCTTTCGTGTGAATCCGCCAGATGGCCTGGCGTCATTCGCGTCACGGAATCCTGACCCGCGGTGAGGTTCGCCAGATGCGTTCCACCGCCCTGCCCGCCTGCAGCGGTTGGCGAAAAGGTTGGCAATGGGCCACCACGGAGCATCCGGATGCGGGATGACGCAACGATGCCTCGACGGTGCCCGGGCATGACCTAACTCCCTATACGCATCCAGCGGACACCAGTGCGCCACCCGGGATCAGGTGGCGCGATATCACGGTGTCCAGCAACACATCCGGCATGAAAGATCACAACCGGGAGAGCATGGATGCGGTTCGGACGACATTCCCGGATCCATCGGCCGCACCGAGCATGAAGAGGATGATCAGCCCGTTATCTGGCAGCATCCAGGTGGAGGTGCCCCAGCCTTGAGGACCCGCATCCGTGGGAAAGGCCTCGAACGCTGTTTGCAGTTGCGAGCCTTGCGGCAGGATGCTGTCTCCAAAAGCGATGGCGTCTTCCACGGCCACACCCGACGCACTGATGGCATCGATTGAGGAGATGATGTCGTCTCCGGTGGCGGAGTGCGAGATGACCAGGACCTCATCCCATGGGGGGACATCGTACTGGCCATAATGGGTTCCGGCTGCAGCGCCCCCGTCGACTGGCTCACCGTGGACGTTGATCCATGCCTCAACGGTGCCCCCGACTCCCACACTGCCTTCCGCCGGGGCAAACTGGTTGGCACCCTCCGGGATCGCCAGGGAAACGGTGATCCCGGCCACAGTCGGGCCCGGACCCACTGTCATCACACATGATTGCATGCGTGTCGCGCCGGAACCTGCCATATGCATGGACGGTGCATTGAACTCCGAGAACTGGAACTGGATCGCGTCGGTATCCTGGCTGGAAATCAACCACTGACCGACCGGCGCGGCATCGTCCGGCATCAGGTTCTGTGCCAGCATGGCGGCCTCTTCTGGCGCCAGGTCGCCTGAATCGGAAGTGGACATCTCAATGAAGACCGCCACACCGTCCTGGAAAACGACGGACAATTGGGATCCATCAAGGTACGGGTTTGGGTACACCAGAAGGTCTCCGGACGGCGTGCCCGGCCCATAGATCGATTCGAATGATTCCTGCGGAAATCCGATACCTCCGCTTGCCTCGTTTCCGGCAGTATCCTGGGCGCTGGCGAACCCCGGCACCAGCATCGCGCTACTGGCCACGATGGTCGTTCCGATCAGGTGACGTCGAGTCATGGTCTGTTGCATACGTTCCTCACTTTCGACGTGACTGCCTTTCCCTGAATCCCTGTGTGCCGAAACGCATGATCGACGCCGTCGGTTTCGCTATGGTTTATGTTGTTTTGGTGCTATTTCGATAATGGCAAGGAAAAATTGGACATTTACCTTTTGAATAGCACGCTACCGATGGCGCTGGTCGAGGCTCCGTATCGGGTTTCCATCGGATACAATCGCCGGAACGAGCATCACATTACGCAAGGAGAGTCAGGACAGATGGCGGACATTGTGAGAATGGGTATTGTCGGGGCCGGCACCATCGCCCAGCGGGGTATCATGCCTCACCTGAGCCAGGATGACATGAAGGACAAGGTCCGGCTGCAAGCCGTCTGCGACCCGGTGCCGGGACGGGCTGAGGCCATGGCTGCCAAATTTGGCATGCCGCATCACTTCGAGACATATGAGGAGTTGCTGGAGAAGGGCGATGTCGACGCTGTCTCCCTCTGTACGCCCATTGGCCTGCATTACGAGCAGGGCAAGATGGCGCTGGAAGCCGGCAAGCACATTCACTTCAACAAAACGATGACGACCACCGTGGCAGAAGCAACGGAACTGATCGAACTGGCGAAAGAAAAAGGCCTGAAGATGGTTGCCAGCCCGGGCGAGGTTCTGCGCCCGCAGGTCCAGGCCATCCGCCGCGCCATCCAGGCTGGCAAGATCGGAATTCCGGTCTGGGCTATTTCCGGAGCCGGGTTCGGTACCTATCACCTGGATGAGCCCGAGCGCCAGATCCAGGGGAATGCTCCAGCGATCGACCCCTCCTGGTATTTCCGCAAGCCGGGGGGCGGGCCACTGTACGATGTGTCCGTCTATGCCTTCCATGGTCTGACAACCATTCTCGGTCCGGCCAAACGGGTCTCTGCCGTCAGCGGCATCCGGGTGCCGGAGCGGTCCTTCCAGGGGAAATCTGTCAAGACCGAGGCCGATGACAACACCGGTATCCTGATTGATTTCGGCGAAGGGCTCTTCGCGCTGGGGTTTGGCACCGCCGCGGGATCGCCCAACTGGTGGTTCACCGGCACCTATTTCGGAACTGAAGGCAAGATCGAGGGGTTCCAGGTCAACGGTGAGGAACTCGACTATCCGGAACGCCCGCTGTACGACGAGTTCGGGGGTGGCACACGTGGCGCCCAGATGACGCTGCCGCACGTGGTCGGAGCCCATCGCGATATCGGAGAGCAGCACGTTTTCGAGGATGTCGCCCAGTTGATCGACTGGATACGTGACGACAAGGCAACTCCGGTCACCGCCGAGCGCGCCCGCCATGTCATCGACATCATCGAATCCGGACTGCGGGCTGCCGAAACTGGACAGGTGCAAGACCTGACAACGACCTTCGAGCAATAGCTGGGGTTTCCTGGGCCCGGTGGCTCGGTAGGGGCGACCCGTGTGGTCGACCGGAGAAGGCAAGCTGGTATGGTGATGAAACTACCGGGGCGATCAAACGCCTTGACCGCAGAGTTGCCACGGGTGACCGAAAGGACCGTATCATGACCCGCCAGGGAGATTTTGAACACCTCGACGAGCGATTTGGACCCTGCGTCAAGGGAAGCGCCCGCGTCGAAAAGCTCGCCGAAGGATGCCGCTGGGCGGAAGGCCCCGCCTATTTCCCTGCCGGACGCTATGTCGTCTGGAGCGACATCCCGAACGACCGCATGATGAAGTGGGATGAGACCAACGGCGTCACATCCGTATTCCGCCAACCGGCTGGGTATACGAACGGCAACACGGTCGATCGGCAGGGACGGCTCGTCAGCGCCGAGCACGGCTTCCGGAGCGTCACCCGCACGGAATTCGACGGGACGGTGACGACCCTCGCGGACCGGTTCGAGGGGAAGCGATTCAATAGTCCGAATGATGTCGTCGTGTCGTCCGACGGCGCGATCTGGTTCACCGATCCGGCATATGGCATCGATTCCGACTACGAAGGCCATAAGGCGGAAAGCGAGATCGGCGGCTGTCACGTTTACCGGATCGATCCGGCCACCGGCGATGTCAGCATCGTCGCGGATGATTTTGTCCGGCCCAACGGGTTGGCCTTTTCACCGGACGAGACCAGGCTCTACATCACCGATACCGGGCATCCGGATCGTCCTTGCCGGGTGTTTGATGTCGATCTCGCAGCGGGAAAACTCAGTGGGGGCAGCGTCTGGGCCAAGGCAACGAACGGCGGCTTCGATGGCTTCCGCTTCGACTCTGAAGGCCGCTGCTGGATGAGCGCCGCCGATGGCGTGCACTGCATCGACCCGGATGGGACGGTGCTCGGGAAGGTGTTCATCCCCGAACCCGTCGCCAATCTCGTCTTCGGCGGTCCCAAACGCAACCGACTCTTCATCTGCGGCACTTCGTCGCTGTATTCGGTGTTGCTCCCGGTGAACGGCGTGAAGACCTTCTAGCAAAGGTTGGTTCTTAATCGGGGAGATACCGGAAAGGGGGCGGGAAACCGCCCCTTTTCGGCATTACGGAGATACGCGGCCGTTCTTGACGAACGCTTTGTGGGTTAACGGCCAATGTTCGGCGAAGGCGGCTTCCATCTGTTCTGCCACCTCCTCGATCTCCCGTTGCGGGTAGGAGACGAAGGCGGCATCGTCGTCGTGGGTCCGCAGGGACAGGACGTTCATCAGCGAGCGCGGGTTGATCGTGATCCAGAATGACGAATAGATGCCAAGCGGCAATAGCCGCCGGGCCACTTCGTTTCCGATGCCAGCCGCGATCTCTTCCTCGTAGGCGTCGTACAGTTGGCCGTACAGCGCATTGTGCTTCTCGATCAGGGCGAATTGTTCGGGAGTACCCGTCTGGAATGTCGGGCGGGAGGGCTTGTAATCCTCGGTTCGTGCCAGGAGCCGGTCCTCGGCCGGAGACCAGAATGCTGCTTCAAGCTGCTTGTAGCGACCGGATTCCTCGTTATAACTGGCGATCCGGTGCCGCTGCATCTCGCGAATGACGAAGATCGGCGCATGCACGAAAAACGTCATCATCCCATGCTCGAATGGCGACCCGTGCCGGTGACGCATCAGGTAGCGGATCAGTCCGGAAATGCCACCCTCCTCCTCGATTTTTGCGAGATCCTGGGCTTCGTCTCCCGTCGTGGATACCTTGGCGGCGGCGGCCACCATCGTGTCGTTCCCCGCGTGCTGGATCAATGTGACCGTGGGGTGATTCAGGATTTCCGCTTGCGTCATCGTGCCCGCTCCTCATACACAAACCGTGTTTCAATCACGGTGTAGCGTACCCTATTTACCCCGACCCACAGGCCACTTTCCCACCCAACTCAGGGGGCCTCGCCGGGTACCGTGAATTCGATAGCCACCCAGCCTTCCACACCATTTGGAGCCCGCACGTGTTGCCAGTGATATCCATCCGCGGCGATGATTTCGCTGTCCAGAATCTCCAGGTGTGTCCCGTCAGGAAATGCCAGGATCGGGAATTGCAAATTGGGTTCGCGGTTAACATAGAGCGAGCTGCCAGAAGTGGCGATAACCAGCCAGGATGTCTCCGCATCCTCCGTCAGGTTTTGCGGGGCGATGGTCGGCTGGTCGGATTCCAGGGCGGCCTCATTTCCGATCCCGGAGGGCTCGGTCGACGTTGCTTCCTCCTCGTTTCCTGTTGCGTTTTCCTGTGGGGGATCGGCCTGGACAATTCCGGATGTCGAGCCTTCCAGAGGATCGTCCAGGAATGATGTCGCGAAGCCCACGAAGTTCCCGAGTAGACCGGTCTGGAATGCGACGGCGGCAATCGCGACGATGGCGATGATCCGGGCTGGTTTGCCCATCGTACGTTGACGTGCCGTTCCCCACGTCTGCTGTAAGGATTGTCCGGAATGCTGCAGGATTGCCTGCGTCTGTTTTGAGGCATTGTCGACGGTGGCATTCCCTGTTTGCCAGCGTGGTATCGACAGTGTGGCCCTGCTGGTTGCGGTGCTTACCGACGATGTCACCGGGGGGCCGGTTTTGATCGGATTTGTCACGGGCGTCTTGTGCTTGACCGGGGGCGGTGTCACCGGCTTACGGGACACCGGTGTTGGCTGTACCTTCGGTGTCGTTGGTGCTGTCTGGGTCACCTGCGTTACTGGCGGCGATGTCTGTTTTTTCTGCGCCGGATTCGGATTCGGAGTCGGGCGCGACGCGACGGATGTCAGGACACCCGTGAGGACATTGACGCCCCCGGCGGGAATCGATCCGGCCTGCTTCGTTTTGGTGGACGCACAATACGCCCCGTTTCCACCTTTGGTCAGGCAGAGATTCCGATCGGTACTGTACCAGTGACCTCGCTGGCATTGTCCCAGCGCCGGAATTGCGTTCTGCAGCACCTGGATCCATTCCTGGGCTGCCGGGCGATGTTTGGGATGATCCAGCCCATCCTTGCCGAAGCACTTCTGGAACGATGTCACGATACTCTTGTGCAACCGCGCCAGCGAAGGCGCAGCAATGTGAGGGCGAACGCCGGCCGCCGGATACAGGAGATCGTACGGGTACATGCGCATCTTCAGCAGCTTGTGTTCATCCGGAGG
>Ga0182747_1002244_pt1 | contig 13731 bp, 12 predicted proteins | sample eDN3rd30CBELigBY_FD_128526 | JGI IMG/M metagenome (GOLD analysis project Ga0182747, IMG submission 128526) | Enriched backyard soil microbial communities from Emeryville, California, USA - eDNA 3rd pass 30_C BE-Lig BY (version 2) (version 2) | ecosystem: Environmental > Terrestrial > Soil >...
CAACCCGCAACCCGCAACCCGCAACCCGCAACCCGCAACCCGCAACCCGCAACCCGCAACCCGCAACCCGCAACCCGCAACCCGCAACCCGCAACCCGCAACCCGCAACCCGGGCGGAGCTTGAGCAAAAAAAGTGAAAAACTTCTTTGCGGGTGTGACCGCACGTGTCATCAGTGCTTTCGATGATCCTCTTGTCGCCGGCCACTGGCTGCGGCAGCCGAACGTTGCCCTCCCTGTCACGTCTGGATCAAGGAAGTTTTCGATGTCGAAGTTTTACGTCACCTGCGGCTCGCTGGAACTGGTTGTCACCGCCGAATCGGCTCGCCAGGCGGCGATGCGGTTGCTCGACGAGGCCATGGCCGAGCAGATCTGGATCTACGACGACGCGGGGCTGAGCGATACCGACCGCCATGACCACTTGGTGCTCGAAGCCTTGTTGCACCTGGCCAGCGAGATCACCGTCAGCGAGCGCGGGCTGGGGCGGTACGACGCGGGTTGCTTTGGTGTGCCGGAGTTGCTCGAAGAGTGGCACTGCCTGATGACGGCGGTTAACCGGCTGTTCGTCGCCGCTGGGCTGGCGCCGCGTCCCGTGCTGGCCGTGCCGCAGCCACAAAAACCCGCGCCGCGGTTCCCACGCTAGTGGCAGCCGAACGGCGATGGTATTTAGAACCGGCTGATTTCGCCCGACTTTTCCAGCGGGTGTAGGCCGTAGAGTCCGACCGGTTCGCCTTCACCGCTGGGGAACATCTTGCCGCGGTTGGCGAGCGTTTTGGGGTCCATCGCTTCACGCAGCCGCCGCATCGCGTCGATGCTCGGCTCGTCGAACATGCTGTCGAGAAAATCGCGTTTTTCTAGTCCCACGCCGTGTTCACCGGTGATCGATCCGCCCAGTTCGATACACAGCCGCACGATCTGCGCGGCGACCTGCTCGGCGCGGTGCAGCGCCCCGTCGATCCGGCCGTCGTACATGATCAGCGGGTGCAGGTTGCCATCGCCAGCATGGAACACATTGGCGACGGGGATGCCGCTGTGCTCGCTGATCTCGGCGATCCGCCGCAGGGCATAGGCCAGTCGGCGGCGCGGCACGACGCCATCCTGAACGATGAAGTCGGGGCTGAGGCGACCGACGGCGGAGAACACGCTTTTGCGGCCCGTCCAGATCGCCGTCCGCTGTTGCGGTGAAGTGGCGATCTGAATTGCTCCGGCGCCGCTTTGCTGCAGCAATTCATCGAGCTTCAGCCGTTCGGCGGCTACCGATTCGGTTGAGCCGTCGAGCTCGACGATCAACACCGCTTCGCATCCCGGCGGGTAAGTCGCGCCGACACCCTCGCGCGCCGCCCGCATCGCCATCGCGTCCATGATTTCCATCGCTCCGGGCAGCAGTCCGGCGGCGATGATCGCGGCGACCGCTTCGCCCGCCTGTTCGACACCCGCGTAGCCGGCCAGGACGCAGTGATAGGTCTCCGGCGGCGGAACCAGGCGGACGGTGATTTCGGTGGCGATGCCCATTGTCCCTTCGCTGCCGCAGAACAGGCCCAGCGCGTCAGGACCTTCGCCTTCGAGGCTCTCACCCCCAAGTGTCACCACTTCACCATCGGCCAATACCACGCGGCAGCCGAGGATGTGGTTGGTGGTCATCCCGTATTTCAAACAGTGGGCGCCGCCGGAGTTGAACGCCAAATTGCCGCCGATCGTGCAGACCTGCATGCTGCTCGGGTCGGGCGCATAGTGCAGGCCGTACGCGGCGGCGGCGCGGCTGAGCCGCGAGTTGATCATCCCTGGCTGGACGACGGCGAGCCGCTGATCGGGATCGATCCGCAAGCAGCGGTTCATGCGGTTGAGCGCGATCACCAGCCCATCGGCGACCGGCACACTGCCGCCGGAGAGGCTCGTGCCGCTGCCGCGGGCGACCCACGGGACATCGTGCCGAAAGCACCAGCGGACCGCCTGGACGATTTCTGCTTCGCTGAGTGGCAACACCACGCACTTGGGCCGGGCGGCCAGCGCGGTCACGCCGTCGGATTCGAAGACCTTCATCGGCCCGGCGGCGGTCAGCAGGCGGTCGCCAAAGATGGCCGCAAGTTCGTCGATCGCGGAGTTGGATTCAGAGAGGCTGAGGGTCATGGTGCTATTTTTCCTCACCCACCAGAATCACCCTTGCCAGCTAGCACGGTAGAATGTGGTGCCGTCGGTGAGCCACGCGCTGGCCGTGGCCGAGTCGTTGCAGAATCCGACAGCAGAGCTGACTTGTAGGTAAACTAGTAGGCGTGGGAATCGGGAGTGGAGTGATCCGGCCGACCGGCCTGGTGATCGCTCGGTTGCAAACATTGAGTCTACACACAGTGGCAAGACGATGACGAGTATGGACGAGGTAGTCGAGCTACCGGAAGATTTTAGTGGGCGCGTCCGACTCTTTCCGTTGCCGGACCTGGTCGTGTTCCCTCACGCCATGCAGCCGCTGCATATTTTTGAGCCGCGGTACTGCGACATGCTCGCCGAGTCACTGGCGACGGACCGACTGATCGCCATGGCGACGCTCGCTGGCGGCCCGCAAGCGACCTTCGTCAGCGACTCGCAGATTCATCCGACAGTCTGCATTGGCAAGATCGTTTCGCATGTGGAAACCGAGGATGGTGGGCATAATATTTTGCTGATCGGTGCCCAGCGGGCAAAGATTCTGCGTGAACTGCCCACCAATCGCTCCTTTCGCATGGCCGATGTCGAAGTCGCTGTCGACTTCCAGCCGGTGATTGCTTCGGCCCAATCACAGCAACTCAAGCGGTCGGTGCTCGACGCCTTTGCCGCCGTGATCCCGCCCAGTGCGACGGTCCAGCACAACTTGCATGAGCTGATGGCCGGTCAGATGGGGCTGGGGCCGATCACCGACATCATCGCCTACACGTTGCCGCTGGGGCTGGAGGCCAAGTTGGCGCTGTTGGCCGAAGCGAATGTCGGTGAGCGGGCGCGGTTGCTCATTCAGGTGCTGCGGGAGCGGCAGCATGCGGCCGGTGCAACCAGTCCAGCCGGCGGTGCGGCGTACATCGGTACGGCGTCACAAAATCCAGCGGCAGACGGTTTTCCACCGCCCTTTAGCCTCAATTGACGCTGCGGTGGCTGGGGCACCGAGGCTTCTGCGTGTCGGGCAGCGCGGGGGGAAAGTCGGTTGTCCTCGCTATCACGACCGATAGGATGGAACAGCAGTTCTTTCGGCGTGTCCTGGTTAGCGGAGCGCGATCGCGATCCCCGGAATCTGTTTTCAACGCCAATTTTGCAGCCTCCTTGTGAATCAGGGTACCCGATCGATGGACGTTACCGCTGCGGTCAACCAGCGCAAAGCTTCTGCCCCGACTCCTGCGGCCACCGAGCCGTTGCCGCCGGCGTATGTGGATAAAAACGAGCCGCGTCCCGAGGGCGTCGACCTGCCACGGATCGAAGCGGCGGTGCGGGAGATTCTGTTTGCCGTCGGCGAAGATCCCGACAGAGACGGGCTGCTGGAGACCCCGGCCCGAGTGGCGCGGATGTATGCCGAGATGTTCGCCGGGCTGAATTACGACCCAGGCCGGCACCTGGCGAAGATTTTCAAGGAGGATTACGACGAGATCGTCTTGGTCCGCGACATCACCTTCTGCAGCATGTGCGAGCACCACCTGTTGCCGTTTACCGGGACAGCGCACATCGCGTACTTGCCCAGCGGCTCAGTCGTTGGGCTGAGCAAGTTGGCGCGGCTAGTCGACGAAGTGGCCCGCCGCCCGCAGGTCCAAGAACGGATGACGCAAAAGATCGCCGACTTGATGGAGCAGCGGCTGCAGGCCCGCGGCGTTGCCGTGGTGCTCGAAGCGAGTCATTCCTGCATGACGGTGCGTGGGATTCGCAAGCCGGGCAGCCTCTGCCTGACTTCAACCGTGCGCGGGGCTTTTCGCGATGACCCCAAGAGTCGCGCAGAAGTGATGGACCTGATCAATCGCAGCCGTTGAACAGGCAGGTCGGCGTGGTGGGTGGCACGTCCCTGAGGAACGAAGGGCGTGATGGGGAAACGGCAAGGGCACCGGGGAATGTGAAGCCCACGCCCATCGCTGGGGCTCTGAGCGTGCCACCCAAGTTTACCCAGCGGTGACGCCCCTCAAAGCCATCGCAAGCCCTGCTCCGGGACGGGCGGCCATCAATCAGCGGTAGCCGTTCTTTCTTTAGTCCCAGACGCGGCTGCCCAGCGGCGCCGACTCGCCGTGCAAGAAAACCGTCAGCGGACGGTGTATAATTGCCAGCATCCGAATGAAAGCTGCACTCCTTGTCGATTTTTCGGGTACCTCATCCTTTGTCAATGCGTTCCTAGTGTGTCCCGGGTGAGACAACGTGTGTCCGCGGCAAGACGCTGGCACTTTGATCGATATACCTCGCTTTCGGTATGTCATCCTCCTGAGCTGGTTTTGTTCGATGCGAGTTTCTCTGCTGCTATCCTCCGTTGCTGTTTGCTTGGCTGGAATGATCCAGGCGGCTCAGCCGGGGGTGCCGCCGCAGGTGCAGGAGACCAACGCAGCGATCGAGCAGCAGTGGCGTGATTATGAGATCAAGCCGGCGCCCGAGGCTTCGGATGCGATTTGGGCGCGGCGTGTCTATTTAGATGTAATCGGCCGCATTCCAACACTGCAAGAACTGAACGAGTTTGTTCAGGATCGCGCCCCGGGTAACCGCCAACGCCTGGTGGATAAGCTGCTTGAGGACGACCGCTACGCCGAAGAGTATGCTGGCCACTGGGCCACCGTCTGGTCTAATATCTTGATCGGCCGCAGCGGCGGTCAAGGCAATAATGCCTTGACCAACCGCGACGGGATGATGAAGTACCTGCGCGATTCCTTCGCGAGCAATAAGCCTTATGACCGTTTGGTTCATGAGCTGGTGACAGCCGAAGGGGCGACCAAGCCAGGGGCTGAGGGATTCAACGGTGCGGTCAATTTCTTAGTCGATAAAGTGAACGAGGAAGCTGCAGTGCTGGCGACCAGCAGCACTTCCAGGATCTTCCTGGGGCTGCAGGTTCAGTGCACGCAGTGCCATAACCATCCGTTCAATCAGTGGAAGCAGCAGCGGTTTTGGGACTTCAACGCGTTCTTTCGCCAAACCCGCGCCCTGCGACGATTTGTCCCCGGCACCAATGACATCGACCATGCAGAACTGGTCAACGAAGATTTTGCTGGGCAGGCCAATGACGCCAGCGATGCGCTGATCTTTTATGAGCTTCGCAACGGCTTGGTCAAAGCCGCCTACCCGGTGTTCATCGATGACACGGCGATCGGCGCGAGCGGCTACGTCAGTGAGGTCAATCGCCGTCAGGAACTCGGCCGCCTGATCGTCAACAGTCCGTACATGGACAAGATGATGGTCAATCGGATGTGGGCGCATTTCCTCGGCTACGGTTTCACTAAACCGCTCGATGACCTCGGGCCTCATAATACGGCCAGCCATCCCGATCTGTTGGAATACCTCGCCGGCGAGGTCCGCAAGAACAGTCATGACATCAAGGATTTGATTCGTTGGATCACGCTCAGCAAACCTTATCAGTTGAGCGCCCGGCATACCGGGAACAACGAAGTCGATGACCCGGCGATCGGTGAACCCCCTAAATTCTCGCACTTCTACCTGCGGCAGATGACCGCCGAGCAACTGTATCAGTCACTGGTAACGGCCAGCGGGGCGACGGCTGCGGGCAGCTATGAGCGGCAGGAGCAACAGCGACGCCAGTGGCTGCAGCAGTTTGTGGTCGCCTTTGGAACCGATGAGGGCGATGAGGCGACGACGTTTAACGGCTCGATCCCGCAAGCGTTGATGCTGTTCAACGGCGAGTTGACGACGCAAGCGATCAGCGACCGCGACGGAGGCTTTCTTAGACGTGTGGTGGAAGAGCATAAGACCCCGCGCGATCGGGTCGCGCATCTGTTTTTGACCGGGCTCGCCCGCCGTCCTTCGCGCGACGAGTTATCGATCGCCAGTAAGTTGCTTGCCGCTCGCGGCGGCAACGAAGTCGCCATGCTGCAGGACATGTGGTGGGCGATCATCAACAGCAACGAATTCATCATGCAACACTAACGCCAGGTAATCCTCGATGAGCCTCACCGCTTTCCGCACCCCAGCCGGGATGACTCGGCGGCACTTTGGCAAACACTTGGCCGGATCGGCGGCGATGGCCTCAACCGCCTGCTCGTTCGGCCATGCGATTGCTGCCAATGCCGACGCGCTGCGGAAAAATCGCAAGTCGGCGATTCTGCTCTGGATGGGCGGCGGCCCCTCGACGATCGACCTCTGGGATCTGAAGCCCGGTGCGCCGACCGGAGGTCCGTTCCGCCCGATCAGCACGACCGGCAATGCCCAGATCAGCGAGCACCTGCCGATGCTGGCGCAGCAGATGCATCACCTGTCGGTCGTCCGCTCGATGTCGACCCGCGAGGCGGATCACAATCGCGGGCGCTACTACATGCACACCGGTTTTGTGCCCAATCCGAGCATCGAGCACCCCAGTTACGGCTCGGTGATCGCGCACGAACTTTTCTCACAACGGCCGGATCTGCAAATCCCGCCGTTTGTCTCGGTGGGCGGAGCGGGCGCCGGCCCCGGCTTCCTGGGGATGGCCTGGGCGCCGTTTTCGGTCACCAGCAACGGCCGCATTCGCAATCTGGACATGAAGCTTGACGACAAGCGGTTGATGCAGCGGGTTGCGGCGCTGGATCTGATCGAGAGCAACTTCATCAAGCAGACGCGGCCGGGCGCGGCCGGGTTGGGCAGTCCCGCGGCCGAGCATCAAAAAGTGCTGCGCAAAACGCTCGACTTGATGACCAGCGACCAGATGCAGGCGTTCAAGGTCGAGCAGGAGCCGGCGGAGGTCAAAGAACGCTACGGCACCAGCGGGTTCGGGCAAGGCTGCCTGCTGGCGCGGCGCCTAGTCGAAGCCGGGGTGCCGTTTGTCGAAGTCGACTTGGGCGGCTGGGACAATCACAGCAATATCTTCAACACCCTCAGCGACCGCAAACTGCCTGAAATGGATCGTGCGATCAGCGCTTTGGTCGAGGACTTGGCCCAACGCGAATTGCTGCAAGACACCGCGATCATCTGGATGGGCGAATTCGGCCGGACACCGCGGATCAACCAAGATGCGGGACGCGACCACTGGGCGCGCTCTTGGTCGATCGTTGCCGGCGGGGCGGGCCTCCAGGGCGGGCTGGCGATCGGCGAAACCAACAGCGATGGGACCGAGGTCCTGACCGAACCGTACAGCAGCGAGGATTTGATGGCCACGGTCTGTAAGGGTCTGGGTATTTCCCTCGATACCACGTACACTTCCAAGAATGGTCGACCGATGAAGATTGCCGGCGGCGGCAAACTGATTCAGGAGTTGCTGGCATAGGCGGTGGGCCATTCAAATGATGGCACTCGCGTTCCCAGCGGCATGTATTCCCTCTGTGATTGATGACCCAGCCGACTCGCAACGGTCAGCAACGGAGCTGATCCGTCGCCACCAAGTAGGCATATGGCGATACTTGCGGATGCTCGGCTGTGATGAATCACTCGCCGATGACCTGACGCAGGAAACCCTGCTGAAGGTTCTCGGTCGCGACTCGTTTACGCAGTTGAGCGATACCGCTACCGCCGCCTACTTGCGTCGCACCGCACACAATCTGTTGGTTTCCTTTCACCGCAAAGGCGGACGAGCCAAGACGATTTACACCTCAGACCCGCTCGACGAGGTCTGGAACCGCTGGGCGGGCAGTGACCTGACTGGCGATGAGGCGATCGATTCTTTAAAGGAATGCACGCAGGCGCTTACCGACCGAGCTCGGTTGGCACTGCAAATGCGTTACGCTGAAGATGCTAGCAGGGCGGAAATCGCTGAAGCGCTTCAGATTACGGAACATGGCGCACGAAACTTAATGCAACGAGCAAAGCAACTACTGCGGGATTGCGTCCAAGCTAAATTGACCGGGAAGAGTTTTTGATGAGCGATTCAGCGAACACACCGCCGCAGCCGCAGGGCCAATTGAGCGAGGCCGATGAACGGGCGCTCGATGCGCTGCTGCTCGAAGCGCTCGCTCCCTCGCGTCAACCGCGCGACTTCACCGCGGAAATCCTCCTTCGGCTCGATCAGCAAGCGGTGCGACCGCCGGTGCGGGACAGTGCGGCGCAACCCGAACGAGCCGGCGGAGTGGTGTGGGCAGCGACCGCGGCCATCGCGGCGTTGGCCGCCTCGCTGTTGGTCATGCTGCTCTCTGGCGATCCGGCCATGCCTCTGATCGATGTGGCACAGCAGCCATCCACTGCTCCCCCCACAGCCGCGCCCGCCGATGGACAGCGTTTGGACGCTTCCTCCCCGGCTCCTGGACCCGAATTGGCCACCAATCCGCCCCAGTCAGCCGAGCCGGCAGTGGCCAGCAGCAAACCACCGCGCCGCGATCCGGTGCTGCTCAGCCGCGACCGGCAACAGGCAGGGGCGAACGTTCCGGAGCAACCATCCGTCGCCGCACCGCTACCACCGGCGGCGGCTGATGCGCTCGCCGGCCAGCCGCTGCCCAACTCGCCCGGCGGCGAAGCGAGCTTAGCTGATTTCAATCAGCAATTTGCCGCCTATTGGCAGTCCGTAGGCGTGCAACCTGCGCCGGCGATCGCTTATTCGCAGTGGCAAAACCGGATTGCCGAGCGTTTTGGCTGGCAGCCCACCGCCGCTTCGGAACAGGAAGTGATCCAGCAAGCGTTTGCTAGCAGCGAAGCGAGCCGCGCCTTGGCCGAACGGCTGGTGGAACAATTGCTTGTGGGGCTCAAGCCGAGCGAAGAGCGGCGGCAACAACTGGTTGGCGAGGCGACCGACGTGATCCTCAGCGGCGAGCGGTTTGACCGCTGGCTCAGCACCTGGGTCGCCGACGACGCCTGGGTCGCTCAGACGGCGAGCGCCGGGCCGCACGATCCGATCCTGGTGGGCGACTGGTTTGCCAGCCGCATCGTCGGGGCCGACGTGGGGTGCGCGAAATGCCATGATTCCCCGATCGACAGCCGCTATGCGCAGGATGATTTCTGGGGATTGGCAGCGCTGTTTTCGCCGGCGACCGCCGAGCCGCTGTTTTACGAACTGCCCGACGGGCGGCAACGGGTGGCCACTCCGAGTGTGCCGGTGCGGTGGTTCGGGCCGAGCGGCGCTGCGCCATCCAGTTCGCCAGCCGCGCCCGATGCCCTGGCTTCACGTCAAGAATTGGCCCGGCGGATGGTCGGCAGCCCACGGGTGGCCCGGACGCTGGCCAACCACCTGTGGACGATCGGGTTTGGCATGCCGTTGGTATCGGCGACCAGTTCGCCGCTGGCTCCGCCGCACGACGATTCTCTCGAACGGGCGCTGACGATGCTCGCCGACCGCCTGGAGAGCGAGAACTTTGACATTCGTGCCGCTGCTCAGTGGGTGATCGCTAGCGAGCCGATGAAACGCGACGTGCCCGAAGTGCTGGGCGACCAGCGTTGGCAGGACGCTGATGAGGCCAAGCTCGCCGCCGCCTCGTTGGCTCAGCGGTCCTTTGCGGCAGCCAAGGTGACGGTGCCGCGTGCGGACCGGAGCGAAATGCTGGCGATGATGCAATCGCGCAGCGGTTTGATCCCCGCGACACTCACGGCCCCCGATTCGCTGCTGGCTCAGCCTCTGCTGCGCAGCCCGCAGCCGCCGGGACAAGGGGCGGCGCCCGTGGAGACGCGCCCGCCAGCGGCTCCGCCGAGCAACCAGCCGCAAATCGGACAAGGCGAGCTACAGGCTTACTGGTGGAGCCAGTGGCTGGCCGATCGCGAGACGTTGCGGGGCGGTTGGCTCAATTCGATCGACAACACCGACCAGCAACTGCTGCACGCGTTCTACGCCGCAGGCTATCGCGATGTCGATCACGGGCAGTTGGAACGGGTCGAAACGCTGTTGAAGGCGACCGCGGCATCGGAGCAGGATCGCGCCGAAACGATCGCTCAAATCTACTGGATCCTGCAGAACTCGAAGTAGTTGCCCGGCTGCGCCGCGACCGCTTACGCCGCTTCTCCGGCACCGCGGTCGCGGTCCAGCGACACATCAAACTCGCTCAACGCCGGCACCAACATCGCCGCCGTCGTGAACCCGTAGCCGACCAGCACGGTGAAGATCACAAACAATTGGTCGCGCTGCAGCAAGAACTGGGTGATCGCATAGAACGTGATCAACGGCAGCAAAAAGGAAGCGGCAAAAATGGCCGACGAGGGATTTCGCCAGCCGAGCGCTGCAAACAGCGCCGCGCCGCCGCCGAGGATCATCGCCAAAAACGGCGCCAGTTGCAGTTGGAAGGCCCCGCGGAAACTGACCATGATGACCATGCACGTGGCGATGCCGATGCAGAGGAAAAACACCGTCCCGAGGCTGACCAGCGTCGCCGTGCGGCCGGCCGAGTAATGCAGCCCAGTGTGAATCCCCAGCACGGTCACGAAGACATACAGTTGCACCGCGCCGAGGATCGCAAACAGCGTGTTTTCCCACGTCATCGCGCCGCTGATCCCCAGGTACAAGACCAGCCCCAGCGGCAACAGGATCATCTCTTTGGTGATGTACAGCACGCCGAGCAATTTGCCGAAGATGAACTCGGCTGGGCTGATGTCGGTGACCAGCAGGAGGTCAAGCGCCAAGCCATCGCGCTCGCTGGTCAGCGAATTCACGGCCAGCGCGTTGACCAGCACCAGTGAAATCACGGCAATCGCCGCCACCGGCAGCGTGGCCACCGGCAACACGTTTTCGGCTGGATCAAACCGTCGCAGTGCCTCGCCGCTGCGGATGCTGGAATAGATCGTGGCTGCCGCGACGGCAAACAGCGCGATGAACGCCAGCCGCACGACGATGACTTTACGACCGTAGGCCCAGGTGCAGATCTCTCGCCACAGCACCGGATTGTCCCACACCCGTCGCGGCGCACGCACCTTCCAGTTGACCGCTGCGGGAACATCAGCCGTCTCAGCCGCAGCATCTGTACCGGCCAATAACTCGCGCAAATCCGATCCCGTCTCCGGTTCCGGGGCGCGCAATTTCACTTCGCGTGACGGATTCCAAACCCGGACCCGCACGATCCCGAAGATGACGATCAGCACCGCCACGACCGACGTCGCGAGGCTAAAAACCATCGCCTGCGGCAGACCGGCAAGGGTCTGTGCGGTAAACGGACTCAGCCCGTCGTTGATCGCGGCCAACGGGCTGAGCCAGGTGACTGCACCGGCCACCGCATCGCCCAACAGTCCGGTGGCAGTCAGCTCCAAGGCGACGACGTACAGAATCAGCACCAGTACCGTCGTGGCGATCGCCTGGAACGTTTTTTCTCGCCACAAGCCGATCACGGTCCCGACGGCCGCCGCCAGCACGACACTGACGGCCGTCACCGCGTACACCGCCATGACCTGGCCGACCGCCACGCCGCCTAGCAGCGGCAGGACGAGGAACAGCGGCAACGCCGCCAGCAGCATCGACAGCGGGCCGAGCAGGCTCGCAGCGGCTTTGCCGACAACGAGCTCACCGCCGCTGAGTCGGGTCATCAGCAGCAACAACAACGTCCGGCGGTCTTTTTCCTGAGCGACACTGCTGGCCGAACCGACCGCCGCCAAGGACGTCAGCACGATCAATTGCAGCGGCGCCAACAGCGCGAACATGGCGCTGCCAAACCGCGCCAAGTCGCTGGCCGAAGTCAGCGCCCGCGTCCCGGCCAACACCAGGTAGCCGGTGCTGAGCAACACGAACAGGGCGAGCACATAGATCGAGCGCGCTAAATAGGTCTGCGGACGCTTGGGAGCGACGACCGCTTCGCGGTTGAAGACCGGACCGAGCATGAGGTGACTGGATTTTGGCGTGGGGACAACGGGCAAAGACCTAAAGGCCAAGTGGCTAGCGTTTGGCCGCTTAGCTTAACCAAATGTTGTCGCTGCCGTGATCCAGTCGGCATAGCCCCCTAACTCCTGTTGTTGCCAGGGTACTGCCGCTTGTGACAACGCTTGCCGCGGCGGGGTGAAGTGCCGACGATCTGCTCTGCATTAACTCAGAGATCAGGATGTTCAACGGCAGGTAGATTTTCCAAATCAAGTTGATCCTTTGGCCGCCCGGAAGCTTGCTTCAGGCGGCGCAGCCAGTCCAGCGAGACGAATTGCCAGCCACCACCTGGTACGCTCGACTCGATCAGCTCCGTGACGGGAACCTGAGGGAATCCTGGCACATAGTCGAACAAATCTAAAAAACCAAACTTGGTGCAGAGCATCATCAGCGACCGTGCGCGGACGAAAGATGCGGTCACCGGATAGGTTCGCTCCATACCCGTTGCCGGGTCCAGTTCGTCGCTGACGTACTGGGCTTCCATCTCTTGGAGTGCCGCAAGCAGCTTGGTCTCGGCCAGCGGCGAGCGCAGCCAAACGATGTCGAGGTCCTCCGTCGCCCGCACCCAACCGTGGAACACCACGGCGTGGCCTCCGATCACGACGAACGGCACGCCGTGGCGGGTGAGGATCTCCAATAGCAGGAAGTCAGCGATCATGCCCTACCCGCTTCGCAGTAGTTGCATTCGCGATCGCGCGAGCCTTGAAGTTGCGTTTCAGGAAGTGCCGCATCCCCTCCGGATTCAACTCGAGCAACACCCGAGCGCGCTCCATCAGCACCTGCATCGCCGCCAAACGCTCTTCGCCAGAGGCGTTCTGCATCGTCCGCCGCAGATGCAGATCGCGGGCGGCCAGCGAAGCGGAAAGATCGTCGTTCATTTCAACAAGTATACACTCATCGGGAACCCCGCACCGCCGAGGCAGGGGTGCAGACTGGTGCGGATCGCTCGGGGATCGATCCGGGATGATGATCGATCTGATCGATCGGGATCGATCGGGGGATCGATCGGTGCCACCCACGATCGACCGGGATCGACCGATCGACCGGTGCCAGCCACTTTGTGACAGTCGATAGCCAGTCGATCGGGATTGATCGATCGGTGCCACCCACTGATGATCTGATCGATCGGTGCCACCCACGATCGATCGGTGCCACCCACGATCGATCGGGATGATCGACCGGTGCCACCCACGATCGACCGGGATCGACCGACGGATCGATCGGTACCACCCACGGATCGATCGGTGCCACCCAGATCGGGATCGATCGATCGATCGGTGCCACCCACGATGATCTGATCGATGATCGATCGGTGCCACCCACGATCGACCGGTGCCACCCACGATCGACCGGGATCGACCGATGGATCGATCGGTGCCACCCACGGATCGATCGGTGCCACCCAGATGATTGACCGGTGCCAGCCACTTTGTGACAGTCGATAGCCAGTCGATCGGTGCCAGCCACTTTATTACGGATCGATCGATGCCAGCCTCTTTGTGACGGCTGGCGGCGATGGGATCGCTTGGGGCAAGGATTGGCAGGTAGGCCGCACGTAGGTCTGCTGCTGAACGCAGCCCTGCCGGATGGGACGGCAATGACGCCAGCCCCTGACGACGCTACCATTAGAGCCAGCATCTCCGCCGGATCACTCCACTACTCATGTGGCTGCGAAGAATGCTCGCGCGGTCTTCTGCCCGCGGTGCCAACTGCGCCCCTGCCGCTGAGCGTCCGCGGCCATCGCCGCGGACGAACCGGCGCACGCGCCACGGCCAAAGTACTTTTTAAAATTCCACACCAGCTCGCGCCACATCGAGGCCTCGATCCCCAGCGAGGTCAGCACCGCGGCGAGC
>Ga0182747_1002251_pt1 | contig 13688 bp, 10 predicted proteins | sample eDN3rd30CBELigBY_FD_128526 | JGI IMG/M metagenome (GOLD analysis project Ga0182747, IMG submission 128526) | Enriched backyard soil microbial communities from Emeryville, California, USA - eDNA 3rd pass 30_C BE-Lig BY (version 2) (version 2) | ecosystem: Environmental > Terrestrial > Soil >...
GTGGAGGAAAAGGGATATAACAATTTTTCCTTACGAGAACTAGCTGGAAGACTAAATGTAAAGGCAGCGTCACTTTATTATCACATAAGTGGTGTGGACGATATTACAAAAGCAGTTGGTGAGTTGGCTTCAGAGCGTATGAATCAGGCGTTCGAATCCGCTACGAAGGGAAAGGAACGGGATGCGGCTGTCAGTGCGCTTGCACATGCTTACCGAAAATATGTAAAAGAAAACCCGGAATTGTACCTCGCCATTATGGGAGTTCCTTTATCTGATGATAAGGATTTATCTGAGCAGAGGATGCGAACAATTTCACCAATTTACGAAATCATGGGTCAATACCGTATTTCAAAAGAAGAAATCATGCATTGTCAGCGAATTTTCCGCAGTACACTTCATGGTTTTACCATGTTAGAAGCGTCAGGGTTCTTCCAAGCGCAAGATACGAATGTGGATGAAAGTTTTGATTTTCTCATTCAAAATCAGGTGTTACTTCTTCATTCACTTGAAGACTGTGCTGAGAAGAATGATGAGGTGTAAATAATCTATGGAACTAAGTATAGCGAAAAGAAATACTATGATGGGAGTATTGATGATTGGGGGATTTTTGTCCTCCATGAGCTTGAGCATGCTTACATCCGCACTGCCTAGTATTATGGATTATTTTGAGATCACTGCAACACGAGCACAGCTGCTGACAACAGGATATATACTTATTCTAGGTGTGGTATCTGCTGTTACGGCATACCTGATTAATAAATATAAAACGAAGAATCTGTTTCTATGGTCGGTGGGCATTTTCCTTTTGGGAAATCTAATTGCAGGATTTGCACCAAACTTTACCATATTGTTGATTGCAAGAATCATGCAAGCTATGGGAGGCGGTATTCTGCTTCCGCAAATTCAGGTCTTTGCTCTTCGAGTATACCCCAAGGAGCAGAAAGGTAAAGCGATGTCGCTTGTTGGGTTAGTTGTCGCTTTTCCTCCAGCACTCGGCCCTATATTTTCCGGTGTTTTCGTAGACAATTTGGGTTGGCAAAGCATATTTTTGTTTACGTCAATTATGGCGGCGATTGTCTTTATCTTGGGAATTTGTTTTGTAAAGGATGTTGGAGAAACCTATGAAGAAAAACTCGATTGGCTTTCGTTAGTACTGTATGCCGTAGGATTTTGCACTTTTATGCTAGGTGTAACAAATTATGAGGATTACGGTATTTCTCTACTCTATACGATAGCCCCTGTCGTAGTAGGGATTCTATGCCTTACTACTTTCTCGTTGCGTCAATTCAGAATTACAAAGCCTTTGATGGAATTGCGCGCGTTTAGGGACCGAAAATTCACCACTGCTTGTATCCTAATTCAGATTTTGTATATGGCAAATATGTTGGGAGTCACACTTTTACCGCTATACGTCCAGAATGCAAGGGGACTATCGGCGACAGTATCTGGCCTTGTGTTGTTACCATCTGCACTGCTGACGATTATTGTGACGCCAATAATAGGTAGAATGTATGACAAAAAGGGTCCACGTATCATGACGCTTTTTGGGATCGTGATGCTCCTGATCGGTAACTCAAGCTTTATCTTCTTCGACGGCAAAGTGTCAATCGTCCTTGTAATTGTTGCCTATTGCTTTAGGGTTATAGGAATAGCAATTATCATGCCGTTGATGGCTTATGGCTTAGGAGATTTGAGGGAGGAAATGATTTCCCATGGAAACGCGCTTATTTCGTCCGCTCGACAAATGGGGGGATCAGTGGGAACAACGATTCTTATATCGGTCGCGAGTCTAAATTCCACACGGTCAGTCATTGACGCTCATGGAATTAACGTATCATTTGCCATCCAATCGATTATTTACGGTGCCATCCTTATATATGCGTTCGTTATGATTCGAGAGCATAAAATAGCAAAATAATAATTGTTCACTACTGAAATAGTTTTCTTCTATGTATTTCTGAGATTTATATTTTAAGAGAAAATGCCTCAAATCCATTTAGGATTGAGGCATTTTTTTGTATATGATTTATTAAAAAATGAAAGGGTAGTGGTGTAGATACAAATTATTAGGGAGATGCAGATTGTTCTTAATCTTTATATTACTTTTGATATAAATTGAGTAGATATTACTCACCGAGGGATTTTCCAAAAGTAAGGAATTTTATTAGAACTAATAGAGTGTTTAAGATAAGTAAAAAGTATCGTATTTCACGATAAAAGTGCTTTAAATCCATATTGTAAATTTTATCCTTATAAGGTAATTTTATAAATAAAAACCAATGAGGTGTGAAATGGGAAATTTACAAGTAGAACATGAATTAGGAAGTAAATTAGTTTTACCAAATAGTGATCAATATGAAGAAAGACGACAAATTTTTAATTCAGTGATAGACTACAAGCCGGCAGCAATAGTAGTTTGTGAGACGGAACAGGATGTTGTAGCATCGGTTAAATTAGCAAAAGCACAAAAATGGTCTGTTGCTGTGAAAAATGGGGGACACCATTTAGCTGGCTTTGCAGTAGCTGAAGGTAGCCTTGTTGTAGATATTACAAATATGAAGAGCATTCAAGTGAATGAAAATCTTAAAACTGTTGAAGTAGCAGCTGGTGTAAAATCAGGTGAACTTAATAATGAAACACAAAAGTATGGTTTAGCAGTGCCATTAGGAACAGCTTCTGGAACAGGTGTATTTGGTGTTGCTTTAAGTGGTGGGATTGGATATTTACGTGGTGTACATGGTTTAACATGCGACAATATTATATGTGCATCTATCGTGACAGCAGAGGGAGAATTACTTGAAGTAGATGAAAACAATCATCCAGATTTATTATGGGCCATTCGTGGAGGTGGTGGTAACTTCGGTGTTGTCACAAAGCTAGTTTTCCAAGCTTATGAAGTAGGTCCAGAAGTGTTAGCGCTGGATGTAATGTATGACTATGCGGATGCCAAAGGAATATTTACAAAAGCACAAGCATATATCAAGCTAGCACCAAAAGAATCAGTAGCGGTGAATTTTACAGTCGCTACATTACCTCCAGATCCATCTTTACCTGAATTTTTACACTTCAAAAAAGTCATCATGGTATTAGGTTTATACGCAGGTGATGCGAATGAAGGTGAAAGCATTGTTCAACCGTTACGTGAACTTGCAAAACCGATTGCGGATCAAACAGCGGTTATGCCTTTCTTACAATTACAACAAAAATTAGATCCTATGATTCCACCACGTGTAAATTGCTTCGGTACTTCATTATTCTTAGATGAGCTAACTGAAGAGTCATTGGATGCATTTTTAGGATTTGTTGATTCACCGCCAGCACCAGGTATTTTAGTACAACTTTGGTCATTAGGTGGCAAGATGAATGAAATTACTGCTGATCAATCACCATTTGCCATTCGTGATGCGAAATGGGCACTTTTAGTCGATGCGATGGCGATGAATGGGGAAGATGAAGCATGTCAGAAATGGATAGATGAAGTATACGAAGGACTATTACCATTTTCACATAATAAAGCTTCTTATTTAAATGCTATTTGTCCAGCACCAGATGTAACAACACATGCCTTTGGACAAAATTTAGAGCGCCTAGCACAAGTGAAAAAGCAATATGACCCAACGAATACATTCCGAAATAACCATAATATTGAAGTAACTGAATAAGATTGTTACATTCGAGTATTATTAAAGTAAACGCAACAAATCCTTTAAAATTAAGGTTTTGTTGCGTTTTTGTAGTTTCTTTGAATATTGGGAAATGTTGTGAGAGAAAATCTAGCCACATTTACAATTAATCTAGCCACTTTTTGTCGAAAACTAGCCACTTTTTATAATAATCTAGTCACTTTAATTTTCCTAAGTCTAATAAAATTCGTGCTTTCTTGCCAGTTGCAGGTGCATTTTTTATATGTTTCAACCCATCTTTTTCATTTCTATTTATTTCATAGTATAATAAGGGAACCACTGAAATAGAGAGGTAGATTATGATACAACAAGCACACCAGATTTTAAAACAATATTTTGGTTATGATAGTTTTCGTATAGGACAACAGCAGGTGATTGAGAATGTGCTTAATGGACATGATACATTATGTGTCATGCCAACAGGTGGTGGGAAATCATTATGCTATCAAGTACCTGCCTTATGTGTAGAGGGCACAACTGTCGTAATTTCTCCATTAATCTCCTTAATGAAGGACCAAGTTGATCTTCTTCATTCCAATGGCATACAAGCTGCCTACATTAATAGTTCATTAACTTATAGTCAAATCAATGAAACAATGGAAAATGTGAAAAATGGCTTTGTAAAACTGCTCTATATTGCTCCAGAGCGACTAGAGAATGAGATGTTTAGAAATGAGCTCTCAGAGCTACAAGTTCCGTTAATTGCTATCGATGAAGCTCACTGTATTTCCCAATGGGGACATGATTTTAGACCAAGTTATCGAACGATTTCTTCCCTTGTTTCTCTTTGGCCAAAAAAGCCGACTGTGATCGCCTTAACAGCGACTGCAACACCTTCAGTAAGTGAAGATATATGTTCCTTATTACACATTAATCAAGATGATAGTTTTATTACAGGTTTTTCCCGAGATAATCTTTCATTCAAAGTGTTAATTGGAGAGAATAGAGAGCAGTATATTAAAAAGTACGTGAAAAATAATTCAAACGAAGTCGGCATTATTTATGCGGCAACAAGAAAATCTGTAGAAACCGTGTACGAGTTATTATTAAAAAATGGAGTACGCGTTGCCAAGTACCATGGGGGTATGGGAGAAAACGATAGAACTGAGGAACAAAATCGATTTTTACAAGATGAAGTTCAAGTCATGGTGGCAACGAATGCGTTTGGGATGGGAATTAATAAAACGAACGTACGTTTCGTTATACATTATCAAATGCCTCGTAATATGGAGAGCTATTATCAAGAAGCAGGAAGAGCTGGACGAGATGGGTTACCTAGTGAATGTATATTACTTTATAGCTCATCAGATGAGCAGACACAACGTTTCCTAATAGACCAAACACAAGACCGCTCCAGAATTCCCTTAGAACTAGAGAAGCTCCAAAGTATGGTTGATTACTGTCATACAGAGAATTGTTTACAATCATACATCATTCAATATTTTGGTGAAACCCAAATAGTAGAATGTAAACAATGTAGCAATTGTATCGATGAGCGACCTAAAATGGATGTAACAGAAGATGCACAAAAAGTGTTGTCCTGCGTTGTAAGAATGGGGCAAAAATTTGGGAAGACAATTACCGCACAAGTATTAGCAGGTTCACGCAATAAAAAAATCGAAGGATTTAGGCATTTATCTACATTTGGTATCTTAAAAGCGATGACAGCAAAAGAAATTTCAAATTTTATCGAATTCCTTATATCAGAGAAGGTATTATTAGTTCAGCCAGGACAATTTCCCACAATCTATATTTCCGATGAAGGGAAAGATGTTCTTTTAGGTAAAAGGAAAATATTCCGTCGTCTAAAGGTTGAAGAAACAACAATAAAACGTGACGATCCGTTATTTGAACATTTACGAGCGATTCGAAAAGAAATCGCGGAGCAAGAAGGAGTGCCGCCATTTGTTGTCTTTTCTGATAAAACATTAAAAGATATGTGTGAGAAAAAACCAACAGATGAGCAGACATTCTTAGAGGTAAGTGGAGTAGGTCAAAATAAACTAGAACGATATGGTTCTAGTTTCCTTGCAGCAATCAGTGAATTTATCTCTATCTCTTAAAAATTCGATAGATTGCCATGAAAGCATAAAAGGCGACAAAATCCATCTTGGATTTGTCGCCTTTTGTTAATTTTTCTTATTGCCCATGAAATGATTGTATTTCGATTATTTCCAATGGTCATTTATAAACTCATCGCGACCCGATTTTGCGCGGTCTTCTTTATAATAAGCTTCTTCTTTTTTATAGTAGTCTTGGTGGTAATCTTCTGCTTCATAGAACGTACTAGCTTCCCTAATTTGGGTAACGATAGGCTTCTTAAATCGTCCACTTTCAGCTAGTTGCTGTTTAGATTGTTCAGCTATTTTTCGCTGTTCTTCTGAATGATAGAAAATCGCCGTTTTATAAGATTCCCCACGATCATGGAATTGCCCACCATCATCTGTTGGGTCAATTTGCATCCAATAGATTTCTAATAATTTATCATAGGGGAAAATAATTGGATCGAATTCGATTTGAACGACTTCTAAGTGCCCCGTATTCCCTTTTTTTACTTGTTCATATGTAGGGTTGTCAACTACTCCACCCATATAGCCTGAAGTTACTTTATGTATTCCATCCCATTCTACAAAAGGTTTTACCATACACCAGAAACATCCACCTGCAAATGTAGCTTTTTCCATATTTTTATGCCTCCAATGCTTAAAATAAGTAGTATTGTAACATGTTATAGATAATAGAACAAATTATTACAATTTAGTCGTTTGTAATTTCAAGCTTCTTGTCATAGGTCGTAGTATAATAATGGAAAAATGAACCTTTCTATCACTCTAAACGTCTCGTAACTTGAATTATTAAAGGGGAGATTACATATGGATGAAAAACAAACAGAAACAAAACGACAGACCCGATATAAAAAAAGGAGATTACGAAAGGGAAGAGTGGTATTTACACTGTTATTCTTCGTACTAATAGGAGGCGGTATTTTTTCATTCTTTCAATATCAAAATGGGCTAAATCTTGCCGAGGAAAAGAAATTACCTAAGGAAGAATTTGTTGCAGATGAAGCGCACGATAAAATCGAAAATTATTTGATTATAGGTGTAGATAGTCGAGGAGAAGAACAATCGCGTTCAGATACGATGATGTTATTATCTTGGAACCGAGATACGAACGATTTAAAATTAGTTTCCTTTATGCGTGATATTTATGCAGATATCCCAGGCTATAAATCCTATAAACTAAATACTGCCTATTATTTAGGTGGCGTACAATTGCTAAAAGACACGTTAAATTCTATGTTTGAAGTGCCAATACAACATTATGCGCTAATTGATTTTAAAAGTTTTGAATCACTGATCGACATTCTTGCACCAAAGGGAATTGAAGTAGATGTTGAGAAGGATATGTCTGCTCATATTGGAGTTACTTTATCAAAAGGTGTGCAACGTTTAAATGGACAAGAACTCTTAGGCTATGCTCGCTTCCGACATGATACCGAAGGAGATTTTGGTCGTGTTGAACGACAACAAAAAGTAATCGATGCTTTAAAGGATGAACTATTATCGCCTAAAAATCTAGACAATATTCCTAAATTAGTTGGCGCAGCTCAAGGATATATCACAACAGATTTATCAACCAAAACGGAGATAAAAACGATACTTTCTCTTGCAGTTGGAGGAAAAGTAGAAATCGAAAAAATGACGATTCCTGTGGAGGGAAGTTATACTTATGGATCTTATCAACATGCTGGTGATGTGATTGAAATTGATGTTGAACAGAATAAACAGCAATTACATGATTTCTTACAGCTTGATGAGGAGGAGTAATTTTCAGAAATTGTTCATAAATCGATAGTATATTTTCAAATTCCAACTATTGGTAGATGTTACACTTTATGAAAAAACATTATTCATGATAAAATATTATTACTAATAAATTCATAGTTTGAAGAGGTGGTTTTTTGGAAAGAGAAAAAGGTTATGAGGATCGGTTAACAAGGGAAAGATCATCATTTTTTCAAACGAGATTTATCCGATTTTTAGGTGGGAAAAATTTATTATTTTTACTCATCTCCTTATTATTAGCAGGATGCATTATTTTTGTATTCGATAAAGTTAAGTTTATTTTTTATCCTCTTCAAGTATTATTTGAGGTCGTTATTTTACCAGGTGTACTAGCTATTATTGGTTACTATTTATTACGACCATTTGTTCGGTTGGCAGAAAAAAGCGGAAAAGGGAAATTTCCTCGTAGCCTTGTAATTCTTATTCTATACGTGATTGTGGGGGCTCTTCTTACATTACTTTCACTACTTGTATATCCTTTTTTAAGAGATCAATTTACAAACTTAGTAGAAGAATTCCCTAATTATTTTATGAGATTTATTGAAACAACAGTTACGTTCTTAAATAATTCAAGATTCGATGAGTTGTTTTCAAAATACTTTGATTATGATGAAGTATTAACAAATGTAACAAATGATCTTGTCACTACGATGAAAGATACATTCGCAAATGTTGCATCTAGTATTGCTTCAGGAATTACTGGGTTCGTCTCAACTTTAACAGGCATCGTACTTTCGTTAGTTACAGTTCCCTTTATCTTATTTTATTTACTTTATGAAGGAGAAAAGTTACCCAAATTTATCTTACGACTTTTCCCCCCGCGTGCGCGAAATGAAGTAGGTCAAGTATTAAAAGAAATGGATAAACAAGTGAGCTCATACATACTTGGACAAATTCTAGTGTCCATTTGTATTGGCGTTATGATGACAATAGGATTTTTAATTATTGGACTTGATTATGCATTCTTATTAGGTATTTTAGCCATGGTTACAAGTGTTGTTCCTTATCTAGGACCAGCTATTGCTATTATTCCGGCACTTGTCATTGCGATTGTTACATCCCCAATGATGCTAGTATATTTAATCATTGTTTGGACGGTCGTTCAATTAGTGGAAGGGAAGTTTATTACGCCAAATATTATGGGGAAATCCCTATCGGTCCATCCAATAACGATTATCTTTGTTTTATTAACTTTCGGCTCATTATTTGGGGTTGCTGGGGTTATCTTAGGGATCCCGGCTTATGCCTTACTGAAAGTATTAGTAAGTCATTTATTCGGTTTAATGAAAAGAAGATACAATCGATATGAACGTGATACTGAAAATAAATATGAAATATAAAAATGTTGCTAGATAATAAAAAGCCTCGAAAATTTCGAGGCTTTTTTTATAGAATTTTTAACTTGGATTCTTTTTATATGGAGATATTTTTTAGACGATTCAGTGCTTCATTTAACAGGTCTACATTTTGTACAAGTGCTAAACGCACATAACCTTCGCCTTCTGATCCAAAGGCAGTACCAGGCACCATAAGTACACCCGTTTGCTCTATTGCTTTAAATGCAAAGGAAACACTATCAACTGCATAAGGATACTTGGCCCAAACAAACATACCGCCATTGGAAGGTGCTACTTCCCAACCTAATTGTTGAAGACCGTTCACAAGCGTAGTATGACGTTCTTTAAATGTTGTACGCAATGAACTAGTGATTTCTTCTGAATGGTCTAGTGCAAGGGCAGCTGTTTTTTGAATTGGATCGAAAATACCAAAATCTAAATTTGATTTTAGTTGTTTTAAGATGGAAACCATTTCTGCATTCCCTGCAATATACGCAACACGTGCACCTGCTAAACTAAAGCTTTTTGATAAGGAATTGATTTCTAATCCTACTTCTTTTGCACCAGGTGTCGCTAAGAAGCTAATAGGAGCGTCACCTGTAAAGTAAAATTCGGAATAAGCTGCATCGTGTAAAACAATAATATTATATTTTTTTGCAAATTCGACTACTTCTGTAAAATACTCAAAAGAAGGCTCCATTGGAACAGGATTCCCAGGCATATTTAATATTAAAAGTTTTGCTTTTTGTGCTATCTCTTCAGGAATTCCCTTTAAATTAGGTCGGAATCCATCTTTTTCATCTAGTGGTATGTAAAAGGGAGTTGCTCCTGCTAATGTAATACCAGCTGCATAAGCGACATATCCAGGATTTGTTGTTAAGACAACATCCTCAGGGTCACAAAAGGCAATTGGTAAATGAACGAGACCTTCCTGGGAGCCAATCGTTTGAACAATCTCAGTTTCAGGATCTAAGACGACATTGTTAACTCGTTTATAATAATTTGCAACCGCTTTGTAAAACTCATTGGAACCAGTTAATGTATAACCGTATGAGGTAGACTGTTTACTCAAATCCGACATTGATTGAAGTAGCATATCATGCGGAGGGATATCGGGACTACCTAAACTTAAATCAATTAAGTTTGCTCCAGAGTTTTTTTCATGTTGCTTAGCAAAGGCTTTTAAACTACCAAATATAGCTGGTTCAAATAACGACATTTTCTTTGACGGATTTACATTCAAAGTGGAACACTCCTTATACACTAACAAAATATAAAACACATTTTAACATACGAGTGTAAGAAATTCGCTATTAAATCAGAAAAAATAAAATAAATAGAAAATAATGAGAAAGATTTTGGCTTTGGAAGCTGATACTATATTATTTATAGAAAACTTTTACAAAATGAAATTTCTAAATACTTGCATTTACAAAAAGAGCGTGTTGAGGTGAAGAGTATGATTGTACATTCTTTAAGTGGACCAAGTGGAACTGGGAAAAGTACGAGTGCGATTCAATTTGCTTATGAAAATGAAATTGAAGCAATCATTGATGATGGGTTATTAATTTTTAAAGGAGAAAAAATAGCAGGAACATCAGCAAAATTTGAAAAAAATACAATTACAGCTGTTCGCAGAGCAATCTTCCAAGACGAAGTACATAGAAATGAAGTCATTGATGCCCTAAAAGAGCATAATGTAGAATCAATACTTATCATTGGTACTTCAGATAACATGACGAAAAAAATAGCAAAGCGACTACAGATTGAACCCATCCAATATTTCCACCATATTGAAAGTATACGATCAAAAAGAGAAATACAAATGGCACAATTTATTAGAAGAACACAAGGGAAACATGTAATGCCCATTCCTTTTAAGCAAGTCGAACAGAATTTCTTTAAACGATTTATTCAAAGAGGGTTTGATATTTTTTCCAAAAGCAGGGTGAAGCTGGGAGAGACGACGATTGTTCAACCTGATTTTCATCATGAAGTAATTGATATTTCTAAAAATGTATATCTTGATTTAATAAAATATGTTGTAGAACAAGATCAGGTGATTGCGAAGATAGATTCTATACATTTTGTTATGAAAGATTATCGACAAATTTTATCCCTATCGATTTATCTTCGTTCACCAGTAAATTATGATGTAATGGAAAAAATGCGCGGTCTACAACAAGTATTAGCTGATCAATTTCTTCTTCATTTTGAATTTGAACCATCTACGATTGATATTCAAATAAAAGGACTCTTGTAGATATGGCAAAGGCAACCCAGAATAATTACTGTGGTTGCCTTTATTGTTTTATCTAGAAAATTTAGGTTGACGTTTTTCAACAAATGCACGGACGCCTTCGGGAAAGTCATTATGGTCGACAAAAGGTGTTGAAGATTTCCATAGAACTGGAGTGGAATCTAGACATTCTTGTACAGAGTTCTTTACTGCTCGTAATGAAGAAGGGGCCATTCCTGCAACAAGTTTCCCCATACGAATAGCAAATTTGTTTAAATCTTTTTCAGCAACTAAATAATTTAACATCCCCGCTTTATATGCTTCTTCTGCTTTATACATTCGGCCAGTGAAAACGAAATCCTTAGTAGCAGATGGACCAACTAAATCAACTAAACGCTTCGCAAATTTATTATTTAAAGTTATACCAAGTTTCCCAACAGGAATGCCCATACGAGCTTTATCTGATCCAATTCTAATATCACAAGCAAGTGCTAATTCGAGGCCAGCTCCCATTGCAGGACCATTAATAACTCCAATAACAGGGATCGGTAACCTTTCAATAGTAGAAATAGTATTCTCCATATGCACAAAAGCTTCTTCTGCTTCTTCTAATGAAATGGCATTAAACTCTTTTATATCTGATCCTGCTGTGAAATTATCACCAGAACCCCGTAAAATCAAAACCTTATTTTTGGGATTATCAAGAGTTTGTTTTGCGATTTTCGCTAATTGTGCCCACATATTTGCAGTCAATGCATTTTTTAATTGTGGTCGATGAATTGTAATAATCGCTAATCCAGCGGTTTCTTGATAAATAATTTTAGCATCTTCTTCCTCTAATCTTGTTGTACGTACTTGCATTCAAACATCCCCTTTAGTTTGTTATGCACATTATATCGTACAATAATATTTATTCGCATCAAATTTTGAATATTCAAACAAAAAACAAGAAAAAGAAAGGGTATTTATAATAATCTTAAGGTAGAATTTACAATTTTGGAAAATAAATTCTGAGAAAATTTTACTAACTGTTAAGTAAACTCTTTCGATATAACATATTATCCGACACTTTTATAGATCAAATAAACACATACACGCACTAACACAAAAGATGCTTTTAATCAAATTACGCAAAGTAAATTAAGAGTGGCAATAAGATAGAAGAAAAGGGGATTTCTTTCTGGAAAGATAACACCTAATAGTTGCATATTATCCGACTCATAATATATAATTGGAAATATATACCACGCACACTAACAATATAAAAACAAATTAACTAAACGCAAAGTAGATAAGGAGTGACAGAGAAATGGATGAAATTGTAATTAAATATAAAACCTATTTAGAAGCTTTAAAAAAATCCCCTCATACTGTGAAACAATACTGTATAGATACTCAACAATTTATTACTTTTATGAAAGAAGCTCATTTTACTTTTGGCGATTCGATCAAAAAAGTTATTATATCCTATAATGAATATCTACAAGAAAGGTTTTCATCAATCTCCAGTATCAATCGTAAAAGAGCATCCTTACATCACTTTTTAAACTTCTTACTGCTACGCGAAATAATCCGTGAAATACCGGAAAGTTTATTAAAACCATTGAAACTTGAAACGAAACAACTTCAAATTTTATCAACGAATCAAGTGAAAAGTGTCTTGAATTTTTGGTTTGAAGCTTATCAATCCACAGAGGATGTTGAATACAAATGGCTCGCGTTGAGAAACTTTTGTCTTGTTAATATGATTTTTGAACTTGGAGTAAAGCCTTACGAAATCATAGCATTGAAGTGGAGGCAAATAAAAGGTAATGAAATCTCAATTAGCCAAAAGCATAGAAAACTTTCTTTATCTGACTCGCTTTGTAAATGGTTAGATTTATATCAATATGAGACGGAAAATATTTTCCCAACGAATCATGAGTTTGTTTGGCTAGGGCTTGGAAATAAACAAAATGATCCGATAACAGTAAAAACGATTGAAAGAATATTTCAATCCATTTCAAAAGGTCTAGGTTTTAAAGTAACAGCAACGACACTTCGTTATACATGTATCCATACAGAATACAAACAAATCTACGATGAGCAGCTAACAGATCTCTATACGAAATATGGCTACTCACGTAAAAGTGTTTTACTTGAACGAGTGAGAAGGTTTAAGTAACGATTCCAAATTACCTGAAGAATGTAGTGTTTGGTGGAGGAGAGAACCTTCTAAGACGAAACAGAGCCAGAGATCAGTTGAACGGTAGAAGTGAGCTGTTCTCTATTACGAGACAGACCCAGAAACTAGTTGTAAGGTAGAAGAAACACGTTCTCTAAGACGAAACGAAGCTTGAGAACTATTGTTTGGTAGAAGAGAGCCTTTCTCTAAGACGAAACAGAGTTCGAAAGTAGTTGTACGGTAGAAGAGAGAGCGTCTCTAAGACGAAACAGAGCTCGAGATTCGTTGTTTGGTAGAAGAGAGCCCTTCTCAAAGACGAAACAAAGTTCGTAAGCAGTTGAACGGTAGAAGAGAGACCTTCTCTAAGACAAAACAAAGTTCGAAAGTAGTTGTACGGTAGAAGAGAGACACTCTCTA
>Ga0182747_1002255_pt1 | contig 13669 bp, 15 predicted proteins | sample eDN3rd30CBELigBY_FD_128526 | JGI IMG/M metagenome (GOLD analysis project Ga0182747, IMG submission 128526) | Enriched backyard soil microbial communities from Emeryville, California, USA - eDNA 3rd pass 30_C BE-Lig BY (version 2) (version 2) | ecosystem: Environmental > Terrestrial > Soil >...
GAGTTCGGCCTGTCGGCGGGCATCGTCACCCAGTCGCTGAAGCACGCGCGCGACTTCCAGCGCCGCGCAAAAGCGGGCATGACCATGGTCAACCTGGCCACGGCCGGCGTCGATTACCACGTCCCCTTCGGCGGCACGAAGAAGTCCAGCTACGGCCCCCGCGAGCAGGGCTTCGCCGCCGCAGACTTCTACACACTGACCAAGACCAGCTACTCCGCCGGGTGAGACGGGCGAGCCTTGATGAGAGGGCGGCGCGGTTTCCGGGCGTCAAGGATGAGGCGGCGGCCGGAAAATAGGGGGTGGTGCGAGGAAGTTTCGTCTATTCGCCGCCGCAGCTTCATTCGGCTGTGACCGGCTCGTCGCGCACGCGACATTCAGCATCTCTAGGTCTGATCCGCTTTCTCAGGGGGTAAGACCATGAAGCCGATCAGCCTCAAGCGTGGATTCCTGGCGGGCGCCGCCGTAGCGGGTCTGATGGCGGCCGGAGCCGCCCACGCTCAGAGCGTTTCGCCGGGCGAGGCGACGACCGCTGTGGACGACATCGTGGTGACGGCCCAGCTGCGTGCTCAGGACCCGATCGAGGTGCCCTTCGCCCTGACGGCCTACAGCGGCGACTTCCTGGAAGATCTGGGCGTGCAGGAGTTCGACCAGTTGTCGGCCTTCGTGCCGGGCTTCCTGGTGCAGAACCAGTCGCCGAACAATCCGGGCTTCGTGATGCGCGGCATCACCTCGGACTCCGGCGCCGCCACCGCCGAGCCGCGCGTGTCGGTGTTCCAGGACGGGGTGTCGATCTCCAAGTCGCGCGGCTCCTATGTCGAATTGTTCGACATGGAGCGGGTCGAGGTGGCCAAGGGGCCGCAGTCGACCCTCTATGGCCGCGGCGCCCTGATCGGCGCGGTCAACCTGGTGCAGAACCGCGCCCGTCCGGGCCGGTTCGACGCCGGCGCTCGCATCGAGGCGGGCGATCTGGACTATCGCGCGGTCGAGGGGTTCGTGAACGCGCCGGTAGGCGAGACCGGCGCCTTGCGCCTGGCGGCGCGGATGAAGACGCGCGGCGGCACGGTCGAGAACCTGTTGGGCGGCGCGGACTATAATTCGATCGAGACCAAGGCGCTGCGCCTGTTGGGCGCCTGGGCGCCGACCGACAACCTGCGCGCCGATCTGATCGCCAACTATCAGACGGACTCGGCCAGCGGCACCTCGTTCAAGTCGATCGCCTATGACCCCTTCGATCCGACGACGGGCGCGTCCCTGGGCGGTCGTGCGCCGTGGGACGGCGCGGCCCTGACGCCGGGCGCCGATTTCGACGGCGGCGTCGGCCTGGGGCTGGATCGCGAGGTCTGGGGCGTGACGGGCCTTGTGAAGTGGGATCTGTCGCCGTCGCTGACGCTGAACTCGACCACGGCCTATCGCCAGTTCGACTCGACCGAGGTGTTCGATCCGGACGGCACGTCGCTGCCGCTGCTGACGGCGGCCGAGCACGCCTATGGCGAGCAGTGGAGCCAGGAATTCCGCCTGAACTTCGACAACGGCGGCCGCTTCTCTGGCTTCGTCGGCGCAGGCTATTTCAACGAGGAAGGCTTCCAACGGATGCCGACCCAGTTCGATGAGCGTCTGGCCCTGTTGCAACTGGCGACGCCGCTGGGCGACCAGCGTCTGAAGATGATCTACGCCGCGCCGACGCCGCTGCTGATGGGCGGCATCCTGCAGTCCATGATGCCCGCTGCGGCGCATCCGCTGATCCCCGGCATCGTCGGCAATCTGAAGCCCGCTCACATTGAGACGGCGACGAACCGGGCCGATCTGACCTCCTATGACCTGTTCGGCGACCTGACCTTCAAGGCGACCGACCGGCTGGAGTTTTCGGGCGGGGTGCGCTGGACGCGCGACGACAAGACGACGGGTTATTCGGCGGCGGTGCTGAACGGTCGCTCCATCGCCGGCGGCCTGGTGGCGGTGCAGACGCTGGGCGTTCAGGCGCAACGTCTGGCCCAGGCCGGAGACCTGGCCGGGGCCCAGCGTCTGCAGCAGCAGATCACGGCCATCCTGACGGGGCTGGCGACGCCGGGCGCGGCCGATCTGCCGGTGGCCTCGGGGCTGCCGCTGTTCGGCGTCACTGCCCAGCCGACCGCCAATAACGGCGACCTGATCCAGGCGGATCATGAGGACGACGGCTTCACCTGGCGTCTGACGGCGCGCTACGCCCTGTCGGACGACGCCAGCCTCTACGCCAACTATGCGCGCGGCCGTCGGCCCGAGGTGCTGGAGGTGCGCGGCCCGTCCGTTCCGCTGGGCGCCCCGACCTTTGAAGTCATCCCCGCCGAGACCGTCGACAGCTTCGAGGTCGGCTACAAGACGGCGCTGATGGATCGCCGTCTGCGGCTGGACGGGGCGGTGTTCCACTACGCCTATGACAACTTCCAGACGACCGAACAGGACGGCACGCGCTTCGTCACCGTCAATGCGGGCAAGGCCAACGCCTATGGGTTTGAAGGCCAGGTCGCCTTCGCCGCGACGCCGACCTTTGATCTGTTCGGCACCTACGGCTACAACCACTCGCGCTTCGACGGCGGCGCGCGCGACGGCAACCGCTTCCGCCTGTCGCCGGATCACATGGCCTCGATCGGCGCGACCTGGCGCCTGCCGATCGAGACCGGGACCATCGAGATCCAGCCGACCTACACCTGGCAGTCCAAGGTCTTCTTCGATGACGACAACGACCGCCCGGACCTGCAGACCGGCAACTTCGTCGCCGACACGGTGCAGGACGAATATCAGGACGGCTACGGCCTGCTGAACCTGCGGGTGCGCTACGCCCCGTCGTCGGGGAACTGGGGCGTCGAGGCCTTCGGCGACAACTTCCTGGACGAGGAATACATCAAGGACGCGGGCAATACGGGCGATGCGCTGGGCCTGCCGACCTTCATCGCCGGACGAGGCGCCAGCTACGGCGTCGCCTTCACCCTGCGCTACTGAGGACCAGAGCCATGACCATGAACCGTCGCGGCCTTCTGGGCCTGTTCGGCGCGGGCGCGGCGGCGGGCTGCGCCACGGTCCCGACGGGCGAAGGCGTCGCTGTCGCCTTCGCCCACGGCGTGGCCTCGGGCGATCCGGCGACCGACCGGGTGATCCTGTGGACGCGCGTCACCCCGGCGGGCGGCCATGCGGGGCCGGTCTCGGTCGCCTGGCGCGTACTGGACGGGGAGGGGGACCGCGTCGTCGCCTCGGGCCGGTTCGAGACGGGGCCTGAGCGCGACTATACGGTCAAGATCGACGCGGCGGGCCTGCGCCCCGGCCGCGACTATCGCTACGACTTCGCTGTGGGCGAGACGCGCTCGCCTGTGGGCCGCACCCGCACCCTGGCGGCGGAGGGCGTCGCGCCGGTCAATCTGGCGGTGGTGTCGTGCCAGCTGCACCCCGGCGGCCTGTTCAACGCCTATGAGGCGATCGCCGCCCTGCCGACCCTCGACGCCGTGGTCCATCTGGGCGACTATATCTACGAATACGGGGCGGATTCCGACGCCTACGGCATGGCGACCGGGCCGAAGCTGGGCCGCGTGCCCGAGCCGGCGCACGAGATCGTCTCCCTGGCCGACTATCGGCTGCGCCACGCCCAGTACAAGCGCGACGCCGACCTCCAGGCCGCCCACGCCCGCGCACCCTTCATCTGCGTCTGGGACGATCACGAGACGGCCAACGACGCCTGGCTGCACGGCGCCGAGAACCACCAGCCCGAGACCGAAGGCGACTTCGCCCAGCGCAAGGCGGCGGCGCTGAAGGCCTATTATGAGTGGATGCCGATCCGCGAAGCCGCGCCCGGCGCGTTGAAGGAGGCGATCCATCGCAGCTTCCACTTCGGCGATCTGGCCAGCCTGATGATGGTCGAGACCCGCCTGACCGGCCGCACCGAGCCGCTGGCCTATGACAAGGATCTGACCGCCAAGGACGGACCGGACGGCGAGGCGGTGCTGGACCTGGACGCCTTCCGCGCCAAGCTGAACGATCCGGCTCGCGATCTGATGGGCGCCGAGCAGCGCGACTGGCTGAAGCGCGAACTGGCCGCCTCCAAGGCCAAGGGCCGTCCGTGGCAGGTGCTGGGCAATCAGGTCGTCATGGCGCGTGTCGCCGGACCCGACGTGTCGCGCACCCTGACCGAGGCCCAGGTTCAGGGCCTGATGGCCCAGATCCCCGAAGCCTATCGCGACCAGTTCGAACAAGCCCTATTCCTGTTCAAGATGGGCCTGCCGTTCAACCTCGACGCCTGGGACGGCTATCCGGCCGGTCGCGAACGGCTCTACGCCGCCTTCGCCGAGGCGGGGGTGCAGCCCATCGTCCTGGCCGGCGACAGCCACGCCTTCTGGGTCAATGAGCTGAAGGACGCGGACGGCGCGCGCCGGGCGGTGGAGTTCGGGACCAGCGCGGTCTCCAGCCCCTCGATCGGCGACGCCATCGGCGGCTTCCCTTTGGGCGCGGCGCTGATGCAGGCCAATGACGAGGTGCGCTTCTGCGATCAGTCGGCCAAGGGCTTCATCCTGCTGACCCTGACCGAAGACCGGGCCGAGGCGGCCCTGATGCAGGTCTCGACCATCTTCGCCAAGCCGTTCGAGGTGACGACGTTGAAGCGCGTCGGCGTCAGCCGCGCCGATGGGGCGATCACCGGCGTCTGAGCCGAGCCGTCTAGGCGCCGGTGTCGCAATCGTTTGGGCCGACAAAGTCCTCCACCAGGTCGGACAACTGCAGGAGCAGCGCCTCGAACGCCGGTGTCACGGTTTGGAGTTCACGCAGGTTGCGCGCCGAAAGCGTCGCCAGAACGGCCTCGCCCCTGGCCGTCAGGCGCACATGAACCTTGCGCCGGTCATGGACGGCGATGTCGCGTGTGATCAAGTCTGCCGCGACCAGGCGGTTGACCAGTTCGGCCGTGCTGTGGGGGCGTAGCAGCAAGCGGTTGGCCAGGTCACCGACCGTCATCTCACTGGTGAAACTCTGCGCCTTGATCGCCAGCAAGGCCTGATGTTGCTGGGATGTCAGGCCTGCCGCCTTGGCTCCCTGTTCGGCGAAGGCCAGGTACCGCCTGATGGTGAAACGGAACCGGGCCAGGGATTCGAAATCCGCCTGGGTCAGTTCGGTGGAGGGATGCGACATCAGGCGGCGACCATACAGGCTACAGGTTCTTGTTTCTCTTGATGACGGACCAGCCGATCGCCGACAGGCCGGACAGGATGAAGGCCACGCCAATGACGGCCTTGACCATATTCGACGTCAGACTGCCGCTTACCATCAGAAAGATGCCGATCAGCAGCGCCAGCATGCCTGACGCCGCGAACACGAGCACGGATTTCATCACAGGCCTCCTCGAGCGGTGTCGGGGACCGGTAGGGGGAAGAAGGTGGTGGTCCCCAGAATGGCGTGACCTTGATCCTCTACGGCCATCTGAACCCCGAGGCCCGACAGGGCGAAGCGTGCGGCGATCGAACGCGCCGCAGCCTCGGCCGCCCGCCCGGAACGGAACATCTGGGCCTCGAAGCGGGGGCGACATTCCAGACGCCAGCCGGCGCCTTCATTGATCACTCGGATGGTTACGTCGTCAGGCGGTGCGGACATCGTCGTTCTCCTATGGGATCAAATATGTCGTAATACGATATAATTGCAAGCGAGCAGCCCTTGGCGGTTCCGTCGCGCCTCGAACGGCGACGTCCTACAGGCCGAGCACTCGCTGTTCGGCGGGAACCTGGACGATCAGGCCATGGCGCGCGCGGGTGACGCGCGCCTGGCACGACAGGCGGGATCGCGCATCGACTGCGTCGGTGAAGTCGAGCATGGATTCTTCCATGGCGCTGGGCGTACCGAGCTCTGAGCGCCAGTGCGGCTCGATATAGACGTGGCAGGTGACACAGGCGCAGCCGCCCCTGCATTTGGCCTCTATGCCGGGCACGCGGGCGCGCACCGCAGCCTCCATCAGCGAGGCGCCGGCCTGGACTCGTACGATCTGGCGGGTTCCATCGGCCTGGACGAAGGTGACGGCCAGCATCGGCTGTTCCGCCGCCGTCACGCCAGGAGCTTCCAGCCCACGAAGAAGGCGACGACGGCGATGGCCGAACACAGGGCCATATTGACCAGCATCCGCATCATGCCCCGCTCGTGTTCATTGGTCAGGCCGATCCGGTTGCACACCATGTTGGCCGGCATCATTAGAAAGCGGAGCATGGGCATCACCTTGTGGCGAGAGGGAGGGGGCGGGGGGAAGGGTTCGCGTCAGGCCTTTCGCGAGCGAACAGACGGATGTTTGGTCATCCGACGTGTCGCGATGAGCTGCGATTCCGATCTGCAAGCGCCGGGCGATGGCTTCGGACCGGCTAATGAACAGGGCCGCAGCGTCCGGCGGAGCCAGAGTGCGAGCCGTCTGGCGGAACAGTTGAAGCCAGCGGGTGAAATGGACGCCGTCGATATCCGAAATCCGGGCGTGGACCACCATTGGCGCGCCCTTGAAGCGCCCGCTCATCAGCACCACAGACGACCAGAAGTCGCACATGGTCTCCAGGTGAGCGTCCCAGCCGTCGCCGATTTCACGGTCGAAGATCGGCCCCAGCATGGGGTCGGCGCGGACCGCATCGTAGAAGCCGTGGACAAGGGCATGGATCATCGGCTCGGTTACGCCGACGGCCGCACCGGGACTGCGGGGGTCTGGGGGAACGGATTCCATCATTGGCGGTCGCGCCTCGCTTAAAGATGCATTTATCATGTATCTTTAAGCGAGGCGAGGCTTCGACGGTTAATTCATCTCCGCGATGACGGGGACGGGGTCTCTGGATGGCGCTGCCGACCTATTCAGGATCATCCAGGAAGATACGCTCTGCGGCCCCATCCATGTCGTCGTACTGACCCGCCCTGAAGGACCAGAGGAAGGCCCACAAGGCGGCTCCGCCAAGTATGAGGGCCAAGGGAACCAGAAAGATCAGACTGCTCATGCCACGGCCTTCGTGGGGCTGGTCCGCCGGGCCGGAGCGTTGATCCGCGACTTTACGGCGTCTCGACGCCCGGCCTTGAGGCGCAGGGCGTTCCCCACCACGACGATTGAAGACAGCGACATGGCGAGGGCCGCGACCAGGGGCGTCACGTGTCCAAGGATGGCGATCGGCAAAGCGATGGCGTTGTAAAGGATCGACAGGGCGAAGTTCTGCCTGACGAGTTTTTCGGTTTCCCTGGCGACACCCAGCGCCAGTTCGACGGAATTCAGACTGGGGTTCAGGAAGACGAAGTCCGCTGCATTGCGCCCGATGTCGGCGGCGTCGCCGGGCGCCATGGAGACGTGGGCCGCCGACAGGGCGGGGGCGTCATTCAGCCCATCACCGACCATGAGGACGCGCCGTCCCTCAGCGGCCAGGGCGTTCAGCCGCTCGACCTTCTCGGCGGGCAGGAGGCGGGCCGAGAAGGTCTCGACGCCCAGGGCCTTGGCGGTCGCTTCCACTACGGGAGTCTGGTCCCCGGAGAGGATGAGGATGTCCAGACCCTTGGCGCGCAGTCGACGGATGGCTTCGGCGGCGTCCGGCCGCAGGGCGTCCTCGAAGATCAGGGCGGCGGACAACCGCCCGTCGCAACTCAATACCGTGCCTTCGATCGCCTGATCCTGATCCGCCGCCAGGGCCCAGTCGGCGCGGCCGAGGCGCCATACTCGGTCGTCGATCAGGCCCTCGACGCCCAGGCCCGCGTCTTCGCGAACATCCGACAGCAGAGGCGCAGGGTAGGACGAGGCGGCGACGACGGCGCGCGAAACGGGGTGGTTGGAGCCCTGGGCCAAGGCGGCCGCGATCGCCAGGTGCTCGGGGGGCAGGCTCGCGGCGTTGACGAGGCGGGGACGTCCGAGAGTCAGGGTGCCGGTCTTGTCGAAGGCGACGACATCAATCCGCGCCAGGCGTTCGAGACCGGCGCCGTCCTTGACCATGACGCCGTTCTCGAACAGGCGGCGTGCGGCCATGACCTGAACGATGGGCGCGGCCAGACCCATGGCGCAGGGACAGGTGATGATCAGAACGGCGATCGCGACGGTGATCGCCTGGCACCAGTCGCCGGCGACCGCCATCCAGCCGAGAAAGGTCAGGAAGGCGACGCTGTGGACGACGGGCGAATAGAGGGCGGCCGCCCGATCGGCGATGCGACGATAGCTCGCGCGCCCGTCCTCGGCCGCAGCCATCAGGCGGGTCATTTCCGCCAGGAAGGAGTCCTCGGCCCTCGCGCTGGCGGTGAGAAACAGGGGGCCGGTCAGGTTCAATACGCCCGCCTGGACTGTGGCGCCCGGTTCGATCCGTCGCGGCGCGCTTTCGCCGGTCACGACGGCGCAATCCAGATCCGAGGCGCCGGATTCGACCACGCCATCGACGGGGACGCGGTCGCCGGCGGCCACGGCGATGCACATCCCCGGTTCGATCTCTTCGATGGGGCGATGCTCCCGGGCGCCGTCCGCCGCGACGACTGTTGCGCCGCGCGGCGCCATTCGCGCCAGGCCGCTGACGGCGGTGCGGGCCTTCTCGCGCATCAGATGGTCGAGCGTCCGCCCGATGAGCAGGAAGAAGATCAGGGAGGTGACGGCGTCGAAATAGGCGTGCGGGCCGTTGTGCAGGGTGTCGTAGACGCTCAGGGCGAAAGCCAGAAGCACCCCTACCGAAATCGGCACGTCCATGTTGGTGCGCCCGCGCCTCAGGGCGGACCAGGCCGAGCGGAAGAAGATCTGGCCCGAATAGATCAGGCATGGCAGGGCCAGGACGGCCGAGATGGCATGGAAGGCGTGGCGCGTCTGTGCGTCGGCCCCGGACCACACCGAGACGGACAGCAGCATGATGTTCATGGAGGTGAAGCCCGCCACCGCCAGGGTGCGGATCAGCCGCGTCAGCTCGGGGTCTTTGCGTTCGGCTTCCGGCTCGGTCAGATGCGCGGTGAAGCCCAGACGGTCGAGCGCCTGGATCAGGTCGGGCGTGGAGTCTCCGCTCCAGGCGACGCGGACCCGCTTGGTCGACAGGTTGACCCGGGCCTGCCGTACTTCGGCGGTCTCCAGCAGGCCCTTCTCGATCTTGCCGATGCAGCCCGCGCATCGAATGCCTGGCACGGTCAGCTCGGTCTGGCGCAGGCCATCGCCGAGATCCCGGCTGGCGAGACGGATTTCCTCGCGAGCTGCGAAACTCATCGCATCGCCCGATAGCTGTGCCAGGCGGCATGACCCAGCAGGGGGAAGATCACGATCAAGCCGACCAGACCCGTCGCTACGGCCAGGGCCGTCAACACCGATACGAGAGCGGCCCAGGTCAACATGACCGGCAGGTTGGCCGAGACGATGGCCATGCTGCTGCCCATGGCGGTCAGGGCGTCGGTGCGGTCGTCCATCAATCGGGGAATGCCGAAGCAGCCGATGGCGAAGCCGAAGGCCGCGAACAGTCCGCCGACCGCGGCGCCTGTCGCCAGCATCCACCATCCCTGCGAGGTGTGCGTCAGCATGGTCAGCACGTCCTCGAAGCCGGGGAAGGGCCGCAGGCCGAAGAAGAGGGCGTAGATGATGACGGCTGCGCGCATCCACAGCAGCACCAGCAGGCACAGCATGGCGCCGGCGAACCAGACCTGGGCGCCGCCTTCGGGCTTGACCAGGATCATGCGCTTCAGACTGGTCGGGCGACCTTCCTCCAGGTCGCGGCTCTTCTGGTACAGGCCGATGGCGATCAGCGGTCCGACCACCATGAAGCCCGCCAGCGCGGGCAGGAGGATGTAGTCCAGTTTCAAGCGAAACAGCCCCCAAACCACCAGGATGGAGACGATGAAGACCATCAACCCATAGGCCAAGCTGGGCAGGGGATTGCGCCACAGGTCGCGCCAACCGGCGGCCAGCCAGCCGAAGGCCGCGCTGACGGGGAGGTTCCGCTGGCGCTGGGCGCTGAGGGGCAGGGCGGGCGTCTCGATGCCGTCGATGTTCGTCATATGAGAATCCCTTTCGGTCAGCAGGCGGACTTGGCCGCGCGGAACGACGCGCCGTCCGTCGTCTTGGCGTGAGGCACGCATTCGGGCTGAGAGTCGACGGCCGCCCAGACCAGATGGATGTTGGCGCCGATCACGATGGCGCCCAGCACCACGACCAGCAGGGCGGCGATCAGCGGCCAGCGCAGGTTCGATCGGGGCGGGCGCAAGGCGGCTGTCATCGCTTGTCCTTGGCCAGATCGACCACATAGACCGCCATCATGCGGATCTCGGCGGGCGACAGGCGGCCCTCCCAGGCGGGCATTTGGCCATGACGGCCGCTCTGGATGGAGGTGACGATCGACTGGGTGTCGCCGCCATATAGCCACTGGCGGTCGGTCAGGTTCGGCGCGCCGACTTTGGCGTCGCCGCGTCCATCGGCGCCGTGACAGACGGCGCACTGGTCGGCGAAGGTCTGGCGTCCTGCGGTCAGGGCGGCGGCGTCGACATATTCAGGTTTCTGGCCCGACAGGGCGCGCACATGGCCGGCGACGCCCATGATCTGATCGTGGGATAGGATCTTCATGTCGCCGAAGGCCAGCATTTCCGATACCCGGGTCTCGCGGTGCTGGGCGTTGACGCCCACGCGGATGGTCTCGGCCAGTTGGTCCGGCGCGCCGCCCCACAGCCAAGCGCCCGCCGTCAGGGCCGGATAGCCCGGCCCGCCCGCACCGCCGACGCCGTGACAGACGGCGCAGTTGTCGGTGAACAGGACGCCGCCGGTCTGACGGACATAGGCCATCATCTCGGGATCGGACGTGATCTCGGCGAAGTCGGCCGTGGCCAAGCGGTCCGTCCAGACGGCGCGTTCGGCGGCGGCTGTTGCGACCTCGCGCGTGACGACCTCGCGCTGATCCAGCCCCAGCAGGCCCTTGGTGTAGGTGACGCCCAGCGGCCAAGCGGGCATCAGCACCCACCAGATCAGCGAAAACAGCGTGCCGGCGGCCAGGAAGAACAGGACGACGCGTGGTATCGGCGTATCCAGTTCCTTGATGCCGTTCCATTCATGTCCCGTGGTCTTGCGACCGCTGACGGGATCAAATTCCTGCTCGTCCATTGTCTCAGTCTTCCGGCCGGTCGTCGTCTTCCAGGATGGCGCGTTTGGCGCGGTCGAACTGCTTCCGGTTCGACGGCCAAAGGGCGTAAATCAGCACGCCGACCGCCATGGCGATGAGGTAGAAAAGCCCCCAGCTCTTGGCGAAGGCGACCAGCGCCTGATGGTCGATGTGCATGGCCTATCCGCCCGCAGCCGTGGACGCGTCGGCCGTCTTGACGGGGGCGTGAGCGGCGTCGGTCAACCGTCCCAGCACCTGCAGATAGGCCACGATGGCGTCCATTTCGGTCAGCCGTTCGGCGTCGCCGTCAAAGGCTCGGATATTGGTCGCGGCCCCGTAACGATCGCGTACGTCGTTGGAGGCGGCGCTGTCAGGGTTGGCTTGGCCGTAGGCGTCCGCCGCCGCGTTGGCGATCATGGCGTCGTCATAGGGGACGCCCACCGCGCGCTGGGCCTTGAGGCGTCGCGAGAGATCGTTGGTGCGCAGGTTGTTCTCCTGCAGCCAGCCATAGCGGGGCATGACCGATTCCTGCACCACGTCGCGCGGGTTCTTCAGGTGTGCGGTATGCCAGGCGTCCGAGTATTTGCCGCCGACGCGCGCCAGATCCGGCCCGGTACGCTTGGAGCCCCACAGCATGGGGTGGTCGTATTGCGACTCCACGGCCAGGGAGTAGGGGCCGTAGCGCTCGACCTCGTCGCGCAGGGTGCGGATCATCTGCGAGTGGCAGGCGTAGCAGCCCTCGCGGATGAAGATGTCGCGACCGACCAGTTCCAGCGGCGTATAGACCCGCATGTCCGGGGCCTCTTCCACCGTTTCATTGATGGTGAAGAGGGGGGCGATCTCGACCAGGCCGCCGATGGCGGATACGCCGATGATGGCCAGGACGAAGCCGATGGCGTTGCGTTCGAGTTTCCGATGAAAACCGCCCACGCTCACTCTCCAGGCTGGGTGGCCGCAGAGGCCGGTTGAAGGACAGGGGACAGGTCCGGCGAGGGATCAGCCGAGGCGTGGCGCTGTAAGCGCGCCTGCCGGATCGTCATCGCGATATTGTACGATCCCACCAGCGCCCCGCTGAGGAACAGCAGTCCGCCGATCGTGCGCGCCACATAGTAGGGATGCATGGCGACCATGCTCTCGATGAACGAGTAGGCCAGGCCGCCGTTGTCGTCATAGGTGCGCCACATCAGGCCCTGGATGACGCCCGAGTTCCACATGGCGAAGACGTAAACAACGGTCCCGGCCAGGGCGAGCCAGAAGTGGACCTCGACCAGCTTGGCCGAATACATTTGCGTCTGCTTCCACATCCACGGCACCAGGGCATAGACCGGCCCGAAGGTGATCATCGCCCCCCAGCCCAGGGCCCCGGCGTGGACGTGGCCCACGGTCCAGTCCGTATAGTGCGACAGGGAGTTCACGGCGCGGATGGCCATGAAGGAGCCCTCGAAGGTCGACAGGCCGTAGAAGACCGCCGCCACCATCATGAAGCGCAAGGTGGCGTCGTCGCGCACCTTGGTCCAGGCGCCGTTCAGCGTGGCTAGGGCGTTGCCCGCCGAGGCCCAGGACGGCACCAGAAGGACGACCGAGAAGGTCATGCCCAGGGTCTGCACCCAATGGGGCAGCGCGGTGTAATGCAGGTGGTGCGAGCCCGCCCACATATACATGAAGGTGATGCCCCAGAAGCTGATGATCGACAGCCGGTAGGAGAAGATCGGCCGCTCGGCCCGCTTGGGCAGGTAGTAGTACATCATCCCCAGGAAGCCGGCCGTCAGGAAGAAGGCCACGGCGTTGTGGCCGTACCACCACTGGGTCATCGCATCCTGGACCCCCGAGAACAGGGAATAGCTCTTGGCCCCGAACAGGGAGACCGGCACGGCGAGATTATTGACGATGTGCAGCACCGCCACGACCAGGATGAAGGCCATGTAGTACCAGTTGGCCACATAGATGTGCGGCTCCTTTCGGCGCATCAGCGTGCGGATGTAGATGGCGAAATAGACGACCCACACCAGGGTCAGCAGGATGTCGGCGTACCACTCGGGTTCGGCGTATTCCTTGGACTGGGTGATGCCCATCAGATAGCCGCTGGCGGCCAGGATGCAGAAGAGGTTGTAGCCCAGCAGCACGAACCAGGGGCTGAACTGATCGGGCAGGCGCGCGCGCGACGTGCGCTGCAGCACGTGGAAGGAGGTGGCGATCAGGGCGTTGCCGCCGAAGCCGAAGATGACGCCGGACGTATGCACAGGACGAAGGCGCCCGAAGCTGGCCCAGGCGGAATCGACGAAGGTCAGCTCGGGCCAAGCCAGCAGCGCCGACACCCAGGCGCCGACGCCCATGCCGACGACCGCCCAGAACATGGCCAGGACGATGCCCGCCTTGGTCGGGGCGTCATAGTAGCCGCTCTGCGCCTCGGCCGATGGTTCTTTCGACAGATATTGGGCGATGACCGGGAAAACCAGCATCAGGCCGAAAACAGCGATGATCAATCCGTGCAGCGCGACGGGGTCGCCCGTCCGTCCGCCGCCGGCCGCCAGGGCGATCCCGAATAGAGTCAGGGCGCTCAAGACGACGAGCGCCAGGCGACGCTCGCCAATGGTCAGGTCCAATGTCATGCGATGATCCCC
>Ga0182747_1002256_pt1 | contig 13667 bp, 9 predicted proteins | sample eDN3rd30CBELigBY_FD_128526 | JGI IMG/M metagenome (GOLD analysis project Ga0182747, IMG submission 128526) | Enriched backyard soil microbial communities from Emeryville, California, USA - eDNA 3rd pass 30_C BE-Lig BY (version 2) (version 2) | ecosystem: Environmental > Terrestrial > Soil >...
GGAAAGACCAGGACACGACCTGCCGCTCCAACTTGAGCGTCCGTGAACGATCTCGCCACCAAGCAAGGCTTCGATCGCCGCCCGGCGATCGAGGGCGCAGCCAGGCGCGCACGCATTCTGCCGAATAAGCCGATACCCGAATGACTTCCTTGACTTGAGCGCTGCGTGAACCCGCTCCATGTAAACTACTTCCGGGTGCCGAAAAGCTTAGGACGGCAGCGAGGCGGCAAGGCAACATATCTTTTGAGGTAAGCGCCGCTCTTGCGAGGTGCGGCCTTCATCAGCGGAGGGATTCAGACCGCCCGCACCAAGTTGTTGTGCGACTCTGGCCTGACTTGCTCGTCCCCAGTTCGAAAACCCCGGTCCACACATGCCAGACCAAGGACGCACCGCGAGGCCGTGTCGCGGCAACGGCACATGCTCATGCCCCTTCGCCAAATCCGACACATCTAGCTCTCCAGACATCTCCGCCTGCGCTGCACCGTCAGCGGCCTGTGCCGAAGGCGAGCACCAATCGCACGATGCGCAGCAGCACGTAGTGCGGAAGAGCCGGCTCACCGAAGGCATAGATGCCAGCGCCGTCCCCGACGCAGGGCCGCACCACGCCCGCATCTAGCAGCCGCATCCAAAGCGCTGGCTCGGTCAAGGCGCCCGCGACGATGATCTGCCCCTCCGGCGTGCAGGTGGCGCGGAAGCGGCCGAAGCGATCCTGCTCGCCGGCTGCGAGGGACCGCAGCAGGGATACCACCGCATTATCACGCTCACCTTGGGTCAGGTCCTCATAGAGGGTGGTGATCCGAGGATCGGCCTCGGCGATGATCTGCTCGATGCCGCACTGCAGCTCTGCCGCGGCAATCGCGGTATGGCCGCGACTCAGTGCCTCCTGGCCCGCGCGCAGCGCCAGAAGCTGGGCGTGGTAGGGCACACCGCGCGCCAGCGCCGCAATGCAAGCACGCACCTGCGCCGGGAAGTCAAGGCCGGCATGCTGGGCGCCTCTCAGGACGATTTCCTCGATCTCCGCATCCGTCATGAGCGGTAGAGGAACGCCGATGACGTTGCGCTGCACCGAGGGATGCCGACTGAGCAAATGCTCAAGGCTGCCGGCCACGCCGACGATGACAAAGAATATAGGCGCGGCATGTTCCGAGAGGAGTTTGATCGTATCCGCGAGGTGCGTCCGCGTAGCATCGTCTGGCAGGCGGTCGAACTCATCCACCACCAGGATCAGCCGGCATTCCACAAGACGTCCAAGCAGGGCCAGGACATGCCATGGCTGCAGCGGGCCCGGGGGAAGTGCGGCCTCACAACCCATCAGATCCGAGACGCGCCGGAGGGAGGACACCAGCAGGCCGCGGGGCAGGTTGCGGGCCAGGCCACGCAGGATGCCGTCAAAATCGCTTTCAGCCGTACAGCTGTAGCGCGCGACGGTGAAGCCCGCGATACGGCCGGCCTCGGCGGCAAGATTCACCAGGGAAGTCTTGCCACGCCCTCGTTCACCATAGAGACAGACATGTGCCTGCTCCTCGATGATGGCCTGCTGGATGCGCGCGAGTTGCTCCCGGCGCCCCACGAAGCGTACGGCGCTTTGCTGCGGCTGTGTTGGAGTGAAGGCCTGCCCCAGAGCCAGCCGGTCAGGGTCAGGGTCAGCGGAGGTCGACGCGCCCTCTGTCGTTGAGGAAGTCCTTGCCATCCTTGTCATGCCGGCAGCCTTTCGTGATGCCCGCCTCGAAGACTCCTGCCGCATCGAGCTGCCGACCTTTGTCGTCCGGATGATCCCGGCGACGGCGAGGAAGAAGCCTAGGGCCGCGGTCGAGGCGAGCCCCGTGAAACCAAACTGAAGGAGTTTTGCAAGCGAAGAGAAAGCCTGCGAATTCTCGGCCCTCGACAGGATCTGAGCATCGGGCTGTCGCGATCCGTGGTTCTGGGTGCCTGCCGGGTGTTCTAAGGAAAGGCGATCGTGGGAGTACCGGGTGGTGCTGGTTTCCTGATCAGAATTATGCAAGTCCACCGCACTCTGCTGGGGCTTACCGAGCTGCTGCTCAAGCGTCATCAGTTCCCGACGCAGCAACCGGCTGCGGTCGGCAGCGGCGCGCAGCTCCATCAGGAGGGACGAGGCGACCTTTCCGTTGCCTTCATCGACATTGTGCCGGAGGGCACCAGAAGATATGTGCCGCTCCATGCTTGCTTCTATGCTTTCTGGAGTGCGCGCTCGCCACTCACGCCCCTCGCGCTCAAGGGCCACCTCCTGCTCACGCAGGTTCTGGACCGGCGGAGGGCTTAGCACACCGGTCGAAGGGTCGAGCGCGCCTTGCGAGCCAGTCTTCAGGGCTCCGCTCTCTTCCCTGGCGGGTAGGCCGGCCACCATCCGGGATTGCACGACGGCCCTGCCCGAAACCTCCACGCTGCTTTGCAATACGTCGAGGCGCTTACGCAACGCGGCGAGGGCATGGCCGATAGCAGCCACCTTCTCGTCCAACGCCGTCCGAACGTAAAGCTCCGCGAGCGTATTCGCCAGATCCGTCGCTTTCTCGGGACTGGCTGACCAGGCCGATATGCCGAGTGCCCCGGCGCCATCCAGCGTCTCCACCGAGATATGCCGGCGTAGCACCCGGGCAATATCGGCCTTCTGGTCGCCTTCCACCCGCGCCGCGGGCCAAACCTGCTCCTTCATCGAGAGGATCCAGCCGCGCAACCGGTCCGGTGTCCACTTCGGCATTGGCGACGCAAGCGCGGCATTGAACTCGGGATCACTCGCCAAGTGCAGGCGCTCGATCAGCTCGCCAGCGATACGGTCCGACTGGATGCTCCGGATCTCGGCCTCCATGCGCGCCTGGAACCCTCCAGGAGCCGCCCCTTGCTCACCCGCAGGCGAGGATAACCCTGCTGGAGCGGTCCTCATCCCTATCAGCACCGCACTGCGCGCGGTGTAACGAAGGGAGGTGCTGGCAAGAACCAGCGCGGCGAACCCAGTCACAGCCATCACCATTGCCAGGACGACACACTTTCCTTTCGAGAGGTGTCGGAACGGAGCCAAGGAGCCGGATCTACGCTCCTTCCCCGCCTGGCCAGAAGCGTTGCACTGCCAGGAAGCGGCGCTGTCCGGTGCGGGGACTGGAGAAATCTTCATCGCCCCTCATCACTCTTCATCGCAGCCATCGCGGGGACGACATGACGGCTACCTTCCCGTGCCGCACGGAAGCAGGCGCCATGCCACCACATTCACAGCATAAACTTGGTGGGCCGCAGGCCGAGGCTTCGACATAGCCTCTGAGGGTCGTGGAAATTCCGACGTCCAGGTCGACCCTCACCTTTCGCTATCCTGCGACTTCAGGGCTGGGCTTCTGAACTCCCATTTGGGATTACTCCTGCCGGCTGTAACTGAGGCCATGCCTCACCCGTCGCGCCGTTCAGGACCAAGCGCTTCGGCGACCAAGCGATATCGACGTCGCCGAGATAGGCGCCGGACTGAACCTCAGCCGCCACGAGAGGAATGACACCCGGGTTCCTCAGGCAGCGGACACAGACGCTTGGCAGATCAACACTCTCTTTCTCGGCCGGCAGGTGTTGCTTGCCGTTTCACCTCGCGAATGCCACGCCATATGCCCCCACACCGTGTTCCGCGGGATGGAAGTGCTTCTCCAGGCCCAGCCTTCTGCCTGGCGTTCACGACGATCCGCTTGATCCGGAACAATTCTCTCGCAGAAGGAACTTACGAAATCCTCAAGACCTGGCGTGGCGCTTCGGCTGCCGGCTCAACCTTGACCTTACGCCGAAGCGAAGCGGCGGACTGCTCAGCCCGCCGGGCTTCCCTGCGCCGCCTGCCTCCCGAGCGCGTCTGCAAAATGCGCGACCGTACGGCGCAAACCCTCCTCCAGCGGAACGCTCGGTCGCCAGCCGAGCAGCCTCTCAGCCCGGGTGATGTCTGGGCAACGCTGCATCGGGTCATCCTGCGGCAGCGGCCGGGCGATCAGCTTGGAGCGCGATCGCGTCAAGGCGATGATGCGCTCGGCTAGTTCGCGGATGGTGACCTCATGCGGGTTGCCCAGATTGATCGGCCCGGTCACGTCGTCATCCGCGTTCATCATGGCCACAAAGCCGTCGATCAGGTCGTCCACGTAACAGAAGGAGCGGGTCTGCCGTCCGTCGCCGTAAATGGTGATGTCCTGCCCTTGCAACGCCTGCAGGATGAAGTTGGAGACGACGCGCCCGTCACTTGGATGTAGACGCGGCCCATAGGTGTTGAAGATACGAACGACACGGATCGCGACACGGTGCTGCCGGGCATAGTCGAAGAACAGCGTCTCCGCGCAGCGCTTTCCCTCATCGTAGCAGGCGCGCGGGCCGAGGGGGTTGACGTTGCCCCGGTACTCCTCGGTCTGCGGGTGTACGGACGGGTCTCCATAGACCTCGCTGGTCGAGGCCTGCAAGATCCGCGCTCCGGTCCGCTTGGCGAGGCCCAGCATGTTGATGGCGCCGATGACACTGACCTTGGTCGTCTGCACCGGGTCGTACTGGTAGTGCACGGGCGATGCAGGGCAGGCCAGGTTGTAGATATGGTCCACCTCGACGTAGAGCGGGAAGGTGATGTCGTGCCGCATCACCTCGAAATGCGGGTTGTCCAGGAGGTGGACGATATTCTCCTTGCGGCCCGTGAAATAGTTATCCACGCAGAGGACGTCGTGCCCGTCCCGCAGCAGCCTCTCGCAGAGATGCGAGCCGAGAAATCCCGCGCCCCCAGTGACCAGAACGCGCTTGCGGATCGTGTTCATCTTGACCTCCTGGTGGTCCCTGAACGGCCCTGGCGGCCGACTTGTCCGGAAGGGGGGCGCCGCATCGTCAATGCGCTCCGCGGGCGCCGAGCACAGCGGGAAGGGTTCCCAGCACGATGTAGAGGTCGAGCCAGAGCGACCAGTTGCGGATGTAGTAGCTGTCGATTTCCTGCTGCTGCCGCAGGTCAGCGTCACTGCGCGCAGAGATCTGCCACAGCCCCGTGAGGCCCGGCTTGACGCTGGCCCGCAGAGCCTGAAACTCCACACCGAAACGGCCGATGTGGTAGTCCGGAAAGGGGCGAGGCCCCACCAGGCTGATATCGCCACGGATGATGTTCCAGAGCTGCGGCAATTCGTCCAGACTGGTGCGCCGCAGGAAGGGGCCGATACCGGGCAGCACGCGCGGGTCGTGCGCGAGCTTGACGTGGCGCTCCCACTCCTCCCGGGCCGCCGGATCTCGCTGCAGCAGTTCCTGCAGGCGTGCCTCCGCATCGCAGTACATGGTGCGCAGCTTGAGGATTGTAATCGGCTGCCCGCGGTGACCTACGCGACGCTGCGTGTAGAAAGCAGGTCCATGGCTGCTCAGTCGCACCCCAAGGGCCAGCAGAAGAATGAGCGGCAGCATGAGCAAAAGCGCCGGAATCGCCACGCAGAGGTCAAAGGCGCGCTTCAGGCGCAACGCCACTGCCCGGCGTGACCGGCTGCTGAATTCAAGGCCAGGTGCTTCGCCAAGCTGCCGCACCGCCCCTGCCGAAGCCGGCAGGCCCTGCATGTCATGCATGATAATGACACGCCGGAAGGGCAGCCCTGCCACGTCCAGCGCCGCGGCTGCGGGGCGGGTGATGACGGCGATCTCCGCCACTCCCCCGAAATGCGCGATGCGACTGGCAGGTCCGAGGCGCGACACATGGCTGCTTCTTTCGCCGGGATAGGGCTCCGCGAGAATGCCAACGGGGTGCACGCCAAGCTCAGGGTGAGCGAGAAGAAAGGAGGCGAGGCGGTCCGCCCCTTCGCCCACCACCACCGCATTGGCACCCCAGGCTTCACGGCCGATCAGCAGCCAGCGCATCAGTTCCTCGGTTGCGAAGCCAAGTGGAATCAGCAGGAGGGCGGCCAGCAGCAGCACCAGCATGGCCGGCAGGGCTGGCCAGCCCGCAACCGCAACAGGTGCCAGAGCCAGACAGGGCATGGTGATGGCGACCAGGGCACGCATCCGGAAGCGCTCGACCGGGCCGCGCCCGGCCGTGTCGTAGAGGCCCAGGCAAGCATGACCTGTGATTAGCCCCAGGGCGGCGGCCAGGATCAGCGGGGCATCGAGTTTCGTGGTGGAGAGGCCCAGACTCTCTCCCATCAGAGCGAGACAGCTACTCGCGACGAGAACGGCAAGCGCTGCGGCGAAGACGTCGGCCAGCAAAAGGGACGACATCCGCGCGGCACGCCAAGCGGAAGGCGTCGGGTGCCCTTGTGGCGGCTTGAGGGGGGCAAGGCGTTTGCTCGAATTGAAGACCCCGGTCTGGTGACGGGGCAGACTCGTGAAGGTGTCGCTCATGACTCATGCTCCGCTGCCACGGTCGAGGAGGTCACGCGACTGGCGTGCTCCGGTCAGGCAAGCGCCCTGGCAAAGTTCGCCTCGGCCTACGCCGCCATATGCGCCGTGTTACCTGCAGAGGTGCGCGCGACGCCCTCGCGCACCACAATGTCTATTTCCTCGCTGAGAACCTCGCGGAGACAGCTGTTGCCGTGGTCGTGCACCACACCGCCTTCACTACGGAGAACATGCCGCCCGCACGTGATTTCTGCGGCGAGCGCGACGGCCATGCCGCACAGGCCGTTGGTCATTGTCAGATCCTCGGTGCCGAGGTGGAGCCAGTCGACGCATTCGAAATCCGCGATTTGGCAGTGTCTCTCAGCGCAGTCATCCACACAGCAAGACGCCACATTTGTGTTCGCCGCCCTTGCCGGCTCCGGCATTGCCAGCATTGGATCCTGATGCGACCACGCGGCAGAGAGTCGCCGGCGCTGTCTCCGGGGCGCTACCACAGACTTGCCTCCGCCTCCCGAATGCCGTGCGCTGGCCTGGCGCACCTCAGGTTTTCAACAAGAGGCGCAATCTCCAGGTATCATTGCCTCTGAGGGTTTCGTCGCACGCGCCGGCAGGGTGATGGCGGACGGCACTGCTGATGTCGTCCATGTCGGCTACCAGATGTGGGATACGACCCACATCCGCTCCGGCCACCGGGGCTTTGCGACCATACGTCCCGCAGGGAGGATTCTCCTTCGCTGTGCTCCTCTGCACCCGGAATGCTGTTGGCTGGTGCCGCACACTCTCTTTCCCCCACTCATTCAGCAGGAAGCGCAAATGCCGTCCGATGAGGCCGCTGACGCAGGCCATCCGGAGATGCTTGACCGCCCTTATAGAAACTCCGTTCTGGAGACGGCCCATGCCGCCTCAGACGTTATAGGTGACGGCCGCTATCGTTCCGCCAGTGCAAAGGGATGATGTCCCATCGGAGGGGAAGCGCCCTCCCTTGCCGGCCGGCGGCACATCTGAGCATGTGCCTGCCTTCTGCAGAATGCGCCTCGTCGCGCAGATCGCGAAGAGTGTACCACCTTGCATATGCAGATCGGAGAGACGGCATGGCTTCACCTCCCATGGAGCATCTCACGCGCGCCACGCCACGTTTTCGTCACGGGTTATGTCCGCAAAAGATATCGAAGCGGGTACTGACGACGCCCTCAACAGGGTATGTGCGTCGGCGATGGTGCACCGCCTTTTGGCATTCCTGCCTCGAGGTCATCAGGCTTGACCAGGGAAGGCACGGTACGCAGCCGGGCGTCGCCCCGTTGCGTTGTGCTGAGATGCGATCAGCAGCGGCCCGCACAGCCTGGATGTTAGCCGCCGCAGGCTGCGCATGAGGCGCTGGACCTCACTGATGAGCTTGGACGGAATGCCGGCCGCAGAGAGGCCGCATTGCGCGCGGCGCGGAGAGGTCAGACCAGCACACGCCTCTGCATGCGCTGTCCGAAGTGGTAATCCCGAAGATCAATCCAATGATCGATAGCAGCCAGTTGCTCCGGGGCTGGCCTTCAGGTTCCCAGCCTGGGCGTTTCTGCGCCTTGCGGGTTGCGGGTCACGCGCCACGCAGCGCCAGGGCAGTGACCGGGTCATCGGTGGTGAAGGCAACCACGCCAAGCGCGAGCATCCGCCGCATCGCCGCGGCATCATTCACCGCCCAGGCACCGACCGCGAGGCCACTTTCTCCCAGAACCTGCATCGCGCTGGCGTCGCAGATGGAGTGATGCAACCCTACGGCGCCCAGCTTCCAGCCCTGCGCCACAGCGCCTACCCCCTCCGCGCCCAAATCGCGCCAGCAGGCCAGCGAGACCAACCAGATAGCTCCAGCAAAGCCGCCATGTCGCGCTGCCGCACCCGCCAGTGGCGCGGCGAAGCTCGTAATGGTGGTCCGCGCCAGCATTCCGGCCTCCTCCAGCACCGCAACGACGCGCGGCAGCAGGCCGGGATAGGCCTTGCCCTGCGCGTCGCGCTTCAGTTCCAGCCGCAGGCCAATCGGCGTTCCGCGGAAGATCGCGGCCACCTCGGCGAGGGTCGGCACCACCTCGCCATCCGTGCCCTTGAGACGGGTCTGGCGCAGTGCCGCGAGGCTCTGTGCCCGCACCGGGCCGCTCGCCTCCGTGGTGCGGTCCAGCGTCGCGTCGTGGATCACCACCACGGCATCGTCGGCTGACAGATGGGCGTCCAGCTCAACCTGCTCGACCGCGAGGCGCGCGGTCTGGCGGAAAGCAGTGGGGCTGTTCTCTGGCCAGAGGATGGCGCCACCGCGATGGGAGGCAATGAGGGTCTGGGGCTTTGCCATCAGGCTTTCCAATCCTTCCAATGATAATCCATTACGAAGAGCAGGTCTGTACGCCGGGGGCAGATCCTGGCGCCGATCTGTGAAGTTTAAGACCTGCCACAGCATGGCGCAGAGCGGCCGTCCGGTGTCAAAACGCGGTGCGGTACGAGGTATTCCGCAGTCCGGGCAGAGCACCTGCTTGCGGGCAGTTCGCGTGACATCCTCATGACGGCCTGGCGCAGCTTCCGTCGCAGCGCCGTGAGCTGGACCGCCCATCCGCAACCACCTTCCCGTTGCGGCGTTCTGCCGGGTCAGCAAAGGTTTGCCGGCCGCGATGCGCCGTGCCTGCGGCGATTGCCGCCTCTCGCTACGCGCAAGCGGCACGGTGCTCCCTCCTTATTGTCCTGCGGAGTCCGCCATGGCGCATCCCCCCGATCCCGCCACCATTCGCCTGCACGACACGCTCTCACGCTGCGTGTGAACGGCGACGACCACCGCCTGCAACTTGATCCCCGCGTCACCCTGCTCGATGCCTTGCGGGAAGAGCTGGGGCTGACCGGCGCCAAGAAGGGTTGCGACCACGGCCAGTGCGGCGCCTGCACCGTGCTGGTGGATGGCCGGCGCGAATTGTCCTGCCTGATTCTCGCCGCCTCCGCCGAGGGGCGCGAGATCACCACGATCGAAGGGCTGGCCGCTGCCGAAGGCGTGCTGCACCCGATGCAGCAGGCCTTCATCGACCAGGATGCCTTCCAGTGCGGCTACTGCACGCCGGGGCAGATCGTCTCCGCCGTGTCTTGCGTGCAGGAAGGGCACGCCGGCAGCGATGCCGAGGTCCGCGAGTACATGAGCGGCAATCTCTGCCGTTGCGCGGCCTATCCCAAGATCGTCGCCGCCATCCGCCAGGCGCGGCCGCAGATGGAGCGAGGCTGAGCGATGCGCCCCTTCACCTATGAGCGCGCCGCGGATCTCGGCGCCGCCCTCGCCGCGGGCACGGTGCCGGAGGCGGCGCGCCAGCACATCCGCCCGGAGGTGCAGTACCTGGCCGGCGGCACCACCCTGCTCGACCTGATGAAGATCGACGTGATGCACCCGGAGCGGGTGCTGGACATCCGCCCAGACGCCGCAGCGCAGCCGGTGATCCGCAGCGAGGAGGGCGGGCTTTGGCTCAGCGCCGTGGCGAGCATGGCGCAGGCGGCCGAGCATCCCGCCGTACGGCGAGACTATCCCGTCCTCGCCCAGGCGCTGCAGCAGGCGGCCAGCGCGCAGCTCCGCAACATGGCGACGCTTGGCGGCAACGTGCTGCAGCGAACCCGCTGCCACTACTTCCGCGACACCGCCTTTCCCTGCAACAAGCGCCAGCCCGGCTCCGGTTGCTCGGCGATCGGCGGGGTGACGCGGCTGCTCGCAGTGCTCGGCGTCAGTGAGCATTGCATCGCCAGCTATCCCGGCGACTTCGCCCAGGCGCTGATCGCGCTCGATGCCGAGGTGGAGGCGCTGGCGCCGGAGGGGCCGCGCCGCTTCCCCTTCTCGCAACTCCATCGCCTGCCCGGCGATACGCCAGAGATCGAGACCACGCTGCGGCCTGGCGAGCTGATCACCGGCTTCCATGTCCCCACCCTGCCCTGGGCGCGCCGTTCGCTCTACCTCAAGGTGCGGGACCGGGAGTCCTACGCCTTTGCCCTCGCCTCAGCCGCGGTGGCGCTGGACCTGCGCGATGGCGTTGTGCATGAGGCGCGGATCGGCCTGGGCGGTGTCGCCGCCGCGCCCTGGCGGGCGCACGAGGCGGAGATGGTTCTGCAAGGCCAGGAACTGACCGAGGCCTGTGCAGGCCAGGCCGCCGAGGCCGCATTCGCTGGCGCCGTGGCCCATGATGACAACGCCTTCAAGCCCGAGCTGGGCCGGCGCACCCTGGTGCGCGCCCTGATGCAGGCCGCGGCGATGGAGCCTTGACATGTCCGAGATGATCATTCCGAGCGGCGTTATCGGCCGCGACACGGTGCGTCAGGAAGCACGGGCCAAGGTGACGGGCGCGGCGCACTATCCCTCCGACATGCCGGTGCCGAACGCCGCCCATGCCTTCCTCGTTACCAGCGGCATCGCGCGTGGCCGCATCACGCGCTGGCGCCTGGAGGCGGCGCAGGCCGTGCCGGGCGTGCTGGACATCCTGACGCACGAGAACACCGGCCAGGAGTCGAAGCCTATCCCGCCGACCAAGGGCGGCGGCGGAAGCACCACCACGCTGCAATCGGACCGCATCTGGCATGACGGCCAGATCATCGCGGTCGTCCTGGCCGAGAGCTTCGAGGCGGCCCGCGAGGCGGCACACAAGGTCCGCGTGGACTATGCCGAGGAAGCCCCTGCCGCCACCTTCGACAGCCCGGGCGTCGAAGTGCAGGTGCTGGAGGAAACCCTGGAAGCGCATGAGGACCCCAGGGTTGGCGACGCCGAGGCCGCCTTTGCCGCCGGCGCGGTGACCGTGGACGCCACCTACGGCACGCCCACCCAGCACCACAACCCTATCGAGCTGTTCACCACCACCTGCTTCTGGGAGGGCGACAGGCTCACCATCCTGGAGCCGAGCCAATTCGTGCAGGGCTTGGCAACCACGGTCGCGAAGCAACTCGACATCGCGCCGAACAAGGTGCAGGTGATCTCGCCGCTAGTCGGGGGCGCCTTCGGCTCGAAGGGGGGCGCCACGGCACGCACAGCCTGGATCGCGGTGGCCGCCCGCCGGCTCGGCCGGCCTGTCAAGCTGGTGGCCAGCCGCAGCCAGGGCTTCACCATCGCCACCTACCGCGCCGAGACGCGCCAGCGCGTGCGCCTCGCCGCCGGGCGGGACGGCAGGCTGCAGGCGCTGCTGCACGAGGGCTGGGAGGTCAGTTCCCGCCCCTCGAACTACAACGTCCAGGGCACGGAGACGACCTCGCGCATCTATGCCTGCCCGAATGTCTGGACGCGGGTGAACGTGGTGCATGCTGACCGCAACACGCCGGGCTTCATGCGCGCCCCGCCCGACCTGCCCTATGGCTTCGGCCTGGAAAGCGCGATGGACGAGCTGGCCATCGCGCTCGACATGGACCCGGTCGAGCTGCGGCGGATCAACGATACGCGGAGGGAGCCCATCAAGGGCCTGCCCTACACCAGCCGCAGCCTGCTGGAATGCTTCGACGCCGCCGCGGAGGCCTTCGGCTGGTCCCGCCGCGACAAGCGGCCAGGCAGCCTGCGCGAGGGCGACTGGCGCATCGGCTGGGGCTGCGCCGCCTCCTACTATCCCGCCAAGATCAGTGCCGCCTGCGCGCGCGTCGCGCTTTCGGCGCAGGGCGCGCGGGTGGATATCGCGGCGCATGAGATCGGCACCGGCGCCTGGACGGTGCTCGCCATGACCGCCGCGGACCAGCTTGGCATCGAGCCGGAACAAGTGGAGGTGCATCTCGGCGACAGCACCCTGCCGGCGGCAGGGCTGGCGGCCGGCTCCAGCCACACCGCCAGCATCTGCAACGCCGTGGCCATGGCCTGCCGCGAGTTGCGCGAGCGCCTGACCCATGCGGCCGTGACAGCGAATGCCGGGCCACTCGCGGGGCAGGACCCGGCGGCGTTGCGCTTCGAGGGCGGCGCGCTGCGTGGCGAGAAGGGCGCGGCGGAAACGCTGGCGGCACTGCTCGGCCGCACCGGTCCGATGGCTGCCTATGCCGAGCACGTGCCGCACGGCAACCCGCCGGACGCGCCCGAGAAGGTGAAGCAAGGCACGCCCATGACCACCGGCGGTGCGCAGCTCCCGGACCGCATCCAGTACGGTTTCGGCGCACAGTTCGTGGAGGTGCGCGTGCATGCCCGCACCGGTGAGGTGCGCGTGCCGCGCATCACCGGCGCCTTCGCGGCAGGCCGTATCATTAATCCACGCACCGCCCATAGCCAGCTGATGGGGGGGATGATCTGGGGCATCGGCTCGGCCCTGCTGGAGATTACCGAAATCGACCGGCGCAATGCGCACTACGTCAATGACAACATCTCGGAATACCTGATCGCGGTGAACGCCGACGTGCCCTCGGTCGAGGTCATCTTGGTGCCGGAGGAGGACAGGCTGGTGAATCCGCTCGGCATCAAGGGCGTCGGCGAACTGGGCTGCGTCGGCACCAATGCTGCCATCGCCAATGCGGTGCACCACGCCACCGGACGGCGCCTGCGGCAGTTGCCGATCCGGCCGGAGCATCTGCTGTAGGCAAGAAAGTCCGGGGGAAGGAATTCCCTCGGCCCCCCATCTTCATTCTGTCAGTTTGGCGATGCGCGCGCGGCCGGCGCGGAGAACTCAAAGAAAGAAGAAGGGGGTTTGGGGGAATTCCTTCCCCCAGCCTTCACTCCCCGCCCAGTTCGAAGCCGATGCGCTGCCGCTGGCCGGGCCGTTGCTGCTTCAGGCTGGAGCGGAGCTGTTCATAGTCGTGCTCCATCTCCGGCGTGACCGAGGCACGCGCCTCCGAGAGCGCCTTCTCGAACTCCGCGCTTCCGATCGCCGGTACGCTGAGGTCGCGCCGCAGGGCGAGCAGCCCGGCCCGGCGAACCACATCGCCCAGATCGGCGCCGGTATAGCCATGCGTACGATGCGCGATCGCGGCCAGGTCCACATCCTCGGCGAGCGGCGTGCCCTTGGTCTGGATGCGCAGGATGTGCAGCCGGGCCTGCTCGTCCGGCACGGGCACATAGACCAGCTCGTCGAAGCGGCCGGGGCGCAGCAAGGCGGGGTCGAGCAGGTTTGGGCGGTTGGTGGCGCCGATCACCACGACCCCCTGCAATTCCTCCAGCCCGTCCATCTCGGCCAGGATGGTGTTGACCACCCGCTCCGTCGCCTGCGGCTCGCCGAGGCCACCGCCGCGCGCGGGCACGAGGCTGTCGATCTCGTCGATGAAGATGACGGTCGGCGCCACCTGCCGCGCGCGGGCGAAGAGGCGGCTCACCTGCTGCTCGGACTCGCCATACCACTTGGAAAGCAGGTCGGCCGACTTGGTGGCGATGAAGTTGGCATTCGCCTCCCGCGCCACCGCCTTGGCCA
>Ga0182747_1002260_pt1 | contig 13654 bp, 14 predicted proteins | sample eDN3rd30CBELigBY_FD_128526 | JGI IMG/M metagenome (GOLD analysis project Ga0182747, IMG submission 128526) | Enriched backyard soil microbial communities from Emeryville, California, USA - eDNA 3rd pass 30_C BE-Lig BY (version 2) (version 2) | ecosystem: Environmental > Terrestrial > Soil >...
ATTTTACTCATAAAATAACTCCCGTTCAGATTAATTTGTTTTAGTATAACGGGCTTTTCGCATAGAAAAAACCCCGAATAGGGCACTTTTTTTTAAGTGTCCACTATTCGGGGTTCAGTTCAGCTAATGAAGCATGACCCTTTTTATTTTGTAGCTTTATTTTTTTCAAAGTAAAAAGACCCAACATAGCCGAACAACAGAATGAAACTAAAACTAGTAAATCCTACAAAGGAATTTGTATATAGCATTAACTGAGTTGCAAGCATCGGTCCGAAACTAGCTCCTACAAATAATATAAAGGCATTAAATAATATGGCAGTGCCTCTTTGAGATGCAGCGTTTTTATTGATTAAGGAAATATTAACGGGGACAAGAAAAGCAATACATGCAATAAAGAAAAGACTAAAAATAACAGCAAATATTGGATTTGGACTAATTCCCATAAGCAATAAAGAAAGTGATGCGATGAGTAAACTAACTTTAACTGAGCGGATTACACCAAATTTATTTGTTAATGCATTGGCAAATAGACTAGTAATAACAGCTACTAGGCCTATTCCACGAACACCAAGTATTTGTTGATCTGAAAAATAAAAAGGTGAAGAAGATAAAAAAGAGCCCAATATTGTATACATTCCTATTAAAGAGAATAACAACATAAAAGAAATAAGAAATGATATACAAAGAGCGCGATTAACAAATAAATTTTTAATATTAATAAAATTCGATAAGACGGATCCGGGTTGTTTTACTTTATCTTCTTTAGGTAGATAAAAAATAGTTAAGATTGTGGTTATTAAATAGAAAACACTTAATATAATAAATATATAATGCCAACCTAAAGAAGCTTCGACAATTGTTGAGAATACTTGTGCCACTACACTAGCTATTAAAAAGGATGAAGTGACATAACCTAAGGTTTTAAGTCTTTTTTCAAGTGGTAATACATCTGCGATATATACTAAGGAAATCGGAACAAAAGCAGATGCTCCCACTGCCTGAAGAATACGGAGTATTAGAAGGACAGCAAAATTATCAAACATGCTACATAAAAAGGTGATAATTGTTAGAAAGGAGATTCCAGAAACTAAAAATATCTTCCTACCAAAACGATCGGAAAGTGGTCCATAGATTAAACTAGAAAAGGCATAGCAAAGAGCAAAAGCACTGCTCAGCCAAGCTGCCTTTGTTTCATTAATTCCTAGTTCAGTGACCCACACTGAGGTTAAAGGAATGGTAATATACATAGACATTAAAATCGTTAGACCAGCCCAGGTTAAAATAATCGTAATAAGCGGATAACTAAACCTGTTTAGTTTATGTTCATTCATACAAAACTCCTTCGTAATGTTGATAATTAAAGGTAATATTCAAGAAATAAATATGAATAGTTAAACCCAGCTAGACAGATTGTATCATGTCTAACTGGGTTCATAATCTGATTTATATTCAAATTTTTTAATAAGTATTCCTCCTTACACTTAAGCTGCTTCGTGACTATAAATATTCAATAATGCATCTAATTCTTGGCTACATGTAACTGTTTCAGGATGTGTAAATCCTAAATTATTTGCTTTTTTATACATATCTTTTCTTTTCATCTCTATTAATAGTTTTAAAATTTGTCTGTAAAATTTACTTTTCATTCTAGTAAGCCCCCATGGTTTAATATTATATTAATTGCTTAATATAATTTGTTTTTACTTTAGTAATTGTATATTAGTAAGTATAAAAATAATGTCGGTTCGTGGTTGATTATTGGAAATTCACAAATTTGTCATAAATCGAATTAATATTTTCAAACACGACATTTGAATACCCGAGTCATAAATTTTTTTGCTGCGTAACTCAAGTAAAATCCAATTAGATATTAGTAAAATTAATATTCAAGTCTTGTTTTCGGTTTTAATAAGAAGTCAAATGACCTTGTCAAAAAGTGTTTTTTTGAAGTCGAAAAAAGCTCGAAATATGACGATTTTTTTAGAAAAAATAAAGTTGAAAATTGAAAAAAAGACGCGAATCGAATTATTAGAAAATTTAAAATTGTCTACTCATTTAATTATCTTAATATACGTATTTTGTACGCAAAATCGAACTTCCATTACGTAATTTCCTATTTTTAAAGATTATTATAAAAATTTGAAAAGAAATTTAAGATGAATGTATAAAATTGTATACAAAATATCGTACTAAGATATTTTAATAGATTGATATTTAATTTACAATATTTTTCTTTTTTATATAGTTATGGAGATTTTAATAGAGAAAGGTAAATTAAGCTGAAGTCAATGCTTATAACGCTTTATGAAAAAAGTGTGAACACCAAAATATAAAATAAAAATCATATTAATTGAAACTATAAATCATATATTAAAAAGGGATTGGAACCAATCCCTTTTTGTTTTCGCGTTGTATTTTACGCAGATTTCTGATGCTCCATGATTTTTTTGTGAGAGGGGAGGAAGAGCGTAACAGCTAATGTTAAGACGGCAAAAATGAGTATGCCGATAAAGACTGTATGCAGTCCGCCAGCCATTGTTTGATGAATGTAATTAACAGTATCTTCAGGTAGAGTTTTTAGTACTTGGGAGTCAATTAGAGTATTGAAATCTCCCTGTAATGCTTCATTGCTAAAGGAATTCTCTTTCATATAGCTAATAATACCATGGTTAAAGATCATTCCGAATACTGCAACACCTATCGTTTGTCCAACTGACTTCATAAAGTTGTTAGAAGCTGTGGCTGCACCGCGCATTTTCCATCCAACCGAACTCTGGACAATAACAGTAGTTGGAGTAGCAACATAGCCCATACCTAGCCCAATAACAAGCATTACACCGACAAAATACCAATACGGAGAACCAATACTTACTGCCAGAAGCCAGGACGTGCCCGCTAAAATGAAAACTGCTCCGACTACCGTAGTGAATTTAGCTCCAATTTTATACATATAGCGTCCTGCAAAAGTTGCGCCAAGCGGCCAAGCGAGTGACATTGGCATTAATGTGAGCCCGGAGCTTGTAGCACTGTGGCCTAAAATAACCTGAATCCACATCGGAAGGTAAACACTTACCCCAATTAACACAAAACTAAAGAGGAAACCAATCAAATTTGAAATGACTATAGACGGAATCGTAAATAGGGAGGAAGGTAGCATTGGTTCACTAACCTTTGATTCCACGTATATAAACAGAGCTAGAAATATAGCGGCGATAACAAAAAAGCTAATGATGATCATGGAATTCCATGCATATCCTTCGCTTCCGCCATTCAAGAGTGCAAATAGTAGAGCAGAAATAGCGATAGTAAATGTTGTCGCGCCTATATAATCGATGTTACGTTTTTCTTTATTTTCTATTGTTTCATGGAAATACTTTAAGATTAAAATTAGAGAGATAATACCAATAGGAAGGTTAATATAAAAAATCCATCTCCAGGATAATTGGTCGACAAAAAGTCCGCCGACAAGGGGCCCCAATAGACCAGCTACTCCCCATACTGAGCTGAAGAGACCTTGCATTTTAGCGCGCTGTTCTCCGGGATATATGTCACCTATAATTGTAAAGGTGATGGGCATTACTGCACCAGCTCCAATTCCTTGAAAAGCACGAAACCAGATTAATTGGTGCATGGATTGTGCTGCGCCACAGAGTATGGATCCTACCACAAATAAGATAACTCCGATGATAAAAATTTTCTTTCTTCCAAATAAGTCGGCCAGTTTTCCATAAACTGGTGTTGTGACAGCAGTTGTTAGGGTATAGATGGCAAATACCCAACTAAGAAGGTTTAAGCCTTTTAAATCTTCAATTATTTTTGGTGTAGCTGTACTTACGACCGAAACATCAATGGCAACTAGCAGTATTGCTACCAACATGGCAACGGTCACCATTTTTCGGTTTGATGTGTTAGGCATATCATTCGTCCTCTCTTTTAGTTTCCTTTAGTTCTTCCACTTGTTTTGTTAGCCACTCCATGCTGATAGCGTTGGTGAGCTGACGATGAGTGAAATGCTGAAGATGTTCTTTCAAAAATGTAAAGTTCATACAGAACTGGTAACCTCTCTCGATTATATATCATTAAGATATACATAGACGATATAAAACATCAATCCGTTTTTTTAGTAAAGATAAATTTGTTCATTTTTTTAAAATTAATAAATGAAAGTTTCCATATGAACCAAACTAAGAATAGTAACTATTTAAACTTTTGATATAAATACAATAAATGACTAACTATAAATAAATTCTTATAAATAATGATTTGAAATTCATATGTTATCAAATTTTGGACAATCTAAGGGTACAATAAGCGAGGTGTAGTTATGATTATTGAAAGGTCTTCAAATTGGCGAAAGGACTTCCTCGAGCGCTTTAATCAAGACGGCCCATGGGATAGCTGGACACTTTATAACATGAGTTATGAAATAGAAAAAGTGAATTTAATTCCGGAGTTTTCGGGTTTACAGGCACCGAAGTTTCTTCCGAATTTACAATTACTCCCCCATCAAGTGAATGCGGCACAAACTGTGATCGAGAAAATGAATGGGAAAGCAATTCTGGCAGATGAGGTAGGTCTGGGGAAAACAATTGAAGCTGGTCTTATTATGAAAGAATATATGATTCGTGGGATTGTCAAAAAAGTGCTAATTCTAGTACCAGCTTCCTTACAAAATCAATGGGTAACAGAATTGAATATACGATTTTTCATACCAGCCATTGCTTATAGAAAAAATACACCTATTGAAAGTTATGATGTGGTCGTTATGAGTATGGATACGGCGAAGAAAAGTCCACACCGGGAAAAAATTTATGAACAAAATTTTGACATGATTATAATTGATGAGGCACATAAACTAAAAAATCATAAGACACAAATCTATGAGTTTGTACAAAGTTTAAAGAAAAAGTTTTGTTTATTATTAACTGCCACACCTATACAAAATGATGTTTTTGAAATTTTTTACTTAGTTTCACTATTAAAACCGGGACATCTCGGGAATTACGAGTCATTTCAAGCTTCCTTCTCTGCAACTAAAAATAGTATTGACGGTGAAAAATATTTAAAAGAACTTGTCAATCAAGTGATGGTCAGAAATCGTAGACAAGATACTGGTATTGAATGGACAAATCGTAAAGTTGAAACCATTCCAATACAGTACACATCGGAGGAAAGAGAAGTTTATGACATGATTGCTGATTTAAAAAACGTGTCATCTGTCTTTTCTAGTTCTTTTACAATGGTTACTCTACTTAAGGAAATGTGCAGTAGTAAAGAAGCGACATTTTTAACCTTGAATAAGGTGCTACAAAAATGTAAATCACAAGAAGAAACGAAATATATTGAAGAGATACTAGAGAAATTAATGAAATTAGAAATTAATTCTAAAGCTGAAAAAGTAGTAGAAATTATTGAAAAGGCAAACGATAAAGTAATTATTTTTACAGAGTACCGTGCTACTCAAGCATATTTGCAATGGTATTTATATACAAAAGGAATAACAAGTGTTCTCTTTAACGGGAAGTTTAGTAAAAGCAAACGAGATTGGGTAAAGCAATTATTCCGTGAACGAGATCAAGTATTAATCGCTACGGAATCGGGAGGGGAAGGGATTAACCTTCAGTTTTGTCATCACGTGATTAATTATGATCTACCATGGAATCCAATGAAGCTCGAACAACGAATTGGACGTGTACATCGTCTTGGTCAAGAAGAAGATGTTCACATTTACAATTTAGCAATTGAAAATACGATCGAGCAAAAAATATTAGATTTGCTTGGTAGCAAAATCGATGTATTTGAAAAGGTTGTAGGGGATTTAGATGATATATTAACACATAAAGCTTAAAACACTTTTAGAAATAAATGAAGAAGGATAGTGCATTGAACAAAAGGAGGAGCATTACAATGTATGCAGAACAAGTTCATGACTATTTAAAAACATTTTTTAAAGAAACAAAGTGTGAGATTCTTTCAGACGAAGGACATATGCTTTCAGTGCAATTAACGGTTGATATGGATAAAAGAATTATGAATCGTCCATTTTATTGGCAGTACATCGAGGCAACAAATAGTCCTGCTAATCCAGCGCGGTTAAATCTGATTACCGATCGTACGAAAATCCAAAATCAGTTTATGGGAGAAATGATTCACTTTGGATCTGGAAGATTACATCAGATTTTTAAAGCAACTAAAGATTTAGGTTCTTTTGTAAAGATGTATCAACATATTGATAGCGCTGAAGGGAATCTGATGTTAACACCATATTTCTGTGTGAATTATAAGGTATCTTACTACTGTGACCAAACGAAAGAGGTACTCTATTCTTTAGGTATTAATTTAATTAATGGTGAAATTGAAGATAATTTCCATGAATTTGTGAGTCAGTTAAACTTGAAACCAACTATTCCTGAAAATTCATTTTGCCTTCAATACATTATAAAGCCTACACGTGCGTTAGAGCGACTTGATTCTATGATTCAAAACATTATTCAAAATGATGACCATTCATGGGCGGAAGAAGCGAATGAAAGATGGGAAAAAGAGCTTGAGGTGCTTAATTATTTCTATGAAGGGGTAGAAGAATATCCTGAGAGCTATGAAATTGAGAAAAAGGGGCTTGAAGAACGATTTAACCCTCGTATTAAAGTTGAAATCATTAATGGAGGATTATTCTTTATCAAATGAACACAATTGGAGTCAAAGCTGAAATAAAAACAGCTATTATATGAATGGTTTTAATTTTTATCTTTAGATAGTTCAGATACAATTTATTTTCTCCAAGGTGAATAGAAAACCGTATAGATTGGATAACTTGATAGTAAAGAGCTTTTTAAAGGAGAAAAAATGATGCGTAAAAATTTCATCTTTGTCTATTTATCCATTGTTGTTATTTTATGTGTTGTCGGATACTTAACTGTTAATACGACAGAACTAGCCCCTGTGGAGGACACAAAACAATTAACAGCAAAAGATGTTTATTGGTCATATGCAGGTGATACTGGACCAGAGCAATGGAAAAATGTAAATGCTAGTTATGAGGCATGTGGTAAAGGTGAGCTTCAATCGCCTATCAATATTGAAGTTAGTGAAACAGTCGATCAACAAGAGGCCATGAAATTAGCAGAGCAGATTTCACTTAACTATGATCAAGCAATCTTTACGGTTGAAAATAATGGCCATACAATTGAAGCAAATTCTACTACCCTTGAAAATTCTTTATTAATCAATAAAAAAGAATATAATCTAAAAGGAATCCATTTCCATTCTCCAAGTGAACACCAGCTAAACGGCCAATACTTTGATATGGAAGCTCATTTATATCATAAGTCAGAAGAAGGCGAAATGGCAGTTCTCAGCCTATTTATTCAACAAGGGGAAGAGAATGTTCAATTAGCTGAAATGTGGGATGAAATGCCTGATGGAGTAGAGGCAGCCAAAATATTAAAAAACCCAGTTGATTTACAGTTACTTTTACCCGAACAAAAGAGCGTTTATCAATATATGGGCTCTTTAACTACCCCGCCTTGTACAGAAGGGGTAAACTGGTTTATTTTAGAGCAACCAATTGAAATGTCAGAAGAACAAATAAACCGATTCAGCTCTATTTTCTTACAAAATAACCGACCTATTCAAGAATTAAACGGTCGAGAGATTTATAAATTTAATCTGAATTAATAAAAAACGTGATTGAGGTAACGAAAATTCTCAATCGCGTTTTTTTATGTTTATTAACATGTTGTGCAAACCAATTTTATGCTATTTATTTTTCTTTATTGAATACTTCTACATCAATTAACCGGGCTCCAACTTTATGAAGTAGTCCCTCAATTTCTTTTATTGTTGTTTCATTTGCATTTTCGCCTAGTGTGAGAATGACCCTTCTTAAGTACCATTTATTATCATCTATTGTAAAAACACTATGAATGGATGTCTTTTTCTTAACAAGAGTTAAGACCTTTGCTAAAATCCCTTCAGTATCAGGTAAAGCAATTGTTAAGGCATAACTACCTGTTTTGTAACCCCAGGCTTCTTCGAGCAACTCAAATACGTTTGAATGAGTAAGTATCCCTACAAAATTATGCGACTCATCTACTACAGCAAGATAGGGGAGTCTTTTAATGGAAAAGAAACTTTCGAAAAATGAACTTCCTTCAAAGATAGTTCCATCCTTATCCCGAGCTAACTCGCTAATAGGTACTTCTTCCTTTTCGAACTCAATCATATGTTCCAAAATGGATACTTTATATGCGTTTCCAACAAATTTTTGACCATTATTATCTAATATTGGTATACAGCGAAAACCAGATTCCTTCAGTTTCGCTAATACTTTTGTACTGCTATCGGATTCTTTACACCATACAACGTCAGTTTTCTTTAATAATCTTTGTTTAATAATCATATTTTTAATCGTCCCTTCCATAGAACCACCATGAATCACAAGTTGGAAAATGGGCAAATGAGGTTCAATATATTTTATGTTATGAACTGACAAACAGAGATATACATTATTCGGGTATAAATTATTTGGAACTGCCAAAAATAAAGGAACACAATAAATAAGATTGTGTACAAAATTTTTATTAGGAGGAAACTATGGGAATTGTATATCGACTTGCTCTACTTCTTGTCATAATAGGGGCATTAAACTGGGGATTAATCGGTTTATTTCAATTTGATCTAGTCGCAGCAATTTTCGGTAGCCAAGCTTCTGCGCTATCAAGAGTTGTTTATGGTTTAGTTGGGTTAGCAGGATTACTTAGTATCCCGTTATTATTTAAAGCTTATGACGAAGATGATGTTGAAATAGCAACCGATAATCATAATAATGCCTATACAAACATGAACTATCAAACAGAATTTGGTGAAGAAGAGGACTTCTCGGAAGTACAAAAGGAACGTGTAGCTGACTTAGAAAAAAAGGAGCGCTATCCTGAAGTAGGAGATAACCGACCTTTAGAACTTTATGAAAATGATGGTCGAGGAGATAATGATAAGCTTGTTTAAAATATATGGCGAGTGGGTGTAAAAACCTACTCGTTTTTTATTATGCAAAAACGGTATCCTCTTGACAGTTAGAGAATACCGTTTATTTTTATTACTTCATAAAATATTCGAACTTTTTAGGAAGACTAATTCCTAATTCTTCAAGTTCTGATTTTGCTTGTTCTACACGTTTTTTCACTTTTGCTTTAGCTGTATCATCTAATTTTTCAAAGCTTTCTTCCATTGGATGCTTTGGCATTGTAATTCCAAGTTCAGCAAGCTTTTGCTCTGTTTCTTCTCGTGTAATTTTTCCTTCTTTTTTATCTTTAAAAATGGCTCTTACCTTTTCTTTTGTTTCTTCATCTAAAGTATCAAATAGTTTGCATTCTTTATGTTTTGGTGGTTCGATACCTAATTCAGCCAGCTGTTTATCAGCTTCTTCTTTCGTAATTTTATCTTCTCTTAGTTGATCAAAGATAGCCTTCACTTTTTCTTGTGTTTCTTTATCTAATTTTTTCATTTGTTCATGGAATTTGTTTTGAGGAACTTCAACACCCATTCCTTTTAAATCGGATTCTAATGAGCTTAAAACTGTGTCAACTTTTGCCTTTGTTTGATCATCTAACTGATCATATTCTTCGTGAAATTTGTGCATATCTTCATGTGCATAAGCTTTTCCAATGCTTGTACTTATCAAGCCTATAGAAAGAACAGCTGTTAGGACATAAATCCAAAGTTTGTTATTTAGTTTGTTCAATTTACTCACTCCTATTTTTCTTTTTACGTAGTATGGTAGGGAATTGAAAGGAATATAAATCGCACACCACCTTAAACATCATTTCTCGTTTCTTCCCTTACCTAAAAGAATGAGTGACATATAGGTCACTCATAACAAAACATATTTTGTGTAAAAAGAATTTGAATATGTAACTAATTTGAATTTTTTTGGCATTTTTAAAAGTTGATTTCCTATAAGGATCACAGTTCAGTTCATTTGATTATTTAAAGTCCTTATTAATATGCTGATTTCTTGTATATCGCATAAAAATCCATATTTTAGGTGATATTGTAAATAAATGTAAGGTGAGGTGAAGTGATGAATTATCTATATCTTTTGATTATTTGTCTGTTTATGATGGTATCTATTGCGCTAATTATGTATTATTTAGGAACAAAAATATCATATAACTATATTTTATATAATGCTTCAGTCAGTGTTGGTTCTGGAGTGATTTTCTTTCTAGTCAAAATGATTCTGACAATTGAGTTAGTTGGACCGGTAGAACAAATGCTAGATATAGTCATTTCATTGTTACTGATCATTGTTTGGCTTGTTACGCTTGTGGAAACATTGACAGTTGAAATTATGGAGAACCGTCAAGAAATAAAACAAATTCTACGCTCATTAGTTAATAAAATAAAACCTTTGGTTATAAGATTACTCCCATCTTGGTCATTATTAAAAAGATGTCATGAAATTTACATCAAAGCGAAAAACAATTTAGTAAATAATAAACTAACAATTAGAATTCAAAAGATAATTGCAGAGTTTATAAAATAGAAAATCATAAGGGTGTGAAGAACTTGAAAAGGGGAGTTTTTTTAGATCGAGATGGTGTCATCAATGAAGTTTTAACGAATCGTGTGAAATTTGTTAATAAACCAAAGGATTTTTATTTTCTTCCTGGAGTACCAGAAGCAATCAAAAAACTAAATGATTATTTTGATTATATTTTTGTTGTGACCAATCAAGGCGGTGTAGGTTTAGGATTTATGAAAGAGGCGCAACTCATTAAAATTCACGAGCATATGGTCAATGAATTAAAGAAATCAAGTGCCATAATTCATGATGTAGCGTATTGTCCGCATAAACCAAAAGAGGGTTGTGAATGTCGAAAACCAGGAAGTAAAATGATTTTGGACCTAGCTAAAAAGTATGATATTGATTTATCCAAGTCCTATATGGTAGGAGATACCGACACTGATATCCAAGCAGGAAAAAAGGCAGGTACAAAAACAGTCTTTCTGGGCAAAAGTGATCCAATAGCAGATAGTGTGTTTCCAGATCTTATCACAGCCACTGACTGGATAATTGAAGATGTCATCCGTAATAAATAGCTTGTACTAAAATAACCACTTTTGAACATGTTCAAAAGTGGTCTGAATAGTTTTTTTGAGAATGGAATCAAAATGAACAAAACTGATTCCAATATAATCTTTCACTAAAAATGAGTCCTTTGCGCGAGTGGTCTCAATGTACTTTTAACAGTTGGGAATTTTTTATCTCCTTTTCTTTTTATCAACTGCACTTACTAAAGGAACCTTTTTAACTACTTCTAATTCAATTTGGACATTATATTTGTTTTCATTTATTTCAGTTACTTCAGTAATTTTCCCTTTACGGCCCTTTAATTTTATTTCAGAACCAACAGCAGGAACTTCGTTAAGTAATTTGCTGATAAAAAGAGTATTTTTCTCATAGAAATGAACTGCAAACATCGTTTCATTCTCCCTTCAACTAAATATACTTACATTCTATGAAGTAAAATATTTTGTAGAAGGAAGAGAATCCTCAATTAAAAAATAAAGTTTTGGATAAATTTAACGATTCTTTTAAGTACTTAAAGTAAGCTTTTTAAGTTCTGCTCAAATAATTATATATGTGAATTATTAATGTTTGTTTGCAGTAAGAGTGCCTTTGTAGTATTTATTTAATGTCATTAGTGCACTACCGATTCTCTCATCTTCAGGGACTACCAACCTTTTGATACCACGCTCTTGTAGAGCCTTTGCTGTAACCTTGCCAACAGGGAGAGCTATTACATTTTTCTCAAATGCCTGAAGCAATTCGAATTTTTGATTTCTCTCTATAACGTATTTGAAAAGGAAACGAACCTGTTGAACACTAGTGAAACTAACTGCATCTACTTGATTTGTTAATATCTCATTCAAAAGTGTCTCTAAAACTTCCTTTTTAGGAGGTATATGTTGATAAGGAATAATTTCTTGGTAATTGGCTTGTTGTTGTTTTAACCAATTAATCAGCTCTACAGCAGGATCCCCATATAATTGGACTGCGACAGTTTTATCTTTCAAATCATGTTGTTGCATTTCACGTATTAAGCCAGAAATACTACCATCATCATCTCGAACAGTAGGTACTAACCCTCGTTCTTTCAATGCATTAGCTGATTTATATCCCCGTATTGCAAGATTCATCTTTTGGAGTGATGTTTGGAGTTCTTCTTCATAGTCCATTTCTTGAGCGACCTCAAATAATTTCTCAATTCCAACAGCGGTAGTGAAAATAATCCACTCAAACTTACCATTTACTATTTCTTTAACTTCAGTGCCTATAAAACTAGAATCAAAGAAAACAGTACCTTGTGCAGGTCGGTGTACTGCAGTTCCGCCAAGCTGCTTAATTATATTTGTTTGTTCATCTATTTTTCTTGTTCCTAATAAAGCGATGCATTTGTGATCTAGTCCACCCATCCTACATCCTCCTCGGTTATTAATAACTCTATCTTAACAGAAATTGCAAAGAAATGAACTAATGTTAAAAAAAATGACACAAATAACTGCAGAGTACCAACGAATAACGTTTTTGCAGTTTTTATTTGTATAAAATACGAACAAATGTAACCGTTTTCTTGAAAAAACATCGTAAAAGATGCTTTACAAATACATCTTATGTGATATTATCTGACATATAGGTTTTAGAATTTTCTGTCAAATACGATTTGTTTTCGAGGGGGAAGTATAAATGAGTAAAAAACAATTAGTTCTTATAGGTAATGGTATGGCGGGTGTTAAAACAATTGAAGAAATTCTTCAAATTTCTAAAGAAAATTTCGAGATTACGATAATCGGAGAAGAACCTTATCCAAATTACAATCGAATTCTATTATCAAAAGTTTTACAGGGAGATACGACGGTAGAAGATATCACATTAAATGATTGGTCTTGGTACGAGGAAAACAATATTCAATTATTCGTAAATGAAAAAGTTATAGATATTAATAGTAATGACAAAGTGGTAACAACAAATGCAGGAAAGACAATTCCATATGATGAGTTAATCATAGCCACTGGTTCTAAGCCTTTCATTTTACCGATACCAGGCAAAGATAAAGAAGGAGTTACAACTTTCCGCGACATAAAAGATACGGATGATATGCTAAATGCCTCAAAGAAATATAAAAAAGCTGCTGTAATCGGTGGTGGGTTACTAGGTTTAGAAGCTGCGAGAGGATTATTGAACTTAGGAATGGATGTAACGGTTGTCCATCTAGGAAGCAGTTTGATGGATCGACAACTGGATGCAACAGCTGCAGGGCTATTGAAGACGGAATTGGAAAGTCAAGGAATGAAATTTTTATTAGAGAAAAATACTTCCGAAATTATTGGTGAAGAAAGAGTAGAACGATTAAAATTTGCTGATGGAGAGGAACTGGAATGTGATTTAGTTGTAATGGCGGTAGGAATTTTGCCAAATATTGAGCTGGCTACTAAAACGGGCCTTACAACAAATCGAGGAATTATAGTGAATGATTATTTGCAAACAGAAATCCCACATATTTATGCAGTTGGTGAATGTGCTGAACATAGAGGGATTGCGTATGGCTTAGTTGCTCCTCTTTTTGAGCAGGCAAAAGTACTTGCTAAG
>Ga0182747_1002261_pt1 | contig 13653 bp, 19 predicted proteins | sample eDN3rd30CBELigBY_FD_128526 | JGI IMG/M metagenome (GOLD analysis project Ga0182747, IMG submission 128526) | Enriched backyard soil microbial communities from Emeryville, California, USA - eDNA 3rd pass 30_C BE-Lig BY (version 2) (version 2) | ecosystem: Environmental > Terrestrial > Soil >...
GCGCTTTATCGTGCCAAGCAGGCCGGCCGCAACCGCGTCTGCAGTGAAACCCGCCATGAATGACAGCCAACACTGCCCCGCCTGCGGCGCCCTCAACCAGTGCAGCCTGGCCAACCCAGGCAGCGCCACCCAGGCCTGCTGGTGCTACAGCGTGACCATCGAGCCGGCCGTGCTCCAGGCCCTGCCCGCCGAGCTGCGCGACAAAGCCTGCCTGTGCCCGCGCTGCGCCGCCGTTGAAGCACAACTCCAATCACCCGCTTCCCACTGACCGTTTTCAATGCGCCTCGACCGTTTCCTCGCCAACCTGCCCAGCCACAACCGCCAGCAAGTCCGCCTGATGCTGGCGCAACGCCGCGTGCGGGTCGATGGCCAGGTGGTCAGCGACCCGCTGGCCGAAGTGCGCGAATTCAGCCGTGTGGAGCTGGACGACCAGCTGCTGCAAGCCGGCCGCCCGGCGCGTTACCTGATGCTGCACAAGCCGCCTGGCTGCGTCAGCGCCACCCAGGACCCGCAACACCGCACCGTGCTCGACCTGCTGCCCGCCGCGCTGCGGGAGGACCTGCACATTGCCGGGCGCCTGGACTTCAACACCACCGGCCTGATGATCCTGACCAATGATGGCCAGTGGTCGCGGCGCCTGACACAGCCCGCGACCAAGCTGCCCAAGCATTACCTGGTGGAAACCGAGGACGAGATCGGCGAACACTACGTGGCCAAGTTCCGGGAAGGCTTCTACTTCGCCTTCGAGAACCTCACCACCCTGCCCGCCCAACTGCACATCCTCGGCCCGCGCCAGGCCCGGCTGGCGATCGTCGAAGGGCATTATCACCAGGTCAAGCGCATGTTCGGCCATTTCGACAACAAGGTGGTGGGGTTGCATCGGGAGAGCATGGGGGCGATCCGGCTGGACCCGGGGCTGGCGCCGGGGGCGTTTCGGGAGCTGACGGCGGATGAAATAGCCACGGTCTAGGTTGCCTGTTCCGGCCTCTTCGCGGGCATGCCCGCTCCCACAGGTGCTGCGCTGTACCTGAGGGCAGTGGAAACCCTGTGGGAGCGGGCGTGCCCGCGAAGAGGCCGGAACAGACAGCACAGGGTCGTCATACGACCGCCCAGCGGCAAAAGTCACATTTTCCCCCGAAAGGCACTTGCGCGATCCCCGGCCCACTGCTTGAATCCAAATCGTCAGTCTGCATGTGACTACAAAAACATTCCTAAGCGTTTGAAAGAAAAGGCTGAAACCCAGCAAAAGCGCCGGTTTCAGCCTTTTTTCTGTGGCACTGTAGTACGGCTAAGTTCAGTGGTAGCCGACAGAAAACCGTGGTAGAAAAAACAAATCTACCACGAGAGACCGCCGCCATGGCCAAGCTCACAGACCTGGAAATCGGGAGCCTTACCTGCCCACCTGGTAAGAAAATCAAGAAGTACGCCATAGAGCCGGGCCTGTACCTGTGGTGCATGGCGGACGGCGGCAAGTGGTGGCGGCTGCGCTATTACCTCGACGGCAAGGAACGCTGCATGGCGCTGGGCGCGTACCCCAAGACGGGCTTGGCCCAAGCCCGTAAAGTAGCCGAAGCCCAGCGCGAGCTTCTTAAGAAAGGCACTGATCCAGCACAGGCGAAGAAGAAGCAGAAGGCCGTCGAGAAACAAGCCAAGGCCGATTCGTTCGAAGGCATCGCCCGTGAATGGTTTGAAGCCCAGTCACCGGAGTGGGGTGAGCGGTACGCCCAAGGCATGTGGGCGCGGCTGGAAGCGCACGCCTTCCCTGTCCTCGGCAAGATGCCAGTCACTGCCATCGAAGCATCCGACGTAATAGAAACACTGCGCAAAGTACAGTCGGCTGGGTACACCCAGGTGGCATATCGGGTCTTGGCCAATATCAGCGCAGTGCTCGACTACGCCATCAATAGCGGGCGCCTTGTACAGAATGTGGCCGTAGGTCGTGAAGGCGCATTGAAAAAGCACAAGGCGAAAAATCAGGCGCACGTAAAACCCAAAGAAGTCCCGAGCCTGATAAAAAAGATCGCCACTTACGAAACGATAGGCAATCGCCAGACCATGTTGGCGCTGCAACTCATAGCGCTGACGTTCGTTCGCGCCAATGAGCTGTTACAGGCGCAGTGGTCGGAATTCGATATGGATAACGCCTTGTGGGAGATACCCGCCGAGCGCATGAAAATGGATAGGGCGCTTTTAGTGCCACTGGCGCCACAGGTCATAAAAATACTGGAAGAACTCAAAGCCATGAATCCCGAGAGCGAACTGATTTTACCGGGTCGCGGGCGCCGGAAAGGCATCACCAACAGCACGCTGCTCAACGCCCTAAAGCTGTTAGGTTATGCCGGTAAACAGACGGTTCATGGCTTCCGCCACATCGCCAGCACCGCGCTCAATGAAGCGCGCAACGGTGACGAAAGGATGTTTGACTCCGACGCCATCGAAGCCCAGCTTGCGCATACCACAGGCGGGACAAGGAAGGTCTACAACAAAGCGAAGTACCTGCCCGAACGTCGGAAAATCATGCTGTGGTGGGCCGATCACCTGGATAAGATGGTCCAGACCAGTTGACCTAGTACGCGATAGTAGTATGTTGGAGGCGCAACACTGGGTATCGCAACGCATGCGTCTGTGCACTCCAGCCTTTGTACGCATGCGGCCCATGACAGGAAACAGGTAGCAGGCAAACAGGAAACAAGCGCGTCATGGCGCGGGGTAGCTGGAGACTCGACGCAAGCTTCGATTTGCGAAACGGACGGCCAATGGCCGGATCACTTTTTCGCTGTCGGAGCTTTTTTATGGCCACTCCCATTCCGTTCGACTCCCTTCCCGATTCTGCCGTCATCCGCGAGCCGTTGGTCCTGGCATTGACCGGCTATTCGCACACGTCCCTGTGGGATGGCGTCAGGACTGGAACCCTCCCTAAACCCGTACAGATCGGCCCGCGCATGGTCGGCTGGCGCGTGGGTGATGTACGCGCCCTGCTCGCTTCGTTCACCGTCAAAACGACAATCGACGGCAACGCCGCCAAGGCTGTTTCAGGGCGTCAAGCCAAGCGCCAAGCCGCGAAAGCGCTGTCGTAGGAGGATGGTATGGATACCAAGAAGAAGCCCCCTGCCGCGTCAACGGCGAAGGGGGCAAAGGGAAGCACGATCACCCATGAGCCTAGCGCTGAAAGGAATAGCAAGCAAGCTAACGTTTTCTGCGAACTGGCCGACCTCCCGATCTGGTTGCCGCATATCAAAAGCAAGGCACCGCAGTACCTCAACGACCTCGGTGTATTCATCGGGGATGATTGGGATAAGCCGCAAAATTGGATGAAGCTCGACCGGGCGCTGGCGATGGTAGCGGCGAATCCCGCTCTGCTGACTGGCGTCGGCCTCGTCATCTGCAAAAGCACTGTTATTGATGGCATGAGGTTGAACGCCATTGACGTAGACCTGATCGACGGCTACCGCAAAGCCAACCCGGAACAGGATATCGAGGCCGTTACCTTCGACCCGGCCACGGATGCCGACAAGGTGCGGGGAATCATCCCGCTGATCGACCGGATCGACACCTATTGGGAGGCGGGTCCGTCGCGTACCGGGGTACATGCGCTGTTCTGGGCGCGGGAATCATGGACGGCGCAGTACGCGAACACCGGCAAGTTCCATCCTGGCGGCTGTCACCACGCCGAGTATTACACCGGAGAGAAACCCACCTACATCACCGTGACCTTCGACCCGCTGGGGGCGTGTAACCCTCTTGGGGTGTTGAGCGACGCCGTACAGGCGCAGCTGGGGCCCATGCTGACACCAGTTGGTGCCAAGGCACTCATGCTGCCCACCAGCATCGGCACGCCTATCCACCTGGGCGACTACGACTTGCCGGACGATCAAGCCGCACTTGTGGCAGGCACCTTACAAGAAGGCAAGCGCTCAGAATCCATGCACGGTTTGATCATCGGCCTGCTGGACGACGGCCGTTCCCGCGACGAGGTGTTGGCCACGCTGCACGAAGAACCGAAGCTGTGGGGGTATTGCACCAGCAAGCACCCTGGCGATCCCGCCAAGTTCGCCCTTGCCGAGATGGAGAAGGCATGGGCGAAGTCCTGGCAGGGCATCCTGGCTCGACTGTCACCCTACAACTCGGCCTGGGCACAGCCCGACGCTGTAACCATCCGGGCATTCGCGGGCATGCCGGTGCTCAACGAGAAGGCACAACCGGTCATTCGCTTCGACGCCAAGGCGACCACGCTTGATGAACTGGACGCGGAAGACCCACCGCAACAGTACGTCATCGAGCCCATTTACCCGCTGGGCGTGCCCGGCGAATTCGATGGCGCCCATGGCATCGGCAAGAGCATCAACGGGGCCGAGCAATGCTGCTGTGTCGCCGCCGGGCGCGACTGGCAGGGGCTCAACGTCACACAAGGCAAGGCGGTTTTCGCTTCCTGGGAAGACCCACGCTCGCAGATCATGCGCCGGGTAAAAACCTGGTTGCGCAATATCACCGACCCGCTAGAACGCGCTCGGGCCAAACGGGCGCTGGCGGAAAACCTTGTGGTGCTCGGCTGCGATGAAATCGACTTGATGCTCACGGCGAAGGCGTTCGGCGTTTGCAGCACGCGGGATGAGGCCGTCGAGCTGGTCGCTGAACAGTGCCAAGGCTCGATGCTGGTGATGCTGGAAACGGCAGCCCTAATGCACGGCGGCGACGAACTCAATGAAGACCTGGCACAGCTTGCCAAGGCGGTGAAGCTGATCACTAAAGCCACTGGCGCGGCGGTCATAACAGTTCGCCATGTATCGAAGGACGCGGCGCGCAACAAGACCGTGGACGCCTATGTGGGGCGTGGTGGTGGCTCCTTTACTGGCGCCATGCGCACGATGGTGGTACTGGTCGATGTGCCTGCCGAGGATGTGCGCAGGAAGTGTATCGGATTGGGCAACGCCGCCGTGGTCACGGGTAGACCGGTGCTCGCCTACCACCATGTGAAAGCCAACTATGGCGACAAGATGCGGGAGCCCATCTACTTGGTGGTCATGCCGGATGGTCACATGGAGCGCGTAGCCGGGCCGGATGAAAGACAAGCACACAGTGACCGCTTGCTGGAGTGGCTGCGCGACAACGTGCCCGCCGAGGGGCTGTCCTACACGAAAATCCGCGCCGCGTCCAAGAAGCACGGCATCAAGCAAGACCTTGTGCGGGTGATGCTTGAGCTGCTGAAGAGCGCCGGTCACATCACAACCAGGCAGGTTTCCTGTCAAGGCGGCAAGGGCACGGCGGAAACGTGGTATCTGGCGGAACAGGTTTGATCAGGCTTGACCGTTCAAACCTGTTCCACAGGCTCTAAATCAGTGGTTTTAGCTGATCAGGTTTATCAGGTTTAAACGGCTAAACCTGATGGTACGTGAGTGGGGTCGAGTGTGCGCGCCAGGTTAGCGCACTCGCTCACTTAGAGGTTAAACCTGAAACCTGTTCTCTTGAAAGGCCCGTCCTAGAGCCTGTGGATCAGGTTTGAGAGTATTTGGCGGCAGCGCGGTGTTTTTACCGCGACCGCTCTAGCACGCTGGTTAGATCAGGTTTGAAGTCTCAAACCTGTTCTCAGGGGGTGATGCGATGAAGCCGAAAATGATGGTGCACGGGAGCTACGCCAGGACCATTTCCAATCCTGCCGAAGTCGAGCGACTGCTTGCCATGGGTTGGCTGCTGGCTGCGCCGAAGCCTAAGACCCGGATGGCAAAGGCCATGCGTGAGCTGCGAGCGCAACGGCGCGCTGCTGGCTGGATGGTGTTCACGCTGTGGGCGAGCGCCGAAGATGCCGCCGCTGTGAAAGCGGCGCTGCTCCCAGGCGAGACCGTTGTGGAAATGATCGTACGCCTTATCAGGAAACAGAGTTTACTGTGAGGAAACAGTATGGTGGGCACATACAATTAGAAAACTCATTGGCTCAGTAATTGTTCCAGAGCACCTTGAGCGTATACCGAAAGGCCGTCAAATGATGCTGCATCCAGGCACATACAACTAACGGCAGCGGCGAAGATAACGAATCTGTGGTCTCGTACAGACTCAACACTATGGCTAAAAAGGCTTATTAATCAGATAGTTGGAAACGACAAAAGGAGTTACCACGGTGAAATCTACCACTTGGGGTGGGTTTCCTGGCCACGACAGCGGCCATCGCCTCAATCGCCACAAGCCCCCCGCAGCCCCACCATGAAGCGAGACGCCGACCCGCTAGGGTAGGATAGGAAGAACGAGAAATGCTCTAAAAGTGGCCCCGCTGTGGCTGCTGGCGGCATCTTTGAGGTATTGCAGGCATGAGAACGCGATTGATGACGCTGCTGGACACCGTTCCGTGGTTCGAGTATCACGATCACGAATGGAAGCCACGCGGCTCGAAAGCTTATAACGGAATGAGAAAGCCCGGTGTAAGAGGATTTCGGTTATGAGCTTCCTTGACCTCACCCCAGGCAGCACTCACGCCACCAACGTCGCCATCATGACCTACATGCCGCCTGGACCAGCGACGACTGTGCTGGCCATCTGTGATAGCGAGCAAGCTGCCAAAGCCGAAGTACAACGCCTGGAAGCCGAAGTGCAGCGCCTGGAGGCCGATGTTCGACGCCTGACACCGGACGACGCCAACGCCCGCCAGTGCCGTAGTGCGGATATCGAAGCCCTGGTGCTGGAAGCCTTAGGCAATGCCACCTTGCTTGCTGCCATCAAGGGAGTTTCGCCCTGCTTCCGCGCCACTAAAGTCAGGAAGCATTTGATCTATTACAAAGACGACGGTACTCCCAGCACTGATGGGCATCCTCGATACAAGTTCAAGAGAGCACCGACACGAGACACGATAACGGCCATCCTGATTAGGCATGGGTATTACTTCTGACCAGAAGTGCCATCCATGATGTCTGCCATGTATTGATCCTCGTAACGGCAAGAACATACTCGGGTTAAACCCCCTAACTGGAGTATGCGCAAATGCCCACCAAGGCCGAAGTCACCACTGAAACAGCCGCCGAAACAGCCAAGAAGATCAAGCCGCTGGCACCGGAAGCCTTGAGTTTCGAGGATTACCGCATCGTCAGACACTGCGCGATTGTGCCGCGAGATACGGACCCGAAGTCATTGACCGAAAGCGGATTCTATCTTTCTGTGGCGCACCGGCTGAGCGCTTTGGCTCATATTACCTTCGTGTGGGATGACCGCTCTGCTATCGCTAATGTGCTGATCTTGGAATCGTCGCAGTCCTTTGTGTCCGCTGTGTTGCTGGATTATAAGAAGTTGCCGGGCATTATTAGCGACGGGTCCGAAGCGCTGATTAATTTTGAAATCTTCTACTCACAGATGGATGGATACTGCGCACGTCGCTTGTCTGATTCCGTGTTACTCGTCCAAGGCGCCTCTTCTAAAGAAAAGGCCGTCGAGCAACTGAAAGCCCATGCGGCATTCAAGGCTTCGTAATGGATACCCAAGCCACCCTCCGTGCCATGCAGCGGCTGGCCCGTGAAGTCCAGGCTATCCGCCGTACGCTGGATCAACTTATCGGCCTCGCCCACCGTGGTGAAACAGTCGACAAGGCTGCCATCGCTCAACTACTTCGTCGTGAATCGACGCAACGAGAGTTGGCCCTGAACTGGGAGACCGTTCTCTATCGCCATACTACCGGACAGTACGTCTTGATCTGCACCGCACTACCAGACAATGCCAAAGATGCGCAGATTCTCACTACGCGTCGGCTAATAAACAGTCGCGAGTCATGCGCTTTCTGTGGACTTGTCGAGAACTCTTACGCGCCCATCGAACTGACCGTCGCTCTTTCCCCAGTGGGGATACCCATCCAAACCGAGCGGGTGCACCCAAGGTGTTCTTTGCCATGGCAGCGACTCAAACTTATTGCCGGGGGTAAATAAGATGAACACTGACGAACTCTTTACCGCAATCAAGGCCAACTTGTCGGACCTTAAAAGCGCGATGCCGGTGGGCGAACTGTTTTTCACACTCGGCATGGATGGCTCGTCCCTGGCCGCCGAGGTTGAAGTTTCCAGAACGTTGCGCAGCAATAGTTTCCGTCAGCGGCTGCGCGAATCCGGGATTGATTTTTATCTGCACCGTGATGGAAAGATAGAATTTGTTGAGGTGAGCCATGCCTAACGATCTGAGTATTCATGATGTAGGCGACTTGGCACCCTATAGCCCGAGCCAGCCATTGGCCCCGGCGCCTTCACCGGACTGGCAGCATGGCAACGACCTGCTGCCCACCGACTACCATACCCCCAGCCATGGTCAGGTGCTGGTGTTCGGCCAGCCGTTGCCGCCCGGTGTCACGCTGGAGCAGATCACCGCCGCCTATCAGCAGCTGGGGAATGGGTTTGTTGGCGACATGATGCGTTTGCGCCACAACGTCACCCATAGCCAGCTGGCGGTGTCGTGGTTCATGGACTCGATCACACGGCCGCCTGCCCGGCAGCAGCCCCGGCATGCCTACCTGCTTTGGGAGCACGTTAACGACCCGATCTTTCAAGCCTTCGCCAACTATGCACATGACCACGGCTTTAGTCAGAAACTCATCACCGACGCCTGCTGGTGGGTCAGTGAAGCGGGCCGCAAGTTGGCCGCGCAAAACACAAGTTCCCAATATGGCACCCCGCCAAGGATGGCTCCTAATTCCGATCCCACCGATGACCTTTCGGACGATCAGTTTAATGCTGTGGTGCGGGCGAACGATGCTGCCATGGTATCCACGCAAACTTATCTGCAAAACCTGTGGGGTCAAAGCTATCAGCAGAACCTCAAACTCATTGACACGTATTACCAGTCACTGCCGTTAAACGAGCAGCAGGCCTTGAATAAATACACCACGAACTGGATTCGGGGCACAAACACTCGTGAGGTGCTGTTGTTCCTGTACAAGCAGGCGATAGGAGCAGGAACCTTACCCAGCAGTGGCGGAAATATTCAGGCAGAAATCCAGCAATGCGAGTTGGTAATGCGCACTAATCGGAAAGCGTGGTTAAACGACAACCAGCTACAAGCCAGGTATCGCGAACTCCTGCGCATGCGCGACGGTGGCTGACATGCGACCTGACAAGAAAGCCCAACATATCATCAGCCAGCTTAAATGGGAACGTGCCCGATGGCTGAGGAAACAGCAACGTAAAGTTAAAGAGGTAAAATGAAATGGCCAATGTTTTGAGACCGGCTGCCAGTAAACGCACTTCAGCCACCATTACCATAAGCACCGCAGCGGATGGCGCCAGTGAAGCCGTCAATATCACCGGGTTATCACTTGCCGGTGTCAGCATGGGCAGTGCGTGGACGGATGCCAAATTAGGGATACAGGCGTCAATCGACGGTTCGACTTTCCAGAACGTGTACAACACCGCTGGGGATTTCCTGACTTATGCTACTTCTGCCAGCCGCACGGTGGTATTCAACCCGGCCGAAACATCGGGACTCCAGCTTATAAGGCTGGTGTCTGAAAGTAGCGCCGGAGTGGCAACCCCGCAGGCCGCTACCAGAACTTTGAAACTTATCCTCACCTGTGAGGGTTAATCAAAATGGACGGCCATATTGCCAACGGCAACATCCTGCTCAATGAAGCCCGCGAGGCTCGCAACAAGTTGGCCCTTATCGGCGGCCATGAACGTTTGCTTTCCAAACTGGACGATCTTTTAAACCGCTCGCTGGGTTACCCACTGCACGGTGCAGAGATAGCCAAGCTTCGCAACCTCATTGCACAGGTGAACACCCTATGAACCCGAAACTGCACTTGATCCACCGGCAGGTGGAGCGGCGCCAAGCTGCCAACGCCCCGGCACCGGAGCCGCAAGCCTCGGGCGGTGTCGGCAACGCCATCGAACAGATGATCGCGGCCGAGGTAGAGCGCCGCGTCGGTGAGGCACTGGCCGAGCAGAAGCGCATGCTGGAAGCGCAGCAGCCCAAGCCGCGTTACTACGACTTCGCGCAGATTCCACCAACACCGCAGACGCGGACGCGGACGCCCAAGGCTGTCGAAACCCAGTTCATGCGTGACGAACTGGGCCGGGTGAACAGGATCACCGTAGGCACCATGGAATTCTATGTGCAGCGCAACCAGCACGGCCAAGTGGTGCGCATGGTGCCCGCTGCTGACACCGCACCATTGCCCCCGGTGCCACCGGCCGATATCAACATGGCTGTGCCGCGCAAGCTGTACGGCAACGACCCCTATGATGTGGTGTAAGCCATGGCAATTTTAACGTTCACCAGTAGCGACGAATCAGTGACCGCCGCTGAAGCAAGGGCTTTATCAACTTGTTTGGCTTTGTACTTGCGCGAGATCGACATGCCCGAGGTGGTGCCACCGGCCAATGTACGATTTACCTACGGCGACAGCGGCTGCCTGAAGACCGTGTACGTGACCCTCGGTGACGAGCAATGACCGCGAGAACTGGTCAGCCTAAAACTGGGGGCCGTCGTAAAGGCTCGATTGATAAAGCCGAACGCCAGCTTATCAGCGATGGCATGGCCGCCGACCTGCTGGCCGTTTATAAAAAGCTTGGTGGGGTTAAATGGCTTCTTGAGTTCGCGCGTGCAAATCCTAAAGAGTTCATTTCGCAGGGTTTAAGCCGACTCCTACCGCCTCACCAGAAGGCCCCTGAAGAAGACTGCGACGGCCGCAACGTGCAGAACAATTATTTTAATAATTTGACCCCCCTAGAGGCGGCTCAAAGGGTCGCCTTCGCGCTCTCGCTGGGCGCCGTGGCACTCGAAAAGCAAGCGGTGCCCATCGAGCACCAGCCAGTGACCGTCGAGCCGGTGACAGCCCCCGACACCCTGACGTTCGACCCTTCCGCGTGGGTGCCGCCCACCGACGCGCCGGACATGCCAGCGCCCGAGCCGGTGGACGACTTCCAGCGCCATATGGGGCGAGGCTACGACCGGGACCGCGAGCGCGAGCAATGGGCGCGGGATATCCACCTGACACCTGAAGAAAGAGCCGCCAAGGCCCTGTGTCGTGAAACCGTCGAGTCTGACATTACCAATTACCGGGGCAGTGCCAGCGAACAGCCGGGCGGCTCTGTACCACGGCCGCCCGAGCGCAAGCTGTCAGCCGGTGAAAGGTGCCGGGTCATCATGTCCCGGCGCAGCCGCAACGACCTACTTTGAACCGGCTATGTTTTCCTCACCGTCCTGGCTCTCTACCTGCACTGCTTCTTCGTGGCCGCAGTCATTACAAAGCATGATGACAATTGAATCATCCTCGGTTGCATGCAAGCTGAAATCCATGCTTTTGCATTCCGGGCATTTTGGCTCTGCATCAAAGCCCAAGTGTTTCAGGTAGAGGTTTTGGAAGATTGAAACGATTGAACATGTGAATAGTAGGCAGATTTTAGCGTCTGGGATGTTTTTGTTTGGCGAGTGAACAATCTCAGATGAATAGTCCCAAGCCATTTCTGCCATGCTGCGGCTGTGCTTGCGCAGATTGCTGTTACTTTTTCCTTCTGCGTATATTGAGATTACTGCTTTCGCTATGCCCTTAAAGTCTGCGGCTTTGAGATTGTTCTCTTCCAAGATGGTTGGGTTGGCGCTTACTAACGCTTTAGCCAGCTCAATCAAGCTTTCTCTGCATGTCAATCCGATACTTTGTATATCTTCCACGCCAGCAACATCGTTCAAGGCCTGGGCTGCTAGGTTTAATCTTCGGCTGATTGATTTTATTTCATCAATATCTAGTGGTAGTTCATCAATTATGTGCTTGAACTCACTATGGTGACGGGCTTGCAGTCTTTGGGTTATACCCATGTGGAAAGAGTACGCCTCATCAGCGGAAAAATAAAAGGCGTCCTGAGGATAGAGATTCATCGGGGCGCCTTCCCCTTCCACAATCCACCAGTTGCTGCCTTCTGCTTTTACGTTCCAAACGTGAATTTCGACGCCCAAGTCGCTGAATGTTTGCTCAACCTGCATATATTTAATATTTTTGACGTCATATTTTAGCAGGTAGGACGTGATCTGCTTTTCTGTTGCGATTCTATATTCTGGAGTCATTTTCAGGCCGTGACTATCATTAGGCGGCATGCCATGCCGTGTTTTTGTCGCGAGGAAAAGCGAAAGCTACCTAATTTTCCGTTTGGCTGTCCATCGTCGGTGCGACCTCCTCTAGCTCTTCCTCTGCGAACAGCTCTAGCTGCTCAGGCGCAGGGCCGGGCGGCAGGTCGAACAGCTCCGGGGTTTCTTCTTCAGGGATGGTGTTCATGGCGGGACACTCCACTTAGCAAAGGCATTTGGTAAGCGCCCCTTCGCAAATGGAAAATCCCGGCGCATTTTTCATCTTACACCCGCCACCGTACTGAGCGTAGTGCCCCGCTCAGCGAAACCCTACCGAAAATTTAATTCACCTTAGGCTTTTCTTTAGTTGCCGTCGAAATTAACAGTGGGGTTGCAACACCTAAATGAATCGCCATGAGTTCATTGACATTGATTCCGATCGTCTGGTAGAACGCGGCAGTTGCCCCACCAAGAATAACCATTAAGCTAGTCACTACCCAATAAAATCCAGACCACAGCCACTCTGGCTTTTCAGACTGTTTGGCATGCCGGAGCTTATAAAGGGCAAGTATCTCTGGCAACACTCCACCAACAAGCCCGTAACAAGCGGCTTCTTGCCAAGTCATTGATTGTCCCCAAGCTTATCCGAGTTCATGGCGCGAAATGCTGTAAATAAATCCTTCAGAACTGATCTTTTTTTCTTCAGGGTATAAAGGCCAGCACCTGACCTCGCTCTCATTACCGACTGAAGAACTCTAGGGTCAGTCTCAAGAACCATTTTTACCTCTTGAATAGACCGGCCTATCTGCTTTGCAATCCCCTCAGCGGTGCGATAGTCCCACTTGTCATCCTCAAGTGCCGTTATCACAAAACTGCCGGTACTCGCATCCCGAGTCGGCTTGTTGCTTCTTTTGGCTCTATGTCCAGCCATGATTTCCTACCGGCAATAAATAAAAGTAAATGGCGTTCTGCTCTAGGCTACTTGCGCCTATGAGCACTCCTTGCCCGCGCGCATCCACGACATGTGGAGCAGCATGGGTTGTCGTACATTATTATGGACGCCCCCGGCGGCGTGTCCATCGTCTCCTCTAAACCGGACAAGGACGCCCACTGTCGTACCCGGAAACGACAAAAGCCTACGTCGCTGTAAGCCCACGGCCAGACGCCCGCAGCCACCCTCCCCATCACAACCGTTCGTCGACAAATCCACCCGTCCCGCGCCAGCTTCGCCTACGCTCCAGACTCGTGGGTTTCACTTATGACCTAGTAGTCACTAGCGCAGTGGTAACTTCTAGTGGTAAGCGCAAAATGACGAACGGACTAAAGCTAGAAAATTCAATGCTTTAGGATTAAAACCACGCGGCTGCATGTGACTACCAAGTCACGCCCGCAGTCGAAGACACCTTTTTGCCGGCTACCCAGGGCCTCGATGCCTTGGGGCACGGCAAATTGCCCGCCAAAAACAATACCGTCGACACAAGTGCCAAGGATCGACACAGGGCCCCCGGTTTCTCTTCAGGCAAATGCCTACCTGTCATAAAGAACGTGCACCCTAGGTGACGCGAATACCCTTTTTGCGCCAGGAGTCGATGACATGAGGCCAGAAATCGCTGTACTTGATATCCAAGGTCAGTA
>Ga0182747_1002262_pt1 | contig 13649 bp, 10 predicted proteins | sample eDN3rd30CBELigBY_FD_128526 | JGI IMG/M metagenome (GOLD analysis project Ga0182747, IMG submission 128526) | Enriched backyard soil microbial communities from Emeryville, California, USA - eDNA 3rd pass 30_C BE-Lig BY (version 2) (version 2) | ecosystem: Environmental > Terrestrial > Soil >...
CTGGTGTCCGCGCGCCGCAATGCCTATGTCGCGGGCTTCAGCCTGCTGGCCGCCATGGGTCATGCCGAAGCGCGCGACCTGGGGCTGGAAGGCGGGACGCTCTATGATCCCATGGTCAATTATGACCGTGTGAAGGGCAAATGGTTCGATTGGGACTATGATCGCGCGCCCACCCCGCAGGCGACGCGCACCGTTGACACGCCCGCACAAAACGCCAATGTGGAGGCTGGAGCCGCACAGCCTTGAGCTGGCGGGATTATTTGCACGGTCTTGAGAACGGGCAGGGCTGAAACAAGCCGTTAGGGAACGTCCATGGGTGACATGAGCAAGGAACCCTCGATGGAAGAGATCCTCTCATCCATCAAGCGCATCATCGCCGAGGAAGGCGAGGAGGCCGTGCAGCAGGCCGCGCCGCGCCGCGGTCGTGGCGAATCGGCGAAGGCCCCGGTGGAGTTGGGCGTGCCCGCTCCGGCGGTTGAATCCGCTATAGAGCCCGCTATAGAGGAAGTGCTGGAACTGACCGATGAGGTCGGGATGGAGGATGAACCCATGCCCGTTTCCAAATCTGCCGCCGCTGCCGGGCCGGAAGCGGCGGGAAGCGACGGCATCCTGTCGGTTGAAAGCGAGGTTGCCGCACGCCATTCGCTCTCGGCGCTGTCCTCCATGCTGGTGACGCCCAAGGATGGCGGCGACAATACGCTGGAGGGGCTGGTCCGGACTATGTTGCGGCCCATGCTGAAGGACTGGCTGGATGCCCGCCTGCCCGCGCTGGTCGAGGATATGGTGGCGAAGGAAATCCAGCGCATCACCGGACGCTGAGCAGGCGGCTCTCCGGTTCTTGCCGACGCTGTATTGTCGGCCTAATACCCTTCCATCATGGCGGCACGGATGAAAGCCCGCGCCGTCCGATAGCAAGGGACCATTCATGAAACATATATTGCTTGCCGGACTGGCTGTCCTGATATTGTCGCAGGCTCCAGCGGTCGCGCGGCCCTTTACGCCGAGCGACATGGTCGGTCTCAACCGCATTTCCGCGCCGGTGGCGTCGCCCGACGGCAAATGGCTGGCCTATCAGCTTCGCGTCACTGATTTGTCGGGTAATCGGGGACGCACGGACCTGTATCTGCTGGACATCAGCCGCAAGGGGCAGGCGCCGAAAATGATCGCGTCGAACCCGGACAAAAATGAGGCTTCACCTGCCTTCTCGGCGGATGGCGCATCACTCTATTTCGTTTCGAACGCCAGCGGTGACGATCAACTCTGGCGCGTGGCCCTTGCTGGCGGACAGCCGGAACAGGTCAGCCGGGCGCCGGGCGGTGTTTCCGGCTATCTGCTCAGCCCCGATGGGCAGAAAGTGGCGCTTTGGGCCGACCGGCCGGTGGGCGCGAAGGTGCTGGACGATGTAAAGCCCGCCGGTCCGCCGAGCGCGGGAACGGGCCGCGTCTATGAGCAACTGTTCGTGCGCCATTGGGACACATGGGCGGACGGCCAGCGGTCACGGATCTTCGTCATGCCCCTGTCGGGCGGGCAGCCGGGCGGCAAGGCAGTGTCTGTGATGGATGGCCTTGTCGGGGATAGCCCGTCCAAGCCCTTTGGCGGAGCGGAAGAAATTGCGTGGAGCAGGGATGGCAAGACGTTGTTCTTCACCCTGCGGGAAGCAGGGCGGATCGAACCGCTTTCCACCAACCTCGATATTTTCGCCGCCCCGGCGGATGGCAGCGCCGCTCCGATCAACCTGACCGACGCCAATGACGCGGCCGACACCATGCCTGCGGTGTCGCCCGACGGTCAGTGGCTGGCCTATGCGGCGATGAAGCGTCCGGGCTATGAGGCTGACCGGCTGGTGCTGATGCTCCGCAACATTGCGACCGGCGAGACGAAGGCGCTGACCGAAGCATGGGATCGCTCCGTGGCGTCGATCGTATGGGAAGCGGATGGCAAGGGCATCCTCGTCACCGCTGACGATGTGCTGGATCATCCCGTCTTTCGCGTCGATGTCGCCTCCGGAAAGGTTGCGCGCCTGACGCAGGCGGGCCATGTCGGCAGCGTGACGCCGCTGCCCGATGGCGGCTTCGTTTATGCGCTCGACAGCATCCAGTCGCCTGCCGATTTCTGGAAGATGCCGGCCAAGGGCAAGGCTTTGCGCCTGACCAGCGTCAACGCCGACAAGCTGGCGGGCGTCGATGACGTGTCGGTCCAGCGGTTCAACTTCAAGGGCGCGAATGGCGATACCGTCTGGGGCCAGATCGTGAAGCCCAAGGGAGGTGCGGGCAAGCTGCCGGTGGCCTTCCTTGTCCATGGCGGTCCGCAGGGGAGCTTCAACGATAGCTGGTCCTATCGCTGGAATCCCAAGGCTTTCGCGGCTCATGGCTATGCCGCCGTCATCGTCGATTTCCATGGGAGCACGGGTTATGGCCAGGCCTTCACCGACAGCATCAACAAGGATTGGGGCGGAAAGCCGCTGGAAGACCTGAAGCTGGGGCTGGCGGCAGCGGCAAAGGATGCCCATGTCGATGCGGGCAATGCCTGCGCGCTGGGGGCCAGCTATGGCGGCTATATAATGAACTGGATCGCGGGCATCTGGCCGGACGGCTTCAAATGCCTCGTCCAGCATGACGGCGTGTTCGACGCCCGCGCCATGGCCTATGAAACCGAGGAGCTGTGGTTCGATGAATGGGAACATGGCGGCCCCTATTATGAAAAGCCCGAAGAGTTCGAGAAGTGGAACCCGGTCAATCATGTGGCCGCATGGAAAACGCCGATGCTGGTCGTGACCGGCGAAAAGGACTTCCGCATCCCCTATACGCAGGGACTGGCGGCCTTCACCGCGCTCCAGCGGCGCGGTGTGCCGTCGAAGCTGCTGGTGTTCCCGGATGAAAATCACTGGGTGCTCAAGCCCCGCAATTCACTGCAATGGTATGATGAGGCGCTGTCCTGGCTGGACAAGTGGACGCGCAAGTAAAGAAGGCTTGAATGGTAAAGGGAGGGCGTTTTTTTGATTGCCGCATCGCGTAAAGCGAAAAACCGGTTCCCACTTTTTCGCGTGATGCTCTAAGGCGCCTTCCCATGACTGAACTGCCTAAGACCTTCGACCCCGCCGCAATCGAATCCCGCTGGTATGCCCATTGGGAGAGCAATGGCCTGTTCCGCCCGGAACGGCCCGACGCAGAACCCTTCACCATCGTGAATCCGCCGCCGAACGTGACCGGCAGCCTGCATATTGGCCATGCGCTCGACAATACGTTGCAGGACATCGTGATCCGTTACGAGCGGCTGCGCGGCAAGGATGCGCTGTGGGTCGTGGGGACCGACCATGCGGGCATTGCGACGCAGATGGTGGTGGAACGGCAATTGAACGCCGCCGGGAGCAAGCGCACCGACTTCACCCGCGAGGATTTCGTCGCGAAGGTGTGGGAGTGGAAGGCGGAGAGCGGCGGCGCGATCACCGGCCAGCTTCGGCGGCTGGGCTGCTCGATGGACTGGGCGAATGAGCGCTTCACCATGGATGAGGGCTTTTCGCGGGCCGTCATCAAGACGTTCGTGGAACTGCACAAGCGGGGCCTGCTCTATCGCGACAAGCGGCTGGTGAACTGGGACCCGCATTTCCGCTCCGCCATCTCCGACCTTGAGGTCGAGACGAAGGAGACGAATGGAGGCTTCTGGCGGTTCAGATACCCGCTGGCGGACGGAGTGACGCTGGCCGATGGGTCGGATCATATCGTTGTCGCCACCACCCGCCCGGAAACGATGCTGGCCGACATGGCGGTGGCCGTGCATCCCGACGATCCGCGCTACAAGGATGTGATCGGCAAGGACATTCTCCAACCCATCACCGGCCGCCGCTTCAAGGTGGTGGCGGACGACCATGCCGACCCGGAACTGGGATCTGGCGCGGTCAAGATCACGCCCGGCCATGACTTCAACGATTTCGAGGTTGGCAAGCGCGCGGGGATGAAGGCCGCCGACATGCTCAACATGTTCGATGCCGACGCCAATGTGATCCAGACGGCGGACGGCCTGATCCCGGATCGCTTCCTTGGCCTGCACCGTTTCCGCAGGGATGGCGTCGACGGCGCGCGCGAACTGGTGGTCGCGGAGATGAAGGGGCTGGGCCTGCTGGTGCCGCATGTCACGAAGAACAAGGACGGCGAACCGCAAGAGGCCGACTTCGAACCGCGCACGATCCAGACGCCCTATGGCGACCGTTCGGGCGTGGTGATCGAACCGTGGCTGACTGACCAATGGTATGTCGACGCCGAAAAGCTCGCCGTCGCGCCGATGCAGGCGGTGCGCGACGGGCGGATCGAGATCGTTCCCAGGACGTGGGAAAAAACCTTCTTCAACTGGATGGAAAACATCCAGCCCTGGTGCGTCTCCCGCCAGCTCTGGTGGGGGCACCAGATTCCGGCATGGTATGACGGGGACGGCAATCCCTACGTCGCCGAGACGGAGGAAGAGGCGCAAACTCTTGCGGGCAACAAGAAACTGGCCCGCGATCCCGACGTGCTCGACACATGGTTTTCCTCCGCGCTCTGGCCTTTCGGCACGCTGGGCTGGCCTGAACAGACCGAAACGCTCGCCAGGCATTATCCCAACGACCTGCTGATTTCGGGCTTCGACATCCTCTTCTTCTGGGATGCGCGCATGGCGATGCAGGGGCTGGAGTTCATGGGCGACGTGCCATGGCGCAAGCTTTATCTGCATGGACTGGTGCGCGCCGCGGACGGGCAGAAAATGTCCAAGTCCAAGGGCAATGTCGTCGATCCGCTCGGTTTGATCGACACGTTCGGCGCGGACGCGCTGCGCTTCTTCATGGCGGCGATGGAAAGCCAGGGCCGCGACGTGAAAATGGATGAGAAGCGCGTTGAGGGTTATCGCAACTTCGCGACGAAGCTGTGGAACGCCGCCCGCTTCCTGCAAGCCAATGGCGTGGTCGCATCCGCCAGCCATGAAGCGCCGTCGGCGCAGGCGCCGGTCAATCGCTGGATTGTCGCGGAGACGGTTGCGACGGTGCAGGCGATCGACACCGCGATGAAGGAACTGCGCTTCGACGCGGCGGCAAACGCCATCTACCACTTCGTCTGGGACCAGTTCTGTGACTGGTATATCGAACTTTCCAAAGGCCAGATGGATGAGGAAACCCGCGCCGTCGCGGGCTGGGCTTTCGACCAGATCCTCGTCATGCTGCACCCCTTCATGCCCTTCATTACCGAAGAGTTATGGCATGCGATGGGCGCCCGTCAGAATGACCTGATCGTCGCCCAATGGCCGCAGGCGCTTCACGCCGTGGACGGCGAGGCGCAGGCGGAGATCGACTGGCTGATCCGGTTGGTGAGCGCCATTCGTGCGGCGCGGACCGAACTCAACGTGCCACCCGGCGCGAAGATGAAAGCGCTGGTGCGCGATGCTTCGGAAGAAACGCGGCGGCGGCTCGACCGGCAGGGCGCGGCGCTGGCGCGGCTGGCACGGGTGGAAAGCCTGTCCTTCGGCGAGCCGCAGGAAGGCGGCGCGGCGCAGATCGTCGTGGACGAGGCGACCTTCATCCTTCCGCTGGAAGGCGTGATCGACATTGCGGCGGAAAAGGCGCGCCTTGCCAAGGCGCTTGAGGCAGTGGAAAAAGAGCGCAACTCGCTGGCAGGGCGGCTTGGCAATGCGAGTTTCGTCGAAAAGGCGAAGCCCGAAGCCGTCGCCAAGGCGCGCGAAGATCATGCGGAAAAAAGCGCCGAAGCGGAAAAGCTGAAAGCGGCACTGGAACGGCTCGGCTGACCGAGCTGGCCCGCCGTTATAAAAGAGGGGATGACAGGATGGCGGCAGCAACCGCGGGCAAGGGCGGCAAAGACCTGATTCGGGGACCGATAGCATCGACCCTGTTGTTGTTCGCCATTCCGACGCTCGCCTCCAACGTGCTCCAGTCGCTGAACGGATCGATCAACGCTATCTGGGTCGGCCGCTTCCTGGGCGCGCAGGCGCTGGCGGCGACGGCCAATGCGAACATCATCATGTTCCTGATGTTCTCCGTGGTGTTTGGCTTTGGCATGGCCTCCACGGTGATGGTCGCGCAGGCCATGGGTGCGGGCAATATGGACGCGGCGCGGCGAGCCTTCGGATCGGCGATCGGCTTCTGCTTCGTGCTGGCGATGGTGGTTGCGGTCGGCGGGTGGCTTGGCGGCCCCGCCTTGCTGCGCCTGCTCGCAACGCCGCCGGAGGCGTTTGACCTCGCCCTCATCTATCTTCGCGTCATCTTCGTGGCGATGCCGGCGACATTGCTCAGCGTCATGATGATGATGGGCTTGCGGGGCACGGGTGATGCGCGCACGCCGCTGATCTTCATGATCGTCAGCGTGGCTATCGACCTGGTGCTCAATCCCGTGCTGATTCTGGGGCTGGGGCCGATTCCGGCGCTGGGCATCGGCGGATCGGCTGCGGCCACGGCGATTGCGGGCTTTGCCAGCCTGATCGGTCTTGTCTGCTATAGCTATGCCAAGGACTTGCCGTTGTGTCTGAAGGGGCGCGAAATCGCCTATCTGCGTCCGGCGTGGGCGGAAGTGCGGGTGATGCTGGGCAAGGGGCTGCCCATGGGATTGCAGATGATCGTCATGTCCGCCTCCGGCCTCGTGATGATCGGTCTCGTCAATCGCGAAGGGTTCCTCATCACCGCGGCCTATGGCGCGGCCCAGCAGATCTGGACCTATCTCCAGATGCCCGCCATGGCCATAGGCGCGGCGGTCAGCGCCATGGCGGCGCAGAATATCGGCGCGGGACGGTGGGACAGGATCGGCCGGATCGCCGGTTACGGCATACTCTATCTGCTTGCGATCACCGGCGCGATGATTGCCGTGATTCTGCTGTTCCACGAACCCTTGCTGGCCCTGTTCCTCGGCAGTAACGAAGCTGCCAGCGCTGCCGCATGGGAGATGCAGCTTCGCGCGAGCTGGAGCTTCATGCTGTTCGGGCTGGTCATGATCCTGTTCGGCGTGATGCGCGCCAATGGCGTGGTGGTGCGTCCGCTGCTGATCCTGATCTTCACCCTGTTCGGTGTTCGGCTGGGCTTCTATTATTGGGCCTATCCGCATATCGGCGCGAATGCGCTGTGGTACAGTTTCCCGGTGGGATCGAGCGTGGCGCTGGCGCTGGCGGCCGCCGTCTACCTGCACGGGGGATGGCGCAAGGCCAAGCTGATCGTGCCGCTGCACGAAGAGGAATGCCGCGAATCCGTCCATGCCGAAAGTGAACCGGCCGGACGCATCGCGCCAGCCGGATAAGGCTGGTCAGCGTCCCTGAGAGCGCCAGCGTGTGATGGTGCGGTCGAGAATGTCGGCCTCGCCGCCCGTTTCGCGCCATTGTTCCGTGAAACTGGGGTCGCCTGAAGCGGGCCGCCGCTCCTCCTCCAGCGTGTCGAGCGCGACGCGGATCGGTACGGCGACGCCTTCGCCACAGATGATCGCCTCGCGATTGCGGAGCGCAGGGATCGAATCGAGGAAACCGCGCGCGCCCTCCGGCATGGCGGCCTTCACGAATGCCTGGTCGCGATCATTGTTGAGGCGCATCGAAATGATCGTGCCGCACTGCGAAAGCACGCCTTCGGCCAGGTCTGATGGGCGCTGCGTGATAAGGCCCAGCGACACGCCATATTTGCGGCCTTCCTTGGCGATCCGCTCCAGTATGCGGCGGACGGCCTGACCCGATCCCGCCGTGGTGCTGGGGATGTATCGATGCGCTTCCTCGCAGACGAGGAGGATGGGCCGCTGGGGCTCATCCCGCGCCCAGAGCGCATAGTCGAACACCAGTCGCGACAACACCGACACGACGACGGATGTGATGTCGGAGGGCATGGCCGACACGTCGATGATGGAGATCGGCTTGCCGCCGGAAGGCAGGCGGAAAATCTTCGCGAGGAAGTCCTGCATGGTGTCCGCCACCAGCATGCCCGAGAACATGAAGGAATAGCGCGGGTCCGACCGGATTTCGTCGATCTTGGTCTTGAGCCGCATATAGGGCAGGGTGCCGGTGCCCTTTTCCAGCTTGCCCATTTCATTCTGCAGGATGTTGGTGAGGTCCGACAGCAGATAGGGGATGGGGGAATCGACCGTCAGGCGACCGATGCTTTCGGCAAGCCGGTTCTTCGAGCGCGCGGCGAGCAGGCATTTGGCGAGGATGTCGCTGTCCACCGTCCGCTCGGACCCCTGCGACGTCACGAACACCTCGCAATGCTCTTCGAAATTCATGAGCCAATAGGGCAGCGCCAGATTGTTGACATCGAACACGGCGCCGTTGCGGGCAAAGGCGGCGCCATATTCGCCATGGGGATCGATCATGACGATATGGCCCTGCGGCGAAAGGTCGCAGATACGGTGAAGGATCAGTGCGGCGCTGGTCGACTTGCCGGTGCCGGTGGAACCCAGCAGCGCGAAATGCTTGCCCAGCATCGAATCGACATATAGCGCGGCGCGCGTGTCTGCGGTGGGATAGACCGTGCCGATCTGCACATGCGGCTTGTCGTCGGCGGCGTAGATTTGCCGCATATCTTCGCTGGAAACCGGATGGATTTCTGCGCCAGGCCGGGGGTAGCGGGTCACGCCGCGACGGAAATGGTGGATGCAGCGGGTGACCGGTTCTTCCTCGCCCTCGCCCAGAAAGTCGATGTCGGCGATGATGGTGCCATCATTGGCGCGATCCAGCGCCATGGCGCGGATGCTGGCGATCAGCCAGCTCTGGCCGACGCGCATCTTCACCTGGCTGCCGACCTGCCCCGCAGTTGCGATGCAGGGATCGTCATGTTCGCCCAACTGTTCCAGGCGAACGGCGTCGAGGATGATTTTGGAGCTTGATCCGGCCGTTTCGAACACGATTCCGATCGGTCCGACGAGGGAGAGGGGCACAGGCGCGGCGGCCGGTTTGAAATGAACTGCGTCTGACATGTAGTTCATGATTATTTCCCATCCCCCCATGGCCGGTTCATCTTCCGGCAAACAGGAGGACGCTAGCGCCGATTGGTAAAAATAGGCTTATGCAGCGCAGAATGTGCGGAAATGGGCGCATGATGGCGCGCAATAGGTTAAGCGCGGCTTGCCGAAGGTCCGTTTTGGATCGGATTGGAAGCGGGACGGGCGGAGGAACATGAATCAAGTCGGGGCATTGAACATGCGTAACGATCCGGAGCTTGCGTGCAGACAAGATTGACGATGAACCCCGCGCGCCAGTCGGATGCCATCTCCATTGCCCGCGTCCTGTGCATATTGGGTGTGGTCTATGTGCATGCCTGGACGGGGCTGAGCGGCGCTGATCTGGCGCAGCTTCGCGGCACGCCGCAGGAAAGCCTCCGCTGGGTGCTTATGGAGATTTTCGGCCATAGCGCCGTACCCTTGCTCGGGCTGATTTCCGGCTGGCTGGTGAGCGGTTCGTCCCGTACGCGGGACTGGAGCAGCCATATCGGCCGCAAGGCGCAAACCATATTGCTGCCCATGCTGACATGGAATGCGCTGGGCATCCTACTGGTGTCCGGCGCGGCATTCCTGTTCCACATGCTCGCGCCCGTGCCGCATTCGGCGGAATGGATCGTGCAGGAACTCTTCATCGTCAGCCGCAATCCCGACATCAATGTGCAGATGCCTTTCCTGCGCGATCTCTTCCTGTGCATGCTGGCGGCACCCCTGCTGGTGCGATTGCCGGGCTGGTTGCTGGTGACGGTGGCGGGCATGGCGCTCGCCTGCCAGATCAGCGGGCTGGGGCCGCCCGTGCTGATGCGGCCGTCGATCCTGTTCTTTTTCGTCATCGGCATGCTGGCGCGGCGCGGAACGCTGGCGGACCGGACGGCGGCGCTGCCTTTTGCGGTGGCCGCCGCGCCCTTCCTCCTGCTCATGTCGTTTCAGCTCCTGCTGATCCTGCCCCCCGGTCCCGATCCATCCGGGGTGCCGGGCGCGACGCTCGACATGGCGGTGCGGATCGCCGCGGCCCTGTTCTTCTGGCGGCTGTCCTGGGCACTGGCCGACAGTCCGGCGCGGGGCTTGCTGCTGAAGATCGAGCCCTATGCCTTTCTGCTGTTCTGCGTGCATCTGATCCTGATCTGGCTGGGCGGCCCGTTGCTGGGCATGTTGTTCGGGAAGCTGGGTTCGCCCCTCTATCCGGTCTACCTGATCGCGCAGCCGTTCCTCGTCCTTGCGGCGGTGGTCTTGCTGGGCACGCTGCTCAGCCGGATGGCGCCGGGCGTTGCCGCGTTCCTGAGCGGCGGACGGTTGCGCGAGGCGTAAGGATCAGGCCGGCTCGCGGGCGTTGATCGCCTGTGCGGCGGCCATGGCGATGGCGAAGCTGTGCTGGCGGGCTGCCGCGTCGAAAATCTGTCCGCTGACGATGATTTCATCGGCGCCGGTGCGGTCGATGAAGGCGGCCAGGTCGCGCTCCACATCGGCCTGCGTGCCGATACTGGAAGCGCTGAGCACCTTGTCCAGCATCTTGCGGGCCTGAATGGGCAGCGTTTCATAATAATCGCGCACAGGCGGCTGCAACTTGCCGGGCTGGCCGAAGCGGAGGCTGACGAAACTCTGTTGCATCGACGTGGCGATCCACTGGGCTTCGTCCATCGTGTCCGCCGCAAAGACATTGAATCCGGCCATGACATAAGGCCGGTCAAGCTGCGCCGAGGGACGAAATTCGCTGCGGTAGAGGGCGATCGCCTCATCCAGCGCGGCGGGTGCGAAATGGGAGGCAAAGGCATAGGGCAAACCCAACGCGGCAGCCAATTGTGCCCCGAACAGGCTCGACCCCAATATCCAGAGCGGCACATCCGCGCCTGCGCCCGGCGTCGCCTGAATGCCCAGGCGCGGATCGTCCGCGAAAAAGGCCTGAAGTTCCATGACGTCGCGAGGGAACTGGTCCGGCCCGCCCGTCAATGTCCGCCGCATCGCCTGCGCGACACGCTGGTCCGATCCCGGCGCGCGGCCAAGGCCCAAATCCACCCGTCCGGGAAACAGGGCGGCCAATGTGCCAAATTGCTCGGCGATCAGGAGCGGCGCATGATTGGGCAGCATGATGCCGCCCGCGCCGATACGGATGGTCGATGTCGCATGACCGGCATGGGCCAGCACAACGGCTGTGGCCGCCGAAGCGATGCCCACCATGCCATGATGTTCAGCCACCCAATAACGGTGATAGCCCAGCTCCTCTGCATGGGCGGCTAGTGCGGCAGCGTGGGAGAGGGCGGTGGAAGCGTCGCTGCCTTCAGTGACAGGGACGAGATCGAGCAGGGAAAGAAGGGTCATGACCCGCATATGGGGACAAGCCCCGTTTTGTTTCAACACGAAATCTGGGCGGTTTCACACCGCCCGGCCAAATCCGGCTGTCGCGCTCGCCGCGCGGCGGCCGAAAGCGGCTGGTTTCCGCACGGCCAGCGGATTGGCTTCCCGGTCCAGCAGTGCGAGCGTTTCGGCGAAACATGGACGCAGGGCGACCACGATCTCGATCAGTTCTTCCGGGCTTTCATGACATTCGACGCAGCGGCGTGCGACCATTTCGATCTGTTCCGCCATGAAGCTCAACCGATGGGCGCCGAATTGGGCGGCTTCCCCTTTCAGCTTGTGGGCGGGAGCCACGAGGGCGGCGGCGTTGCGATCGCGAAAGGCTTGTTCGATCAGGCCGATCGCCTTTTCGCCATCCTCGCGAAAATAGCCCAGAATCCGCATGAACGCCGTGGCCAGTTCGGCTCGGGTCCGCTTAAATTCCTGCCAGTTCACCAATTCGGCATTGCCGTGGGGCACCCTCGCCACTCCTTGCTCAAGCGGAACGGCATAGGGAGGCCGCGTAAATAGCAGGTTAAGGGCGCGAACCTGTCTCCCGGTGCCGGACGATCGAAAAGCATCCGCCATCCATCGTCGCGAAGGCCCAGCCCTGTTCCCGCGCCAACGCTTCCAGTTCGCCCGGCGCGATGGGGTCGTCGGCTTCGATGATGATCGCATCGGCGTCCCGCATGGCGCGGGCGGCGCGCAACGCGGGCCATGGGCATTTCATGCCCCGCGCGTTCACATGGGTCGGCGCGGCGCTATTTGCTGGCATAAGGGTTCTTGGCGCTCCGCAGCGTCAAACGCACCGGCACCGCACCGAAGCCCAGTTCCTTGCGGATGCCGTTCACCAGATAGCGGCGATAGCTTTCCGGCAGTTCATCCAGCCGCGTTCCGAACAGCACGAAGGTCGGTGGCCGCGTCTTGTTCTGGGTGATGTAGCGCAGCTTGATCCGCTTGCCGCCGGGGGCAGGGGGCGGGTTGGCTTCCAGCGCCCGTTCGAACCAGCGGTTGAGGATGCCGGTCGACACGCGCTGCGACCATGAGGTGCGCGTTTCGAAGGCGACGCGGATGAGGTCGTCCAGTCCTTTGCCGGTCGCGGCGGATACGGTCATGATCGGCACGCCGCGCACCTGCGCCAGGCCATCGGACAGCGCCTGCTTGATGCCCTGATAGAGCGCCGAGCCATGTTCCACCGTGTCCCATTTATTGAGCGCGATGACGAGCGCGCGCCCTTCCTCCAGCACCTTGTCGGCGATGCGAAGATCCTGCGCTTCCAGCCCTCGCGTGGCGTCGAGCAGCAGCACGACGACCTCCGCGAAGTTGACGGCGTTGAGGCCGTCCGACACGGCGAGCTTTTCCAGCTTGTCCTGCACCTTGGCGCGTTTCCGCATCCCGGCGGTGTCGATCAGGCGGACGGGGCGCTCTTCACCATCGGGGTTGGTCCACGCCCAGTCGACGGCGATACTGTCACGGGTGATCCCTGCTTCCGGGCCGGTCAGCAGGCGGTTTTCGCCCAGCAACCGGTTGATGAGCGTGGACTTGCCCGCATTGGGACGGCCGACGATGGCGAGTTTGAGCGGTGCGCTTTCATCGTCCTCGTAAAATTCCTTCTCATGCTCCTCGCCATCCTCGCGTTCGAGATGGGGGAGGAGCGCCTGGAACAGGTCCGCAAGGCCCTGCCCATGTTCGGCGGAGAAAGGAATGGGTTCGCCCAGGCCCAGGCTGAAGGCTTCCATGACGCCCGGATCGGCCGCCTTGCCTTCCGCCTTGTTGGCCACCAGCACGACGGGCGCAGGACTTTCGCGCAGCCAGCGGGCGATTTCCTCGTCCAGCGGGGTAATGCCCGCGCGCGCGTCGATCAGGAACAGGGCGACATCGCAATTCTGGACCGCCGCCTGCGTTTGCATCCGCATCCGGCCGGGCAGGGTCTGGGGATCTTCTTCCTCATACCCTGCCGTGTCGATGATCGTGAAGTCGAGGCCGAGGAGATGCGCCTCCCCCTCCCGCCGGTCGCGCGTGACGCCGGGCTGGTCGTCGACCAGCGCCAGCTTCTTGCCGACAAGCCGGTTGAAGAGGGTGGACTTGCCCACATTGGGCCGCCCGACAATGGCAACTGTGGGCAGCATGATGGTGGCCCGTTTCCTTCCTTGCGTGGCGCCTTACCGCAGCGCCGTCAGCTTGCCGTCATCGGCAAGGATGTAGAGCGTGTTGTTCGCCACTATCGGCGACAGCGACATGCGTTTGCCCATTTCGATATCGGCCTGCACATTGCCGGTCGACGGATCGGCATAGACCAGATCGCCATGTGTCGACACCAGAACCAGGCGATTGCCCGCCAGAACCGGGCCGGTCCAGCGAATCGCCTTGTCCTTCTTC
>Ga0182747_1002263_pt1 | contig 13635 bp, 17 predicted proteins | sample eDN3rd30CBELigBY_FD_128526 | JGI IMG/M metagenome (GOLD analysis project Ga0182747, IMG submission 128526) | Enriched backyard soil microbial communities from Emeryville, California, USA - eDNA 3rd pass 30_C BE-Lig BY (version 2) (version 2) | ecosystem: Environmental > Terrestrial > Soil >...
AACGAGTTGCTCGTGGTGTAGACGACCGCTTATTACGTTTCTCTGTTGGTGTGGAAGAAGCCGAAGATATTATCGCTGATTTGAAGCAGGTATTCGAGCAGTTAAGAAAAGAATTTTAAAAAAACAAGAAGCATGGAACTCTATCTTGGAGCTCCATGCTTCTTGTTTTTAATGGATTAATGCTTTTTTCAGGAAATACTACCGGAAGCAAAGCTGCTTCTTTTAATGATCAAATCGAGAATGCTCCGAAATATCGCTTAAAGCTTCCCCTGCTTCATTTGCATAAATATTTTCTTTAGCTAAATCACCAATAGCAATAATTCCTACAATGTTCCCGTTTTCTGTTACTGGAATACGGCGAATTTGATGCTGTGCCATCATACTTGCACATTCATGGACATCCGTATCCGATGTACAAGTTACAACATCTGTTGTCATACAGTCATGACAATGGACCGTGTTCGTATCCTTGCCATCCGCAACGACATTGATTACAATATCTCGATCGGTAATAATTCCTACTATTTTATCGTTCTCGCAAACTGGCACCGAACCACACTCGATATCACGCATAATTTTCGCAGCTGCAGTTACAGAATCATGTGGTGCACACACCTTAAGATCAGTCGTCATCAATTCTTTTACTGTTTTCATATTCCTTACCTCCAAATTGAAATTTGACTTGCTTATTTTTTGTTAACTTCCCTAAATTATTCTCCATAAACGTATTTAAATAATAAAGAGCCAGACTTTAAAAAGTCCAGCTCTATTAATTAAAAATTATTTACTTAACCGTTCTTCAATTAAAGTTTCCATATCGATGGCAATTGTATCGAAAGGAACCTCTCCAGTACCTGGATAATTTTTTACTGCGATTCCCTTTTCATCGATTAAATAAAAAGTTGAACCATGTATGACTTGATCATCATTTTCTGGCATTTTCACAATTGATTTAAATGAATTTAAAGCAAATTGTTCAATCCACTTTTGGTCATACCCTGTGACTAAATTCCATTTCGACTCATCAGGAATAGTAAAATGGCTTAAGTATTCACTTAGCACTTCCGGACTATCATTAGCCGGGTCAACAGAGAATCCAACAATATTATAATCTTCCACACCACGTTCTTCTAGCTCTGTCTGAATTTCCGTCATATTAAATGTCATTGGCTGACAAATTGATGTACAGTTTGTAAAAATGAACATGGCTAGCCATGGCTCCCCTTTTAAGCTCTCTAGTGTTACTTCTTCCCCTTTATGATTGGTTGCCGTAAAGTTCTCAATTTCGTATTCTGTGTCTGCTTTAAACTTATAATTACTGCAAGCACTTAATAATACAGAAAGAACAAGTATTCCGACAAGACCGACTAATTTCTTTTTCATCATATTCAACTCCTCTAATCCTCTTTTCATCTTATCGAAATACTTGGGAACACACAACCAATCTATTTCATGCATATCGAACAAATTTGTGAAGGAATCTCTCACTTCTGGTCAAAAATGCAGACTTATTTATTGGTGATTCATTGAAACGAGTGCAGCGTGAATTGCTTCAAGTTTGGCCTCAATACGGTATAGCAAATAAAACGACACCACTATTGGAAAACCAATTTCTTGAATAATACGAACCCATTCCTCCATCAACGATTCCCCTCCTTTTTCCCATTTTTAGAGAAAAAGCCGACAAAATCACCAACAGATTTTGTCGACTAGATCTTAACCTAATTACTCTGGAGTGAATTCAAATTCTGAAACTGTCCGTTCTACAATCCTTGCCTGGTTGATGGCGATTAAACTGCCGCCATTGCTATGAAAAATATTTGAGTCAATAATTGTTTGCATCACAATTTCGACTTCAGCTGCAGTTAGGTTTTCTTTTGGTTCATTCACAGTTAATGTGATGGATTTACCGTTTGATGTGTCAAATTTCAATTCTAATACTTGAGTCATTTAATTTTCTCCCTTCTTTTCGTTTTTTACATATCAACTGTTTCTGTTAGAATTTTTTCTACGAATAATAATTCATAGCTTGAAAGACTTGCAAGAGCTTGTACAACTGTGAATACTTCATCAGGCTGCACGTTATTGCGTACATTACGATACGTTTTAGCACTGACGATTGCTTTGCCCAATTCATCAATTCCAGTTTCAAATGAAAGCTTTAATGTTGCATTGTCGTAATTATATGTTGCCATGTCGATCACCTCCTTTCACTTATTAAATATCTTTTTTCACCCAAAAAAGAGACATTTAAAGTGAAAACTTTTCTAGTTCCTTTTATAATAGGAATTAGTGATATTAAAGAGGTGAACGGTTTGAACTTGGAAGGTTGGTTTTTATGGTTTATCCTATTTTGGGTTGTTGTACTGATAACCCTTATGGGGATTGGCGGATTCTTTATGTTCCGCAAGTTTTTAAAGGCATTGCCCAAGAAAGATGGAAAGTCCGATTTAGACTGGCAGAATTATTATTTAGATAAAACCATACATCTGTGGGGAGAGGACGCAAAAGCATTACTGAACGAATTAGTAAGCCCTGTACCTGATTTATTTCGTCAAGTAGCCAAGGAGAAAATTGCAGGAAAAATTGGTGAAATTGCTTTAAAAGAAAAAGCTAAATCGATTACACATGATATTCTGATTAGGGGCTACATTTTAGCTACTCCAAAACGCGATCATAAGTTTTTAAGAAAAAAACTAGAAGAATTAAATATTGATGTTACTCCGTACGAAACTTATTTTGAGTAACATCATATACATAGGCAAATTTAAACGGGACCCTCTTAATAGAAGGTCCCGTTTTTTATGCTGTTATTAACGTTTTTTCAATTTTCTTATAACGGTAGAACATGGCTATTCTCCATGGCCATAGCATCGAAAAAGCTAATATCCAGAACATTCCGCCAAGCTCTCCGACATCAAAGGAGTCGGAAAGGTACATTTTCATGATGATTCGAATAATTAATAAACCAATTAAAATGAAAAAGAATGCCTTTGAACGTTTCATATAGATTTCTTCATTTCGAACTTCGAATTTAGAAGTAGCAATCAACACTGTAGAAAAAACTACGCCTACAGCAACCGCTTCCAAAATTTGTAATGGCTCTACTCGAAATTCATCAAAAAGAAACATTAATCCCCCTGAAGACATTGCAATCGGAGGTATTAGTATTTTTTTTGCGTTTACAGGCTTCTTTTGTGAACGAATGCGGACAAACATCACAAATAGCCCCATTAAAAATGCCATTACTGTTGATCCAATAATAAAATATTGAGAAGGTATATTTGCTAACATAACTCTTCCCTCCTCTGTCAATCTCTCTCTAATGATATTATCATTACCTTATTATCTACTTTATATCCTTTTATTGAAATTAGGATAAATAACGTATTGATAATACCTTATTTATAAAGAATTTTCCACAATTAGCCTTACTATATTTTTCATTATAATACATTAAATCAAACTGTATTAAATGATAAAAAAACCTGCTAAAAAATAGCAGGAAATTTTATCAATGTTCATCGTAACCTAAAATGTTATCGACAACCGTTTTTAATTGATTCTTTTCAAAAGGTTTAGTGATAAAGTCCTTTGCTCCAGCTTCAATCGCTTCTACAATGATTCTTTGTTGGCCTAGAGCTGTCATCATAATTATATTGGCATCTGGATTCTCAGGTATAATTTCCTTTACCGCATCCAATCCAGACATAATAGGCATTGTAATATCCATCGTCACTAGGTCGGGCTTATGCTGGTTATACAACTCAACTGCTTCCCTACCATTAGAAGCTTCTCCCACGATTTCAAAGCCCCACTCTTTAAACATATTTCCGACTGCAACTCTCATGAAAAGTGCGTCATCAACTATTAATACTGTTGGCATCCTTCATTCCCCTTCTTAAATAATTTCAATCTTAATTGTTGTAATTATTACGGAAACTAATAATTCGATTAGAAGCCCGTGAATCCACCAAAAATTGGCGATAGAATGCGAATAATATAATCCAGCCCATTAAAGAATAGTAGGATTCCGACACCAATCATAATATATCCGCCTATTTTAACGATTTTTTGACTATTTCTACGCACCCATCCAAGTTTTGAGATAAAGAACGATAGCACAAAGAATGGAATAGCAAAACCGAAATAATATGCAAGCATATACCACATCGATGATTCGGGATTTGTACCAGCTAATGCAATAATAGAGCCAAGGATAGGGCCCGTACATGGCGTCCAACCTGCTGCAAAAGCAATACCGATCAATAATGAACCAAAGTAGCCGGATGGTCTATTTTTAAATTGAAATTTTCGATCTTTCATTAAAAAATCAACTTGTAATAAACCGACAATCATTAACCCAAACACGACAATTAGAATGGCACCAATTTGTCGCATCAAATCTTGATAGTTAAGGAAAAATTCCTGTGCCAGCGATGCACCGAATCCGATTGCAATAAAAATAATAGAAAAACCAATTAAAAAGAATAACGTATGTAAAATTGCACGTTTTTGCAACATACCTTTTTCATTTCTCAGTTCGTCATAGCTCATCCCTGTTATATAGGACAGGAAGGCTGGATAGAGCGGTAAAGTACATGGTGAAATAAAACTTAAAAAACCCGCACCGAACGCTAAAAAGATATTAACATCTGTGTTCATGGTGTTCTCTCCTTACAATTAATGTCTCCATCGTACCAAATTTTCAATAAAAATGCTTAGACTTGGTTATGAAGTTTTTTTGTCCAAAATGTGTAAGAAATGTGAAGTTGAATAGATGTACAATCTTATTACAATAAATCATACCATATCCCTCATAAAAGCAATATTAAAATCGAAAAATTCAAATATTTCATTCTCTTTACTTAGATATCTGCATTAGCAGTTTTTCGCTGAATTTGAATCCTTTTCTTCGTTTCAAAGATTGTTGAGAATGTAAAAATAATGATAGATAGCCAAATAAATATAAATGAAACAAGTTCAGTTTTTGTAAATGGTTCATGATACAATACAATTCCTAAAATCAAAACAATTGTTGGCGTCATATATTGAATAAAACCAATCACATACTGAGGGAGCAATTTAGCCCCTTTTGCAAATAATACCAGCGGGAAGGCAGTTACGATTCCTCCTAGAATTAAAATAATATCTGTTTTCCAGTCAACATGGAAAAATGACATTTGATTAGTAGACATAATATAAATATAGTAAACTAAGGCAAATGGCAGCATAAATAAAGTTTCAATGGCTAAACCACGAGTTGCATTTAAAGAGATTTGTTTTTTTAATGCACTATAACTTGCGAAGCTGAGGGCAATTAATAATGCAAGCCACGGAACCTCTCCATACCCCACAGTAAGGGACAAAACACCAATAAACGCAACGATAACTGCACAAATCTGCATTTTGGAAAGTTTTTCTTTAAAGAAAATCATCCCAAATACCACCGTTATTAGCGGATTAATATAATAGCCTAAACTTGCATCGACTACATGATTATTATTCACTGCAAATATATACAGAAACCAGTTACAGGAAATAACAAATGACGCAGCTATTAAAGAGAAAAATAATTTTTTATTTTTCCACAATGATTTTAAATCTTCCAGCAGCAACTTTCTTTGTTTGATGATGACAATAAAGAGTAAAGTAAAGACAAAAGACCAAATAACTCTGGAAAGTAATACTTCTAAACTATCTACATGCGCAAGCAGTTTCCAGTAAAGGGGAAAAATACCCCATATAGCATATGCGCCAACTGCATAAAGAATCCCTTTTCGATCTATATTCATTTCTACACCTTCTTCATATTTTCTTGAATAAAGCTAAACCAATTATAGTACTCGGAATAATTGAAGTAAATGCTTTTTAAAATCCAGCTTCAACTCAAATAATATACGAAGAAAAGGATGCCTCATAAAGCGACATCCTTTCACAACGATTACTCCACAATTCCGTTTTGCAATAAGTACATTTTATGGTACAACCCTTTTTGTGCAAGAAGTTCTTGATGTGACCCTCTTTCAATAATTTCGCCTTGATGTAAAACTAAAATTTGTTCTGCATCTTGAATCGTTGAAAGACGGTGAGCAATTGCTATTGTAGTACGTCCTTTTCTCATCTTTTCCAAGGAAGATTGAATAGCTACTTCTGTTTCTGTGTCAATAGATGCTGTTGCCTCATCTAATACTAAAATTTTCGGATTCGTTGCTATTGTGCGAGCAAATGCAACAAGTTGTCTTTGACCGCTGGAGAATGTTGAACCGCGCTCAGAAACCCTCTGTTCATATTGGCTTGGCAACTGTTCAATAAACTTATCTGCCTGTACAAACTTAGCTGCTTCCACTACATCTTCAACAGTCAACCTCGGATTAAATAATCGAATATTGCTTTCAATCGTTCCATAAAAAAGGAATGGATCTTGCAGCACTAAGCCTAGCTTAGTTCTTAGCTCTTTCTTAGGATAAGATTTAATCGACTTGCCATCTATTAAAATATCGCCTTCTCCAAATTCATAGAAACGCATTAATAAGTTAATGATGGAACTTTTACCGCTTCCGGTATGTCCCACTAATGCAGCTGTTTCCCCTGGTTTTACAGTAAACGATACATTTTTCAGGACGTTGGTTTTGCCATCATAGCTAAAAGTTACATTTCTGAATTCAATCAACCCTTCAGAAATCGATAAATCACTCTCTTTCTGCTGGGGCTCGATATCCTGGTTATCTAATAGGGCAAATACCCGGGATGCTGCAACAATCGCTTGTTGGTAAAAAGCTAAACGTTCCATTACACTATTAATTGGCTCAAAAAAGCGGTTAATATAAGTAATGAAAACATATACTACCCCCACTTCAATCGCAGTGTTGAAGGAAGTCATCCCAAAATAAGTTAAAATAATTACTATAGCGGAGAAGAAAATTAAATCGATTACTGGCCGAAGTAATAGACTATTTAATTTGATATTATCCATCATCGCTTTATAATGCTCATCATTGATTCGATCGAAGTCATCTGAAATACGCTGTTCCTGACGAAAAGTTTGGATAATCCCCATTCCCGATAAACTCTCGGCTAGTTTTGCATTTAACTGACTCAACTTTTCCCGCATGGTTATAAATACGACCGAACTATATTTTCTGTATAAGTAGATAACCAAAAAGATTAATGGCAGTAAAATAAGTGCATATAAAGCAAGCAATGGGTTTAATAAAAACATGGCAACATATACCCCTATAATCAGAAACCCCGCTTGTATAAATGAACTGAGTACGGAGACGAATAACTCTTTGATGGCCTCTGTGTCATTTGTCGCTCTTGAAACAATTGACCCTGCCGGTGTTTCGTCAAAATATCGCATACCCAGTTTATGAATTTTGGAGAATACATCGATTCGTAATTGCTGAATAATCTTTAATGCAATCTCCTGAAACTTAACAAGCTGAAAATAGGAAATTACGACATTAAGGATTTGAATCATAAAATAGGAAACTGCTAGAAAAATGATTGGTTCTACATTAAAATTGCTCACGGCTATATGATCATCCAGAAAAATTTTAATAAGATAAGGGCCTGTCACATCTCCAATAACTGTTAACATCAGTAGAAATAAGGCCAGTATAACACCTTTTTTATGAGGCTTTAAATACGATAAGAGCCTTAAGAGAATCTGTGTTTGTTGTTTGCTGGAAAAGGCGAGCCTATTTTTCAATTTGTTCCCCTCCCTTTTCTACCAATCTTTCAAGCTGCTGTAATTGATACATTTCATAGTATTTGCCTTGAAGTGCCATTAATTCCTCATGTGTTCCCTTTTCTACAATGGTTCCTTCATCCATTACAATTATCAGATGTGCATGTTCGATTGCACTTAAGCGATGGGATGTGATAATGGTTGTTGAATCTACCCTCGCCTCTTTCAAGGATTTTAATATAGCTTCCTCCGTTTTCGCATCCACTGCTGATAAGGAATCATCTAGAATCAATAATTCCGGCTCCATCATTAATGCACGCGCTATCGAAATACGCTGCTTTTGTCCGCCAGATAATGATACACCACGTTCCCCTACAATCGTTTCATAGCCATCTGAAAATCGTAATATATCATCGTGAATGTGTGCAATTTTTGCTATTTTCTCTACTTTTTCACGAACTTCATTTGGATTATTGAAAGCAATATTTTCATAAATGGTTGTTGAAAATAAAAAATGATCTTGAGGAACATATCCAATCGATTCTCTTAATCTTTGTTTTTTATAGGCATCAATTGTAGATCCACCGAATTTAATTTCCCCATGATAGCCTTCAAACTCGCGCAATAGCAGCTTTAAAATTGTTGTTTTCCCCGAACCGGTTTTTCCTACGATTCCCAAAGTTTCCCCGCGCTTCAGCGTAAATTGTACATCGTGAAGAGCACTTGTTTCATCCGCAGGGAACTTGAATTCATCGATGTTAAACTCGATATCTCCATTTGGTTTAGTATTTAATGCATTCTCTTTGTCATCAATTTCTATAGGGACAGATAAGAGCTGCTCAATTCGATCATAGGAAGCAGAGCCGCGCTCCATAATATTGAACAGCATACCAAATGCCAACATGGGCCATACAAGCAAGCCTAGATAAGTATTAAAAGCGACCAAATCTCCTATTGTCATAGTGTTTTCATAAATAAATTTCGCTCCAAACCCTAAACTTAACATGAAGCTAAACCCTATAACTAAACTGATTGTTGGATCGAACAGCGAATCGATTCTGGCAACCTTCATGTTTTTATCTACTACATCATTAGATAGACGGGTAAAATCGGCCGTATCTTCTTCTTGCTGTCCAAAGGTCTTGATTACCTTAATCCCAGAAATACTTTCCTGTGTTTTATCATTTAAATCTGAAAAGGCAGCTTGAGCTTCTCTGAACCTTGAGTGCAGGAGCTTTCCATAATAACTCGTCGAAACGGCCATTAAGGGCATAGGGATTAAGGCGATTAAAGTTAAACGCCAATCAATGGTTAAAGCCATAGCTAAAATAACAAACCCGCCAGTCGTTATCGAGTCGAAAAGGGTTAATACCCCACCGCCGGCTGTCTGCTGAACTGCTGAAATATCATTCGTTGCATGAGCCATTAAATCTCCAACTCGACGCTGCTGGTAAAATGAGGGACTCATCTTTGTAAAATGGCGGAAAAGCTTTTCTCGCAAAATTTTCGCTAAGAAGGTAGAAGATCCAAAAATCATTCGACGCCAATAGTAACGAAGTATATAGATCAGGATGGCAACAATGATGATGATTCCAACCCATTTTGCAAGCGATCCAGGTGTGAGCGACCCATTTCCAATCTCATCAATTACAAAGCCAATCACTTTCGGAGGAATAAGATTTAATATTGCGACTAGTCCGAGCATGGTAAGGCCAATAATGTACTCTTTTTTCCTCTCTTTAAAAAACCAGCTTAATTTCAAAAATACTTTCATTTATCCACCTTCTTTAGATTTCTAAAGGTACTAAATCTTTCAAAAATTCAGATCTCAAAGACCATCCTATTTTAGCAAATATACATTAGTGCGTGAAGACAATTATTGAAAATAATTCAGTAATCGAAACATTTCCTCCAAAAGTTGGAGAAAAAAAGACTGCAATCAAACTCGAAAAATCTCGAATTTGACCGCAGTCATTCCATTCTATCTCGTGTCCATCTTCTTAGACCTGAATAATCTCGCAAGGTAGATTTTTTTGATACATTTTATGAGCATCATTACTAACCTCTAATACTGCCATGGCCTCCACATTCGGTTTTGTATAGATGATGGGATAATCCTTTTCGCCAAGAAATTCATCCGGTCTAAAAGGCAGTATTTCTTCATCAATGGAAAATTCTCCTTTAATCCCTATACTGTTCCCCCGTGCATCTAAACGGATCCATCTGCTAATAGAAGGAATAAAAACTGCATTTAGCGCGTGTAATGCAAAACGATTTTCATTCCCCCGTATTCGTAGTCGTTGATAACAGAAACCAGTGGGGATCGACTGGGATCTTAATAGGGCAGCTAGTAGGTTTGCTTTTGCAAAGCACACCCCTTCGCCGTATTTTAAAACATCATTCGCACGACATGGTACATATCTGCTTTCAATATCTAAGGATTGAGCTATTTGATCTCTTACAAATTCATAGGCGGCTTTCACTTTTTCAATATCTGTTTGATCGTCTGTAAATAACAAATTTGCTTGTTTTTTTATAGATTCATGTGAATAATTAACAACTGGCAGTTCATTTAAATAATCCCCAAGTACAATAGATTCAGCAATCAAATTCATCATTACCATCTCCGAACATTTTCATGTAATCTATTAATTTTCTATATTATACATCTTTTGGATAATACTTTCCCATACTATATTAGTGATAAATATGATAATTACGTGAAATGTGTGCTTTCTGATGAAAAAATATGGAATTATGGGTATTTTTCTAAAATAACCACTATCGAAATAGAAAAAACCATCTTTCATTAAAAGATGGCAATTCTAACATGATTATGTTGTTACTTTTAATACAGTTTTAATTTTTTGAATTACACCGCCTGAGCTATACGTTAAGACACTTCGTTTATAGAACGATAAACTAATCATATAAAAGGCAATGACTGTAATTAGCAGAAGCGCTAAAGAGATAATTGATTCTATTGGATTTATATCGGTCGCTCCAATACGCAATGGCATAACCATTCCTGAAGTTAAAGGAATATATGAGAATACTTTAATAAGCATTGTATCAGGATTTGCTACACCTGAAATCATCACATAGAACCCGACCAATGCAGTCATGATAGCTGGCGTCATTACTTGTGACGCTTCTTCTACTTTGGATACAAGTGAACCAAATAATGCCCCAATGATTAGGAATAATATAATCGTCAGGAAAAGGAAAGCAATCACGTAAAAGACATAGCTATATGTCAATTCATTTAAAATTGAGTCGACCATTTCCCACTTTTCACCGCCATTTGCGAATCGAAGCAAGGCTAGTAATGAACCGAAGATAATCACAAATTGTGTAAGGGCTAATAAGGAAATACCAATTATTTTTGATTGGAAATGCGTACTTGGTTTCACACTTACTAATAACATTTCAAGTGCGCGCGAACCTTTCTCCGATGCTACATCCGTTGTGATCATTGAAAGGAAAGCCATGATAAAGAAGTAAATTACAATCCCTACGAAATAGGAAGCCCAAATACCCGATTGCTTTTGATCCTCACTTTTTCCATCAGCTACCGATTCATCTAAATTCGTTGTTGTAATCATGGCTTCCGAGTTTAAAATTTTATCAGCTTCACTAGCTGTTAAATTTAATTGTTGAATGCCGTAAATCTTGCCAGCATACTGGACAAATGACGAAATTGCAGATTGATCATTTAGTTTAAGCGGACCATAAGTTGCAATATCTGCTTTTAACGTTTCATTTTCTTCCGTAACTACTACGACAGCATCATATTCTTCTTCTTTTAACTGTTCATATACACTTTCAGTCGATTCCGCCGGAAAGCTAAACGCTATATCCTCATTAGTTACAAAGATTGGTTCCAATTCAACTGCCGTTTCATTTATCAACGCAACTTCCAATGCTTCATCATTTACAAAGATTGCTTTAATGTCTGACCAAAATGTGATTACCGCCATCACAACAACATATAAAAGCGTCATAAGAATAAACGATTTTGCACGAACCTTTTGTTTATATAGCTGTTTAATCAATAACCCTAATTTATTCACCATTGCCACCTACCTTATCTTTGAAAATCTCATCCAGCGATAAATAATCAAGACTAAATTTTTCGATATATTGTCCATTAGAGACAACCTCGAAGATAGATTCGGCAAAGGATTCGTCTATTAAAGTTAAAACATATTCTTCTCGATCAACCTTAATCTCTTTTACCCCGGCCAATTTCTCAAGTTCTGTTTTCGGGATATTTGTGCGGAGTGTCAACTTCGTTTTTCCATATTGTTTCTTTAAATCTAGTAGACTGCCTGAAAAAAGAGAGACTCCTCTTTTAAGCAGACAAAGGTGATCACATAATTCCTCAACATTATCCATTTGATGACTGGAGAAAAGAATCGTTACACCTTTTTCTTTTAAAAATAATATTGCATCTTTGAGTAAGTCTCTGTTGACGGGATCTAATCCACTAAAAGGTTCATCTAAAATCAAGAATCTTGGCTTGTGAATAAAACTAGCGATAAGCTGCACTTTTTGCTGATTCCCTTTAGATAAAGTTTCAGCTTTATTGTGGCGTTTTTCCTCTAAATCGAAGCGGTTAATCCAGAAATCAATTTCTCTTTTTAATTCTTCCCGTTTCATGCCACGTAATTGGCCAAAGAAAAATAATTGTTCCTCTACCTTCATTTGAGGGAAAATTCCGCGCTCTTCGGGCAGATATCCTAAATAATCACGGTTAATTTTCTTAATGGGGGTACCATCCCAAGTAATCGTTCCTGATGTTTGATCTTGCAAGTCTAAAATCATACGAAAAGTCGTTGTTTTCCCTGCACCATTTTGTCCAATGAGACCAAATATCTCGCCGCTGCCTATTTTAAAGTTTAGATCATTTACAGCAGTGAAATCTTTGTATTTCTTCACAACATGTTCTAAGGTTAAAGTCATTTTAAAACCCCTTTCTAATCATTGAAAATCTCTAATTGATTTTTTAAATTTCTGCGTTTTTTCATTATTTTTAGGATAGGATAAATTAACGCGATGGCTACCCCAGTATTAACTCCCGCAACAAAATCATTAATACTTTCCTTATTCGCATAACTATAGAGTATAAAATTAATGATTCCGATAAATAAATTGATAAAAAATACGAATAAAAATAGATAATGGAAACGATTTATGTAAGCTAGCTTTGAAGAAGTATCGCTGTACAATTCAAATGGTCCATCAGCTGCTTCCTTTCGAAAATAAGCCCAGTTCAACTTTTTCTTTACAAGTTCAATTCCAGAATCTCGCAAAAAGTCAATATACTCTTTGCTATCATCTTTTGAGCCTAATTCATAAATCATTTCATTTCGATAAATATATTTGCCTGGTGCACCTTTCTCGAAAGCATAGTTTCCTATCCCGAATGAGGTTAAATGCCACCCATTTTTCGCCATACCATTTACCCATTCTTCCTCTTTTTCATAATCGAAAAAAAGTCGAAATATCAATTTTTTATCTCTCAAAATTTGCCACCTCCTGTTATACGGACACCATTGTCAAAAAGTTCCCTTAATCTTGAAATTTCTGATTGAATTATTTTTTTCCCATCTTCGGTAATCAGGTATTCCTTTTTACGTCCATCATCTTCAAAAGTTTGAATCCAACCCCGATCCAATAATGTTTTTATCGCTCCATAAATCGTACCTGCCCCTAGTTTCACACGACCTGCTGTCATTTCTTCCGTTAGTTGGATAATTCCGTATCCATGTCTAGGTTCATATAAAGAAAGCAAAATATAATATACCCCTTCAGTCAATGGAGGATGTTCCTGTGACATATCATTGTTTCCTTTCTTTCGATATATTGCCGAACGATATATCGGCTGTTGATATAACCACTATATCAGCTGTCGATATATCAGTCAATATGAGAATGAA
>Ga0182747_1002265_pt1 | contig 13629 bp, 12 predicted proteins | sample eDN3rd30CBELigBY_FD_128526 | JGI IMG/M metagenome (GOLD analysis project Ga0182747, IMG submission 128526) | Enriched backyard soil microbial communities from Emeryville, California, USA - eDNA 3rd pass 30_C BE-Lig BY (version 2) (version 2) | ecosystem: Environmental > Terrestrial > Soil >...
AGGTCGCCCCACGCCTCGTCGAGGCCGACCTCTCGGGCGATGGACTCGGCCACGAGCTGGTGGTCGCCCGAGAGCATGACGGCGCGGCGGATGCCGACCGCTTCGAGGGACTCGATCGCGGGGCGGGCGCCGGGTCGGGGCGTGTCCATGAGACCGAGGACGCCGAGGACCGCGCCGGCCCGCTTGACGACCATGACCGTGCGGCCCCGGGCCTGCAGGCCGGTGATCGCATCGGTCGCCTCGACGGGCAGCCCGCCTTCGCCGAAGAGGGCGGCGCTGCCGATCAGCACCTCGTCGCTCCCGACGACCGCCCGGACGCCACGACCGGTCACGGCCGTGACCCGGGTCGCATCGAGCCCGCCGTCGGATCCGAGGCGCTCGATGCCGCCTCGGGTGACGGCGGCCGCGAGGGGGTGGTCGCTCCGGCGCTCGACCGCGATCGAGACCGCGAGCAGGTCTGCTTCGTCGACGTCGGCGGCGGGGATCACATCGGTGAGGCGCGGCCGCCCCTCGGTGATCGTCCCGGTCTTGTCGAAGGCGACGGCACGCAACGTGCCGAGGTTCTCCAGCGGCCCGCCGCCTTTGACCAGCACGCCGAGCTGCCCGGCCCGGGCCACGGCCGCCAGCACGGCGCTCGGCGTGGCGATGGCCAGCGCGCAGGGGCTGGCCGCGACGAGCACGGCCATCGCCCGGTAGGACGACTCCGACCACGATCCGACCAGCCCGCCCACCGCCGCCACGGCGATGACCAGGACCAGCACCGCGGGCACGAACGCCCGCTCGAACCGATCGGTGAACCGCTGCGTGGGCGACGCCTGGGTCTCCGCCTCGCGGACCATGGTGGCCAGCTTCGAGAGCGTCGAGTCCGCGGCCAGGCGGGTCACGGTCACCTCGAGCTGCCCCGCACCGTTGATCGTGCCCGAGAACAGGCGGGACGAGGCGGGCACCCGGTCGGGTGCAGCCTGCGCCGCCGCCCGATCGAGCACCGGCACCTTGTCCACGGGGATGCTCTCGCCGGTGAGCGGAGCCTGGTCGACCGCGCTCGATCCCGCCGTGACGAACCCGTCAGCCGGGATGCGCTCGTTCGGCTTGACCACCACGGTGTCGCCGACGGCGAGCTCGTCGACGGGGATCTCCCGTTCCCCCTCGGCGCCGCGGATCACGGCCGTGGACGGGGCGAGGTCGGCGAGGGCTTCGATGGCCCGACGGGCGCGACCCGTCGCGTAGCCCTCGAGGGCGTGGCCGAGGCTGAAGAGGGCGAGGAGCAGGGCGCCCTCCTCCCACTTGCCCAGCACGGCGGCACCAGCCGCGGCGACGAGCATCAAGAAGTCGATCTCGAAGCGGCCGTTGCGGACGCTCTCGATCGCCTCCCTGCTCGTGAAGTACCCGCCGAGCAGACCCGAGGCGATGAACACCGCCGTGACCGGCGCCCCCTCCGCCACCGACGTCAGCTCGAGCACCAGGCCCAGCGTCCACAGCGAGGCGGAGGCGATGGCGAAGACCAGCTCGCTGCGATCGCCGAACGGGCCGCGGTGGTCGTGCGCGCCGGTCCCGTGCTCGTGGTCGCCGCGACCGTCGGCGACCGACACCTTGCGGTCGGCCAGCGCCGCACGGAGGGCATCCTCGTCGAGCTTCGTCCGGTCGAGCTCGACGCGGACGAACCCGGGGGCGACATCCGCCTCCATCACCCCGTCGACCCGGCTCAGCGACTCGCCCACCGATCGGGCCTTGCGGATGTGGCCGATGCCGTCGACCGGCCAGAGGACGTGGGCGTAGCGCTCGGTCAGCGCCGCACCCGCCGCCTCGGCCCGGGCCCGGATGCGGCTGAGGCTCGTGGCGGCCGGGTCGTAGTGGAGGCACAGGCGGGCCGTGCCTCCTTCGGCGCCGTCGACCAGGTGGACGTCGTCGACGCCCGGGGCCCCGTCGAGCGTCTCGGTGAGCCGGTGGACGCAGCCATCTCGGCGGTCGAGGGCATCGGGCAGCAGGACCGAGAGCTCCAGCTGCAGCTTCTCGCTCACGGCACCGAGGTCCCGTGGCCCACGTGCTGGAGGCTGACGTCGAGCAGGAGGCGGACGTGGGCGTCGTCGAGCCGGTAGAAGACCTGCCGGCCAGCCCGCCGGTGGCGGACGATCCCGGCCGTCCGCAGGACCCGCAGCGCGTGCGACACCGTCGACTCCTCCATGGCGACCACCGCCGCCAGGTCGCACACGCACAGCTCCCCCGCCTCGAGCAGCGCGGCGAGCATCCGCACGCGCCCCGGTTCGCCGAGGATGCGGAACAACGACGCCACCTCGCCCGCCTCCTCGGCCCCGATGGCCCGTTCACGGGTGGCCTCGACCCGCTCCGGATCCACCATCCGCACCGTGCACGACGGGTCCCAGCCGACGTCGGAGGCCGCATCCGGCGACGAACCAGGTCCCGTTCTCATCTGCACAACTGTACAGATGAGCATGGACATCGTCCAGGGCCGCGAACGACGACACCCCCCTGCTGGCGCTCCGGCTGTCAGGTTCCGGGCTGGCGCCTGCGGAGGCGCACCGGGGTCGCGCCCGGCGAGGCCCCGTGGCGTCCGGTGTCGCGAGCATGCCGTCGCCAGCGTGACCGCCGCTGCCGTGGTGCGACCGGCCGTACTACTGGAGGACGGCGCGGAGGAGGCCGAGACGGCCCGGGGTGACCTGCCAGTACACCCAGCGCCCGCGCTTCTCCCCGGTGATGAGCCCCGCCTCGGCGAGGGCCTTGGTGTGGTGGCTGACGGTGGGCTGCGACTTCCCGAGGGGCTCTTGCATGTCGCACGAGCAGATCTCGCCGGCGCTGGCGATCATCGAGAACAGGCGCAGGCGCACCGGGTCGCCCAGCGCGGCGAACGCGGCGGCGACCACCTCCGCCTCCTCCTCGGCCAGGGGCGAGGCGACGATCGAGGGGCAGCACTCCTGGGTGAGGACGGGGATCGGCCTGGTGGCCATGGCGGCGCTCCGAGAACAGATTGACAAATGTCGATGCATTCGCGATGCTCGATGCATCGACATCCGCCAATGTACGGGAGCCTCCGCCGCATGTCACGCATCCAGCTCGCCCTCAACGTGTCCGACCTCGATGCCGCCGTCGCCTTCTACTCGAAGCTCTTCGGGGTCGAGGCGGCCAAGCGCAAGCCGGGCTACGCCAACTTCGCCATCGACGAGCCGCCCCTGAAGCTGGTCCTGATCGAGGCCGAGGAGGGCGGGACGCTCAACCACCTGGGCGTCGAGGTCGACTCGGCCGAGGAGGTCGTCGCCGCCGAGGGCCGGCTGTCGGCCGACGGCCTCGCCACCACCGGCGTCGACGACACCACCTGCTGCTACGCCCTCAAGACCGAGACGTGGGTGAACGACCCCGACGGTGCGCCGTGGGAGTGGTACGTGAAGACCGGCGACGCCGAACAGCAGGGCAGCACCGTCCGCAGCGGGGGCGGCACCGGCGCCTGCTGCTCCACCGCCGCCATCAGCCAGTCGGTCTCGCTGGGCGCCGCCCCCGGTGCCGCCTCCGGCTGCTGCTGAGGTGTCCGCACCCACGGGAGCCCTGGGCCGCCGGGTCCTGGCCGAAGGGCTCGGGACGGGGCTCCTCGTCGCCATCGTCGTCGGCGCCGGCATCGCCGCCCAGCGCCTCTCCCCCGGCGACACCGGACTTCAGCTCCTCGAGAGCGCCCTCGCCACCGGCGCCGGCCTCGTCGCCCTGATCCTGGCCTTCGGGTCGGTGTCGGGGGCGCACTTCAACCCGGTCGTGTCGCTCGCCGACTGGCTCCTGGGCGGGCTGACCGGTGGGGCCACCGCGGCCTACCTCGCCGCCCAGGTCACCGGGGCGTGTGCCGGCTGCATCGTGGCGAACCTGATGTTCGACCTCGCTCCTGTCACCCTGTCGGACACGACGCGGTCGTCGTCGGGCACCTGGCTCGGTGAGGTCGTCGCCACCTTCGGCCTCCTCGTCGTCATCTTCGGCCTCGCCCGCTCCGGCCGCGGGGCGCTCGCCCCGTTCGCCGTCGCCGCCTACATCACCGCCGCCTACTGGTTCACCTCGTCCACCAGCTTCGCCAACCCTGCCGTCACCATCGGCCGGACCCTCACCGACACGTTCGCGGGCATCGCCTGGTCGTCGGTCCCGGCGTTCATCGCCTTCCAGCTCGTCGGCGGTGCCCTCGCCCTCGTCGTCTCCCGCGCCCTCCACCCCGACCTCGACCCCGACGACGTCGTGGTCCCCCACGCCGCCACCGGAGGAACCCCGTGACCGACACCGGCCGGCCCACCGCCCTGTTCCTCTGCGTGCACAACGCCGGGCGCTCGCAGATGGCCCTCGGGTGGTTCGAGCACCTCGCCGCCGGACGAGCCACCGCCTGGTCCGGCGGTTCCGAGCCCGCCGACCAGATCAACCCCGTCGCGGTCGCGGCCATGGCCGAGGTCGGCATCGACATCGCCGCGGCATCGCCCAAGCGGTGGACCGACGAGGCCGTCCGCGCCGCCGACGTCGTGATCACCATGGGCTGCGGCGACGCCTGCCCCTTCTACCCGGGCACGCGGTACGAGGACTGGGAGCTCGACGATCCCGCCGGCCGGGGCCTCGATGCCGTCCGCCCGATCCGAGACGACATCGAGCGGCGCGTGCGCGCCCTCCTCGCCGAGCTCGGTGTTCCCGCCTCGTAGCACCGGGTCCTTAGCGCTGAAAGGCGGACCGGGTCTGGCGTTGCCCGGCTGACGGCGGCGTCGGTACGTTGCCCACGCCGAGCGGGGAACACCGGTGCGAATCCGGGGCTGTGCCCGCAACTGTCACCGGTCCTCGCAGCCTGCGAGCCGGGAGCCAGAGCACCGCACGGCAGCACCGACCCGACGACGCGAGGAACACGTCACCATGCCCAGCTCATCTCGGATCGCCCGCGCCTGCGGTGCGACCCTCCTCTCCTGCCTGCTGCTCAGCACCACGGCCTGCGGCTCGTCGACCAGCGACGGCGCGCCGTCGGACGACACCGAGGCCACGACGACCGAGGCCGGCCGCGCCGACTCGACCTTCCCGATGACGATCGAGAACTGCGGCGAGACCGTCACGCTCGACGCACCGCCCACCAAGGCCATCACCATGAACCAGGGCGCGACCGAGACGATGCTCGCCCTCGGGCTCGAGGACCAGATGATCGGCACCGCCTACCTCGACGATGCCGTGCTGCCCGAGTGGCAGGACGTCTACGACTCCGTCGACGTCCTCTCCGACGAGTACCCCTCCCAGGAGGAGGTGCTGGCGACGGGCACCGACTTCGTCTACGGCTCCTACGCCAGCGCCTTCGACGACGAGGCCGCCGGCTCCCGCGGCTCGCTGGCCAAGGAGGACATCGGCACCTACCTCTCCCCCAACGACTGCCAGGCCTCCGACGGGACGCCGGTCACGTTCGACGACGTGTTCGCCGAGATCACCGAGATCGGCGCCGTCTTCGGCGTGCCCGACCGGGCCGCCGCGCTGGTGGCGGACAGCAAGGACCGCCTGGCCGAGGCCACCGCGGACCTGCCCGAGGGCCAGACCGTCCTCTGGTACGACTCCGGCGACGACGCCCCCTTCGTCGGCGCCTGCTGCGGCGGCCCGAACCTCGTCATGAGCGCGGTCGGCGCCACGAACGTGTTCGACGACCTGCAGGGCGGCTGGGAGGACGCCTCCTGGGAGGCGGTGGTCGCGGCCGACCCCGACGCCATCGTCTTGGTCGACGCCTCCTGGGACACGGTCGCGGCGAAGAAGAAGGTCCTCGCCGCGGCGCCGATGAACGCCATGACAGCCGTCGAGGACGAGCAGTTCATCGAGATCCCGTTCTCGTCGAGCTCCCCCGGCGTCCGCAACGTGAGCGCCGTCGAGCAGCTCGCCGATGGCCTCCGCAAGCTCGACGGCAACTGAGGCGCCCGCTCCCCCAGCGGACGGCGCGATCGAGGGGGATGGGGGCCGCTCTCGGCGGGAGGCCCCCATCCTCCTCTCCGTCGTCGCCCTGGCGGGACTGCTCCTCCTCACGGTCGTCGTGGCCACCGGCGTGGGCGCCGTCGGGATCGCCCGCTCGAACGTGCTCAGCACGGTGGTGCATCACCTCGGACTCGGCTCCGGGCCCGACGCCGCCGGTCCGGTCGACGGCATCGTCTGGAACCTCCGCCTGCCCCGCATCCTCATGGCCGCGCTGTGCGGCATGGGCCTGGCCGGCGTCGGCGTCGTGATGCAGGGGGTGACCCGCAACCCGCTGGCGGACCCGTACCTGCTCGGCCTGTCGTCGGGAGCTTCGCTCGGCGCCGTGACCGTGGTGGCCCTCGGCCTCGGCGCGGTGGGTTCGCCCGCCCTCACCCTCGGCGCCTTCATCGGCGCGACCGTGGCGTTCGCCCTCGTCCTCGTGCTGGCGAGCGGCGACGGCCGGCTCCCGCCGGTGCGGACCATCCTCGCGGGCGTCGCCATCGGCGAGGCGATGGCCGCCGCCACCTCGTTCGTCACCATCAGCTCGACGAACGCCCAAGCCACCCGGAGCCTGCTCGTGTGGCTGCTCGGCGGCTTCGCCGGCACGTCGTGGGCCGACCTCCCCCTCGTGGCCGCGCTGGTCCTCGCCTTCGCCATCGCATCCCGTGGCGACGCCCGAGTCCTCGACGCCCTCGCCCTCGGTGACGACACCGCGGAGACCCTCGGCATCCCGGTCCTCGCGTCTCGGCGCCTGCTGCTCGTCTCGTGCGCCCTGCTCACCGCTGTGCTGGTGGCGGCCAACGGGGCCATCGGCTTCGTCGGCCTGGTGGTCCCCCACCTGGTCCGGCCGGTCGTGGGTGCCCGCCACGGCCGGGTCCTCCCCGTCGCCATGTTGACCGGAGGCATCTTCCTGGTGATCGTCGATGCCGTCGCCCGTACCTCGTTCGCACCCCGCGAGGTGCCGGTCGGCGTGATCACCGCCCTCGTCGGCGCACCCTTCTTCGCCTGGCAGATCCGCCGGCAGGGGCAGCGGGGCCGATGACCGCCATCGGCGCAGCCCGGGTGAGCTGGCGACCGGCCGGCCTGGTGCTCGACGACGTGACCATCGAGGTGCCACCAGGGTCGTTCTGCGCCCTGCTCGGGCCGAACGGGTCGGGCAAGACGAGCCTCCTGCGCGCCCTGGCCCGGGTGCTGAGCCCCGACGCCGGCAGCATCACGATGGATGGGACCGCGGTCGACGGCACACCCAGCCGCGATCTCGGCCGTCGGCGGTCGTTCGTGTCGCAGGACCAGCCCGCCGATCTGGAGCTCACCGTGCTGGAGGTCGCGCTCATCGGGCGCACGCCGCACAAGGGCCGGATCGAACCGGATCGAGCGGTGGACCGCGACATCGCCCGAGCCAGCCTCGAGCAGGTGGAGATGCACCCGCTCCGCCACCGCACGGTCCCGACGCTGTCGGGCGGCGAGCGCCAGCGGACCTTCATCGCCCGGGCCCTGGCCCAGCAGGCTCCCGTCCTGCTGCTCGACGAGCCGACGAACCACCTCGACCTCCGCCACCAGCACAAGCTGCTCGCCGATCTGCGGTCGGCGGCGGCGACGGTCGTGGCGTCGCTGCACGACCCGCAGCTCGCCCTGGCGTACGCCGATCAGGCCGTCGTGCTCGACCACGGGCGCGTGGTCGGTGCGGGCACCCCCGCCGAGGTCCTCACCGAGCCGGTGCTGCGCGACGTGTGGGGCGTCCGCGCCACCGTGGACCGGACCGGATCCGGCCCCGGCCGCATCACCATCTCCGGGGTCGCCTGACATGCCGGCGGACCGGCTGTCGGTGATCGTGTGCCGGGGCTGCTGCTGCGGCTCGGAGCAGAAGCACCCCGACGTCGACCACGACGCCCAGGTGGAGGCGCTCCGAGCCAGCCTCCCGGCCTCCGGTCGGCTCTGGACCGTCGACTGCCTCGGCCCGTGCGAACGCTCCAACGTCGTGGTCGTCCGCACCCGCGCCGCGGGCCGACGCTGGTTCGGCGGTGTGCTGGCGACCGCCGCCACCGGTGCCCTGGCGGACTGGATCCGAGACGGAGCGGTCGGCGCGCCGCCTCCGCTCCTGGCGCCGCTCGCCCTTTCGCCCGACGAGGCCGGTAGCTAGCGGTTCACCGCTTCCCGCTCCTGCGACCGGACACCTCGAGGACGCCCGGTCCTGCGGGCCAGGACGTGGAGCTGGTCGATGAGGTCGGGACCGGCCGACCAGGCGGTGGCGCCGGCGAGCTTGGCGATGTCGATGTTGCGGACCGCCTGGCCACCGAGCAGGACCGGCACCGACGGGTGCGCGGCCCGGACGGCACCCACGAGCTCGCGAGCGGCATCGAGGCGGTCCACCGTGGTGACACCCAGCCCGACGGCCACCACCGTCGGCAGCGCCGCCACGGCGTCGATCACGTCGGCCGCCGGCGTGTCGGTCCCGAGCTCGACGACCCGGTACCCGGCGTGGCGGATCAGGTTGGCGACGAGCAGCAGGGGGACGCCGTGGTGCTCGCCGGGCGGGGCGGCCAGGACGACCGTGCCCCGCTTGCGTCCCCGGTGGGGGAACTGGCCGCCGAGCCGGGCGAGCAGCCGGCTGGAGGTCGCGACGGCGATGCGCTCGGTCGCTGCGGAGTGCTCGCCGTCGGCCACCTGGCTGCTGACCCGCCCGATGGCGGCGGCGATGACCTCGAGGTGGATCGAGGCGACGTCGTGGCCGGCGTTGAGCGCGTCGCCGACGACGCGCCACGACTCGATCTCGTCGCCGAGCACCAGGTGGTCGGCCAGCCGCCGGACCCAGTCGGCGGGGGCCCTCGCCGATCCCGGTTCCGGCGACGGCACGGCGAGGAGCGCATCGACGTCTCGGCGTTCGACCCGCCACGCGGTGCCGACCTGTCGGGCCGGCAGCCGGCCCTGGCGGACGTACCGGTAGGCCGTCATGTAGTGGACGTCCAGCAGCCGGGCGACCTGCTTGAGGTTGAGCGCCTCAGGGGTCGGCGGAACCGGATCGGTTGGCTGGTCCATGGTCGACGTGCTCCCGCGTCTGGTCGGAGAACGGCAGCGGTGCGGGTGTCGGGCTCCCCTCGGCGAGAGGGTGACCATTGCGGGTACAGCCCCGGATTCCCACCGGTGTTCCCCGTCCTGCCTGGGCCGCAGGCTACCGGGGCGCGCTTCCGGCGTCGATCTGGCGCCCCGGCTGGAGCCAGGTCGCTTCGGGTCTCCTGCGTTCGAAGCCGCGATCGGATGCACGCCCGGTGCACCTGGCCTCATGGCCGCCCCTCGCGCTCACCGACCAGACGGACCCGGTTGGGCGACGTCGGTGCTGCTGCGCGACGCCGCGGACCGGCTCTCCCCGATGGCGGCGCCCTGATCCGGGGACCGCGAGCTCAGAAGTCCTCGTCGAAGCCGACGTCGCCGGTGATGCCCACCTGGTAGGCGCTCACGCGGCGCTCAAAGAAGTTCGAGAGCTCCTGGACGTCCTGGAGCATCATGAAGTCGAAGGGGTTCTCCGCACCGAACCGAGCCGGCATCTCGAGGTTGTCGAGCCGCTGGTCGGCCACGTACTGGAGGTACTGGCGGGTATCGGCCACGGACAGGCCGGCCACGCCTCCCGACAGCAGGTCCTCGGCGAACTGGAGCTCGGCCTCCACCGCCTCCTCGAGCATCTCGGTGACCTGGCGGGTCAGCTCGGCGTCGAACAGGTCGGGCTCTTCGGCCTTGACCGTCTCCACCACGCTGAGGGCGAACTTCATGTGCATGGACTCGTCGCGGAAGACCCAGTTCGTCCCGGAAGCGAGGCCGTTGAGCAGGCCCTTGGACCGGAAGAAGTAGACGTAGGCGAAGGCGGCGAAGAAGAACAGGCCCTCGACGCAGGTGGCGAAGCAGATGAGGTTGAGCAGGAACTGGCGGCGCTGCTCTTTGGTCTCGAGGCGGTCGACGCCGTCGAGCGCGCCCATCCACGTGTGGCAGAAGTCGGCCTTGGCCCGGATCGACGGGATGGTCTCGACGGCGGCGAACGCGGCTTCGCGCTCGTCCACGTCGGGGAGGTAGGTGTCGAGGAGGGTCAGGTAGAACTGGACGTGCAGCGCCTCCTCGTAGAGCTGGCGGCTCAGGTAGAGCCGGGCCTCGGGGGCGTTGATGTGCTGGTAGAGGTTCAGCACCAGGTTGTTGGCCACGATCGAGTCGCCGGTGGCGAAGAAGGCGACCAGCCGCTGGATCAGGTGCCGCTCGGCGGGATCGAGTCGGCGGGCCAGGTCACCGACGTCGTCGGAGAAGTCGACCTCCTCGACGGTCCAGGTGTTGCGGATGGCGTCGCGGTACATGTCGTAGAACGCCGGGTACCGCATGGGCCGCAGCGTCAGCTCGAAGCCGGGGTCGAGGATGTTGCCGCGCTTGCTCGCGGGCGTGGGAGCCGCCGTCGGCCGCTCGCGCCGATCGAGCGGCTGGGCGGGGTTCACGACGGCGGTCACTGGCAGGCCTCGCAGCTCTCGGGGTCCTCGAGGGAACAGGTCACGGCCTCGTCGTCGGCAGGAGCCGGGGCCGATGCGCCTGGTCCCGGCGTGGGCCGCGTGGCGGCGCCCCCTCCCCCGCCGGTGGCCGACGCGATGCGCGTGGCCGGGCGGGAGCGCAGGTAGTACGTCGTCTTCAGCCCCTGCTTCCAGGCGTAGGCGTACATCGACGACAGCTTCCCGATGGTGGGCGACTCGAGGAACAGGTTGAGCGACTGGCTCTGGTCGAGGAACGGGCCCCGGGCGGCGGCCAGGTCGATGAGCGACCGCTGCGGGATCTCCCACGCGGTCCGGTAGACGGCCTTGAGGTCGTCGGGGATGTCGTCGAGGTCCTGGATCGAGCCACCCGCAGCGCGCAGCCGGTCGATCATCCGGTCGTCCCAGAGGCCGCGGGCCTGGAGGTCGCGCACCAGGCAGGTGTTGATCTGGAGGAACTCGCCCGAGAGCGTCTCCCGCTTGAAGAGGTTGGACACGGCTGGCTCGATGCACTCGTAGCAGCCGGCGATCGAGGCGATGGTCGCCGTCGGGGCGATGGCGATGAGCAGCGAGTTGCGCAGGCCGTGCTCGGCGATGCGCTCCCGCAGCGGTGTCCATCGGGGGTCGGTGGTCTCGACGCCCCACAGGTCGGGCTGGAGCTTGCCGCGGGCGGCCCACGTCTCCGCGTAGCGGGGGTGCGGTGCCCCGGCCTCGGCCGCGAGGCCGACCGACGCGTCGAGGGCAGCCAGGTAGATCTCCTCGGCGATGCGGGTCGACAGCGCCAGCGCCTCGGGGGCGTCGAAGGCCAGGCGGCGGGCGAAGAACACGTCCTGCAGCCCCATCACGCCGAGGCCCACCGGACGCCAGCCCTCGTTCGACCGGCCGGCGGCCTCCGTCGGGTAGTAGTTGATGTCGATCACCCGGTCGAGGAACCGGACCGCCGTGTGCACGGCCGAGCGCAGGCGATCCCAGTCCATCGGCTCGTCGGCATCGAGGGTGGCGAAGCGGCCGAGGTTGAGCGACCCGAGGTTGCACACCGCCGTGTTGTCGGCGTCGGTGACCTCGATGATCTCCGTGCACAGGTTCGAGAGGTGCACCACGTTCTGCGGCTCGGCGGCCTGGTTGCAGGTGCGGTTCGACGTGTCGGAGAAGCACATCCAGCCGTTGCCGGTCTCGGCCAGCGTCCGCATCATGCGGCCGTAGAGCTCCCGGGCCCGGAGCTGGCGGACGTAGCGCCCGTCCTGCTCCGCCTTGGCGTAGGCGGCCTCGAACTCGGTGCCGTGGAGGTCGACCAGCTCGGGCACCTCCTTCGGATCGAACAGCGACCACATCCAGTCCTTCTCGACCCGCTCCATGAACACGTCCGGCACCCAGTGCGCCAGGTTGAGGTGGTGGGTGCGGCGGGCGTCGTCGCCGGTGTTGTCGCGCAGCTCCAGGAACTCCTCGATGTCCGCGTGCCACGTCTCCAGGTACACGCACGCCGCGCCCTTGCGGCGACCGCCCTGGTTCACCGCCGTCACCGACGAGTCGAGCGTCTTGAGGAACGGCACGATGCCGTTGCTCAACCCGTTCGTCCCCCGGATCAGCGAGCCGCGGCTGCGGATGCGGGAGTAGGAGAGGCCGATGCCACCGGCGTGCTTCGACAGCTGGGCCACGTCCTTGTACCGGTCGTAGATGGCGTCGAGCTGGTCCACCGGCGAGTCGAGCAGGTAGCACGACGACATCTGCGGGTGGCTGGTCCCCGAGTTGAACAGGGTCGGGCTCGACGGCAGGTACTCGAAGCGGCTCATCAGCCGGTACAGCTCGATCGCCTCCTCCGGCGACGTCGACAGCCCGGACGCCACCCGCAGAAGGAAGTACTGCGGCGACTCGGTGACCGAACGGGTCTCGGGGTGGCGGAGCAGGTACCGGTCGTAGACCGTCCGGAGCCCGAAGAACTCGAACGTCCGGTCGGCATCCTGGTCGATGGCGTCATCGAGCTTCCGGGCGTTGCGCAACACGAACGCAGCGGTGGTGGCGCTGATCACGCCCTGCGCTGCGCCCGCGGCGATCGACTGCGAGAACGACTGGATCCCCTGGTTGCGCACCTCCTTCGAGATGAACGCGGCCAGCAGGTTCGCAGCCAGCCGGGAGTACGACGGCTCCTCGGTGATGAGGCTGGCCGCCGTGCGGATGGACAGCTCATCGAGCGCGGTGGTGGTGGCGCCGTGCGACAGGCCGCTGATGGTCTTGGTCGCCACCCGCAGCGGGTCGACGTTGGTGAGCCCGGCCGCACACCGCTCCACCGCCCGCACGATCTTGTTCAGGTCGACCGGCTCGAGGTCCCCGTTCCGCTTCTGCACCCGCATCCCAGCTGGCGCTTCGACATCGTCTTTCGGGGCGGCTTCTGCGATCGACATGCCGAGATAACAGGCCTGTAATTACACCAGCGTCAACGGTCCGCTCTCAGTGCTAAACAGCGCTGCTCCGCCGGAACGGAAGCCTCAGGCCCACTGACCTGGGCCTCGTCTCGTCCCTGCCCGATGCCAGGAGGCAGTCCATCCCCTCTCGAACGCCGCCCCGTGACCTAGCTCGGAGGAGTTCCATGGCTCCACGTAACAGTGGTGATCCACTAGCTTCAGAGAAATGGACCCTCAAGCACCTGTCGCCATAGCAACCGCTGTATCAGGAGTGATCGCCGGCGCGACCGGGGCCGCTGGCCGAGATGCGTGGATCGGCTTCTCCAAGTGGGTACGCGTGCGTTTTGAGCACGACGAGGAGGTCCAGCACGCGCTTGGTGAGCTCCAAGAAGGTGTTGACGGTTCTCTGGAGTCGCTCGCATCTGCGCTGGCCCACGCCACGGATCAAGATCCCGGCGCACGAAACGAGCTTGCCGAGATCCTCGAGATTCCCAGCTTCAACCCCGACGGAGTATCGAACAGCGTCACGGGTACGGTCAATGGAACCCTCATCCAAGGCCGAGACATCGGCTCAATAAACCTGTAGAAATCTCGACCTGATCTCCAGAAAGAATCTCCAAAAAGAGTGAAAATATCCTTGAATATTCTGGCTAGAGCGTTAGAATGAGCAACGAGCCAACGAGCCAACGAGCCAACGAGCCAACGAGCCAACGAGCCAACGAGCCAACGAGCCAACGAGCCAACGAGCCAACGAGCCAACGAGCCAACGAGCGAGCGAGCCAACGAGCGCACGA
>Ga0182747_1002267_pt1 | contig 13620 bp, 11 predicted proteins | sample eDN3rd30CBELigBY_FD_128526 | JGI IMG/M metagenome (GOLD analysis project Ga0182747, IMG submission 128526) | Enriched backyard soil microbial communities from Emeryville, California, USA - eDNA 3rd pass 30_C BE-Lig BY (version 2) (version 2) | ecosystem: Environmental > Terrestrial > Soil >...
CGCGTCGAGATGGGCGGCAACAAGATCGCTGACATGAATGTAGTCGCGCATGCAGGTGCCGTCCGGCGTCGGATAATCGGTGCCGAAGACGGACATGCGGTTGCGTTTGCCCGATGCGGTTTCGCAGGCGACTTTGATGAGATGGGTCGCGCCTTTTGTCGATTGGCCCGTGCGTCCTTCAGGATCCGCGCCGGCGACATTGAAATAGCGGAGCGCGACGTAATGGAAATCGTAAGCATTCGCCACGTCGCGCAGCATCCACTCGGAAATCAGCTTGGAGCTGCCGTAGGGCGACATCGGTGAAAGTTTGGCGTCTTCGCCCACCGGATTTTCTTCGGGGTTGCCGTAGACGGCAGCGGTCGAGGAAAACACGAAATGTTTTACGCCGCCTGCGACGACCGCGGCGAGCAGCTCGCGCGTCTTCACGGTGTTGGCGAGATAGTAGCCAAGAGGATCAGTGACCGATTCCGGCACGACGATCTTTGCCGCGAAGTGGATCACGGCGTCGATTTTGTATTCCTTGATCAGCGAGGCGACGAGCTTCTCATCGGCAACATCGCCGATAACGAACCTGGCTTTCGGGTGCACGGCTTCCTTGAAGCCGGTCGAGAGATCGTCGAGCACGACGACGCTTTCGCCCGCGCCGACCAACGCGAGCACCATGTGGCTGCCGATATAGCCGGCGCCGCCGGTGACCAGAACTGCCATAACTCCCCCGTCACACTTCTATAGCGAAGGATGTGTGACCAATCCGTCTTGAAGGGCGGTTAACGGAGCGTAACGATTGCGCCGCGGAGCTGTTCAGGCGGGCTTTTTCGAACGCTCGACAAGGCGTGTGGTGGAGCGTTCAGGCAACGTCTCGACAATGACGATCTCGCCGCCCGCGGCTTCGACGATCTCATGGCCGACGACCTGTTCGCGGGTGTAGTCGCCGCCCTTGACCAGCACCTGCGGTTTGACGCGCCGGATCAGTTCGAGCGGCGTGTCTTCTTCGAAGATGACGACAAGATCCGTGGCTTCGAGCGCAGCCAGCACCTCGGCGCGCGCGACCTCGTCCTGGATCGGCCGCGAGGGGCCTTTCAGACGGCGCGTCGAAGCGTCGCTGTTGAGGCCGACGACAAGCCGGTCGCAGGCGGCGCGGGCGCCGGCCAGCACGCGCAGATGACCGGGGTGGATCAGATCGAAGCAGCCATTGGTGAAACCGATGCGCAGGCCAGCCTTGCGCCACTCATCGAGCCGTTCATCCAGCACCTTCGGGTCGCGGGCGATTTTCTCGTCATGGGCGCGCAGCGCGCTCGGCACCAGGACAGCGCGCATCTCGATAAAGTTGACGGCGGCGGTGCCGCGCTTGCCGACGACGACAGCCGCGGCAGCGTTCGCGGCGCGAGTTGCGGCTTCAAGATCGGTGCTCATCGCGAGCATGGTAGCGAGCGTTGCGACGACGGTGTCGCCCGCGCCGGAGACATCGCGCACTTTCACCGGATGCGAGGGAATGTGCACGGCATCGCCTTTGGCGCGCACCAGCGTCATGCCGTCTTCGCTGCGAGTCACGAGAATGGCGTCGAGCGTTGCGCGCGCAATCAATTCGCCGGCGGCTTTGACGATCTCGTCGGTCTTGCGCAACACCTTGTGAGCGGCGTTTGAGAGCTCGGCGCGGTTCGGCGTAATCAGCGTCGCGTTCTTGTAAGCCGTGTAGTCGTGGTTCTTGGGATCGACGATCACCGGCTTCTTCAGTTTGCGCGCTTCGGTGATGAGCTTCTCCACGACATGCGGCGCCAGCACGCCCTTGCCGTAATCGGAGAGGACGAGCGCGCCGCAAGAGGGCAACGCCTTCAGAGCGTTGGTGATGATTTCATCTTCGCAGTGTTTGGGCAGCGCGTGAGTCTCTTCCCAGTCGGCGCGCAGGAGATGCGTCGAGTGCTGCTCGGAAACGAAGCGCGCTTTTTGCGTCGTCGGGCGGCCCGTGTCGAGCACGAGGCGCGCGTCGATCTGGCCGCCGGTGAGGCCAAAGGTTTCCGAAAGCGTGCGGCCGGCATCGTCATCGCCGATCACCGAGACGAGAATGCAGCGCGCGCCAAGGCCCGCGATATTGAGCGCGACGTTACCGGCGCCGCCGGGCGTCGTTTCTTCACGCTTCACGGCAATTACGGGCGCCGGTGCTTCCGGCGAGATGCGGCCGACATCGCCGTACACGAAGCGATCCAGCATCAAGTCGCCGACGACCAGCACGGTCTGTTGCGAGAGTTCGGCGAGGCGCTTTTCGTAATCGAACATCGGAAGTTTCTCGGTGACAATTTCAGCGATAGGGATCGGGCTGATCGAGATAGTTCTTTACATAATCCTCGACCGAAGCCTCGAGCGCCGGGGAAGGGGCATCGTAACCCGCCTGCCGCAGCCGCTCCATCCGGGCTTCCGTCCAATACTGGTATTTGCCGGAAAGCTGCTTCGGCATCTCGATATATTCGATTTCCGGGGCGCGGCCCATGGCCTTCAGCATCGCCGTCATCATGGCCCTGAAGCTCCTCGCCTTGCCGGTGCCGACATTATAGATGCCGTTTACCTGCGGATGGTCGAGGAGCCACATCACGATCTTCGCCGCTTCCAGCACATAGATAAAGTCGCGGCTCTGTTCGCCGTCGGCAACCCCGGGCCGGTCCGACTTGAATAGGCGCACGGGTGCTCCGGTCTTGGCCTGCGGGAAAACCTTGGCGAGCACGCTCTGCATGTCGCCCTTGTGATATTCGTTCGGGCCGAAGACGTTGAAGAACTTGAGTCCGACCCATTGCGGCGGCATCACGCCGCCTGCGCGGGCGCGTTTTACAAGATCGAGATCGAAGCGCGCTTTCGAGCGGCCATAGAGATTGAGCGGCTGGAGGTTGGCGAGGGCTTCGGGCGCATTGTCGTCATCGAAGCCCTGGCTGCCGTCGCCATAGGTCGCGGCAGAAGAAGCGTAGACCAGCGGCGTCTTCGTTTTGGTGCACCACTCGGTGATCTGCATCGGCAGATCATAGTTGTTGCCCATGACCTCGGCTTCGTCGGTCGCGGTCGTCGAGGAGATCGCGCCCATATGCAGGATGGCCTCTAACTTGCGGCCTTCGAGCCAGCGCAGGAGATCGGCGGGCTCGACAAGTTCGCTGACTTTTCGCTTTTTGAGATTCTTGAGCTTCGCTTCGTCGAAATGGTCGTTCACGACGACATCGGAAATGCCGCGCTCGTTCAGGCTCGCGACAAGATTGGAGCCGATGAAGCCGGCGCCGCCGGTGACCAAAATCATGCTGATTGTCCGCTCGTTTGGCACTGGTTTGCCGCAGGAAAGCGCCGCGTGCAACGGCGCTCTCATTCGTTGCTTAAGAGAGCGCCGTATTTGCGTTTTCGCGCCGACCGCTCGCTTCGCTCGCCAGCGCGAATGGCACTGTCTGGACACTCTTAATACCGGGTGCTACCCGAAATGCATGAGCGCCACGGAATATGCCCAGCAGCATCTCGCCGCCTCGCGTGAAGCCCTCGTGCGCGCCGAGGCGGACGGGGAATTCCTGTTTTCGATCGGCAAGATCGCCGAGGCCATCACGGCTTCGCTGATGGAGGGCGGCAAGGTGCTTCTGTGCGGCAACGGCGGCAGCGCCGCCGATGCCCAGCATATCGCGGCGGAGTTCGTCGGCCGCTACGAGGGCGACCGGCCCCCGCTCGCGGCCATCGCGCTGACCACCGACACTTCGGCACTGACCGCGATCGGCAACGACTACGGCTTCGATCACGTGTTCGAGCGGCAGGTGCAGGCGCTCGGGAAAATGGGCGACGTCCTGATCGCGATTTCGACCTCCGGCAAATCGCCGAATGTGTTGCGCGCGCTGGAAACGGCAAAGAAGCTCGGGCTATTCACGGTCGGCTTCGGCGGCGCTCATGACGGGCCGATGGCAATGCACTGCAATCTCATGCTGCGCGCGCCTTCCGACAAGACGCCGGTCATCCAGCAGATTCACATCACGGCTGCGCATATCATCTGCGGCATCGTCGAGCGCGAGCTCGCCAAGTAGTCCAGCACGATGACCGAACGACCGGAGCGTCCCGCCGTTTTCTTCGATCGCGACGGCGTTTTGAACGTCGATCACGGTTATGTTTCCAGCCTTGCGAATTTCGAATGGATCGCGGGCGCGATCGACGCGGTGAGGGCGGTGAACGAAGCGGGCTACTATGCGTTCGTCGCGACAAACCAGTCGGGCATCGCGCGCGGGCTTTATACCGAAGACGATATGCAGGCGCTGCACGATCACATGATGGAAGAATTCAAAAAGGCCGGCGCACGTATCGACGACTGGCGGCACTGTCCGTTTCACCCCGAGGGTACGATCCGGCATTTCCGCCGCATCTCCGACTGGCGCAAGCCCGGCAGCGGGATGCTCGAAGACCTGATGAAGTTCTGGCCGGTCACGGTCGAAAAAAGTTTTCTGATCGGCGACAAGGATTCCGACATGCAGGCGGCGCGCGGCGCTGAGGTCACGCCGCTTCTGTTCACCGGCGGCAATCTTCTCGATTTCGTGCGCGCCAACATTCCGGGCGTCAAATGAGCCAGCTTCGCGACGAGCGGCCGATCCTACTGGTGCCTTACCTGTGGATTGGCGATTTCGTGCGCTGCCACTCGGTGGTGAAAGTGCTGAACGAGCGGTTTCCGCACCGGCCGGTCGATATCGTCAGCTCGACCCTGTGCGCGCCGCTCGCCGATTATATGCCGGGTGTCAGGAAAGCGATCGTGCACGACATTCCGCGGCGCAAGCTTGCCTACGCGGAAAATGCGGTGCTGGCCGAAAAGCTGAAGCCCGAGCATTACGGCACGTCGCTCATCATGTCGCGCAAGTGGAAGGCGGCGTTGCCGTCGTATCTTGCCGGCATTCCCGAGCGCATCGGCTTCGTTGGTGAGATGCGTTACGGCGTGCTGACCGATGTGCGCTACGGCGAGAAGAAGCTGCCGCGCATGATCGACCAGTGCGCGATGCTCGCATTGCCGAAAGGCGCGAAGCTGCCGAAGGAATGGCCGCTCCCCGAAGTCGTCGTGCCGCAGGAAGAAATCGAGGCGTGGCGCGCGCGAGTTGGTTTGAAGGATAGCGGGCGGAAGGTCGTCGCGCTGTGTCCCGGCGCGGTCGGCCCCGGCAAGCGCTGGCCGGAATTGCGCTACGCGGAGCTTGCGAAGAAACTGACGGCCGAGGGCTGCGATGTATGGGTCGTCGGCGGGCCGGGCGAGAAGCAATATGCCGAAGCGATCTCGGCGAACGGGCGTTTTGCGCGCGATCTCACCAGCAACGATTTGCGCAACGGCATCTTGCAGCTTGCCGCCGCGGATGCCGCCGTCTCGAACGACTCCGGCCTGATGCATGTCGCGGCCGCCATCGGCACGCCTACGGTCGGCTTGTTCGGGCCGACAAGCCCGTGGCACTGGGCGCCGCTCAATCCGATCTCGGCGATTATCGAAGCGCCATGGCGCGAGCCGGGCGACAATAACGTCAAGAACCGTACGACCGAGGACATCCCGCTCGACGAAGTGTTCGTCGCGACGATGCAGGCGCTTAAATAATTTTATCGATCGCCGCGGTCACGTCGCGAGCTTCCGGCAAACCGTTCGCGGCGCCGATCATCTCGACCGGGCCGGGGCCTACGGGGCTCGCGGTGTGCGATTTGGTGATGGTGAAGACGGCGACGACCGGCACGCCAAGCGCAGCGGCGATATGCAGGAAGCCGGTATCGACGCCGCAAACAATTTTCGCGCCTGCGATCAGTTTCGCGACATCAAGAATGGGAACGCGATCCGGTACGGCCGCATTCGGGATTTGCGCGGCGAGGCGTTCGCTTCTCGCGCGCTCGGCATCGTTGCCCCACGGCAGCAAGACTTCCAGCCCGCGCTTTGCGAGGTCACGGCCGACTTCGATCCAGCGTTCTTCCGGCCATTCTTTCTTGGCCTTGGCGGTGGCGTGGAAGATGATCGCGTAGTTTCCGCTTCGGCTTGGCTGAACCTTCGCGCGGTCGAAGCCATAATCCGGCTCGCCTTGCACTTCATATCCGAGCGCGCGCGCCGTGAGCGTGCGGTTGCGCGCGATGACATGCAGATCCCAACCGACCTTGTGGTTCACGTCGTAAAAGCGCGCGGCAAAAGGCTCGCGGATGCTGTCGCGGCCATAGCCATGATGCTCGCCGCGGGCGAGGCGGCCCATCAGCCCGGTGCGCACGAGCCCCTGAGTGTCGATGATCTTGTCGTAGTTGCGCGCGCGCAGCTTGCGCACGGCTTCGCGGAATTCGCGCCACGAGCGCGCGGCAAAAAGCTGCTTCCTCCAGCGCCGCTGCGCGATGGTGATGATTTCGTCGACCGCAGGGTGAAGCGCCGCGAGCGGGGCATACATCTCGTCCACCACCCAGGTGATGCGGGCTCCCGGAAAATGCCGCTTCGCCTCGGTCACCGCCGGCATGTGATGGAGCACATCGCCCATCGAGGAGGTCTTGATAAAGAGGATTTCGGTCATAACCCGTGCCGGACTTGACGGAGGCCGCGCGCCCGAATAGCCCCGTTATCGGCTAAGATGCAAGCCGACACCGTTTTCGCTGGAGATGGCCATGGCCGTGACGCTCGCTTCGCTCAAAATCAAGCTGTTCACCGACGGCGCCGAAAAGGCCCAGATCGTCGAAATGGCGAAGCAAAAGCATATCGCGGGCTTCACCACCAATCCGTCGCTGCTGAAAAAGGCCGGGGTCAAGGATTACGAATCCTACGCCCGCGAGCTGGTAGCAGCGGTCCCCGACAAGCACATTTCTTTCGAAGTGATCTCCGACGACATCGAGCAGATGATCGCGGAAGCCCGGCTCATCACCAAGTGGGGCAAGAACGTCTATGTGAAGCTGCCGATCATCAACTCGAAAAGCGAGATGCTCACCGACGCGATCCGCAAGCTCTCGGGCGAGGGCGTGAAGATCAATGTCACGGTGGTGACGACGATCGATCAGGCGAAGAAGGCGACGCTCGCGCTCTCGCAGGGGCCGGGCGGTATCGTCTCGGTATTCGCGGGACGCCTTGCTGATTTGGGAATCGACTACGTGCCGCTCGTCGAGACGGCGGTGCGCGAAGCGCGCGCGACCAAACAGGTCGAGGTTATCTGGGCATCGACGCGCGAAGTGTGGAACGTGATCGAGGCGGACCGCATGGGTTGCCACATCATTACCGCGCCTGCCGATATTTTGAAGAAGCTCCCCGCGCTCGGCACCAAGACCGCCGAGGACCTCGCGCTTGATGGCGTCAAAGCCTTCTGTGCCGACACGCTTGCGGCGGGTCTGACGCTCAATGCCGGCAACGTGCGGCGGACGGCTGCGGAATAATTTATCGGCTCGGCAGCAGCGGCAATAGCCACGACAGGCGGAAGCCAACGACCAGCCATCCCCTGAGGCCGGGCGCGAGTTCGCGCGCGGCTCGATGGTTTTTTAGACGCCGAAGGCTCGTGTGACCGCTGGCGCAACAATAGTAAATCGAATCCCGGCCGCTCCACTTCCGGCGAGAGATGGTTCTTAACTCTCGATAGGCGAGCCGCGCCTCGTGCGCGCTGATCTTGGCGGGCCGATAGGTCGAAATTTCCATCAACTTGATGATGCTCGATACGCGCAGATATTCGAACTCGCTCGCGCTCAACTTGCCGCGGAAAAGTTCGAGGATGGCTTCGAACTTGTTCGCCTTCAGCATCTTCGCGTAAATCTGCCGCTCAGGATGAATATCGCCGCGTTTGGTGCGTCGGCGTTGCGCAGCGATCGCAGCAAGCTGCGATGCGATCGCTTGAATTCGTGTATCGACCGCACGACGTGTCGAGACCGATTTCCTCGATACGCGGTAATAGCCGAGCGGCTTTCGAATGCTGTGAATCTTCCCGGTCTCTTCCAGGCGCCAGCAAAGATCGGCATCTTCGCAGATGAAGAAATTGCGATAGCGCAGACGTTGCAGGACTTCGCGTCGTACCATGAGGAACGGATGCGAGAGATACGGCTCGCGCGCCGGAATCCAGAACGGATCGGCGAGATGCGGATAGTGAAACCACGGTCTGCCCACCCGTTTCCCGTTTTCGTCGATGTTCATTCCGCCGCCGGAGACCGCGATGCATTCCGGATGCTGTTCGAGATATTCGATTTCGCTGGCCAGCCGGCCGGGAAAAGAAATGTCGTCGGCGTCCTGACGCGCCACGAACGGAGCGCGGCACAGCTTGAGGCCGGCATTCAGCGTATCGATCAGTCCGCGCGCGGGATATCGCACAAGCAGGATACGAGAATCGCGCGCAGCGAAATTCCGGGCGATCTTCGCTGTCTGATCGGTCGAGCCGTCGTCGAGCACCAGCAGCCGCCATGAAGTAATGGTCTGCGCCTGAATGCTCTTGATCGCTTGCGCGAGAAAGGGAGCGCCGTTGCGTACCGGCAGAAGGATATCGACAAGCGGGCGGCAGTCATCCTTTGCGCGCAGACGGGCAGGCGGCATCTCTGGCTACCATTTGGAGCAATGAGGACACGTCGTCGAAAGGGAAATTCGGAAATGCCTGCGACAGTAGGCATTGTTGCTGGGGCCTTGCAACTAAATGTTATGATTTGTGAAGGGATTAGCCGCAAGCGCTATCGCTCGGCATTATGCCGCATGGTACTCCGTAGCCAAATCTCAAGATATTGAAGAAGTTGGCTGTTGGCTTAGGGGGCGTTTTTAAATGTCTGATCTTCGTTTCGGCATCGTCGGCGTCGGCGTCATGGGATCCAACCACGCGCGCGTGCTGGCGGAACTCCCCGGTATTGAACTCGTCGGAATCGCGGATGCGGACCATGTGCAGGCTGCGAAGGTTTCCGGCGCGCTGGGCTGCAAGGCCGTCCCCGATCACAAGTCGCTGCTGGCGCTCGGGCTCGATGCGGTGGTCGTCGCCGCGCCCACCCATCTTCATCATCAGGTCGCGCTCGATGCCATCGATGCCGGGATCAATCTGCTGGTCGAAAAGCCGATTGCGCCGACGGTTGCCGAAGGCCGCGAGATTGTCGCAGCCGCCCGCCGCAAAGACGTCAAGCTGATGGTCGGCCATGTCGAGCGTTTCAATCCGACGGTGCAGGCAATCAAGCAGGCGATCTCGGATCAGGAAATTCTCTCGATCGGCATCACGCGCGTCGGCCCGTTCCCGCCGCGCATGTCGAATGTCGGCGTCGTCATCGACCTTGCGGTCCATGACATCGACCTCATCCGCTGGTTCACCGAATCCGAAATCACTGAAGTGCAGCCGCAGCTCACGCGCGCCATCGCGCAGCGCGAGGATATCGCGCTGCTGCAGTTCCGCACCGCCTCGGGCGTGCTCGCGCACATCAACACCAACTGGCTGACGCCGTTCAAGGCGCGCAACGTGCATGTCGCGACACGCAACAAATACGTCATCGGCGATCTGCTGACGCGGCAGGTCACCGAATGCTACGGCTTCCAGCCGGACGGCAGCTATTCGATGCGCCATCTTTCGGTCGGTCATGCCGAGCCGCTGCGCGCCGAACTCATGCACTTCATTCAGTCGATCCGCGGCGACGAGAAGCCGCTGATCGGCGGCGAAGAGGGCGTCGCGAGCCTCGAGATTGCGATCCAGTGTCTCGAAGGCAACTCGGCGATGCCCAAGCGCGGCCCGCGCGCCGTCGCAAGCTGAACCTCACCAAAGAGAACGAGATGAACCAGCATATCCGTTCGGAAGCGAGCAATAACGTGCAGCCGATTCCCTTCATCGACGTCGCCGGCCAGCGCAAGCATCTCGGCAAGGCGATCGACGACGCCGTCGCGAAAGTTCTGAATCACTGCCAGTTCATCCTCGGGCCCGAAGTGCGTGAACTCGAAGCGCAGCTCTCAGGCTTCGCCGGCGTCAAACATACGATCAGCTGCGCGAGCGGCACCGATGCGCTGATGCTGGTGCTGCTGGCCAAAGGCATCGGGCAGGGCGATGCGGTGTTCTGCCCGTCGTTCACCTTCGCCGCGACTTGCGAGACGGTGGCGCTCGTCGGCGGCACGCCGGTTTTCGTCGATGTCGACGAGCACACTTTCAATATGGACGTCGCGAGCCTCAAGAAAGCGATCGCGACCGCGAAGAAGCTCGGCCTCAAGCCGAAGGCCGTGATCCCGGTCGATCTCTTCGGCCTGCCGGCCGATCACGACGCCATCGCAGCGGTCGCGGCTGAAAACAATCTCTTCGTACTCGACGATGCGGCGCAGGGTTTTGGCGGCATCTACAAGAGCAAGAAGATCGGCGGCATCGGCCTTGCGGCGGCGACGAGCTTCTTCCCGGCAAAGCCGCTCGGCTGCTATGGCGACGGCGGCGCGGTCTTCACCAACGACGACCAGCTTGCCGAAACGATCCGGGGCCTGCGCGTCCACGGCCAGCTTCCCGGCAAGCCAGAGTTTTCCCATATCGGCATTACCGGGCGTCTCGATACCATCCAGGCCGCGGTCCTGATCGAAAAACTCAGGATTTTTCCGGCTGAAATCGCCGCCCGCAATAAAGTGGCAACGCGCTATGCCGAGAAGCTCGGCCAGTACGCCATCGTCCCGCACGTTCCGGAAGGCTACACTTCGGTATGGGCGCAATACACGATTCGGCTGCAACCCGGCCGGCGCGACGGCCTTGCCGCGGCGCTGAAGGCCGAGGGCATTCCGACCGCGATCTATTACGCCAAGCCTCCGCATCAGCACGAAGCCTACAAGCGGTTCCCGCAAGCCGAAGGCGGCCTGCCGGTCACCGAAAAGCTCTCGCACGAGGTGATCTCGCTGCCGATGCACGCCTATCTCGACGAGCCGACGCAGGACCGCATTTGCGAAGCGGTGAAGCGGCATCTGACCGCTTGAGCCGCCGCCGCTCCGGAGCGGCCGCATGATCCGCAACATCTTCACCGTCGGCGGCTGGACGCTGGTTTCGCGCGTCACGGGCTTCGTGCGCGACGTGGTGATGGCGGCGATCCTCGGCGCAGGTCCGGTCGCCGACGCCTTTCTCGTTGCGTTTCGGCTGCCCAATCATTTCCGCGCGATCTTCGCCGAAGGCGCATTCGCGAGCGCCTTCGTGCCGGCTTATGCGCGCCGCCTCGAACAGGACGGCAGCGAGCGGGCTAGGGAATTCGCCAACGAGATCGGCACCGGGCTCCTGCTCATTCAACTCGTGCTGCTTGCGCTCGCCTGGGCTTTCACGCCGCAGATGGTGAAGCTCCTGGCGCCCGGTCTTTCGGAGGATCCGACGCGCTTCGATCTTGCCGTCTCGTTCACGCGCATCACGTTTCCGTATCTTGCGTTCACCGCGATGCTGGCGATGATCTCGGGTACGCTCAACGCCAATCATCGTTTCGCGAGCGCCGCGGCAGCGCCGGTCTTTCTCAACATCTGCATGGTGACTGCGCTTGTCGCTACGCCGTTTTTCCCGACCGCCGGTCATGCAGCGGCGTGGGGCGTGCTGATCGCGGGTTTCTTCGAGGTGTTGCTGGTCGCGGGCGATGCCGAGAAGCACGGCTTCGGCTTTCGCTTCCGGATGCCGAAGCTCGATGAGCCGACGAAACGCTTTCTTAAGGCGCTCGGTCCCGCGATCATCGGCGCGGGCGGCGTGCAGCTTGCGCTGTTTGCCGACACCATGATCGCGACCTTCTTGCCGGCAGGTGCCTTGTCGGCGCTTTATTACGCCGACCGCATCAATCAGTTGCCGATCGGTGTTGCGGGCATCGCTATCGGCATCGTGCTCCTGCCTGAAATGTCGCGCCGCCTAGCCGCCAACGACGAATCGGGTGCCGCCGTCTCGCAGGGGCGGGCGATCGAACTTTCGCTCCTGATCGCCATTCCATTCGCGGCGGGTGCGATTGCCATTCCCGAGCTTGTCATGCGCGCGCTGTTCATGCGTGGCGCTTTCAGCGCCGCCGACGCGCATGCAGCAGCCATGACGCTGGCGGCTTATGCGACCGGGCTCATCCCGTTCATGCTGATGCGGAGTTTCACCGCGCCATTTCTCGCGCGCGGCGATACGGCAACGCCGGTCAAGGCGGCGCTCACCGCGGTGGCGGTGAACATTCTTCTCAAAATCGTGCTTACCGGCTCGCTATCGCAGGTCGGCCTTGCACTCGCTACGGCAGCCGGTGCGTGGCTCAACCTTTTGTTGCTGATCTGGGCGGCACGCCGGCGCGGATTCGAGCAGCCGGCGGTGACTTTGAACTGCGTGCTGATTCTCGCGGCAATTGGCCTCGTGCTCGGGCTGGTTTTTTATGCAGGCCAGCGCTTCGCTTCGCCTTATTTCACGGGGCGTTCACATTTCGGCGAGGAAATGCTGCTGCTCGTGCTGCTGATTTTTGGCGCAGCTTTGTATGCCACGCTGATCTTGATGTTGTTGGGAAAAAACTGGTTGCGGAATCTTTTGCGACCCGCTGCTCCCGTGACTTCGGGGCAAAATACGCCGACTCAGAACGTATAAAGTCTGCCCATCAGCGGGTTTCCTCCTCCGGAGAGATGCGCTATGACCGCGCACCCACGGGGCATTCCATGAATCGTATTACCTTTTCGCTTCGCCTGACGGCGACCGCCTTCATCGTCTTTATGCTCGCAAGCTGTGGCGAGACGCCACCGGCGCCGCCACCGCCGCCGGTCACGATCGCCAAACCGGTCAAGCAGAAGGTCGTCGATCGCGACGAATATGTCGGGCGCTTCATTGCCGTCGACAGCGTTGAAATCCGCGCGCGCGTTTCGGGCTATCTCGATAGCATCGACTTCAAGGACGGCCAGATGGTGAAGAAGGGCGACCTTCTGTTCACCATCGACAAGCGGCCGTTCCAGAACGCCGTCGATCAGGCCAAAGGCACGCTGGCGCAGGCCAGGGCAAACCTTGCCTTCGCCGAGGCCGATCTCGAGCGCGGCCAGAAGCTCCTGGCCGACAAGACGATCTCGCAACAGGTTTATGAGCAGCGCACGCAAACCAAGAAGATTGCGGAAGCATCGGTCGCCTCGAACGAGGCGGCGTTGCGCCAGGCCGAACTTGATTTGCAGTTCACAGAATTACGCGCGCCGGTCACCGGCCGCATCGGCGATCGCCGCGTGTCGATCGGAAATCTCGTCACCGGCGGCACGACGGGCAACACTACGCTGCTCGCGACGATCGTTTCGATCGATCCGATCCGGTTCGAATTCACGGCGGACGAAGGCGCGTATCTTCGCTACGAGCGCATCTCACAGAGCGCGCGCGAAGCCAGCGACCGCTACGATTCGCTGCCGGTGAAACTGAAGCTCCTCGACGAGCCGGATTTCGTCCACGAAGGCCGGATCGACTTCGTCGATAACGTCATCGACCAGTCGTCCGGCACGATCCGCGGCCGCGCGGTGTTCGCCAATCCGACGGCGCTCTTCACGCCCGGCATGTTCGGCCGCATTCAGGTGCCGGCCTCGCGCGAATACGAGGCGCTCTTGGTGCCTGATTCCTCGATCGGCAGCGAGCAGATTCGCAAGTTCGTATTCGTCGTCGACGCCGATCACACGGTGAAGCAGAAGTTCGTCACGCTGGGCGAACTGCACGGCAAGTTGCGCGTCGTCAAAGGGATCGACGAGAACGACGACATCATCGTCAACGGCCTGATGCGCGCACG
>Ga0182747_1002269_pt1 | contig 13616 bp, 11 predicted proteins | sample eDN3rd30CBELigBY_FD_128526 | JGI IMG/M metagenome (GOLD analysis project Ga0182747, IMG submission 128526) | Enriched backyard soil microbial communities from Emeryville, California, USA - eDNA 3rd pass 30_C BE-Lig BY (version 2) (version 2) | ecosystem: Environmental > Terrestrial > Soil >...
ATGAGTGCCGCCACCATCGAGCGGCAAGCGGCCGCCTCCGTATCGTCTCGTCGGTGGGGCTTGAGCTTCGTGGGTGTCACCCGACTCGTGGCGATCGCTGTCGCCGCGGTCATCGTCTTGCCGCTGGCTATCACCATCTGGCGACTTGTTGTCGACGAGCGCAGCCTCACGTTTGGTGCCTTCGCCGACACGTGGAACGAGCCCGGCACCGTGGCGATGCTGCGCAACACCATCCTCATGGTCGGCGCCAGCACGACATTCGCTGTGATGATCGCCGCGACCTTCGCGTGGTTGAACGAGCGTACTGACGCGCGTATCGGCTGGGCGAGTGAGACGCTGCCGATCGTTCCGTTCTTCGTCCCGCCGTTGGCGGGGGCGATCGGCTGGGTGATCCTCGCCGAGCCTAACGTCGGCCTGCTCAACACCGGCGTGCGATCTATCGCGGGCTGGGTCGGCCTTGACCTCGGGAGCTCCGGGCCGATCGACATCTACAGCTGGTACGGACTGATCTTCGTCACGACGCTGTATCTGGTGCCACACGCCTACCTCGTGATCGGTTCAGCCCTGCAGAACCTCGACCCCTCCCTGGAAGAAGCTTCGCGGATGTCGGGCGCTGGACACCTACGAACACTCGCACGCGTGACCTTGCCGGCGATTAGACCGTCGCTTATCTCCGCGGTCTTGCTGGCGCTCGTCGTTGGCTTCGCGCTCTATTCGGTCCCCGTGCTGATCGCGGCCGGTGCGAACATTGACATCCTCTCGGTACGCATCGTGCGTCTCATGACGCGTTCGTTCCCTCCCGAGATGGCCGAAGCCGTCGTGCTGTGTCTCATCATGATCGTCTTCATCGGTACCGCGAGCTTCTTGCAGACACGAGCGACGCGTGCCGGCCGCCATGCAACGATCGGCGGCCGCTTCGGCGGAGGCGCCATCATCAAGCTCGGCGTCATGCGCTGGCCGGCACGTGCCGCCGTGATCGCTTACTTGCTGGCCAGCTCGGTGCTGCCCTTCGTCGGGCTCGTGCTGTTGTCTCTTCAGAAATTCTGGTCGACTGACATCGCATGGTCGAATCTGAGTCTTGAGAATTACAACAACCTGTTTCTGTCCGGCGCGGAGTTTGGTGATGCCACCAAAGCGCTACGTAACAGCATCGTCCTCGGCATCGTGGGCGCCACGGCGGCGATTCTGATCGCCGCGCTGATCACTTACTACATAGCGGCTCGAAGTCAGGGGATGCTCAGTCGGGCAGTCAACTCGATCGTCAAGCTTCCGGGGGCGCTGTCACACATTGTGCTCGCGCTGGCGCTCATCGCGACGCTGGCTGGGCCGCCGATCTCCCTCGGGGGCACGCTGGCCATCCTCTTCATCGCCTATCTTGTCATGTACATGCCGCAGGCCAGCGTGACCGCAGGATCAGCGTTTTTCCAGGTTGATCGGTTCCTGCAGGAGGCGTCACGGATCTCCGGGGCGACAGAGTTCCGCACGTTCCGCCGTGTCACCTTGCCGCTCATGGCACCGGGACTCGCGAGCGGCTGGATCTTCGTGTTCATCCTCATGGTGGGAGACCTGACGGGTTCGGTGATGTTGGCCAGCACGAACACTCCGGTGCTCGGGACCGTTCTGCTGGATACGTTCCAGAGCGGCAGCTACACCGACGTGGCAGCACTCAGCGTCGTCGCGACCGTCGTGCCCGGAATGATCGCGATCGCGGTCCTGCTCGGCACGAAGCGTCTGTTTCGTATTCGCGGTCGGGAATCCTGAGCACCTGGATCCCACCGGCCCCATCCTCTGAGGAGACTTGCATGGTAGACGACAAGCTTGCGCTCGACGGCATCACCGTCCTGGATCTCGGACAGGTCTACAACGGTCCGTACTGTTCACTCCTACTTGCGCATCTTGGCGCTCACGTGATCAAGGTCGAACCCATCGATGGAGAGCACACTCGTCGACGCAGCCCGCAACCTGAGCCTTACCCACTCATCCTGCTCAACTCCAACAAGGATGGGCTCGGTCTGAATCTAAAGTCGGGGCAAGGTCGTCGACTGTTCCTTGACCTTGTGGCGACAGCCGACATCGTTGTGGAGAATTTCGCCGAGGGAGTGCTGGAGCGGCTGGGCTGCGGATGGGACGAACTCCAGTCGGCCAACCCGCGCGTGATCCTCGCGTCGGGTCGGGGCTTCAACGACCACGGAGGCTGGGGCGGCGTGCCGGCAATGGACTTGGCCGTGCAGGCATTGGGCGGTGTCTTGGCGGTCACCGGTTTCGCTGACGGTCCGCCGGTCAAATGTGGCGGTGCGGTCGCTGACATCCTGGGCGGAACCACGCTCGCGGTCGCCGCTCTTGCGGCCCTGCACGAGCGCGAACGTACTGGACGTGGCCAGCACGTCAGTGTCCCGATGCTGGACGCAACGCTGCCTACATTGACTTCGCCTTTGGCCGGTTACCTGGAGACAGGCGGGACTCTGCCCGAGCGGACCGGCAATCGCCACGGCGGTCTGGAAGTTGCTCCTTACAACGTGTACCGGTGCAAGGACGGCTGGATGACGGTGTTCTGCGCACGCGAGCAGCACTGGCGTGCGCTCGCTACGACCCTGGGTCACCCTGAGTTGGTCGAAGCCGATGGGTTCTCATCCATGCGCTCGCGTGCTCAGAACATGGATGAGGTCGATGACCTCGTCACCGCGTGGACCACACAGAGGTCGCGTGCCGAAGCAAGCGCCGCGCTGCTCGCCCAAGGAGTTCCATGCGCTCCCGTCCGAGGCATTGGTGAACTCCTGGACGACGCTGGCCTGCGTGACTCCGGCGCTCTCCCCGAGGTTGAGCACGCCACGCGCGGTAGGGTCCGGGCGTTCGGTAGTCCGTTTCACGTCCGCGGGCGTAAACCTCGGCCGCTGGTGCCTGCGCCCACGCTGGGACAGCACAGCCGTGATGTCTTGCACTCCCGTCTCGACCTCAGCGGCGATGACATCGACCGCCTATTGACCGAGGGAGTCATCGCGTGAGCGCCCTCGACGGATCAGGTACGGGATACGCGTTGCCGGAGGAACTCGTTGCGCTGCGTCGTGTCGTGAAGAAGTTCATCACACGTGAGGTGCTCCCGCTCGAGGCCGAGATGGATCCGGAGCAGACCGACCTCGATCCGGCATCGCTGCGTGACCTGCAGGCTCGCGCTCGACGCAGCGACCTGTGGTGCTTTGGGACGCCGGAACACTTCGGAGGCCAAGGTCTCAGCGCGATCGGTCTGGCGGTCGTCGCGCAGGAATCGCATCAGCATCGCAATGGCAACTACAACGCTGCCCTCGGCGCTTTCGGCTATGAGCCGCCGAGCGTGCTCTATGCGGGCACCGACGACCAGGTCGAACGCTTCGTTCGGCCGACGGTGGCTGGCGAGCGCCGTGGATTCTTCGCCATCACCGAATCCAGCGGCGGATCGGATCCCGCCGGTGCTGTGCGTACCACTGCGACGCGCCGTGGCTCCGATTGGGTGCTCAGGGGCACCAAGGTCTTCATCTCTGATGTCGAGCGGTCTGATTACGGCATCGTGATCGCTCGTACCGGACCCGGACGCAACGGCCTGACGTCATTCGTCGTCGAGCGCGACATGCCCGGTTTGTCTTGGACGCCGATTCCTGTGATGCGTCCCTCCTACCCGTTCGAGGTTCACCTCGACGACGTGGTCGTCCCGTCGGCGAATGTGCTTGGCGAGGAGGGTCAGGGCTTCGGTGTTGCTCAAGCCTGGCTTGTGCGGGGCCGCGTGCACTACGCCGCCGGCTGTCTTGGCATCGCTGAGGCTGCGCTCACCCTTGCGATCGACTACGCCCGCAATCGCGAGACGTTCGGTCGGCCACTCGCAGACCGGCAGGCGATCCAATGGATGCTTGCCGACTCCGAGATCGAGCTGCGGGCGGCACGCTGGCTGACGTGGGAAGCGGCCTGGAAGGTCGATCGCGGCGAGCCTGCACGTATGGAGTCCTCAATCGCCAAGGTCACCGCGACCGAGACGGCCGGCCGCATCGTCGACCGCGCGATTCAAGTGCTCGGAGGGATGGGCGTCTCCCGAGACTTACCGCTTGAGCGGTGGTACCGGGAGTTGCGCATCAAGCGGATCGGCGAAGGCCCTTCCGAAGTCCACCGGATGGTCATTGCCCGAGACTTGCTCAACCCGGTGGGCCGACTCGCTTAAAGGTGTGCGGATCCGCGACCCAGCGGAATGAACTCGACCTAGATATCCGCCGCTATCGGCGGAATCATCCTAAATGATCTGGTCCTTGGCAAGTGCCTCGACAGCGTCCGCATCGAGGCCGAGCCAGTCCACCAGAACCGTGCGATTGTCACTGCCCAGCGCCGTGCCGGTCCGCCAGATCTGACCCGGATAATTGGTCGCGTGGGGTAGCGCCGCCTGCATCCGTACCGGTCCAAGCTCTCGGTCGTCGACGGTCACGATGTCCTCGCGCTCGGCGTAGGTCTGATCGACCATAATGTCGGCGACGTTCAGAATCGGGCTGGCGATCACCTCGAGGTCGGCCATCGTTGCCAGGCACTCCTCGGCCGGCCGCTTGGAAATCCAGATTCGCAGCCGTTCGTCGATCTCAGAGGCATGTTCTTCAAGGTCGTCATCGGGACCAGGTGCTTGCAGATCAAGCAGCTTCTCGACGTTGCTGACCGATCGCGGTGTCGCTGAGGTGACGGTGATCCATACGCCGTCGCTGGACTGGAAGCTGTTCACTACGGCGGCTGGCGCCACGGCGAGCCGGTTGCCGCGACGTGATGGAATGAGTCCGAGCTGGTCGTTGACGATGACCTGCCACTCGATCAGTCGGAACAAGGGCTCGAAGAGAGCGAGGTCTATCCACTCGCCCTTGAACTCGGCATCGTGAGCACGTCGGTACAGTGCGGCGGTGATCGCGAAAGAACCCATCAGACCGGCGACGGAGTCGCCGTGCGAGAAGCCGGTGTGTAGTGGCCGGCCGTCCTCATCGCCGGTCAGGTGGACGACACCGCTGCGGGCCTCGCCGACCTTTCCGAGCCCGGGCGCGTCAGCTAGCGACGACGTCGCACCGTAACCAGAGATCTGCAGCATGATGAGCGATGGGTTGATCGCATGCAACGTCTCCCAGTCGATCCGCCAGCGGCTAAGCGTATTGGCCCGCAGGCCGGTGACGACGACGTCGGCCCATGCGACGAGCTGGTGGGCAAGCTCCTGCCCTTCGGGCCGGCGTAGGTCGATGCTGACCGAGCGCTTGTTGCGGCCCGACACCTTCCACCACAGATGAACGCCGTCCTTGGCCGGGCCCATTGTCCGGGCGGGGTCGCCTTTGCCGGGCGGTTCGACGTGGATCACCGTCGCGCCATGATCGGCGAGTAGGCCGCCGGCCAACGGCCCGGCAACAACCTGTGCGAACTCGACAACCTTGAGTCCGTCGAGCAGGCCCCATCCCACGTTCTGATTCGTCATGACCGCGCTCCTCTCTCCGCAGCTGCCGCGTCGAGGCGCTGCTGCGCTGTCGTGGCCATAGCGATGTCAACCATCTGGCCGCGGTACGTCGCGGCCGCCTGCCCCGCACGTTCGGCAGCGTCCATCGCGGCGACGAGTCCTTGGTAGTACTCGAGCTCTTCCTCGGTCTGGGAGAACACTTCGTTGATCACCGGTACTTGCGAGGGGTGGATCGCCACCATGCCCTCGTAGCCGATAGTGCGAGTGTGTTCGGCAAAGGCCCGCAGTCCCTCTAGGTCGGCGATGTCGGTGAAGATGCCGAGCATGGGGTTGGGTGCTCCCGCCGCCCGTAGGTCGATGAGGGTGTTCGCCCGGTAGGCGGCCGACTCGGTTCCCGCAGTCGTCCAGCGATAGCCGATGGCGCGCTCCATGTCCCCACCCTGTCCGCAGGCCGGCCCCATGTAGGCGGTGCGCGGCGACGCATCAGCCAGCTCGAAGGCGAACTTCACCGCTCGCGCGGTCTCGATCACGGGGATGATCCGGATCTTGCCGTGCGGTATGTCTTGCTCGGTCTCGATCCAGCTCAGGATCTTGTCGACGAACTGAACCTCGAAAGCCGATTCGATCTTGGGCACCATGACGCCGGCGAGGTTCTCGTTTCCGACAGCCAGCAGATCATCAAGAGCATCACGCCTAGAAAGCTCGTTGATGCGCACAAAGAGGGGTTTGTCGGCTCCGCGGTGGGCCACGAAGTCCGCAACCACCTGGCGTGCTTCCGCCTTGGCGTCGAGGGTAACGGCATCCTCGAGGTCGAGAACGAGTCCGTCGGCAGGAGACGACATACCCTTCTCCAGCCAGTCCGCGCGAGACCCCGGGACGAACAGTAATGACCTCAACCGCGGCAAGGTGCCGCGTGTCGATCCGGGTTCAGCCATCGAGTCTCCTGATTGTGTTGGCGACGGGCTCTGGCCATTCTGTACGATCACCATACAATCTTCAAGTTCGCAACGCTCCTGAGCCGAAATCGTCATGTTGTATGCTCGTCTGACATGTCTATCTTGTTCGATCTCGAGGACGACGTCGCCCTCATTACGATCAATCGTCCGGAGAAGCTCAATGCGCTCGATCCGCAGGCCTACACGGAGCTTTCCGAAGCCTGGATCCGAGTGCGCGACGATGACCGTATCCGGGTTGCGGTGATCACTGGCGCAGGTGAGCGCGCCTTCTGCGTAGGCGCCGACGTCACTTCCACGGCCTTCCGGAACGCCAGTCTGGCGCAGTTTTGGAAGACTCAGAGCGAGCCTTTGCTGAATCGCGGGCTTGAGATCTGGAAGCCAGTTGTGGCCGCAGTGAACGGCTATTGCCTTGGCGGTGGGATGACATTGCTGATGGCCACCGACATCAGGGTTGCGGGTGAGGGCGCAACATTCGCACTGTCTGAGGTCAAGCGAGGCATGATCGCCGCCAACGGGGGCACGCAGCGGGTTCTTGATCAGCTTCCCTACGCCATCGGCATGGAGATGTTGCTCACTGGTACCTCGCTCGATGCTGTTGCCGCGGCCCGGCACGGCCTCGTCAATCGCGTCGTACCTGCAGCAGACGTCGTCTCCGAGGCGATGTCGTATGCGCACACCATCGCCGGCAACGCCCCACTTGCAGTGCAGGCGGCCAAGGAGAGCGCCCTGCGTAGTCGAGGCCTTCCCCTGCACGATGGGTTACGGATTGAGCAGGCTATGGCCAAGATCCTGATGTCCACCGCAGACGCAGCCGAGGGAGCGACGGCGTTCGCCGAGAAGCGGTCCCCCCGGTACACGGGTGCCTGAGCCTCAGGAGCAACTGTGAATCACCCGACACCCGGAACCATTGCCGCTATGTCAGTCCCGGAATCTGAGATCGTTCTGGACCAAGCGTCGCGTGGCTACGAGCGTTGGCGCGATCTCCCCCTCGATGTGCGAACCTCGCTGTTGGTCGCGATGGCCGGGGTGCTCTCGCGCGAACAAGAGTCGGTGGCTCGACAGATCACGCTCGACATGGCCAAGCCCATTACGCAAGCGCGTGCCGAGGTCGCCAAGACGGTCGACTTGCTCGGCTGGTTCGCTGAGCATGGACCCAACATGCTGGCCGACGAACCGACGACGATCGGGCCGGAGGCACGGATTGTGTACGAGTCGACAGGGGTCGTGTTGTCCGTGCAGCCTTGGAACTTCCCGATCTGGCAACCGATGCGCGTGGCGGTGCCAGTCCTGCTGGGCGGCAACGGCTGTGTGATCAAGCCGGCGCCCATAACGACGCCGTCGGCTCGACTCCTTGAACGCCTGTGGCAGCGCGCGGGACTGCCCGAAGGCGTCTTCGCGGTGCTTGAGACCGACGAGCAGGACACGGTGCGAGCCATCTCCCACCGCGCGGTGAGTGGGGTGACGGTCACCGGCGGGACCCGTGCGGGATCGGCTATCGCGGCCGCGGCCGGCCAGGCGATCAAGAAGTCGACGCTCGAACTCGGCGGCTCGGATGCATTCATCGTTCTCCCCGATGCCGATCTCGACGTCGCGGCTCGAGAGGCGGTCGTGAGTCGCTTCCAGAACGCGGGCCAAGTATGCATCGCAGCGAAACGCATCATCGTGCACGATCAGATACACGACCCTTTTGTGGAGGCGCTCGTTCGGCATGTCCGCGACCTCACGATCGGTGACCCTTTCGACGAGTCCACGACAGTCGGCCCGTTGGCGCGGCCGGATCTCGTCGATACGATCGAACATCAGGTGCGGGCAACGCTTGATGGTGGTGCCACTCTGGTCTGCGGCGGTCGGCGGCTGCCTGGGAACTTCTACGAACCGACGGTCCTGACCGGGGTCATCCCAGGGATGGCGTGCTTCGACGAGGAGGTCTTTGGCCCGGTCGCGCCGGTGGTGCGGGTTGCCGACGTGACGGCCGCCGCAAAGTTGGCCAACCAGACACCGTTCGGGCTGAGTGCTTCGATCTGGACAAGCAATCCAGACACGGCCGCGGACTTGGCGCACCGGCTGCGCGTCGGCGGGGTCTTCGTGAACCGGATCGCGGTTTCCGACCCGCGGATTCCGATCGGTGGTGTCGGGCTGAGCGGTTACGGGCGCGAGCTGTCGCACTTCGGCGTGCATGAGTTCACGAATCCCAAAGTGGTGTGGCACGCCGCCGAGGCGAGTCGATGACCGCGACTGGTCGGGACGCCCCCGAGCGACTGGCGCATCGGGTGACGCAGATTGCACCGTCGGCGACGCTGAGGATCGATGCCCTGGCCAAGTCGATGCGCGCGCAGGGCCGTGACGTCATTGGCTTCGGGGCCGGCGAGCCCGACTTCGCGACGCCGGAGCACATCGTGGCGGCTGCCGCTGAGGCGTGTCGCGACCCTCGGAACCATCGTTACACCCCGGCCAGGGGACTGCCCGACCTGGTGCAGGCCATCTGTTCGGTGACCCTGCGAGACACGGGGCGGCTTGTAGCGCCGGAGCAGGTCGTCGTGACGAACGGTGGCAAGCACGCCATCCACGAGGCCTTCGCCGCGATTGTCGAACCAGGCGATGAGGTACTCCTGCCAGCGCCCTACTGGACGACCTATCCCGAATCCATCCGGCTGGCGGGTGGCATCCCGGTCGTTGTGAGGACTCTGCGATCGTCGTCATTCAAGCTCGACCTGGAGGAGCTCGAGGCAGCTCTGACCCCGCGGACCAGAGCGTTGGTATTCGTCTCGCCCTCGAATCCCACAGGCACGGTGTATACGACCGACGAGATCCGGCAGATCGGCGAGTGGGCAGCGGCTCGAGGACTATGGGTCCTCACCGACGAGATCTACGAACACCTGGTGTATGACGGCCTGGACACTGGCTCGATGCCTGCGCTTGTGCCGGAGTTGGCCGACCGCACCATTGTTGTCAACGGTGTTGCCAAGACCTACGCCATGACAGGTTGGCGGGTCGGCTGGCTGATCGCCCCATCGGATGCAGCTGCGGCCGTCGCGAACCTGCAGTCCCACACCACCTCGAACGTCGCGAACGTCTCCCAGCGCGCTGCGATCGCGGCGCTCGAGGGTGGGTTGGACGTGGTCGAGACGATGCGCAGATCGTTCGATGAGCGCCGCTTGCGTATGGTCGAGATGCTGACCTCGATCGACGGCGTGGCTTGCGATCGCCCTGGTGGAGCCTTCTATGCCTTTCCCTCGGTCAAAGGATTGCTCGCCCGGATCGACGATCCAGCGTTGTCGTCGAGTGCAGATCTCGCCGCTTTCGTGCTGGATCGCGTCGGTGTCGCTCTTGTCCCCGGCGAGGCCTTCGGCGCGCCGGGCTATCTGCGGCTGTCCTACGCGCTCGGTCTCGACGAGCTCGTCGAGGGCTTGTCGAGGCTGCGCGGGCTGTTCTCCTAACCACCCAGTGGCTGCGGCGATGCAGCGAGCCGCGTTCTGTCTTGGCTCATGGGTGTGATGCGCATGCAGGACGCGCCGACTGATCTGCGTCGCTGATGACCCTTGTTAGTCAACGACGCCGCGCGAGCAGCACGACGAGGCTGGCGCCCAGGGCGGCACCCAGCGTGTTGTGGAGGACGTCGACGAGTGAGGCGGTGCGGTCCGGGCGCGCGACGGCCTGGATGAGCTCGATCGCGCCGGACACGACCAGCGCCGAAGCAACGGTGCCCCACCAGCGGAAGCGGGTGAGCACCCACGCGACGATGATGCCGAACGGCACGTACATCGCGACGTTCGCGAGACCTTCGATCAGGTCGTACGTCTGCCGGTAGGTCAGGCCGCGGTCCATCAACCAGCGTCCGTACCAGGAGCCGACCACGTCGATGCGCTCGTCGACATGTCGCGGCCACAGCCCGATGACGAGCAAAGCCACTCACGACCCGGGTCCGCTGACCGCCAAGACCTGGACGTTCCTGATCCTGTCGGGCGTGGGCGGCGGCAGGTGCGACGCTCGACGACGGCACCGAGCTGCGTGCCAACACGGTGACGCTGGCTACCGGAACACCCATCGTTGACCGTGCCCTGCACTTCGCCCGTCTCACCGCAGAGCGGTCATACATTGCGGCATATGGATGGGACGGCCAAGACCTACCGATGGCGATCTCACCGGCCTCCTACGGCTCGATCCGCGACGCGACAGCAGCCGACGGACGCCGCTTGCTCCTGGTCGGTGGCGGCTCCCACCCGGTCGGGCGCCAGGCACCGGCCAGTGACCGGACACATGAACTCCGCCGTTGGGCCGAGTCTCATCTCGGCGTTGACGGTCCGCCAGTGGCCGAGTGGTCGGCACAGGACTACACCACCCACGACCGGATGCCATCGATCGGACGCCTGCCCCGCCCAGCCCACGCCTACGCAGCCACAGGATTCGCCAAATGGGGCCTGACCAATGGCATAGCAGCAGCGCTGGCCATCGCCGCCCGCATCCTGGACCACCCCGTCCCGTGGGAGCAGACGGCACGTCACCGCATGACCGGGCTGGCATCGGCGCTACGGCTCGCCCAACAGAACGCCACGGTCGGCACCCAGATGATCACCGGCTGGGCGCACACGCTCCGTCCGTCGGAAGGCCGCGAGGGGCTTCGGCATGACTCGACCGACTCGGAATGCTCCCTCACCGGGGTCTGCACCCATCTCGGCGGCATCCTGCGCTGGAACGACGTCGAGGAAACCTGGGACTGCCCACTGCACGGCTCACGTTTCGCCGCCGACGGCGCCGTGCTCGAGGACCCGCAACCCGTCCACTCAGAACGACGGCCCGGCAGCAGTGAACTCGAGCAGACCCCGGCCATGACCGACCACCAAGACCCTGACCAGCTCGACCGCAACTGGGCTGAACTACTGCAGGAACTACGCGTGGCCCAGACTGGCGTACAGATCCTCACCGCGTTCCTGCTCACCGTGCCATTCGCCCCCGGCTTCGACCGCCCCGGATGACACCGGCCATCACGGCGACCACGACGAGTTGGGCGAGAGTGATTGCCCACTCCGCAGCGTTCGACCACGGGCAGGAGTGGCTGAGCGGCTTCCTGGCCGATCTCGCCGAGAACCGCACACAGTTCGGAACACTGCTCGGAGAACAGAGAAGATGTTCAGCAGGCTGTTCCTCCAGCCCCGTAGCGGCGTTGAAGATGCTGTCGTCATCGGTCTCGGTGTCGTCACCGGCGCGTGTGTCGCGGCCTTCGTGGGGATCGGGGTGGCGGTGTTCGTCTCCGGTGAGAATGTGAAGTCCGTCAGCTCACAGGCGGTCGGGTCGTGTTCGGGCGCCCGCAGACCCGATGGCGATAACCGGTAGAATTGAGTACCGGCGCCGTCCATGGAGAGGAGTTACCCCTTCATGGATGTGCACGACCTCGACACGTACCTATTGGTCGGGTCGGGCGTGCTGGTCCTCGCGGCTCTTGCGGTCCGTCTGTCGGTCACGGCAGGCATGCCGTCGCTGCTGGTCTATCTGGGTCTGGGCCTGGCTCTGGGCAGTTCGGGCCTGGGGATCGACTTCGACGACGTCGATCTCGCGCACGCGCTGGGCTTCGGTGCCCTGATGCTGATCCTGGCCGAGGGCGGTCTGACCACCAAGTGGGAAGAGATGCGCCCGGTCATCGGGCACGGCCTGCTGCTGGCGACGTTCGGAGCGTCCATCAGCGTGGCCGTCGTGTCCATCAGCGCGCACGTGCTGCTCGGGCTGGACTGGACCATCGCTGTACTGCTCGCTGCGGTCCTCACTCCCACCGACGCCGCCGCCGTCTTCTCCGTTTTGCGAACCGTGCCGCTCAAACGGCGGGTCGTCGGCGTCCTGGAAGCCGAATCCGGTCTCAACGACGCGCCCATCGTCGTGCTGGTCACCGCGGTCAGCGCAGGCGATCTCGCGCACGGCGGGATCGAGCACTTCATCGGACTGATCATGTTCGAACTCGTCGTCGGCACCCTGGTCGGGCTGGCGGTCGGCTGGCTCGGCTCGTGGTTGATGCACCGGGTCGCGCTACCGGCATCGGGCCTTTACCCGCTGGTGATCCTCAGCTTCACGATCCTGGCCTACTCGTCGGCCGCGATGATCCACGCAAGCGGGTTCGCGTCGGTCTACGTCGCCGCGCTCCTGCTGGGTAACGCTGAACTCCCGCACCGCGCCGCGACCCGATCGTTCGTGGAAGGCGTCGGCTGGCTGGCTCAGATCGGGCTGTTCGTGATGCTCGGTCTGCTGGCCGACCCCAACGAACTGACCGGCTGGCACATCTGGACCGGTATCGCCGCCGGCGCGATCCTGACGTTCGTCGCTCGCCCGTTGACCGTGCTGGCCTGTTCGCCGTGGTTCACCAGTGGACTGAAGGAACAGGCCTTCATCGCCTGGGCCGGCCTGCGTGGCGCCGTGCCGATCGTATTGGCGACCATCCCCTTGTCGGCCGACGTCGAAGGGTCAAGGGACCTGTTCAACATCGTGTTCGTCGCGGTCGTGGTCTACACGCTGCTGCAGGCGGCGCCGCTGGCGAAGCTGGCCGAATACTGCGAGGTCCTCTCCGACCGGATGCGCGACGTCGAGGTCGAGGCCGCGCCACTGGAACGTGTCTCCGCCGATCTGCTCCAGATCCACATCCCCGAAGGATCACGTCTGGCCGGGGTCGAGATCGGCGAACTACGCCTCCCGGTCGGCGCCTCGGTCTCCCTCGTCGTCCGTGACGGCACCACGTTCGTGCCGCACCGCACGACTCGGCTGGTCATCGACGACGACCTGCTGATCGTCGCCCAGCGCAAGGTCCGGCAGGCCACCGAAGAGCGTCTCCGCGCCGTCGCCAAACACGGCCGGCTCGCTGGGTGGGGTCACTAGACCCCTGGGGCGTAGGGGACGCACGAAGTCAACGTGCGGTCCGAGACGACCTTGTCCGGGGCCTTCTTGTTGAGCCCTTTGCCGTCGTAGTTCTTGCCGACCAGCACCGAGATGCCAGCGGTGCCGGCGATGTCGCCGGGCTGCACCGTGACCTTGCCGATGAACTGACCGGCCACCAGTTTGACGCGCGGATCCTTGGCGTCGTCGGCGATGATCACGATGTCGTCGGTCGTGACGTCGGTCGGATTGTTCGCGATCGTGCCGGGCAGGAAGTTGCGCTGTTGCAGCAGCCGTGAGACGCGATCGGCCAGGCCCGCGGTGCGCGACGCGTTGTAGACGTTGATCTGAACCAGGTTGGCCGTCAGGTCCTC